>Ga0164297_10001576_pt1 | contig 23899 bp, 21 predicted proteins | sample GEODES058metaG_FD_113539 | JGI IMG/M metagenome (GOLD analysis project Ga0164297, IMG submission 113539) | Dystrophic lake water microbial communities from Trout Bog Lake, Wisconsin, USA - GEODES058 metaG | ecosystem: Environmental > Aquatic > Freshwater > Lake | place: USA: Trout Bog Lake... | reverse complement strand
ACTCTTGTGCCTCGTTTCGTTTACTGCTGGTTTTGTTGATGCAATTGTGGGTGGCGGCGGGCTGATACACTTACCCGCAAGTTTATTACTGCTGCCACAAGTGCCAGTTGCAACAATCATTGGCACGCTTAAAATACCTGCTTTTAGCGGTACAAGCTTTGCGGCTTACCAATATGTGCGGAAACAAAAACCCGACTGGAAACTACTTTGGGTAATGATGGCCATTGCCTTTGTTGCAGCATTTATTGGGTCTTTTTTATTAACAAAAGTCAGCAATTCGTTTATGAAACCATTGTTATTTGTGCTACTTTCCCTCGTTGCGGTATATACATATTTCAAGAAAGACTTTGGCATACACCAAGCAAAGACGCACTCTACAAGCACGAAATATATTTATGGCGTTTGCATTAGTTTAGGGATAGGTGTATATGATGGTTTTGTAGGCCCGGCAACAGGTAGTTTTTTGGTCTTGGCATTTGTAGGACTTATGGGTTATGATTTTTTGCAATCTTCTTCAAAGGCTAAAATGGTTAATGTAGCCACCAACTTTGGATCTATAATTTTATTCATGCTTAAGGGGAAAATCATCTGGGGCATCGCCATCCCAATGGCAATCAGCAACTCCATCGGAGGTCTTTTGGGGGCAAGGTTCGCTATCAAGAAAGGAAATAAGTTTATCAGGATATTCTTTTTATGTATCGTTACTGCAACACTTTTGCGGTTTGGATATGATGTATTTTTAGTAAAGCACTAGAGTTGTGAGTGGTCAGTGGTGATTTGTGAGTGTTTAAAGCATACTTAATTAATCACATTCTTATAACTGTTAGCTATTCCTCACAACTAACCACTGACCACTCACAACTATATTGTTAAAAACTTCAAATTAAACATCCTTCTTTACAACATCCGTTGCTAGTATGCCGTTTAATCTGTACTTTCATTTTTTAAATTAATGATAGCAAATCAGATTACATGACAAACGCAGCAGCAATACAGGCAAAATTTGAAAGGAACAAGAACCTGAAAGCATCAGGCATTACGATTTTAATCTGTGCTTTACTATTTATTGTTTTCTATTGGATACATTGGCAACAACCGCAAACACCGCTTCCTGTAGCTGATACAGGCATAGAAGTGAACCTTGGAAATAGTGAAACTGGTTCGGGTGATATTGCACCACAATTGCCCGGTGATCTATCAAAAGATGCTGCGGCAAATGATAATATTGCTGCACCTATTTCTCAACCAAATACCCAGAACCAACAGATAAATGCAGACCCAAATGAAACAAATGATGTTCCGGTAATCAATAACCCAACCACCAAGACTGTAATTACCAAACCAACTAATACACCTCAAAGTGTGGTTAAGAAAACATCAACCGTTACTATTCCAACACCTCCACTACCTAAACCTAAAGCTCAGATGGGTAAATATTCTGGAGGAACAGGCACAGGAGGAAATGGTGCAGATAGCTATAATGGTGTAACTAATCAGGGTATTGCAGGAGGAAAAGGCGACCAAGGAAACCCCAATGGCAACCCAAATAGTGATAGTTACACTGGTAATGCTGCTGCTGGAAAGAGTGGCGTAAGCATAAGAAGTGGACTAAAAGGAAGAAAGATAAATCGTTATCCCAACTTTCAGGATGATTTCAATGAGCCGGGGAAAGTGGCAGTAGATATAACGGTGGATAATGCAGGTAACGTAATTACGGCAGATATTAATCCCAAAGGTACTACTACAGCAAATCGTGATATGTGGAATATTGCCAAACGCAAAGCAAAAGAACTAAAGCTGAACCCAGGCTCCGATGATGCAGCATCCGGAACAATACTTTTTAACTTCAAATTGAGAGGGGAATGATTTCAGTAAACAGTGAGCAGTAATCAGTTTCACTCTCACTCTATACTGTTCACTACTCACTGTTCACTACTCACTGTTCACTGATGACTTACTTCGAAACACTGGACTACCTCTTCAACAAGCTCCCGATGTACAGCCGGATTGGGGCGGCGGCATATAAGAACGACCTGACCAACACCATATATCTCTGTGAGGCATTGGGCAATCCGCAAAAGCAATTCAAAAGCATACATATTGCTGGCACCAATGGCAAGGGAAGTACAAGCCATATCCTAGCGGCTATATTGCAAACAGGTGGATATAAAACGGGACTTTATACTTCACCACACCTCGTAGATTTTAGGGAAAGGATAAAAGTAGATGGGAAGTTTTGCGATGAGCAATTCGTGATTGATTTCACCAAGAAAGTAATGCCTTTGATTGATGAGATTTCCCCTTCCTTCTTCGAGATAACGGTTGCAATGGCATTCTATTATTTTGCCTTGCAACAAGTGGATATTGCCGTGATTGAAGTAGGATTAGGTGGGCGATTGGATAGTACAAATATCATTACTCCCGAACTATGTATTATTACTAATATAGGTTTCGACCACATGAATATGTTGGGCAATACATTACCTGCGATTGCTTTTGAAAAAGCTGGTATTATAAAGTCAAATGTCCCAGTGATTATTGGTGAATACTTACCTGAAACAAAGCCTGTATTTGAGGAGAAAGCTTTGAAAGAAGATGCCCCCATCATATTTGCACAAGAAAAAAGATATGTGGCCGATTTTAAAAGCGAAGCTCACTTATTGACTGTGGAAGTAGCAGAAACACACAATGATTTACATGAGACTTATCAGTTGGATTTACCCGGCATCTATCAAACAAAGAATCTATTGACTGTCTTAGAAGCTGCACACCAATTGCATGGACAAGGTTTTAATACCCCCACAGCCAGTGTAAGGAAAGCTTTGACCCATGTAAAAAAGCTAACAGGGTTGCACGGAAGATGGGAATTGATTAATACCAACCCCAATATCATAATAGATGTTGCGCACAATGAAGATGGCATCAAACAATTGGTGGTGCAACTGGAGCTTTGTAGTTACCAGCATCTACATATAGTGATTGGTATGGCAAAAGACAAGGAGGTTGATCATGTGCTTGCTTTATTACCCAAATTGGCTACTTATTATTTTACCAAAGCGCAAATTCCACGCGCATTAGATGAGGTTGTATTAAAAACCAAAGCATTAATGTACAATTTAGAAGGGTATAGTTATCCATCCGTTCAAAAAGCATTGCAAGCGGCTAAAACAAACGCGCATAAAGATGATTTGATTTTGGTTTGTGGGAGTGTGTTTGTTGTGGGGGAAGTGGTAGCTAGCTAGATGAGACCAATAATCTATTAATCATTATTTATTCAGCCAATTTAAGCCTTAAATACTTGCATTCAAGCTGAAAAAGTTGCCAATAATGCTCTAAATCATGTAAGAAAATCATCTGCGGTTAACATCGCAGCAACTTTTCCGTTGACAGCAGTTGCTTGAGTTGTTAAAGTAGTTACTTACGTGTTAAGTTATGCTGCTATTATGGCTTGAAAAGCAATTGTGGCACGCAATCCTTTAATTTTCATTCACACATTAGCAACTTCCATACGTATATAAGCAACTAGAATAAGCATAAAAGCACCTAATATCATTGCGAAAGCATCTTTGGTTATAAGCAAAGTTACTTTGCTTATAACCAAAGATGAAAATCAATCAGGCATTAACACAGTAATGGCAGTCATTATACAGTAATGGCAGTGTTTCGAAGCTTTTGTTGGTCCAAAACTTTTCTTTACAGCTAAAAAAAGTTCGTGGCAAGGTAGTTGACTATAGTTATTCATTCGTTTATTTAGTTCTTTTATTTTACTCCCTCTATTCCCTGCACTGATGGCTCTGCGAGAACAAGGTTGACAATAATTTCTTTATTAGTTTAATCATTTAAAACGTACAATCATGCAAGCAGTATTAGGGATGTCTAAAATGACACCTACAAAAAAAATCGTAAAGGCTCGTTTAATAGCCACTTCACTTACAGGTAATTCTAATTACCCTTTATCCGCCCCGGTAGTTGTTTTAATATTAGCAGTAGCTTTAGCACTGGAAACGGCGTACAACAATTCAAGGGGCAGGGACAAATCGATGATGACCATCTTCAGGACCAAGCTTAAAGCCTTGAATGCACAAATGGTATTGGTATTGGCGTATATTCAGCAAACAAGCGGAGGTGATGCTATCATCATCGAATCTGCGGGTGTGGATGTCAAAAAAGTAAAAGCAGCTACCCAACCAGTGGGTAAGGTAGTAGGGTTGAGTGGGGTTCAAGGAACTTTTGAAGGACAAACAGATTTAAAATGGACACCATTAAAAGGTAGAAAATCTTATATCGTAAACAAGAGTATTGACAATGTCGTATGGATAGATGCAAAAGCCGCTTGCACAAAGTCGGAAGTCACTGTTAATGGATTGGCTACTGAAACCTATAATTGGTTTAAAGTAGCGGGTGTTAATTTATTTGGGCAAGGCGAATGGAGCGACCCAATAAGAGTAGAAGCCAAATAAGGCGTATTTAGTTGTTGTGAAAAACTTTGCAAATGCAAAAAAAGGAAGGCTACCAAATTGGTAGCCTTCCTTTTTATTGATTACACTCTAATTTTATGAATAATTCAAATAATTAACGCTGAAAATACCACATAAAAGTATTAGAGTTGGGGCTAACAATTAATGTATCTCCGTTAGCTGTTTTTGCACCTACTATTTTTAAAGGCAACACATAATTATTATGTGCAGAAAAACTAGACAAGCTTAAATTAACAGGAATACGCCCAACCCTATAACCAGGAGCTATTGTAATTGTAGTTGTCATAGTATATAAATTACTTGGCAATAAAGAAAAATTAGTACTAAGTGCGGTCGTACTATCTGGATACGGATAGTCGGCGGCAACATACTCAACATAAACCGGAGGACCATAATTACTTAGTACACTTTGTAATGGTGGAACATACACACTAGATGAACCTGAAGCATTAAAAGGGCTAATTTGTGTGGTATCTATTGCCACAGTAGCAGTTACAGTTGTATTCAATACTTGCGGTGAAGCCACTACCAATGCTATTGCAGTATCATTTATTGACACAGTACTATTTATAGTATCCCCTAAAAACTGAAATGCACTGTACCCGTAACCCGAAGCAGCACTCAACCCAAATTCTATAACTGGTTTTGTGTTTGAGACATCCATGAAGGGCGTGTCTTTGAGGCAGGAACTAAACAATATTGCTAAGCAGAATCCCACCGGTATTAAAATTTTAAGTTTCATAACTAATTATTTATAAATTTCTATAAAAATTGAATGTTTTAAATTATTCTATTGCCAAAATATTGGTGTATAAATATCTGCTCCAGTCTGATTTTGTTTATTTACATTAGAATCATTAAACTGATATTCAGACTGTGGATACAAAAGGCGAGTAGGGATCACATCATTTACAGCACCTTGTGATGGAGTGGCTATTACTGGTATACCAGTACGCCTATAATCGCTCCATGCTTCCAAACCATCCATTGCACATTCTGATATCCATTTTTGATACAAGATAGTGTTTAATGGTGTTGATGAATTGGTAAGGTTAACATAACTACTTGTAGAACCAGCTAAATAATTATCAGCTGTAGAAGCATAATTGGCTATCCCTAAATTTCGGAAAGATTCTTCAACTCCTTCTTTGTAAAGTGTGGCAACATCACCTGTCATTAGACCACGCTGAACAGCCTCTGCTTGCATGAACAAAGATTGGCTAGCTGTCAACAGCAAGGCAGGAGCAGAAGGACTTTGAAGTAACCCTTTACCAAACGGACTTGTAGTTGGATTAACATTGCTTCCAAAAGGCTCACCACTATATGTTCCAGGTGAACTTGCAGTGTAGAAATAACCTAATCTAGGATCGCTTATATTACTAAGAAATGAAATGAAAAAAGAGTTAGCACAAAAGAAATTGTAGTTCTGGTAGGGTGCTGTACCTCCTGGTTGAAAACCATACACTCCCCAAAATGGGTTTTGTTGCAAGGAAGCATCGACAAATCCCGGTTGAATACTTGCGTCAGTTCCAACACCTAAGAATCCACTTCCTTGAGCTGTAATTTTAGCAATTACTGATTGAACGTAAGAATCGGTCGGTTTGTAAACATTGGGAATCTGTCTTAAAAGAATACGTAATTTAATGGTATTTGCAAATTGCAGCCATGAAGTCTTGTTCCCCTTAAACATAATATCAGAAGCATCATCAGCAGTTGATTGAGAAGCCTGAATGGAAGATATAGCAGCATCAAGTTGCACAATCAAATCGGCATAAATAGCAGACGCTGAATCATAAGCAGGCGTAGTGCTTATACTAGGTTGAGCAGCTTGGAAGTAAGGTATATTACCAAACTGATCTACCAAATCCTGAAAAACCATTGCTTTCATGACTTTAGAAGCCCCTGGGAGGATAGAATTAGCGGTGCTGTTTCCTATCACATAATTATAGTCATATATATTATGGTATAAAGCAGCCCACTCAGCATTTCCGAAACTGTTAGGTAGAGTGAAGGCTTCCATTTGTTGCTGTGAACCAGAAGATGCCCAACCTTCATTTCTAGCAAAATACTGCATCCATTGATTAGCATAATCATAATAATCCGCACCAATCTTGTTGGTAACAGTTGATAATAGGGCTTGCGCAAAAACATCTTTGCCGGAAAGGGTGTTAATACCAACACCATTAGGGTTGGTAAGATTTGTATCTAATTTTTTGCTGCATGATGTTATTGCTACTAAGACAACTAACAAAAACGGCAATAATTTATTTTTTATATACATAAAATAGATTTTAATGATTAGAAAATGGTAGCGTTAAGTGTAGCACTGATTACTCGTGTTGGCGGTGTTTGATATTCAGTTGTATAACCGACTGCATTACCAGTAGCATTGGTACTAAATTCAGGGTCAGACCATACATTTGTTTTTGGCTTCCACATAAACAAATTCCTTCCAGTCAACGAGAATGATAATGCTTTAACTACCTTGATATTCTTTAATGCCGATTTTGGTATATCATACGTCAATGAAGCTTCACGCAATTTTACAAAAGCTGCACTAGTTACATAAGGCATACCAATTTGATTGTAGAAATTTGCCCAATACAATATTGCCAATGGGAAACCATTCGCAAATGATGTAATAGCTACATTTGTGTTTGGTGTTCCCGGTGTTTTTGCACTACCACCAATTACAGAATTAGGGATAACAAATGCTTGCCTGTTTGTAGCATCATTAGTGGAGATACCAGCAAAATCCATTGCATTTCCTGCCTCATTCAATATCTTAGCACCAGTCCTGTAATCCAACACTAGCCTCAATGTAAAGTGCTTGTAACTCAAACTAGGCGTCGTGCCGAAAAAGTATTTGTAGTTTGCGCTTCCAGCATCTACCAAGTTCGGATTAAAAGAAGGCAAGCCAGAACCTGGATCCACAATTACTTTTCCGTTAACATCTCTCTTGAAATCAGTAGTCAATATTTCCGGATAATCCTTTCCTTTCACCGCATAAATGCCACCCAAACCAGTAGTCCCAAAATTGATGTTATCCAAATCTGCAGAACCTCCACTTACATTAATTACCTTAGATTGTTGGTAGCTGAAATTCAAGCCCAAGTCAAACCTAAAATCACTTATTTTAATTAAAGGGTTCAAACTTAGATCCAATTCAACCCCACTGTTATTTATTTTACCAGCATTTGTATAATAGGCACTAATACCAGAAGCTGGTGATGTTGGCAGATTTAGCTCTTGGTCGTTAGAGGTCTGGTTATAATAAGTAGCTTCTAAATTAATCTTGTTTTTAAGCAATCCCAATTGAAAGCCAGTTTCAAGACTTTGTGTTTTTTCAGGTCTCAACTGCGGTTGAACTGCCTGAGTACTTTGTGAGTAACTGTTTCCGCCAGTTGCAAATGGAAATCCATTCCCAACATTTGCAGTTGGATAAATAGAATATGCACCATAAGTAGGAAGTTTCACAGAGTAAGGACCACCGCCAGAACCACCAGCAATTGTACCACCCAAAGAACCCAGTGGTTGGTATTGTGGAAGTGAAACACTACCAGTTCCAGCATAGCCAACCCTCAATTTCAAGAAGGAAATAGTGTTGCTATTCTTTATAGCATCAATCTTGTCACTCAACACAGCAGACAAATCAACCCCTGGATAGCTAAAACTTCTGTCAGTTTTATCCAATATGGATACCCAGTCATTACGGAAAGAACCATGTAAGAATAACCATCCATCGTAACCAATAGTCAAATCAGAATAAACCGCTTGATCATTTCTCTTATAGTTATAAGTGGCGTCTGCACTGTGATCTGCATGCGTAACTTTTGTATAACCAGCTGGAACAAAGTTTTGACCAAAGAAATTACCCTCATTGATTTGATTAGAATACCAATCACCATAACTGCTTCTTTCCCTAGCATTTACACCAACAATCCAGTTGAATTTAAAATCGCTAATTTTTTTAGTGGCAGTAAAAAACAAATCACCATTAGCATCGCTATAATGAGCCTTAACATCCTCGTATTGATACCCTTGATTACCAGGAGTAGCAGCCAAAATACCTTGCCCCCAAGGCCCAGCAGCACCACCAACTGGAGGAGGCGTCAACTCCCAAGAAGGAAAGTTTTGAGCATTAATGTAAGCTGGCGCATCCACAGTTGTTCTGCTATAGCCACCCCTTGCAGTAACAGTGAGCCATTCAGATAATTTGTAATTTAATTGCAAATTACTAATCAACTGGTTGGTAGTATTTTTTGAACGAGCATTATTTACTTGTACCCAAGGATTAGGGAAATAAGCGTTGATGAAACCTTGGTTATTTTGGAACAAGCTAGTGTTTTTGAAATTTTGCAAATCGATGTTTGGCTGTTGGTTCATCACATTCCAATAAACTGGTCGATATTGGTCATATGAGTTACCCACTGCATTGGTATAACTACTATTATAACTTACTCCACCAGTTGCTGTGAAACGACCTAGATTAAGATTGCCGTTAAATCTGCCACCACTTCTGTTGAAAGTTTCAGTAGGTACAACCCCCTGCTTGGATGTATGCTCACCAGAGATAAATATACCACCCACTTTATTTGCAAAAGAAGCCGACAATTTGTTTTGGTCACCTACACCAGTTTGGAAGAAATCTTTTCTACCATTTGGTACAGCCTTGTAAGGTCCATATATCCATTGACCAATTCCTGTACCTGCCGCATTTTGCGTAAACCCAATTGGCACAGAATCTTGCGTAAAATCTAAACTACTGTATGGTGCACCATAACTTTCGTTTTCGAAAGGTACAGTATTAGGCAACCCCGAAAATGGATTCACATAATAGATGGTGCCTCCATTGGTAGGATTATATTGAGCACCAGAAGACTCCCCACCATAACCACTGTATTCAGTTTGAAGATTAGGGAAGTATGATATAGATTCAAAACTAACTGTATTTGAATAATTCAATGAAAACTTTCCTTTTCCTTTCTTGGTAGTGATTACCATCACACCATTAGAAGCACCCAAACCATATAAAGCTGCAGCATTTGAACCTTTAAGTATAGTCACATCCCCAATATCAGATGGATTTAAATTAGCCAAAAAAGTTTGATCAACTGGTACACCATCTACAACAATCAAGGCACTATTATCACCTGTTATTGAACGACTACCCCTAAAGGTTACTTTAACCTGTGGGTTAATGCCGTTGTCTGCTAGCCTGATATCAACACCCGAAACCTTAGCTGCCAAGCCTGTGGCCGGGTTAACAACTGCTGCTTGCGTTAATTGGGTAGACGTTACAGATGTTGTTGCATACCCGAGTTCCTTTGCTTGTCGCTTTACACCTAGCGCAGTAGTTACCACTACCTCACCCATAACTGCTTCAGAACTCTCAAGAGCTACAGACACAGATGACTGATTTCCAACTTTTATTTGCTTAGAAGCAAAATTTACAGCCGAAATCACTAAAACATCACCAGTCTTCACACTGATTTTAAAAGAACCATCCGATTCAGTAGCTACACCGAACGTAGTCCCCTTTACTTTTACAGACGCACCTGCTACAGGCTTGCCTTCTTTGTCAATAACTGTCCCTGTTATGGGCTTCTTTTGGGCGATGGCTGCCGCAAATAAGCCCACGACCATCACCATAAATAGTAGGATTTTCTTCATGTTCATTTTAATTTAGGTTGGCAAAATAGGGAAAAACATTTAATTGTTAACTAAATATTAATTAATTGTTAGCCTTTGAACTCAAATTTTAACATTTGAGCAAACAAAATCACAATATTTTTCTTTTTTCAATAACAAAAGAGAATATTAATGCTAAAAAAATGTTTTTCTTTTCGATGTATTAAATCGACGCTTTAGCCCACAAAACAACAATTAGGAACTGCAGCAAAGTGATAGCCGTGTATCTTCGTGCCATTACAGTAAATTCATCCACTTAAATTGCCTATTATGGGACTAGTATATGCAGAAATCACATTGATTAATGGTGAAGACATGATCTTAGCCAAACGTCATATTATTGGGCAAGAAGAAATAAAGCAAATGACTGTAAATATGCTGGTTGATTCCGGTGCATATATGCTTGCCATCAATGAAACAATACAAGAACAGTTACAATTGCCCGTAGTTGATAAAAAGAAAGCGCAGATGGCAGATGGCAGTATTAAAGAATATGAAGTTGTTGGCCCTATTGAATTGCGTTTTAAAAACCGCCAATGTACATGCAGGGCTATGGTTTTGCCCGGTGACAATGAACCATTGTTGGGAGCTATCCCAATGGAAGAAATGGATGTATTGATTCATCCTCTAAGACAAGAACTAATGGTTAACCCCGAACATCCCTATTTTGCACAGCTAAAAATGAAGTAACCAATCATTGTCATTAGATACCCTGAATAATTTACCTTCGCCCGCATGATATTATTAGATGGAAAGATAGCCTCAGCAGCCGTTAAAGAAACTATTAAAAAAGAAACTGCCTTATTGGTAGCAGATAATAAACGTGCCCCACACTTGGTCGCAATATTGGTTGGCAACAATGGAGCTAGTGAAACTTATGTAGCAAGCAAGGTGAAAAACTGCGAAGAGGTAGGCTTTAAATCCACTCTTGTACGTTTTGATACCGACGTAACAGAACAAGTTTTACTGGATAAGATAATAGAATTCAACAATGATAATGCTGTGGATGGAATCTTGGTGCAGTTGCCATTGCCAAAACATATTAGCGAGGCCAAAGTGATTGAAACCATCTCCCCCAATAAAGATGTGGATGGCTTCCATCCCATCAATGCTGGTAAATTAGTACAAGGTCTTCCTTCTTTTATTCCCGCTACACCCTATGGTATCATGTTGATGTTGGAACATTACAACATAGACACCAAAGGAAAACATGCAGTAGTTGTTGGGCGTAGCAATATTGTTGGCAGACCGATGAGCATATTGTTGAGTAGCAACCTTCCTTATGGCAATTGTACAGTTACGCTTTGCCATTCTCATACACATAACCTAAAAGAAATTTGTTTGCAAGGAGATATTCTTGTCGCAGCATTGGGCAAACCAGAGTTTGTGAAAGAAGACATGGTTAAAACTGGTGCTATCATTATAGATGTAGGTATTACTAGGGTGTCTGATGCAACTGCAAAAAAAGGTTTCAGGATAAAGGGAGATGTAGCATTCAAGGAAGTATCTTCCAAAGCTTCCGCTATTACGCCTGTGCCAGGTGGTGTAGGCTTGATGACTATCGCAGGATTATTGAAGAATACGCTACAGAGTTATCAGTTATCAGTTATCAGTAATCAGTGTTAAGCACTACTTACTATTCACTATTCACTATTCACTATTCACTATTCACTATTCACTATTCACTATTCACTATTCACTATTCACTATTTACTGTTCAATGTTCACTGATTACTGATTACTGTTTACTGTTCACTGATTACTGATTACTGTTTACTGTTCACTGATTACTGCTAGGGTACATTTATATACTTATGTAATTGTAAACTTAATTCCCATTTAGGGTTTGCTTTTATGTATTCTATAATTAAAGGAGTTACTGATGCTGCTTTGTCCCATTCTGGTTGGAGATATAGTTTGCAGTTTGCAGATACTTGTGCTGCATAGGTTTCAGCCCATTCAAAATCATGCTTATTAAATACCACTACTTTCAATTCATTCGCAAAAGGAATTACCTCTAGTAATGGGGCTTTAAACTTTTTTGGTGATAAACATATCCAGTCCCAGCTTCCACTCAATGGTGATGAACCAGAGGTTTCAATATTAGTCCTGAATCCCTTTGCTTTGAGTGCTTTTGTTAATTCATTAAGGTTGTATAATAATGGTTCCCCGCCTGTTACTACTGCAATCAAGCCGTTGACCGTTGACCGTTGACCGTTATCCGATGTCGGTTGACGGTCAACGGTAAACGGTAAACTGCCTAAAGCATCCTCCACAATCTGTTGAACACCGAACTGCGGATGTTTGGATGCATCCCAACTATCTTTCACATCGCACCAAACACAGCCTACATCACATCCTCCCAATCTGATAAAATAGGCAGCACTACCCTGATAATAGCCTTCACCCTGAATTGTGTAAAAGCTTTCCATCACCGGTAGTGTATTATTTATCATGATTGAACTGATTTGAATGAATTAAATGATTCGCGATTGCCCTACTAACAATTAACCCCTAACAACTAACAACTACTTGAATTCATACCCAATATCCCTTCTATAATTGATTCCATCGAAATGAATATCTTTTAAAATAGAGATACTTTGCTGCACAGCTTCTGTAATAGAGTACCCTTTACTCGTTACAGCCAATACCCTACCACCATTAGTTACAATACTATCACCGTCTTGTTTTGTTCCTGCATGAAATAGTAATGAGCTAGTAGGCAGTGGATTATTCAATCCCCTTATTGGTATATTCTTTTTATAATCCCCGGGATAGCCGCCACTCACCGCAACCACCGTAGCAAAATGACCATCAGCAAAGTTTATGTTGGTATCTACCAATGTTCCATTGTCCATTGCAGCAAAAAGACTCAATAAATCAGTATCCAATCTAGGCAATACCACTTCTGTTTCGGGGTCACCCATACGGCAGTTATATTCTATTACCTTTGGCTCTCCATCCACATTCATCAACCCAAAGAATATGAATCCATTATATACCAACCCTTCTTTTGCCAATCCATTTACCGTAGGGGCTATTATTTTATCTTCTACCTTTTGCATGAATGTATTATCCATAAAGGGAACTGGCGTTACGCAACCCATACCTCCAGTGTTCAATCCTGTATCCCCCTCTCCTATTCTTTTATAGTCTTTTGCATGACCGATAACTTTGTAATCAACACCGTTTGTCAGCACAAAAACACTTACTTCTATCCCTTTAAGGAACTCTTCTATCACCACTTTGCTACTAGCCTTACCAAATTGCTGGTTGATAATCATTTCCTCAAAAGCCTGCAAAGCATCTTCGTGTGTTTCGCTGATTACTACCCCCTTACCAGCAGCAAGTCCGTCTGCTTTCAAAACTATTGGCAGGCTATGGTTGCGGATATACGCTTTCCCTTCCTCAAAATTATCCTTGGTAAATTCTGCATAAGCGGCAGTAGGAATGCCATTGCGTTGCATGAATTTTTTGGAGAAAGCCTTGCTACCCTCCAATTGGGCAGCTTCTTTAGATGGCCCCACAACAAATCCTTTCCAGCCATTTTCTGTTTTAGCCTTCTCTATAAAATCATAGATGCCATTTACCAACGGCTCTTCTGGCCCTACTACCAACACATCAATTTTATTGTCGAGACAAAAAGACTTGATGCCTTCAAAATCGTTTACACCCAAATCTATTGTAGTACCTATCGATGCGATTCCTGGATTGCCGGGGGCTATAAACAATTTATCGCAGTGATGACTTTGGACTATTTTCCATGCAAGTGCGTGCTCCCTTCCTCCACCACCAAGTATTAAAACGTTCATTTTCGATGCAGTATTTAATGTGGCTGCGAATGTAAGGCAAAGGAAAGATGTGATGGATAGGGAAACGAAAAGACACGCTTACAATTTACTTAGAAAAGGGAAAAAGGCAGGATAGAAGTGCCTATTTAAACACCCCATCATCCAGTCCTTTATTGATTGTGTAATTGCTGTAAGTAATTTGAACCCTTCCCTTTTTGCGTTTAATCTTCTCGGCATCGGTTAGTTTTTCTTCGTCGTCAAACTCAAGTGCTACGCCTTTTGGCATCTTGTAATCTTTAGTATTGAAACTAAAGTTTACCTTATCAGGCAGCGCATAAGCAATGTATTTTCCATAAGTCATCTCTATTTCAAAGGAGCCATTCTCTTTGGTGGTAGTGGCGGCTTTGAGTATAAGTAGGTTTGTTTCATCAATATACAGCGTAGAAAGCACCACATCGCTGTTGTCAATTGTGGGCAATAGTTTCACCACTTTTACTTTTGTGCCATTGATAATGGCATCCCCACTTGCAATGGCTACAAAATCATTGCCAGCTACCAACGTACTCATATTCACCGTAACACCTCCCTTTGGCAAGATAGAAATACCCCCATCACGCTTTAATTTAAAGTGATTTGGCTTCTTAAAATAAACCTTTACCCTACCAACAGGTGCCTTTATAAAAGCCACATCAGTTTTCATGCTCCCTTCGGCTACATAGTCGTTTACTTTATCCAACTTGGCCTTTACTTTATTGACCAATGCAGTCATGTCTTGGCTAAAAGCAATGGATTGAAATACAAACAATGCCAATAATGATGCGAGTACTTTTTCCATAATAAATCTAAGTTTGCACATATTTTATTCAAGTTAATTCAATGTTGTTGGTTCTTATTCATTCAACTTAAAAATTAGCAGGACTGTCACACTGAGCTTGTCGAAGTGCAAACAGGTTAAACATTTGATTTTGCATTAGCATCATCATTGATTTGTTTAGACCTAGACAACTCTGCCAGTAATATAAAATCTTGTTCAAAAAGAGCTTCTTTCTTTTTTCTTCCCCATCCTTTTAATTGCTTTTCTCTTGCAATTGCCTGATTGACATCTGTAAAATGTTCATAAAATTTCATAATTATGGGTCGTCTATTGTAGGTGTAACTTTTTTCATCTTCTCCGTTATTGTGTTCTAATATTCTTCTTTCGATGTCATTTGTTATTCCGACATAATAAGATTTGTCATTACATTGAACGATGTAGGTGTAATAGTTATGAAATAATTTCATTTTTAAAATCTTTTATTTTTTCGGATTTAGGAAGCTTAACCTGTTTGCACTTCGACAAGCTGCTAATGACATCTTTATAATTGTTTGAAAAGCATAGTGATAATTTAAATCGTTTGCCCTTCGACAAGCTCTGGGTGACAATCATCTTGATTTTCGAAGTGAACACAATGTCATTTTCAATAAACTTAAGAACACTTATTAATACCTCAGTGTGACAGCCCTATTGATTTTCGAAGTGAACAGTGAGGCATTCCCCAAAACAACTCATACTTCATAACTTATAATTCATAACTCATAACTAACTAAGAATATCTTTCCGTTTAAATAGTATCATCGTTGCACCAACAAAGCCAACGATGTGCAATCCCAATACTAATGCTGATGTAATAATTCTATCGGGATGTTGTATGCTTCCTATAATTACTGCGTTTTCTCCGTTTACTTTCGGGTCAAAGAACTCTTTCCAGTTTACCATATAAGTGGTGAAAAGGAAGGGTTGAATCTTCTGGAATAGAGGGATACTCATGGTGCTAAGTATGGTAAAGAATATGATGACACTCATGGTGGCAACTATTGGCCCAATAGAATTCTCTGCGAAGTTGGATAAGAAGAAACCGAGAGAAGCCACCGTAAGCATTGCCAACAAAGCGAAACCAAAAGCACCGATATATCGCCAGAAAACATCACCAACGGGTAGTTGGACGAGGTAATTTGTCTTTTGAATGACCATATCGTCTACCCCGAAAAGAAACATACTTACGAATAAGGCGAGGAAGGCAATCCAAACCAATAGCATAAAAGTATAGATAGCTGATGCGCAAAACTTGGCTAGCAAAAACTGTGTACGACTGATGGGTTTGGTAAGCATTAGCCTAAGTGTACCCATGTTTGCCTCGCCACTAATCATATCGGCAGCAACTAAGGCTATCAATAGCGGAACGTGCACCAATAATAATTGCAATAGGATGTAGCAAACGAGGTATCCATTGAGTAGTTTGCCATCGAAAGAGAAGGACTGCATCACGTTGCCCATTACGAAGTTCACATAGTCGTTGCCGTTCTTTACAAGACCTAATTGTATGATGCCTACCAATGCTGTTATTGCAGCAAAGGCAATGTACGTGCGTGGACGCTTGAATATCTTATATAACTCAATTTGTAAAAGCTGATACATGTTGGTTGTTCGAAGTGATTTGTAAAAAGAAGTCCTCCAGATTGTGACGTGGTTGAAACGAGATAACCTGCACATTCATCTCTACCAAGTTCTTGTGTAAGGATGGTATTTGCTCACGATGAAGTTTTAGTAAAATACTATGACTACGTTGAGGTTGCAACAGATTCTTCCAAGTACTCTCTTGTAATTGTTGTAGCGCAAACTGATTGTCGGTTGTTTCTATTTCAACTATGGTTTGTGCAGGGTCAAATAGTTCATTTGCATTGCCTTCCACCAGTTTCTTGCCTTTATCTATTATCAATAATCTGCTTGCAACTTGTTCTATTTCGCTCAACAAATGCGAAGAAACCACAATAGTCTTACCCATTTCCTTACTTAAACGAAGTATCAGGTTTCTGATGTCGGCAATGCCTTGAGGGTCAAGACCGTTGGTGGGTTCATCGAGAATAATCAATTGAGGGTTGTGAACCAAAGCAATCCCAATACCCAATCGTTGCTTCATTCCTTGAGAGAACGTCTTTACTGTATCCTTAGCCCTTGAAGCCAGACCAACCATTTCTAACTGATCCATAACCAGTCTATCTGTGACCTTTACCCCACTAAGTTTGGCAAACAAAGCAACATTCTCGTAGGCAGATAGATATTTGTAAACATCTGGCTTTTCTACAACCGCACCCACTTGACGCAATATCTCGGAGCGGTGTGTTTTTATATTTAATCCAAAAAGTTCTATCTCTCCACTTGAGGGGGCAATGAGGGTGAGCAGCATACGGATGGTAGTGCTTTTGCCCGCACCATTCTGTCCCAAGAAACCATAGACATCACCTTTGTTTACAGAAAAAGATAAGTCGTTTACAGCTGTAAGTCCTTTAAAGTGTTTGGTAAGATTAGAAACCTTTATCACAGATTGCATGTAGGTATAACGTTAAGCCGCTAAGATAGTTGAGTTAACTTGGGGATATCGGAAACATTTAGATTTTATTGCTGTTAGTAAATCACCTAAAACATTTACTATGGCAAAATACTTAGTGGTTGGGGCTTCATCTGGGATTGGGAATGCATTGGCTACCCAATTATCAGAGAGTGGCAATCAGGTTTATGCGACCTACAATAAGAACGAAATAGCTTCATTAAATCCTAATCTTAATTTTCATCTATTGAATGTGTTGGATGAGACGCCCTCATTAGACTTTCTGCCAGATTCAATTAATGGTATTGTTTATTGTGTGGGAAGTATCAATCTGAAACCTTTTGCAAGGATAAAACCAGAAGATTTTGAGGCTGATTATAGGTTGCAAGTAGTTGGGGCAATAAAGGTTATTCAAGCTGCGTTGCCTAAACTAAAGGATTCGGATAATGCTTCCATTGTTTTGTTTTCTACAGTAGCTGTTCAATCAGGACTTAATTTTCATTCACAAGTAGCGGCTTCAAAGGGAGCTATTGAAGGCTTGACTAGGGCTTTGGCAGCTGAGTTTGCACCAAAGATTCGTGTAAATTGCATTGCCCCTTCATTGACCGATACACCCCTTGCAGCTTCTTTACTTAATACAGATCAAAAGAAAGAAGCCAACGCCTTACGGCATCCATTGAAAAGGATTGGTACGCCTACTGACATCGCCAATATGGCTGCGTTCTTATTATCCGACAAATCTGGATGGATTACAGGACAAATCTTGCATGTGGATGGTGGAATGGGAAGTATAAAATTGTAGAATTGGGTATGGATATAATCAGCAAAGACAGGATAATAGAAATGGCTTGGGAAGACCGTACTCCTTTTGAAGCCATCAAAATACAGTTTGGCATCAGCGAAGCAGAGGTTATAAAACTGATGCGCAAAGAACTGAAGAGAAGCAGCTTTAACCTTTGGAGAAAGCGAGTGAATAGTGGCATCAGCCAAAAGCATCTTAGCAAAAGGAATCCTGAAATCAGCAGGTTTAAATGCACTTTGCAACGAACCATCTCTTTGAATAAAATCAGTAAACGCTAAATTGAACCCATGCTTTCCAATAAACAAAGCATTAATATAGTTTGGTTAAAACGTGATTTACGAACCCAAGATCATGAAGCATTGCACGCCGCAGAGCAAGGAAGGTTGCCTTATCTGATTATTTTTATCTTTGAACCTAGTATCATTTCACATCCGGATTGTTCGTTGAGGCATCTGCAGTTTCAATATCATTCACTCAAAGAACTAAATACTTTCTTTAGTAAATTCGATAAAGAAGTATGCATCTTTCACGAAGAAGCGACGGTTGTTTTCAACCATCTAGTCACCACTTTTGATATTCAAAACATCTATAGCTATCATGAGAGCGGGATTAAGAAAACTTATGACAGAGACATTGCCTTAAAAAGATTATTCCTTCAGAATGGTATTAATTGGAAAGAATACCAACGGGATGGCATTGTCCGTGGACTTAAAAACAGAAAGGATTGGGACAAGATGTGGTTTACTAGAATGCATGAACCCATCATTACTAATACTTATTCAACCAAAGAAAAAATCAGTTTACATAATCCTTTTCCTTTGGATAATAACTTACTTGAAAAACTACATGAATACCCCGCCACCTTTCAACCTGCGGGAGAAAAGAACGCATTCAGGTATCTGCAATCGTTTATTGATGAGCGGGGCATCAATTACAGCAAACACATTTCTAAACCGATGGATAGCCGTAAGTCGTGTGGCAGGCTTTCGCCGTATCTCGCTTGGGGCAATATTTCTATCAGACAGGTTTATCAACATACCCTCCATTCCATAAAAGATAGAAAGAACAAAAGACCTTATCAGAATTTTACAACGAGATTAAAGTGGCATTGTCATTTTATTCAAAAGTTTGAAGTGGAGTGTAGATACGAAACTGAGTGCATCAACAAGGGCTATGAATTGCTAGAGCGAACTGAAAATAAGGCCTACCTGGAAGCTTGGAAAACTGGCAACACGGGCGTTCCTTTGGTAGATGCTTGTATGAAATGTTTGGAAACTACTGGTTGGATAAACTTTAGGATGCGGGCAATGGTGGTGTCTTTCCTTACGCACCACCTGTTTCAGGATTGGCGATTGGGAGTGTATCATTTGGCGCAATTGTTTTTGGACTATGAACCCGGCATCCATTATCCGCAATTCCAGATGCAAGCTGGCACAACGGGCATCAACACAATTAGAGTCTATAATCCCATAAAGAACGCTTTGGAACACGACCCAGATGCTGTTTTCATTAAAAAATGGCTGCCCCAGTTGGCAGTTTTGCCAGTGCATTTGGCGCATCAGCCTTGGTTGATAACACATATAGAAGAAGAAGTTTATCACTTTAAAATGGGCAGGGACTATCCATTTCCCATCATGGATTTAAACAAAGACTTGAAAAAGAACAAGGATGCACTTTGGGCAATGCGAAAGAACGAATTGGTGCGTACGGAGAATGCCCGGATAGTGAGTATCCATGCAAGAAATAAACGAGAGAAACAACCAAAATCGATAATGAAACAGCCATGAAAAATTTAAAGAAGCAACACCTGCCTGAGAAAATTTGTATCGTTTGCAAACGTCCATTCAGTTGGAGAAAGAAATGGGAAAAAGTATGGGAGGAGGTAAAATATTGCAGCGAGAAGTGTAAGAAAGGGAAGATGTGATTGAACGATTTTTATGCGTGTGTTTTAAGACTCAACGTGCAAGAGAACATATTTGAATGACACTTATCAATTAACAGAAAAAGGATGTCTTATCTTTAAATTTAGCTGTAAGAAACTGTAACGTACTTGCCAATTCCCTTCACCAACTAGTTGTTTCTGGAAAGAGAGTATGCAAAAAAGATAAAACAGATTAGGTTTATTGGAAGTTGGGTGGGGTTTATTGCATGTTGCCTGACCTTTTTTGCTCCAATTGTATGCCATGTCGTCAGCTGGGTGAGGTTTATCGCACTTCATGTATGCTATGTCGTCAGTCGGGTGGGGTTTATCGCACCTCGCCTGTGGTTTATCACACATTGCCTGGGCTTTATTTGAACTCATATTTGCGAAAAAAGAGTTGGGAAAAGCTGGCACGAGGTATTGGAGGGGTTAATATCTGGAGTGAGGAAATGAATGCTGATTTTCTAATATTCGAGTTAAAAAGTGGTTTGACTAATAGACACAAGTGATGCTATTGGGACACTTACGTCAGTGGAGAGTACCATTCCCATTTTATAGAATTATCCTTGTTTAGATAAAAAATGTACAAAAAAAATTCCAACGACACCAATTGAAATAAACACTATTGGTATAAGAAATTTGTCAGACGCATTATCGAAAAGAATTCTGGTGCTGTCATCTGGATTTACGAAGAAAGTAACTGCCGTTCCCACTCGATACATAGGTACATAGGGGTTGCTATCTTCGGATACAATATTTTGGGTAATTCCATTTTTATCAACATACTCTACTATTGGAGAATATAAAAGGTACGGCCTAGTTCGCAAATTTCCTCCTTCATCTTCGCTTACCTGATAGTCTATGATTGTACCTGTTACCTTGTAATATTTCTTTTCTTTTAGTTTATAGTAAAGATAATTTCCTATGCCACCAAGGATACAGATGGCACACACACAATAAAGAATTACATATTCCATTTTAAAGAGTTTGTTTTTGTAAAACTATAGATATTTTAATAAGAGGCTTTCCTTTTTCAAACAAACTTTTCTGAATCTAAATAATTTATTAAGTAATACCAAACCAATCATTCTTTAATTGCTCTATATCATAATTAGTAAAACAATAGGTATATAATAGTTGATACAATGTAAAGTACAATAGAAATAAGTGGCAGAAAAGAGTCATTTAATCTAATAATGGGTTTAGGAATGATATAATTCATTGAAATAAGGAAGCAAGCAATAAAGAGTATTTTATATAGCAATCCTCTGTCTGTGTCGTTTAGTAGTCCTATGGGAACTTTATAATTATAATCCTTGTCTGAGAACTCTAAATATAAATTTCTATGTAACAACCCTGTTTTTAGTATAAATAAATCACATCCTTTTACCAAAGGGAGGTAGAAATGCTCTGGACCAGTAATTTTTATGCCAGAAACTGTGTTAATTTCTTGAACTTCATAGCTTGTAGATCTTCCGTGTACTGTTCTAATATCAGTATAATCAAATTGGTCTTTAATGATTGTAGGCGGTAGCAAGTAAGCATCAATTGATATAAATAGTATCAAAAAAATATTTATAATTGAAAAAAAGAATTGATTACTAGAAAATAATTTCATTTTAACTATTTGTATTACCCACAATCCTGCGAGGAAAGGTGTTAACGTACCCAGCAGTTAGCGATATTTTATAACTCCTTCTTATTTACCACACGCTGCCAACATCTTATCAGCTTCTTCCTTGCCCCAATCTGGATAGAAAGGTTTAGGCACATAAGTCTTGAAGAAATCTACTGACTTCTGAAAGTATGGCTTTGCCAATGCCTTGCCGCCACCATAAGTTTCTGGGGTATTGAAGGTGGTCATGCCTTGCAGAAAATAAATACGTGGGTTGGTGCTGTCGGCTTTCTTGGCGTCTTTAAGCGCATCGGTAGCTAGGGGACCATACGTTTGCCAACGGCTCATTGGGTCAACCATCATTTGAAGGATAGCAACTTGTTGCACCAAACAATACAAGTCTGCATTGTTTTCTATGGCCTGTGCCTTAGAGATAAAGTCCTTGCACTTGTCGGCTACCTTGTCTTTGTCTGTTTTTTGATCTACCCATGCACTTCTGTAAAGCGAAAATGCCGCATAATAATAAGGTAACCATTGTGTTTTTTCAGCATCCCCCACCCTTTCAAAAAAGGAAGAAACATCGGTGAGGTCGGAAGCCGTTTTTGCATCCTTTAACTGTGCCAAACCTTTTGTCATGGCATCCTCAAACTTGGATTGCGCATTAACTACTGTAGCCACTAACAGGCTTGCGATAACGAGTACTCTTTTCATTTTTGTTGTTTTATTGTTTTAAAAAATATTTACCGAATCAAATTAGCAAAAAAGAATTTCAACACATAGACACATAGGAACATAGGAAAAAGGTAGTAAGAAACGTTTCACTTTAAGGTCACATAGTTTATCATATTACCTCTCTGTTTTATTATGCAAACTAATTAAAAGTCTATGTGCCTATGTGATAACCCACCTATAAATTATTATTAATTGCATCTTGCCGCCTATCCACACCCCAACTTATGAATGCCCCTAAGAAAAAGAAACGGGGCGCTGGCGGATTTATTTCTGCTTTGTAACTGCCGTTGTGGTTATAGTTGTAACCATACACCAAATTACTATTGAACACATTGGTAACACTTGCCACAAACACAACAAAAGAACTTTTTATCTTGGTGAGATAATTAGTACTTATCCCAAAAGTATTATAATCTGCCGTTTTACCTTGGTCGCTGATGAAATATTTACTTCCCACAGGCTGAAAGTAATAATAAGGTCGCCCTGTTGCAAAGCTATAGGTACAGTTGATACCCGTATTCAGTTTGGTAAAAAACTTTTTAACCACCAACGAAGCGGTATGATTAGCCGCGAAAGTGGGGGCAAGCTGCGAAGGATATTTATCGAACTGCCGCTTGGTATCCAGATAAGAATAGCTGACCCAGTAATCCAAATCCTTAATTGTCTTCTTATCCCGCCAGAATACTTCTATTCCTTGCGCATACCCACTGCCATTGTTGTTGAAAATATAATCGGGCGGCGTTTCTACCAGGTTCTCATATTTCTTATAAAAAGCTTCTACCCTAAAGGTCTGCAAGGCAGTGGTTCGCATGTAATTGAGTAGATAATGAATGGCTTTTACATAGCCCAAATCTTTATTGCCATAGAAATAATAATTGATTTCGGGCTTTTGATAAAACTCGCCATAAACGGCACTCACTTGTGAATGTTCGCCTGTTTTGTAGGCAAGTGAAACACGTGGCGCCACATTAAATTGTCCCACTTGCGATGAATATTCCCCCCTTACCCCAACCTTAGCAGCAAGGTCATTGGTAAGGTAAATGTCCGCTTCGCTGAACAAAGCAGCAAGGTTGTCTTTCAATAAATGATTGGTATCATTCACCACGCTTTTCAGGGTGCTGTAAAAATATTCCCCACCAAAACGGATGGCACTGATGCCCGATAGTTTCTTTTCAAAAACACCCCTTATTTGTGCTAGATTCTGATGGCTTATGATGCTTTCGTTAAGACTATCTATATAACTGATGTTTGTAAATGCAGGTTGATTCAGTTGGTTTTGTATCTGAAGATTTATCTTATCCGTATTGAGGCTAAGGCAGCTACCAAGGTTCATCTTCCAACCATGCCCAAGATATTCACGCCAACTAAGGTTGTTGTACCAATTGTAATTGATGATACCATAAGCATTATTCAATAAAGAGGAATCGATATTGGGACGACGGATACCAATGTTACTTGCCCCAAAAGTGGTGTAGTATTTAACCATCCCGCCCTTTGTTTT
>Ga0164297_10001574_pt1 | contig 23907 bp, 17 predicted proteins | sample GEODES058metaG_FD_113539 | JGI IMG/M metagenome (GOLD analysis project Ga0164297, IMG submission 113539) | Dystrophic lake water microbial communities from Trout Bog Lake, Wisconsin, USA - GEODES058 metaG | ecosystem: Environmental > Aquatic > Freshwater > Lake | place: USA: Trout Bog Lake... | reverse complement strand
TTGAATGGGGTCTGCGTCGCGATAGGCTGTAAAACCATCAAATAAGATCACAAGTCCGATCAGCGAGAAAACACTATAAATGCCTTTATAGACATTAGGGCCAAGAGACCGGACCAAAAATCCATGAAGCCGTGGGACCATGCCAATCGAATGAAAGGCAAGAAAAATGATAAGTCCGAGAATTAAGTAAATCACGATAAAGTATCCAAATGAACTGATGGTATCATCTAAAGCGCTTTATGAATGAACGTCGAGCGCAATTTAGATCTGATGTGCCGATTTGTAGAAATACGTAGGAACCTTATTCCCACTCGATCGTACCAGGCGGCTTTGACGTCACATCATAAACCACACGATTAATGCCCCTAACTTCATTGATAATACGATTAGCCGCGCGTCCCAAGAAGTTCATGTCAAAGGGATAAAAATCTGCCGTCATTCCATCAACCGACGTGACGGCGCGCAAGGCGCACACATTGTCATAGGTCCGCCCATCACCCATCACCCCGACGGTGCGAACCGGAAGCAGAACGGCAAAAGCCTGCCAAATTGTGTCATAGAGCCCAGCACGGCGAATTTCTTCCAAATAAATTTCGTCAGCCAGCCGTAAAATGTCGCATTTTTCTTTGGTAACTTCACCCGGAATACGGATCGCCAATCCCGGCCCTGGAAAGGGATGGCGGCCAACGAAAGCGTCCGGCAAGCCGAGTTCACGACCCAATGCCCTGACCTCATCCTTAAACAATTCGCGTAAAGGCTCGACCAATTGCATCTTCATACGCGCAGGTAGCCCGCCCACATTATGATGTGACTTAATTGTAACCGATGGCCCTCCCGTGAAAGACACGCTCTCGATGACGTCCGGATAAAGAGTGCCTTGGGCTAGAAAATCGGCCCCACCAATCTTTTTGGCCTCAGCATCGAAAACGTCGATAAACAGCCGGCCAATCGTTTTGCGCTTTGCTTCCGGATCACTGACGCCAGCGAGCTCTTTAAGAAAAAGCTCTTCTGCATCAACATGTACCAACGGAATATTATAGTGATCTTTGAAAAGCGAAACGACCTTTTCAGCCTCAGCCATCCGCAGCAATCCGTGATCAACGAAGACGCACGTTAATTGATCGCCAATCGCCTCATGGATTAAAACAGCTGCCACCGCTGAATCGACACCACCTGACAAACCACAGATTACTCGGCCCGTTCCAACTTGTGCACGAATTCGAGTTATAGCTTCTTCGCGGAACGCTTTCATGGTCCAGTCAGCGTGACACCCGGCAATGTTACGCACGAAATTCCGAATAAGTGCTGCCCCATGTGGCGTATGAACAACTTCGGGGTGGAATTGCGCCGCATAAAAGCGCCTAGCCTCATCTGCAATAACAGCAATCGGTGCGTTTTCTGAGGTTGCAACAACGGCAAAACCTTCAGGCAATACGGTTACGCGGTCACCATGGCTCATCCAGACGGGGTAGCGCTGTCCCTTTTCCCACACACCTTCAAATAGCGCGCAATCAGCTGTTACCGTTACTTCCGCCCGGCCGAATTCGCGATGGTGCCCACCCTCGACCTTGCCACCCAATTGCTTCGCCATGGTCTGCTCACCATAACAAATGCCGAGGACAGGTATTCCGGCCGTAAAAATCGCCTGCGGTGCTGACGGAGCATTTTGGTCGAGGACAGAGGCAGGGCCGCCTGAGAGGATGACGGCTTTAGGAGCCAGTTCGGCAAAGGCTTTATCGGCTGATTGAAACGGAACGATTTCGCAGTAAATTCCTTCTTCGCGAACCCGCCTCGCAATGAGTTGCGTCACCTGACTGCCAAAATCGACGATCAGTATCTTTTCATGCGCTTCCGTCATCTCGCTCATCCCGCGTCACGCCACTTTCGTTAATATCGAAATATAAAAGCCATCAGTCCCGGTCCGCTTGGGGGTCAACTGAAGACCAAATCCTTTGGGCGACACAAAACTGGCCAAAGCCTCGAGGCCTGCATGTTCGGCGACACTTGCAGGCTCAATCACTTCAAAGTCCGAATGGCGATCTAAAAAGCTGGTGATCGCGCCATCATTTTCACGCGGCAGCAGCGAACACGTAATATAGGCTATCCGCCCGCCACTTTTCACATATTGAGAAGCCCTATCAAGCACTTCCGACTGCTCTTTAATTCGATCTTCGAGCGCATTTGGACGTACACGCCATTTTGCATCAGGGTTACGGCGCCATGTTCCCGTTCCCGTGCAGGGGGCGTCAACCACCACTAAATCGACGTGTCCTTCCAAGCCCTCTAACGGCTCGTCCTCTTTCCCCTTAGGCGAACGAACCTGAACATTCCGAACACCTGCCCTTGTCATCCGATCAAAAATCGGAGCCAACCGTCGTTTATCATTGTCGGTCGCAAAGATTTGTCCTCGGTTATCCATCAAAGCAGCAAGAGCAAGCGTTTTGCCGCCACCACCCGCACATAAATCAATGATTTGCATTCCCGGATCGGGAGCCGCGAGCTGGGCCGCCAATTGCGAACCCTCGTCTTGAATTTCATAGGCGCCCTTTTGGAACGCAGGCTCGGACTGAACCGAGACGGCACGCCCATCTTCAAGCGGCAAAATTCGTAATCCGACCGGCGAGAAATCCGCCGTCTTTACATTCATATGCGATAATTGCTCGAGAACAGCTGCCGGCTCTGCCTTCAACGTGTTAACCCGAATATCAACCGGCGCACGGCTCGCTAGCGCGGACAACTCTTCCACCCTACTTTCACCAAATGCCGTTTGAAATTCGCCATCAAGCCATTCGGGATAATCGCCCGCAACCCATGCGGGCGCTCCATCAAGCATACCTGATGTTAAAGCCTGACGCTCTTCATCTGACAAAGGCTGAGGTGCAAATCGGCTGCCGTCACAGAGGGCCGAAATCGCATTAACATCGAGGCCGCGTGAAAGCCGTAACGTACCCAACAAAATCGAACGGGAGCTTTCACTGCCCATGATAAATCCTGCCGAAGCACGGCGACGCAACGCATCATGGACCAAAGAAGATATTCCGGCTCGGTCACCTGAACCGGCAAACCGATGGGAAAGGCCCCAATCTTTCAGAACATCATTGGCCGGACGCCTGCGCGCAGCAATATCATCCAAAATTTCGATCGCAGCCGATAACCGGGCAGAAGGTGTCATTTCTTATCTTTCAGCGCGCCGAACGGACGCGTTACGCCCGACTTTAGGTCGGATAATTAGGGCTCTCACGGGTTATGGTCACATCGTGAGCATGGCTTTCGCGCAAACCGGCTGATGTAATACGCACAAATTCCGCACGTTCGCGAAATTCAGGCAAAGTCGGCGCACCGACATAGCCCATAGCAGCGCGCAACCCACCCGCTAATTGATGCAATACGCTTCCAACAGGTCCCTTATAAGGCACTTGCCCCTCAATCCCTTCAGGCACAAGCTTCAAAGCATCCTTGATATCTTGCTGGAAATAACGGTCCGCTGAACCGCGGGCCATGGCTCCTACCGAGCCCATGCCGCGATAGGCCTTATAAGTGCGCCCCTGATAAAGGAAAACTTCACCTGGGCTTTCATCGGTACCCGCTAATAAAGAGCCAATCATTGCCGTTTCAGCACCCGCAGCCAAGGCTTTAGCCAAATCGCCTGAGAACTTAATGCCGCCATCGGCGATCACCGGAACATCAGCCTTTGACGCCACTGAATATGCATCCATAATTGCCGAAAGTTGTGGAACACCAACGCCCGCGACAATACGCGTGGTGCAGATTGAGCCCGGACCGATACCAATTTTTACGGCATCGGCGCCGGCATCAATTAAAGCTTGAGTCCCGCTAGCAGTTGCCACGTTACCGGCAATGATTTGAACAGCGTTCGACAATTTCTTGATGCGGGTTACGCTTTCCAACACCCGCTGAGAATGGCCATGAGCGGTATCAACAATCACCACATCACAACCCGCATCAATCAATGCTTCGGCCCGTGAAAACCCGTTATCACCTACCGTTGTAGCTGCAGCCACCAGCAGCCGTCCCCGCGCATCCTTTGACGCATCGGGATGCGAAACTTGCTTTTCCATATCCTTAACAGTGATCAACCCGATGCAACGGAAATGATCGTCAACCACCAGCAATTTCTCAATACGGAATTGATGTAACAACCGCCGAGCTTCGTCTTGGCTCACGCCTTCGCGAACCGTAATGAGACGGTCCTTCGTCATCAACTCGGAAACCTGTTGTGTCGGGTTATTCGCGAATCGAACGTCACGATTGGTCAAAATGCCAACCAGCTTTCCAGCCTTGTCGCCCGCTCCGCGCTCAACTACAGGTACACCGGAAATCTTATTCCGTTTCATTAACTCAAGCGCATCCGACAACGTCTCATCGGGATAGATGGTCAGCGGATTAACGACCATGCCGCTTTCAAATTTCTTGACCGCACGCACCTCGTTCGCCTGCTCCTCATTGGTCATGTTCCGATGAAGGACACCAAGACCACCTGCCTGCGCCATGGCGATTGCCAATCGGCTCTCGGTTACCGTGTCCATCGCGGCGGAGATAATGGGAAGCTTGAGCGAAAGATTGCGGGTTAATCTTGTCGTAACATCAACCTCACCCGGCATGACGAGCGAGTGACCAGGCTGAAGCAACACGTCGTCGAAGGTAAGCGCTTCACGGATTGCAGGCCTGATAGTCGATAATCCGTTCATGGCCAACTCCTTGCCTCTTTAAGGGAATTTCATATGCGAAGCACCGCTTCGCTGAACTATGAATTGGCACTGGGACCTATCACGGTCCCCGTGAAACTAAAAGTCAGAGAGTGAAATTTTTAAAAATATTCATAGAATGACAAAACACGCGGCGGGATAACCAGCCGTCAGCGCTCGAAATCATCATCATTTGACGTCAGCGCACCCCTTGAGCCGCGATATCCTGTCGCAACAACATAAAGCTCTGCCGAATCGGCACGACTTGCAGCAGGTTTATAGTGCCGGACAACGGCGAAATCGCGCTTCAAATTAGCCAGAAGCTCGCCCTCGGTTCCGCCTTGCAAGACTTTTGCTAGGAAAACACCCCCAGGCGCCAAGACCTCTCGGGCGAAATCAGCCGCCAACTCCGCCAAGGCAACGATCTTTAAATGGTCGGTCTTCTTATGACCGGTAGTATTGGCTGCCATATCGGACATAACGACATCGGCATCGCCCCCGAGCATGACCTTTAACCGCTCTGGCGCATCCTCCTGAAGAAAATCCATGACCTGAAAATCGACCCCCGCGATGGGCTCAATTTCCAAAAGATCGATTCCGACAACTTTGCCGCGCCCCTTGTCAGAGCCTACAATCTTTGCTGCGACCTGCGCCCATCCACCCGGGGCAGCTCCAAGATCGACGATTCGCCCGCCAGACTTGAACAATTTGAACTTTTCATTGAGTTCGATGATTTTGAAAGCGGCCCGGGAACGATAACCCTCTCGCTTAGCCCTCGCTACAAAAGGGTCATTTAGCTGACGTTCAAGCCATCTTGTTTGCGATACCGTCCGTTTTTTTGCCGATTTAACGCGTTGCTTTAACGAGCGCCCACCTTCGCGACCTGAACTATTTTCAGACGTCATGCTCGACCCGCCAATGTTCGCGGCCAAACGCCATCATCCATCATGAGCTGCATGAGAATACCCTCGCGCAAGCCGCGGTCAGCTACTCGAACACGATCGGATGGGAACACCTGTCGGATAGCATCGAGAATGGCACAACCCGATAATACCAAATCGGCCCTTTCGGTCCCAATGCAGGCACTCGCCTCCCGCTCTTGATAGGTCATATGCAGTAATCTCTCAACAATGACACTAATCTCGTCACTTTTCATCCAAATGCCATCAACAGCACGCCGATCATAGCGTGGTAACCCCAAATGAACCCCGGCCAGCGTTGTAACTGTCCCCGAAGTTCCGAGAAGGTGAAAATTTTCAGGGCGAGCGGCATAACCCAAAGCCTGAACAAACGGCTGAAGAAGGTGAACGACCTCGTCGACCATTGTCCGATAAAGCTCTGGAGTAACATTGCGGCCGCCATATCGCTCGGCAAGGCTGACAACCCCAACAGGAAGCGACGACCATTCCCGTATCCTATGCCGTACCGTTTGCTTAGACTTACTTTCTTGATCAAGCCAGACAATCTCGGTCGACCCGCCACCAATATCAAACAAAACAACGCTTTCAGCCGCTGGATCCGCCAATGCTGCGCAACCTGAGGCAGCCAATACAGCTTCCGTTTCACGGTCTATAATTTCAAGCAATAAGCCGGTCTCGTTTTCCACGCGGGAAATAAACTCAGCACTGTTCTTGGCAGCTCGACAGGCTTCAGTGGCAATCAGCCTGGCACGGGTAACACCACGACTATCCATTTTGGAGCGACAAATTTTAAGAGCTTCAATCGTCCGAAGAATAGCAGCCTCGCCCAACTGCTGGGTTACACCTAAACCTTCCCCCAACCGCACAATACGAGAGAACGCATCAACCACACGAAATCCGTCCTTTGACGGCCTCGCCATGAGCAATCGGCAATTATTCGTCCCAAGATCGAGCGCGCCATAAATTGAAGACGCAGCTCCACGATAGGACCGGTGCTCCATTGAACGCGATCCATTAGAACCCATTTCATTCCTACGCTGGACAAATGCCCGCGACATGCCGATCCGACCAAAATTACTGTTCGGATGAATGGTATCACCATGGAAGCAGGGCTGCAAAGCATCATATCGACCGCTGCCGTTTCTTCCGGGCTGAAATAGAGCTAATGGATAGCTCCAGCATGAGATAAGTGCTCCATTGCCTTCACCAACCGCGCCGGAACAACCGGTTTCGTTATTAAAGCATCAAAACCGGCGCTACGGGCCTCATCGACAAGGGAACGTGTTGCCCGGGATGCGACAAGTACCGATCTTGGAACCTTCATCGGAGTTTGGCTTAAGCGTACCATCCGGCATATCTCAGCCGATGAGAGCACTGGTATATTGTCATCCAAAATAATGAGATCAACGCCTGCTTGGCCCAAACAATCAAACATGACGCGTAACGATTCGGCCGCCCAGATGCCTGAATATCCATAGGCTGAAAGAATTTCGACGAGTAATCCCCGAAAATATCGATCGGGACTGACGACAAGAACGCTCAGTCGTTTGCATGGCGCTGTTTTTGATTGTTTCATCACGCTTAACTACGGCTGTATGAAAATTCGATACAACCATACTAATGCACCAAGAATATGAAACGGGGCCAAAGAATTCCGTTAAAATGAGACTCTTTCAGAGAAAAAATCTCATTATTCGGCCGGTAAAATCGATGTTTCGGCAGGCTCCGCCCTTGGTTTACCCTTCAAAAACGTATCGATTTTATCGAGATAGATATAGACCACTGGCGTGATAAACAGAGTGAGGATCTGTGAAACGGCCAAACCGCCGACGACCGCAATGCCCAGTGGCTGCCTCAATTCCGAACCTGCTCCCGAGCCCAAGGCGATTGGTAGTGTACCAAAAAGTGCGGCAAAGGTTGTCATCATAATAGGTCTAAACCTAATCAATGCAGCCTCACGAATAGCGGCAATCGCGGTTGCACCTTCTGCTCGCTTTTCTAACGCAAAATCAACCATCATGATGGCGTTCTTCTTCACGATGCCAACGAGCATCAAGATGCCAATAATCGCAATGACCGATAGATCGAGATTAAAATATTGCAGAGCCAACAAAGCTCCTAAGCCTGCTGAAGGGAGACCTGATAAAATCGTGATTGGATGGATAAAACTCTCATAAAGCACACCCAAAACAATATAAATAACAACAACAGCCGCTAAAATAAGTAGCCCCTGCCCTTTAAGTGAATCTTGGAACTGAGCTGCCGAACCAGAAAAGCCTGGCGTTACAACCGCGGGCAGACCAACTATTTTTTCTGCTCCACGGATGGCATCAACCGCTTGCCCCAACGAAATACCGGGCGCCAAATTAAAGGAAATCGTTACAGCTGGCTGTTGAGACTGCCTATTAATCGTCAAAGGTCCAATATTGCGACGGATCGTAGCAACAGCTTGAAGCGGAACCGTTTGACCAGATGAACTTTTAACAAAAAGTCTTTGCAAGGCTGTCGGGTCAGACTGATAGTCCCGATTAGCCTCCATAATCACAGCATAATCCGATGCCGAGGTGTAAATTGTAGAAATCTGACGGGTGCCGAAAGCATTATAAAGCGTTTGCCGGATGGCATCCGACGAAACGCCAAGATTCGCGGCCTTTTCTCGATCTAAATCGACAACAATTTGCGGATTAGCAATTTGAAGGTCGCTCGTCACATCGCGTAGCTCAGGCGTCTTGCCCAATTGTTCGCGCATTTTAGGAGCCGATCCAAACAAGGCTTCAATATCAGCCGATTGCAACGTGTATTGGTATTGCGCGCGAGACAACCGACCCGCATTTAAATTAAGATTCTGGATCGGGATGAATACAGAAGAAATCCCAGGAACCTGCGACGTTGCCTTTCTAAGACGTGCTATAATTTTCGAAATATCATCGCGCGAGGACCGCGGCTTTAACTGGATAAACATAAAGCCTTGATTGGTCGCTCCAAAACCAACAGCAGCGGTGAAATAATCAACCGCAGGATCTTTTGCGACAATCTCATTGATTTGAACCTGATGGGCAGACATCGCCTCAAAGGAAATGTCAGGTGCAGCTTCAGTCGATGCCCGCAGTAATCCCGTATCTTCTTGAGGGAAAAAGCCCTTTGGAATGTCACCATAGAGTTTGGCCGTAAGACCCAAAGTTGCAATCGTTAAAACGAGAACAACAAGGCGGATCTTGAGAATGAAATCGAGCGACACCCGATAAAGAAACAATACGCCATTAAATCCAGCATCAACAGAGCGCGCAAACAGGCCTGGCTTATTATGCGCATTATGAGTTGTTAAAACACGAGCACAAACCATAGGTGTTAAGGTCAGAGATACAAATCCCGACACAAGAATAGCAACCGAAATAGTAGCAGCGAATTCGCGGAATACACGTCCTACAACGCCGCCCATAAAAAAAACAGGAATAAAGACGGCCACAAGGGAAAGGGTAATCGAAATAATCGTAAAGCCAATTTCTCGCGCGCCGAGTAAAGCAGCTGCAAAAGGCTTCATACCCTCCTCAATATGACGAACAATATTTTCAAGCATAACGATCGCATCATCGACAACGAAGCCAACGGATAGCGTCAAGGCTAGAAGCGAAATATTATCAATCGAATATCCAAACATATACATCGCGGCAAAGGTGCCAATAAGTGAAACTGGCAATGCGAGCGCCGGGATAATCGTAGCTGAGAGCGATTTTAAGAAGATGAAGATGACCATAATAACGAGGGCCATCGCTAAAATTAAAGAGAACTGGACATCCGATACTGCCTCTCGGATCGGAATCGATCGATCCGTTAAGATGTCCATCGAAACCGATGCTGGAAGCTGATCGCGATAAGAAGGAATTTTAGCTTTTACCTGATCAACAACATCAACCGTATTCGCGTCCGATTGACGATAAACAGCAAGGATGATCGATCGATCGGATACATACCAACTCGCTGTTTGATCATTTTCAACTGAATCCCGAACGGTAGCAATATCTGCCAGTTTTACGGGCACACCATTCTTAGATGAAACAGCAATCGATCCGTAATCAGACGCGGACCGCAACTGTCCTGATGCTTCAATGGTTACAAGTTGGCGGGAACCGCGAAGTGTACCCGTTGGTTGGTTCGAATTAGCGTCTGCTACGCTCTTCTGGATATCGGCAAAAGAGAGCCCCCGTGCTGAAACAGCTTCAGGATCTGCTGAAATGCGAACGGCATATTTTTGCTGGCCAAAAATTTGAACCTGGGCAACGCCATTGATTTGAGAAATTTGCTGCTGCAGAATTTGTTCTGCATAGTCATTCACCTTGGATAAGGGCAGCGTAGATGACCGTAACGCCAGAAATAATACGGGCTGATCGGCTGGATTAACCTTCCTAAAACTTGGCGGATTAGGCAAATCTGGGGGAAGCCTTCTAAGCGAGCCACTAATCGCAGCTTGAACATCCAACGCAGCGCCGTCAATATTGCGATCAAGGTCAAATTGAAGCGTTATATTGGTCGAGCCGAGACTCGAAATAGACGTCATTGAGGTAACGCCCGAAATCGTAGAAAACTGACGCTCCAGCGGAGCAGCGACCGAAGACGCCATGCTTTCAGGGCTCGCACCAGGTAAATTGGCCGAGACACTTATGGTCGGAAAATCCACCCGGGGAAGTGCCGCTACGGGTAAGAGCCTGTAGGCAAAAAGTCCGAAAATGATAAATGACAACGTAATTAGTGTAGTCATCACAGGACGACGAATGCAGAGCTCTGAAATTGACATTTACTGAGCTCCCGTGGAAGCGCCCTTGGGCTCAACCTTTACACCATCGACCAATTGAATCTGACCATCCGTTACAAGTTTTTCTTTCCCGGAAAGTCCTTCAAGAATTTCTGTTTGGCCATCCACCGTTCGACCAACTTTGACTGGCGTAACCTTGGCTCGGCCGTCCGTTACAACAAACACCAATGATCCTTTGGGCCCAGATTGAACAGCCTCTCTAGGCGCACTAACAACATTATCTGGAACCTTCAACGTCACGCGAACATTGCATAGTGATCCGAGCCACAAGGTCTCGTTCGCATTATCGAAAATGGCTCGGACGGTGACCGTACCGGACGAGGTATCGATTGCGTTATCAACGACAGCAATCTTTCCAATCGACACCGAATTTGATCCTTGAAAAGTTGCTTCAACTTTAGCTAACGGATCAGTTAAGGCTGTCTTGATATCAGGCAAGAAACGTTGTGGTACACTGAAGGCGACGTATATTGGCGAAATCTGATTTATGATTGCAAAGGGCACACTACCGTCGCCCGTCTTGGCTATATTACCGACCCGTATGCCAGCAACACCCACCCGCCCGCTAATCGGCGCAGATATTGTGTAGTAACTTAGCTGTACCTTCAAACTATCAAGCGCTGCTTTATCGGCAGCAAGTTGTGCAGAAAAAGTAGCAACCTGTGTTTTGCTATTTTCCAAATTCACCTTTGATGCAAATTCATTTGCTGCCAATGCTTCGTTGCGAACAACGTCACGCTGCGCCTGTTCGAGTTGAGCCGAGGTGCGAGCAACGGTTGCCTCAGCCTGTCGGATTTGCGCTTCAATACTGCGCTGATCGAGCCGAACAAGGACATCACCCGCATGAACGACCGCACCATCCGCAAAAGCAACATCGATAATTTGCCCCTCAACACGTGGACGTAAGGTAACCGAGGCAACCGGCTGAACCGTGCCTATGGTGTCTATCCTCATCGGCAAAGAGCCAAGTTTAGCCTCACCAAGCAAAACCGGAACGATGAGTTCAGGTTGGGCGGTGGGTGCCGCTGTCTGAGCGTTACCCGTAGTGGATAAAAGGGCCGGCAAAATAAAGGCCGCTGCAGCGAGAACAAAGTTATAGTTTTTAGCGTCCAACATTTATTTTCCAGACCGTTCTAATTCACAAGATTTTCAAGTATCGCCCTAAAAGGAACAGGAAACACATAAACGTAAAAAGATATATGGCCCGTTTTGAATAAAGGCTCACATGAAATTTTTGTCATGTTTATATGTCAAATACTTGTCACGGCGGCTTTGCTTCGATAAGGAGACCGAACGGCATTGCTGATGAGGTCAGTAATTTTGCAAACTCGCCTTCATGGTGGGGGATAGTTCAACGGTAGAACAGCGGACTCTGACTCCGTTAATCTTGGTTCGAATCCAGGTCCCCCAGCCAAAAACGCGGCAAATTTACGAGAAATCAGCTATTTTTGCCGAAAATCGATAATTTGTTATAGTTTTTAGGGAAAATGGCTATATATTTATTTCGTTCGAATGCGAGCAAATGATGCCAAAACAACAGCGTTTTCCCTTACCCCCAACGGTTGATGATCTCTCCGCTGCACCTCTCGTGGTGAAGGATGCGCTGCGTGGCATTCGTCTAAAGCTAAGAAATTTTGTGCCCAATAGCGACGAATTTGGGCAAATAGGACAAAGCCGGCTACCTTTGTCGCCCCTTGCCATTGCAACAGCCCTTTTTAACGAAACTCGGAAAATTTCGTTGCTGGGCGAAGATATTGCTCGCGATGTCTTGTTTAGGCATCGAGATGAGGCTCGGCTTACCGCCTTTGCTAGATCAGGCTTTGGAAGCAACGTCTCGCCGATGCCTGAACACCAACGCCATGATTTTGTGTCGTCTCGCTATGCAGCACTTAAAATACTGACGCGGCAACTTGGGGCGAACGAATTATTGATCTTGGAACAGCCCATAGACATGACTTATTTGACCCTTTTGGGACGAATTTCTGGCAATTCTTCGGGCTTTCCTGCTCAAAATGCGATAAACTTTGATAGAATTGCATCGTCAATTGTTGCACTCGAAAAATCAGGAGCGCTTAGCAGTCCGAAGCTCGAAACGCAGGTACCACGTCTTGGCCAGCTGATATTCGCTGCTTTAGGATTAGCCGAAACCATCTTAGCTCTCTCGACCAATCACTCGGTTGAATCGACCTTGGCGGCGCTTAATCTTGCCGCAGATGTTATCGTCTTGCGGAAACCTTCAATTGCGGCAATATTCGAAGGGTTCGACCCTGAAGCTCAGCTGTCGGCGGAATATAGGCTGCTAGCCCCCCCTCTTACGGAGGCATAACCGATGCGTTTGCCCATGGTTGCCGAACTTAATGGCGAATCGGATTTGCGGCACCGTATTCGGGATCTTCGTTTTTTCGAAGAATCATTCCGGAAAAACGTTCAGCTTACCTTTCCAGAAGGTGCGACGCGATCAAAGACGGATCAAGCGCGGCTTAGATCAAGTTTTCTCGCTTGGCTGGAATCGTTTCAGGCTAATCGGCATTTAGCCAGCATCGACCGAAAAGATTTTATCTGCTTTTCAGCCGGCAGCATGTTGGCGGAGCTATTTCGCCATGATCCTTTGTCCGTGTCATCAGAAACACAATCGAGTGAAAGTGCCACGACCATTTGGCCAGAAGGCTCAGCCTATGTAAGCTATTGCTTAGGGGTTGCATTAACCGTGCTCGAACAAGAGTTTCAGCTATCGGCGGAAATTCCCGAATACGCCAATGATCCACGTATTTGGCAAAGCTTTAAAGAAAATGTTCAGGACAACCCTGATCTAGCCATTCCTTTTCTGGATATGCTCCTCGGCCAGTCACCAAACTGGAACGAGCCTTCCACGGCAGAAAATCGGCCAGCGGTTAAAGCAAAATCGACGCGCGCGCTCAGTACCTAATTTTGTAATTCGGGTAGATCACGAAAAAGCTCCAACGCTTCAGGATTAGCTAAAGCCTCGCGATTTTTGACTTCGTTTCCATGAACAATATCGCGAACCGCCAGCTCAGTTATCTTTCCTGATTTGGTACGTGGAATATCGCCGACCGCAACAATTTTTGCCGGAACATGTCTTGGACTAGCCCCTACTCGGATTTTCGACCGGATCGATTGTTCCAGAGAATCATCCAATAAAATACCGTCACGCAATCTTACAAACAGGACGATCCGAACATCGTTTTGGAAGCTTTGCCCAATGGCTATTGACTCCAAAACTTCGGGAACCTGCTCAACCTGTGCGTAAATCTCGGCAGTGCCAATGCGAACGCCACCGGGATTCAATGTAGCGTCAGACCGCCCGTGAATAATCATACCACCGTTTTGGGTCCATTCCGCGAAATCACCATGGCACCAAACCCCAGGAAAGCGACCGAAATAAGCTGCGCGATATTTTGATCCATCAACATCATCCCAAAATCCGATCGGCATTGACGGAAATGCTTTTGTGCAAACCAATTCGCCTTTCCCTGATGCGAGGGAGTGTCCCTCATCGTCCCAGACATCAACGGCCATTCCCAAGCCTGGTCTTTGGATCTCACCGGCATAGACTGGAGAAGTCGGATCACCTAACACAAAGCAGGACACGATATCTGTACCACCAGAAATGGAAGCAAGGTGAACCGTATCGCTAATTGCATGATAGACCCACTCAAATGTCTCCGCAGCCAAGGGAGATCCAGTAGATGCAATCGTCTTCAGGAAATGAAGTTGATGCGAATATTTTGGGGTTAAATTCTCTTTCTTACACGCGTCTAAATATTTAGCGGATGTTCCAAAAAAACTTACCTTTTCAGCCTCGGCAAAATCAAAGAGCACTTCACGCGTCGGAGAAAACGGCGAACCGTCAAACAAGACAAGCGTTGCGCCGGAAGCAAGCGCTGAAACCAACCAATTCCACATCATCCAGCCAAGCGTCGTGAAATAAAAGACACGATCACCTTCAACAATATTGGAATGAAGTTGATGCTCTTTTAGATGCTGAAGAAGCGTTCCGCCAGCTCCATGCACAATACATTTAGGCACACCTGTTGTGCCAGATGAAAATAAGATAAAAAGAGGATGATTAAAGGGAAGACGATTATATTGAATATTCGTCGCTGGGAAATCGGATATTGCGCGTGACAATGTAACCGCATTCGGAATGGCTCGTGAAACCTCGTCGTCTTTACCAATCAGCGGTATAATTAAAACACCAAGAAGACTAGGTAAGAGCGGAACGATTTCGCTCAATTTATCCAATAAGTTGAGCGTCTTTCCATTATAATAATAACCGTCACTGGCGATCAAAATTTTAGGGGCAATTTGTCCAAAGCGATCCAACACACCGCGCGGGCCAAAGTCGGGCGAGCACGAAGACCAAATTGCTCCAATCGATGCCGCCGCGAGCATCATAGCAATCGACTCCGGCATATTAGGAAGGATCGCCGCTACTCGATCTCCTTCCTTAATTCCCATCCTGATAAGCCATTGTTGAGCGCGAGAAACAAGGTCCGATAATTCCGACCTGGACATGCGTCTTTCAACTTTATCCTCGGATCGAAAAACAATGGCATCGTTATTATTCGAAGATCGAAGTAAGTTTTCGGCGAAATTGAGCTTGGAATCCGGGAAAAAGGAGGCTCCTGGCATATGGTCGTCAATGAGAAACCGCTCGCCTTTGTCCCCTATAACGCCACAAAAATCCCAAATCGACGACCAAAATAGACCCCGGTCTTCAATAGAAGCTTGATGCAACGTCTTAAAATCAACACATTGCTTGCCGGAAACCTCGTTATAAGAGGTCATAAATCTATGAATTCCCGTATTTTTTTGGGATAAATCTTGTGGGAACCAAAGTAATGAGGAAGACGCGTCCATAGCACACCGAATTAAGATGAATGATAGAGGATTCTTAGTTTGAGTTAGCCCAGACTATCTTCCTGCGGCTCATAAGACCATGTATAACATGACGTCAAATAATGAGAAATTCGGCATTAATGCATGATCGCGATTGATAAATATCGACCTATGATCCGCTGGCTGGCAGGCTTTGTGGTACTTGGGGCCGTGTTAATCTTGGTCGGATCCATGGCTGTACCAATCCATAGCGAAGCCGTTTTGTCCGATTTGAGAACCACAATTTCGCAAGATTTTGGACCTGTCGCGTCGCTTGAGGGAAAGGCAGAGCTTCAGTTTTTACCACACCCCTCCATTGATATTGTGGAATTAAAGCTATCGTTTGACAATAAAGTGAGACTTGAAGCCCCGCGGGTCTCGTTCGGTCTCAGCCTCTTTGCGCTCATTGCCGGTCGGTATGAGCCGATATCAGCAACACTCGTCTCGCCACATATTATTATTCCCAACGATTTGGTGCCAGATGATACTGAACAATTATCTCATCAATTTAGCCGTATTTTAGGGCGGCAAGCGCAAAAACTGTCATCCGTGAATGAAGGGCATCTTGAAGCGATTACAATCGAGAACGGTATTTTTTCATTCCCCAAAAAGAATTCTAACGATGAAACACCGTCTACCATAAGCGGTACACTGTATTTTTTAACCAATGGTGCGCGCCGTTTAACGGCCACCGGAAATTGGCGTAAACAAGACGTCTTATTACAGGCGGAAATAGGCCCTAATGCCGCTAGTGAAAATGAAGACCGCAAAATTAGTCTTTTTTTGAAAAATGCACTCGGCTCGATCAAATTAGATGGTGGTACATCAAAGAAGAGCAACTCACTTTACTCTGGCAATTTAACAATAGATATCGCCCGTCTGGATAAGGTAAGTGAATGGCTATCTCTACAGCCGCTCGTTCCATTTTCGACTTCACTCAAAATTGACGGCAAGGCTTCTATAACGCCGCAACTGATTGCGGTATCGGATTCACAAGTGCGACTTGGTGCGGTTGCCATGACCGGCGGAGTATCTCTCGACTTATCCAATCAACGCCCGCTCGTAACCGGAACTTTATCGGCAGGCGATATGGATATTACGAGTTTTCTAACGCCCATTTGGCCGAAGCAATCAGAACAAGCCGGGTGGAAAGATACGCCCGTTGATCCGAATATTACACCTGATCAAGATTTAGACATTCGGCTTTCGGCAGAGCGAATTAACCTCGGTATCGTGCGCATTTCGAATGCCGCACTTTCAATCATTGCGCGAGATCGCAACCTAAATATCACGCTAGCATCGGCGCATATGTTTCAAGGTAGCGCAAAAGGAAAGATTTCAATCCGCCCGGTCAGTCAAGGGTTTTCACTTTCAAGTCATGTAAGCTTCGAAACGTTGGACATAGGTCAAACGACCTTGGCACTGATGGACCTTCGAAAACTTGAAGGGAGCATGAGTGGTAAATTTGATGTGGAATCGACGGGCCGTTCGATAGACGACATGATGAAATCATTGTCCGGTCGCGCCGAATTTTCTCTCGTTAATGGTACATTATCAGGCGTGAATATCTCGACCATCTTAAAGCGTATCGAAACACGTCCTCTATCGGTTATTCGTGATATGCGCGGAGGTAAAACCGATTTCGAAACGATGCGTATCTCAACCCATATTGCCAATGGCATTGCTAATATCGACGATTCCGAAATGGTATTTACGCCAAATACTATGAAGTTAAGCGGATCGGTCGCCGTTGGCGAACGTCAAATCAATCTTTCGGGTGAAGCAACCGGACCCACACCACAAAATGGAGCAGAACCTGCCGTATTAGCCTATACCGTCACCGGCGGGTTTGACGATCCAGTTGTAACACCTGATATCAACCGAATACTGAAAAGGTCGAGCGGCGCGGCAGCCTCGCCCGACTAAAACCACTGTTATTATTGGTCCGCTTGAACGGCTGTTACCAATGGAACGCCGCCTAGACCATCCTTATTATAAATATCGTCCCGGAACTGGACTAAACCATCCGGCGTTGCCCAAGCGGTTATATAAACCCAAAAAACCGGAACCGGCTTTGCAAGACGTGCATCAACGCGCTGCCCTGACTGGATGGCATCATCAATTTGCTCACGCGACCAACCCGGCGTGTCCTTTAAGAGCCACTCTACATAATCACGCACATTTTGAACGCGCATACAGCCTGAAGAGACGAACCGGTAGTCATCACCAAAAATACCCTTAGCTGGGGTATCATGCATATAAACCCCATAGGGATTGGCAATATTAATCCGAACAAATCCCAAAGAATTAAATTCACCACCAGGATCTTGACGAAACTGATAGCGCGTTGCCTCGTCACTTTTCCAATTGATTTTTTCAGAAGTGATTTCTTGCCCTTCATTGGTGAAAATACGAATTTTATTTTCAGCCAAATAACCTGGATTCGCCTGCATTTTTGGAATCAAATCTTTTTTGATGATCGATGCAGGAACGGTCCAAAACGGGTTGAAATTAATATCAATCACCTTGGTCGTCATGATAGGCGATTGCCGGTCAATTTTGCCAACACCCGCAGCATGGCGCGTCTGAACCATATTGTCTTCAACCGTTTCGACAATCGCGCCTGGAATATTCGCCGCTACGTAGCGTTTACCGGGGCTTGCCGAATAAGAGCGTAACCGGACCAGATTAACCTCGAGCTGCTTTAGACGAATATCCGCAGGTATGTTCAGCGCCGTAAGAGTTTGCCCCGTTACAAGACCAGTCGGGCGCAAACCATGTAATTCCTGAAAGCGGCGAACACCGGTTTCGACGAATGAATCAAAAATATCGGAAAGACCAGCGGATGCATCAAGATCCCCCGACGAGATTAGGCGCTTTCGCAAATCGACTACGGCCGGATTTTGCATGCCAAGCTTCAATGGTACGCGTGGCATCTGTGGCCAGCCGCCACGGGCAATGACTTGCTTGAATGTCTCTATCGCCGCCTGGGTAGCGTTTAGGGTCTCCGGCGACAAAAGGGGCGTTGTTGAGCGGTCAAGTGTTTTGGACGTTGCTGCATCATAGCTTTGAAGCCACTCCGCTTGATCTGTGGAATCATCCTCTACATTTTGAGCAAAAAGGCGTGTTGTCATTAACGGGGCAGCGAATAAGGCAGCTGTACCGAATAAAACAGCCCGACGCGAAAGAGTCGAAGAAAATTGCATGAAACTGATTCCACCTAAACTTTGACAACAGTATCGCCGATGACGGTAAAGGAATGCTTTCGCTCCCATTACCGATCAAAGGCAATTGTGATGAGTGGTTTTGTCAATTTCATGGCCAAAATCAAAATAGGCCCAATTTAACTACAACCTATATTTGACATTATCGTTTAGGAACCGCTCCAACCTCAACAAGATCGTATTGGTTTGACGAAATTCAGGCTCTGAAATACCCCCAACCTGCTCGACGGTCCTCATATGCTTGCCGTAGAGCCCATTAACAATGTCATGGATGTCTTGACCTAATTCAGTCAACCGGATCCTCACCGAGCGGCGGTCCGTACGGGACCTCTCATGAGACAAATATCCCATTTCGACCAGCTTTTTTACGTTATAGGAAACATTGGAGCCCAAATAATATCCCCTCGACCGCAATTCACCGGCCGTGAGCTCCTTGTCACCAATGTTATAAAGCAGCAAAGCCTGCACCGGATTGACATCGGAGCGGCCCCTACGATCGAATTCGTCTTTTATGACATCTAAAAGCGCCCTGTGAATTCTCTCGATATTCGAAAGGGCCTCCAGATAATAAGGATGGGTAATAGAAATTGAATTTACCCCATCATCAGTCATCGAAATTTTGACAATTTTATTCATGATAATAAGCCTAATAAGAATTACACAACCATTACGTTAGGTAAACTAATTAATTCTCGTAAAAGACGAATTAAGATTTAAAATTAACAAATCGTTGCCGCGTTCCTTGGTAAATAAAATCGCGTCAAAATAGATTAAATTATAAAATTTTGATCTGTGTTTCGCCATTCACCCGAACAAGAAATACCCGCGCGAAATGAAGCAGCAGCAATAGGACGATCGCAGTAATAGGGATCGTTGAGTACAGATTCGACCGCTGGGAAAGCTCCAAAGAGACGTAAGCCAAGGCAACACAAGCCCAAACACCGCTTCCCCATCGCCACGAGATCCACAGAGATACACCGGCGACAATATCAAGAATTGGCATAACCACCACTGAGAAGAAGCTATACCATCCGTTATCGCCCATCAGGTGAAAGTCGCTACTAGGGACGGTTATCACATAGAACCAACCCAAATATCCTTTGGCGATCCACGCCAAAGCCAAGCATCGATAGCCCCACAATATAGGCTTATCTGATGTTACCGTTGATGAACCAATATGAATTGCCATCTTAACTTAAAACCAGCGCATCTGTTTGATCGCTGCCCTATATTTGCCGTTCGGCCCTTTTGCCTGGCATTTTGTTTTTGAAAACATCCAGATCCTTATATAAGCTTAGCCTATCATATTGGGGAGGTTCGTCCTATGTCAGATGGCATATTTTCAAAGCTCATGTTGCCACACCGGCCAAGACGAAACCGGAAATCAGATTGGGCGCGGCGGATGGTCCGTGAAAACACCCTCACAACCAATGATCTTATCTGGCCAATTTTCTTGTTAGACGGCCAAAATCGGCGTGAGACGGTATCGTCCATGCCGGGCGTCGAACGAATGAGCGTCGATGTGGCCGTTAAGGAAGCCGAAAATGCTGCTAAACTTGGTATCCCGGTTATAGCGCTATTTCCCTTTACCGACCCGTCCAAACGCGATCCGGACGGCAGCGAGGCATTGAATTCCAACAATTTGGTCTGCCAAGCCTGCCGCGCTATTAAAACCGCTGTGCCCAATATCGGAATTATGACCGACGTCGCCTTAGACCCTTACACAAGCCATGGACATGATGGATTATTGAGCGGCGAAAACATCTTAAATGATGAAACCGTTGGCGTATTAACACGGCAAGCCATTATTCAATCCGAAGCAGGATCAGACATTATTGCGCCGTCCGATATGATGGATGGCAGGATTGGCGCCATTCGAGCGGCTCTCGACGAAGAGGGCTATACCGATATCCAGATCATGGCCTACGCAGCCAAATACGCGTCCGCTTTTTACGGACCGTTCCGTGATGCCATCGGCACCAAAAGTGCGCTAAAGGGCGACAAACGAACCTATCAAATGGATCCTGCAAATACCAACGAGGCCATCAGAGAAGTCGCACTGGATATAGAAGAAGGCGCGGACATGGTTATGGTGAAGCCCGGCATGCCCTATCTCGACATTGTTCAGCGCGTCAGTGAAACATTCAGCGTTCCCACTTTTGCCTATCAAGTCTCTGGTGAATACGCGATGATCATGGCTGCCGCTCAAAATGGTTGGCTAGACGGCGACAAAGCCATGATTGAAAGCCTATTAGCATTCAAACGCGCCGGTGCAGACGGAATATTGACCTACTTTGCCCCCAAAGTAGCCGAAATGCTTAAAAACGGCTCGCATTAGAGGTTATTGTTGTAAAAATACCGAAAACGCGTCGCCGTTAGCAGGCTTTTTGCCGTCAGGTTTTACAGCGGCGATTCGCTGAGGTGATCCGGCGGGTGCGGATGCCAAATCCAACGCCCAATAATTACGATACCGCGAATTCGGCGCGTCAGCGCGCACCATTCCGATGCGTGTCGCGTCTTTCATCAGCATATTTTCACGATGATGCGGCGAGCGAATCCACGCATTAATCGCGTCAGCTACCGATGTATGGCCCGCTCCGACATTTTCGGCTGCATTGGCATAGACAAACCCGGCAGAATTCATACGGGAGGTAAAATCACCCCCAATTTCGTGAGAAAGGACGTTGGCTGACGCCATAGCAACCGCCTGATAGCGCGCCGCATCGATAAGCGCCGAGTCGACAATTACTGGAGCAAGTCCATTGCTCGCACGGAATTGATTAATCAATCCAACAGCTTCTTGGGATACGTCTTGAACAGGGACGTTGGCTGTCAACTGCTTAGGCGCAGAAACGCACGCTGCCAATAAGCACGTTGCCATTCCGATCACGGCTAACCGAGAAAACGCAATACGGTTCATAACATCAGCCTCCGACGTCAATTCAATTCGGATAAAACCCTATGGCGTCCACTTAAAAAATCAAAGCCAAGAAAGGTGATGTCCAACATAAATTTTAAAAATATGTTGGAAAAGCAATCGATGTAGTACCGCTTTAGGTACTAATCTGATTGCGCCCCACGGGTCCAAATCCTATCATAAACCCGATCCGCATTTTTGTTTTGTCGATGGACGCGCTTTGACCAACCAGCAACAAGACCCGCCGCAATTTTTTATGACCGCACCCAATACGTGCGGTTATTTGCCGGACAAGGTTGAGCGTAAGGTGTTTACCCATTTGGTTGGAATGAGGGCTGCTGCTCTCAATGACCTTTTAACGCAAGCGGGTTTTCGTCGCTCCCAAACCATCGCCTACAGGCCGGCCTGCGATCAATGCAACGCCTGCGTTTCCGTTCGGGTCCCCGTCGATGAATTCGAACCTTCTCGAAATATGAGGCGCGTATTGGAAGCCAATTCCGATCTTGTTGGCTTAACCATCCCAAACAAAGCGACATCAGAACAATATAGTCTATTCCGCAGCTATTTAGGTGATCGCCATTCGGATGGCGGTATGATTGATATGAGCGTCCTCGATTTTTCCCTCATGATCGAAGATAGTCATGTGGATACAACACTAATCGAATACCGTCGTCGGGGCCCCGACACGTTTATAAACGGCCGCGGAACAGGTCCCCTTATTGCAACGGCTCTTACTGATATTTTATCCGACGGCCTATCGATGGTTTATTCTTTTTTTGATCCAGAATTATCCGATCGCAGCCTTGGGACTTATATGATCCTCGATCACATTCAGCGAACCAAAAAGCAGGGCCTGCCCTATCTCTATTTGGGCTATTGGATCAATGGATCAAAAAAGATGGACTATAAAGCCCGCTTCATGCCTCAAGAACGATTAGGCCTGAATGGCTGGATGCGGGTTGAATAGGCGCAAGGCCTTCAACCCGTAAATTTGTTCGATTTAGGAAACCCCTTCGGTGGCAGTCGACCCGCTTCCGCACGATTTCCAACCCATTCGACGAGCTCAGCTTCAGCCACGGTCCAAGTGCGACCTGATGTATCTTTCCAAGTCAAACCATCGGCCATAGCGAAGGTGCGGATATCCGATAAGCCACCATCTTTATATTTCTGCAGCCTTACGCCCTTACCGCGAGCCATTTCGACCATTTGTGTCATCGGGAAGCACAGCAATTTCCGATTTTCGCCGATGGCAGCAACATAATCACCATCAACGGGAACGGCGAAGCGAGCCGTTTCTTTATCGTCGAGATTAAGCATCTGGCGACCCTTGCGCGTATTGGCAACGGTATCATCAGCGCTCGCAATAAAGCCGCGTCCGGCCGAGGAGGCAAAGAGCAATTTACTGCCTGGTTTGTGCGGCCATGCCGTTACAATATCCGCGCCCTCATCGATATCGGCCATGAGACGAACGGGATCACCAAATCCACGTCCGCCAGGAAGCTTAGATGCATCAAGCGTGTAGACTTTGCCATTCGTCGTCAGAACCAAAATCTTTGCCGTAGTTTCGGTATGGAACGACAAAGCCAACTCGTCGTCGCCCTTAAATTGTACGGACGTCAAATCAGCAACATGACCCTTAAGGGCTCTGATCCAACCTTTTTGTGAAAGAACGACAGTCAACGGCTCACGTTCAACCATAGCCTCCGTTAAATCAATATCGCCAACATCGGGAGCATCTGCAAAGGTCGACCGCCGCTTGCCAAGCGCGGTGTCTTGCGAAAAGCTTTTCTTCACTTCGCGTATTTGTGCAGACACAACTTTCCATTGCTTATCGGGTGAACCCAGCAGCGCCTCTACTTCGGATTTCTCTAAAGAAAGCGCTTCAAATTCCCGCTTTAATTCCATCTCTTCAAGTTTGCGCAAAGAACGCAATCGTGTGTTGAGAATAGCATCAGCCTGAACATCATTGAGCTCGAAATAGCGCATCAGCTCAACCTTAGGCTCATCCTCTTCACGAATGATTTTAATCACCTTGTCGAGATCGAGATAAACAATGAGAAGCCCGCGAAGAATTTCGAGGCGTTTATCAATTTGACCCAAGCGGAACCGCGAACGGCGCTCCAGAACAACACGACGGTGGCCAAGCCATTCGCGTAATACATCGGCTAGACCAAGCACACGTGGCACAAGTCCTGCTGTCAGCACATTCATATTCATGGATATACGGCTCTCAAGTTCCGTTAACTTGAAGAGCGACTCCATTAGAATTTCTGCATCCACCGTACGCGAGCGGGGTTCAAGAACAATGCGAATATCTTCCGCTGACTCGTCTCGCACATCCGCTAAGAGCGGCAATTTTTTATCGGTAAGCAGCTCTGCAATTTTTTCGATCAAACGCGACTTCGGGACCATATAAGGAATTTCGGTAATC
>Ga0164297_10001571_pt1 | contig 23943 bp, 21 predicted proteins | sample GEODES058metaG_FD_113539 | JGI IMG/M metagenome (GOLD analysis project Ga0164297, IMG submission 113539) | Dystrophic lake water microbial communities from Trout Bog Lake, Wisconsin, USA - GEODES058 metaG | ecosystem: Environmental > Aquatic > Freshwater > Lake | place: USA: Trout Bog Lake... | reverse complement strand
TAAAAACAGGCACCTGCAGCCGAAAGTGCAAGCATTAAATAAATGACTACAATTCTTTTTCTGATACGCATCCATTTGCTTAATCTGAAAGAAAGATTCATTTTAATTTTCTGAAAGAACCCATTCTCATTTTTTAATAACTCATCTTGCTTGGTATGTTCATTTACTTCGTTGATCTCATCAGCATTCAATGCCAAACCTGCATGTGCATGAAATTCTTTGTGATGATATTTAAATTTATCTTCTTTCAATAGCCAATTTGAAATAACCGGGACCAATGTTTGTGATGATAAAAAAGAAACAATCATCGCAAAGCCGATAGATAATGACAAGGGAAGAAACATTGCTTTAGGAACACCTGTCATTACAAAGGAAGGAGCAAATACAGCCAGTATACATAGCAGGATCAACAATTTAGGGAATGATATTTCAACACACGCATCATAAATTGCACGCTTTTTTTCTTTACCCATTTCTATGTGTTGATGAATGTTTTCTATAGTTACAGTGGCTTCATCAACTAAAATGCCAACTGCTAAAGCCAAACCACTTAATGTCATGATATTTATGGTTTGTCCTGCCAGTTTTAATAAAAAAATAGCACTTAATATGGAAATCGGAATTGTGATAATAACCACTAAACTACTTCGCCAGTCCCTTAAAAATAATAAAACCATGATGCCTGTTAAAGTAGCCCCCAATATACCTTCTGTCATTAGACTTTTAGCAGCATTGATCACAAAAACACTTTGATCGAACTCATAATTAATTTTTACATCGTCCGGTAATAAGCTTTGCATCTCGGGTAATTTGCCTTTTAAAGATTGAACAACTTCCCAGGTTGATGCATCTGCAGTTTTAACAACAGGGATATAAACAGAACGTTTTCCATTTACTAATGCATAATCAACAGTCAAGTCAGATGCATCAGCAACTTTAGCAACATCTTTTATAAAAATTGTACCTGCACCTTTGCTCAGAACGGGTATATCGTTGAACGCTTCGATTTTTTGTTCCAATGTATTAACGGTGGTAACATACATGGTGCTATCGACTCGTAAATTTCCTGAAGGGCTGATTGAATTATTTTTAATTAATGCCTCTACTACCGATTCAGGAGAAAGATTGTAGCTTCTTAATTTTTGGGGATCAACGTTAATTACAACTGTTCTGGCATTAGATCCCGCAGGAGCAGGGGCAGATAATCCGGGTATGCTGCTGAAAAGAGGTCTTACTTTGGTAATGGCCAAATCAAAAATCTCATTTAAAGATCTTGTTTTGCTGCTGAAAACCAATTCGCCAACGGGCAATGAAGATGCATCAAATCTCACTACCTGAGGTGGTAAAGCAGTAGACGGGAAAAATGCCATTGCTCTGTTAATCTGTATTGCCACCTGCGCAGACGCTTCTCCCATATTTGTGTTTTCATAAAAGGATATTTTCACTAAACACAATCCTTGTATATTTTTTGTTTCAATGCTTTTCACACCGTTTACAAATAATAATTGGTCCTGATATCTGGTAGAAAAAAATCCTTCCATCTGTTTGGGTGACATGCCATTGTATTGTTGAATTACATATATGGTTGGGGAATTCAATTGCGGAAATATATCGATTGATATAGTTTTTACGGCTACAATCGAAAAAAGCAGTACCCCCATAAATATAACCAGTATTGTGATTGGCCTTTTTAAAGATAGTTTTATCATGAATTATTTTATTTGTTGAATGAACATATCAAGATTATTGGTTGCAGTTGCTTTATTAAATACCGCGATGTACCAACTATTCATTGCATCTATATAATCTATTTCAGAACGATACAAAACAAATGAGGCATTGGTAAGATCAATCAAACTAATGATGCCGGCCTTATACTGTGCTAATTTTTGCTGATAAACATCTTGTGCTGCTTTCATTTGTATAGGAAGCTCATGTAAATTATCATCAGCTACTCTTATGGCATCTTGAGATTGAAGTAAAGCATTACCTAATGCCATTTTTTCTTGTATCAAATCAAAATTAGCTGCTTCTGTTTCGAAATGACTGATTTGTAGTTTGTCCTTTTTATGTAATCCATTAAAAAGATCATACACAAAAGAAACACCGGCAGCATAATTAAATCGTTGATAACCTAAACCATTGGTCAATGAATTATACTGATCATTATAAGTGATGCTTGATCCCCTTGCCCAAGTGCTTCCTGCTAAAAGAATTTTTGGTTGAAAGCTTTTGCTTACTAATTTTTCATTGGCAATATTAAAATCTCTCTTTTTAATATAGTAGTCAATCAATGGATGATGTACACTGTCATAAGTAAATGCTTCAGGTAATAGTTTAGGCAAATAATTTGTAGATGAAGTGGTATCTGCGACAATTTTTGAAGAAGCAATCCCTGTATAAAATGATAATTGATTTTTTAATTGAAATAAAGCACCTGTTACTTGATTGTAGGCAGAACGTGCTTTGGATAATTCTGCTTTTGCCAATGAAGAATCAACACCTGCCACCAATCCGCTTTGTGTTAATGATTTGATTAAATCAAAAATGTACTGGTATCTTTCAATGTTTAATCTCTCAGCACTCAAGCGAAATTGTGTTTGTATCAATTGTAAATACAATTGGGTTATGCTTGCTTTTAAAGAAAAAATAGTTCTTTGCAAGTCTGACATTTGAACATTGCTGAAGGTTTCTGCATTTTTAATTTTTGCATTCTTTAAGCCAAAATCTGCCAATAAGTATTCGCTGTATAAAACGCCCATATTGGTTGAAGTTGCTTGCCAATTGTTTGCGGCCCTTGTACCACCTGAAACAGAAGGCAATATTTCAATCGGTAAAGCAGTTCCGGGTAATTGATTCGCTGATGCCATAACTATTTCATCACTCACATTTAAGGATGGTAAAAACGAATGTTTTATGTCGGTAACATTTGCTTGTGCACTGTTAACCAATGCCTGCTTTTGCATTAATAACGGATAATATTTTACAGCAGCATCAATTAAAGTTGATAAGTTATACTGTTCTTTTTGTTGTGCATGTATTGTTTGAAAACTTATTGATAATATAAATAACCAATAAAGTTTTCTCTTTAAGAGAACAACCATATTAATATTTTAAAATGAAAAAAAAGTAACGGGGCAGCAATCAAATTATCAACATGGGAGGCCCTCGTGTAGCATTAACAGAGCTAAAAGTCTGTTCTATTGATTCATTATAAGATAAGAAGCAATTCGTTTTGTCGCTGAATGGTAAAATTAGATCTGATTGAAATCGAAGGTTAAACTCAATATTTTCTTTCTGGTATCTTTTGTTAAGACGAATATTGACCTTATGAGAATTGTTTTTTGAACAAGAGGTTACAAAAGAATGGGATAAAGTTTTTGCATTTTGTAATGCTTCTATTTGAGATTGATGAAGGATTGATGTGATATCATATCTGAAAGATAGCTGAGCTGAAAACAATGCCACATATGCACTTAACAAAAGTAGCATAGAAAGTCTGCGGAATATGTTTAATAATTGCGGCATTGATTATCTGCAAAGATAATGTTATTGACAAATGTAACTGTATTGATTTAAAAACTATAATCAGATTCTAATCTCAGAAAATGCAAATATCACTTTAAAAGTAAATTCTTATATTACATCTATCACCGGGCTTAATTGAATATCATTGTTTTTTATGCAAATACCAGTTAATAATAGTTTTTGGCAATTTGATGCAAATTATTGGTTTCAAAAGTTAAACAGTACTGAAAATGGATTGACACAGGCTACTGCAGAAAATATTCTTTTTCAGTCAAAGAATAAATTAAGAACCCAATCAAATTTTCAAAAAGAAATAACACTTTTTATCAGTCAATTTAGAAATCCACTCATGCTTTTGTTGATTGGTGCTGTGATTCTTTCTGCTTTTTTAGGAGATACTTCTGACGTAATTATCATTCTGGTTATTGTTTTGTCTACAGGGACATTAAGTTTTTTTCAGGAAAGAAATGCAGATAGAGTAGTGGAGAAACTGCAATCTATGATCGCTTTAAAAAGCCTTGTAATTAGAGATGGTAAAGAACAAGAAATTATTTCAACCAATATTGTATCGGGTGATGTGCTTTTGTTTAAAGCCGGAGACATGGTGCCGGCTGATTGTTTAATTATTGAATCCAATGAATTACATGCGAATGAAGCAAGCCTTACAGGCGAATCTTATCCTGTTAGAAAAGAAGCAGGTATTTTAAAAGAGGTAACGGAATTAGCTCAACGAACCAATTGCATTTGGGAAGGATCGAATATTGTTAGCGGAAATGCCAAAGCGTTGGCTATTAATACAGGGGCAAATACAATTTTTGGAAGCATTGCACAAAGTGCATCTGTAAATGTTGAAACTACCTTCGAAAAAGGTATTAGAGATTTTGGTTTTTTCTTAATGAAAACTACGTTGGTTCTTTCTATTTTTATTTTAGTCGTTAATTTATTAAATCATAAACCCATTATCGAATCTGCTTTGTTTGCATTGGCATTGGCAGTTGGTATGGCACCTGAATTATTACCGGCCATCACCACTATAGCCATGAGTGCCGGTGCAAAAAGGCTGCTAGCGAAAAAAGTGATTGTAAAGAAATTAGCATCTATTCAAAACCTTGGGGCAATAAATTTATTATGTACCGATAAAACAGGAACCATTACGGACGGTGAAATAAAAATAAACGGATTGGTTGATGGATTGGGTGTGGATAGTGAATGGGTAAAACAAATAGCATTCTGGAATGCAACATTTGAAACCGGTTATGCTAATCCAATTGATGATGCTTTGAAACAATTAAAACTTGAAACAAATGTTAATACAACGAAGCTTAGTGAAATGCCCTATGATTTTATCAGAAAAAGATTAAGCATTGCAGTAAAGAATAATCAGGAGAAAATTTTAATTACAAAAGGTGCATTTACGCAGATTATTGATATCTGTTCAAAAGTAAGGTTGGCCAATGGAAGTTTAGAAGACATTCAATTCCACCAAAAAGAAATAGAAGATCGGTATGAGCAATTTGGCGTTAATGGTTTAAGGGCAATTGGTATTTGTTATAAGAGTATAGAAATGGATACAATTTCCAAAGAAGATGAAACGGCAATGATATTTGCCGGCTTTGTTTTATTGGAAGATCCTGTAAAAAAAGGAATTGCTGAAACACTTGCTGCATTGGGTAAATTAAAAGTTGGATTAAAAATTATAACAGGCGATAATAAGAATGTTGCAAAATCAATTGCAGTAAAAATCGGGATTGAAAATCCAGTAGTAATGAAGGGTTCAGAACTTTTCAATACAAGTCCCGAAGCATTAAAGCAACTGGTTAAACGAATACACATTTTTGCGGAAGTAGAGCCGCAACAAAAAGAAAGAATTATTCAGGCGTTAAGAAAAAGCTACACGGTTGCTTATATGGGTGATGGTATAAATGATGTATCGGCTATCAATGCCGCAGATGTGGGCATCTCTGTTGAAAATGCGGTAGATGTTGCAAGAGAAGCAGCAGATTTTGTTTTAATGGAAAAAGATTTGACAGTATTGATTGACGGTGTAAAAGAAGGAAGAAAAACTTTTGCCAATACTTTAAAGTATATTTTTATTAATACCGGTTCAACATTTGGAAGTATGTGCAGTGTGGCCATTGCTTCACTGATCTTGCCTTTTCTTCCAATGTTGCCTAAACAAATTCTGTTGATTAATTTTATTACGGATTCGCCTTATTTAGCGATCACTTCCGATAATGTCGATAAAGAACAATTAAATAAACCGGGGAAATGGGATATTAAATCTGTAAGGAATTATATGGTCATCTTTGGTATTCATAGTTCATTATTTGATATGATCACTTTTTTTGTACTCTTTTATGTGTTAAAAGCTAAAGAATCTGCATTTCAAACAGGCTGGTTTGTTGAATCAACCATTGTGCAGCTATTGATATTGTTCATTATTCGTACACGCAATAATTTCTTCAAAAGCAAACCGGGAAAATATCTATTCATTTTAAGTATTGCAGGATTGGCTGTAACAGTTGCATTACCATATTCACCTCTGGCCATTCAAATAGGATTAATTCCTTTGCCATTTTTAAATATCAGTCTAATGTTTTTGATTGTACTGGCATATATTTTTACTGCTGATTTATTAAAAGTATGGTTCTTTAAAAAATACAGAAGTGCCTAAATCAACCAATTTCTTTCTCTTTTAAGTTAATGATGATCCTCAATCTTTTTGATGATTACTGTCATTGTTTTTCACTAAGTTAAAGGGTAGCTTACATTATCTAAATTATATATTATGAACCCTGTTGTTACACCTGAAATCGCGGAAGTGATGTCTGCTACTCACTATCAGCCTGCTGTTTCTGTATTTATGCCATTTGAGCCCAAAGTCAATTTAAAAACAGAGTTATTGCATACGCTGAAATTAATTACAGACAAAGTTGAAAGAGCCTTAACTAAAGATTATTCAAAGGAGTTATCTGCTATCGTGATGAAGAAATGGAAAAAGATAACTACTGAATTGAATTTTGAATCCAATAAAAAAAGTATTGCTATTTATGTCTCACCTGTTTTTGAAAAAGTATTATATCTCGATATTCCGATGGAAGAAAAAATTATGCTTGGCGAGACTTTTGAAATTCGTGATCTTGTTTATAGTAAAAAGCAGTTATTTAAATATCTGCTGCTTATAATGAGTAGTAAAGAAAGTAGAATACTCTTGGGTAACCCCGATGGGTTTGTAAACATTGCTTCAGCCACTGCTGAATCATTCAATGAATATTATAATGAATCACAAGATCGAGTGGCTAATTTTTCTGATGCATCCGGCCATAAAGAAATTTTATTGGAAAAATTCTTATATCACATTGATGGTTCGCTTGATACTATTTTAAACACTTATCATTTGCCGCTTTTTGTTCTGGGAACAGAAAGAATTATTGGCCATTTTAAACAAATTACTAAACATAACAATGCAGTAATTGAATTTATGCATGGGAATTATTTGGAAGCAACTGTGCCGGAACTGCAGGAAATTATAAAGCCACTTATCGCAGATTGGAATAAATTAAAACAAAAAGATTTGTTGAGTCAAATTGAACGAGCTGCAGATAAAAATAAATTAGCCATTGGGATAAAAGAGGTATGGCATGAAGCTGCGAATCTTAAAGGCAAATTGTTGATCGTTGAAAAGGATTTTACCTATACTGCTCAACATGGAAGCAATGAAGATATGATCTATCAAGCGGTAGAACCTTATGATAAATTTTCTTGTATAAAAGACGCAGTCGATCATATTATTCAAAAAGTATTAGAAAATGGAGGTGATGTTGAGTTTGTTGATAAAGATTTTTTAAAAGTATATCATCAAATTGTTTTGATTAAATTTTATTAAGTAAAAAATAATTGTATGAAAACGATCATTGTAGCCACCGATTTCTCAGATGCATCTTATAATGCGGCGCAATATGCTGCCAACATGGCTTTGGGCGTTCATGCCAACTTATTGTTATTGCATGTTTTTCAAATGCCGCTGATATATGCACAAGTACCAATGGCTGTTAGCGGAGAAAGTGTTATTCAAGTAGCAGCAAATGAAAACCATTTAAAACAAAACGCTGAAAAAAATATTCAATATTTAAAGAATGAATTATCTAAACGGACAGGAAGTAAAATTGATATTGAAACTGAGATTAGATACGGTGTATTTTTCGATGAGTTAAAAGCAGTATGCGAGATATTTCATCCTTACGCAGTTGTAATGGGAAGTCAGGGTACAACTGCAGCAACTCGTTTATTTTTTGGAGAACATACGGTTTATGCAACAAAAAATTTAAAATGGCCATTGATTACTGTTCCCATTGATACTAAATATTTAACTGTTAAGCATATTGCATTGGCTTGCGATTTTGATGAATCGATTGATATAACTCCGTTTGATGAGATTAAAATGTTGGTAAGTGACTTGGATGCAAGTCTGCACATTCTTAATATCGGCAAGAAAGATGTGTTTAATCCCGAAGTATATTTCGAATCAAATTATATCATTGAGAAATTAGCATCAGTAAAACCAGAATATCATTTTATCACAGCAGAGAACATTGATGAAGCGATTATTGCATTCGTTGATAAAAATAATATTGACTTATTAATGATTTTGCCCAAAAGGCATGACCTGTTGGATAAGCTCATGCACAGAAGCCATACAAAACAATTGGTGTTGCATAGCCATGTTCCGGTAATGTCACTTCATCATTGATCTTTAATAAATTCAAATCAAATGAACACTTATATAAAACAGTTTTCAGACATCCGTGTTGAAGATGTTGCAACAGTTGGCGGTAAAAATTCTTCTTTAGGGGAAATGTTCGCTACTTTATCTTCAAAAGGAATTAAAGTACCGGATGGGTTTGCCACCACCTCATTCGCCTTTAGAGAATTTCTTTTATTCAATCAATTAAATCAAACGTTATTCGATTTAATGAAACAATTAGATAAGAAAAATTATCGCAACTTAAAAGAAACAGGAACAAAAGCAAGAGCATTAATACTAAATGCCCGACTGCCTGAAGCATTACAACAGGAAATTATTAAAAGTTATAAACTATTATCCGGCGGAAAATATTTTGAAGTGGCAGTGCGCAGTAGTGCAACTGCAGAAGATCTGCCGCAAGCAAGCTTTGCAGGGCAACATGAATCTTATCTTAATATCAAAGGAGAAGAGGCAGTATTGAACGCCGTTAAAAAATGTTACGCTTCATTGTATACTGACCGGGCAATAAAATACAGAGAGGACAATCATTTTGCGCATGAAAAAGTTTATTTGTCCGTTGGTATTCAGAAAATGATACGTTCCGATAAAGCTTCATCCGGTGTTGGTTTTACGCTGGAACCCGAATCTGGGTTTCGGGATATTATCCACATCAGCGGTGTTTGGGGACTGGGTGAGAATATCGTTCAGGGTACTGTTACGCCGGATGATTTTTTAGTTTTTAAGCCGGCTTTGATTGAAGGAAAATATCCGATCATTCAAAAAAAAATAGGCGAGAAAGCTAAAACGATGATTTATAGTGATGATGAAAACAATCCAACGATTAATATTGAAACATCACAAGAACAACGGGGAAAATTTGTATTGAGTGATGAGGAAATAGTTCAATTAGCCAATTGGGCATTGATCATTGAACAACATTATCAAAAGCCAATGGATTTAGAATGGGCTAAGGATGGTTATACAAATGAAATATTTATTATTCAGGCAAGACCTGAAACTGTTCACTCACGTAAAAATCCATTGCTCGTTACCGAGTATAAATTATTGAATAAAGGCCAGGCAATCGCAGAAGGTGAAGCCATTGGATCAAAAGTCGCAACCGGTATTGCAAGAATTTTACATTCACCTGAAGAATCAGATAAATTAAACAAAGGTGAAATTGTTGTAACAGAAGTTACCAGCCCAGATTGGGACCCTGTTCTTAAAAAAGCAGCAGCCATTATTACCAATAAAGGTGGAAGAACAAGTCATGCTTCAATTGTTGCAAGAGAATTAGGTGTGCCTGCAATTGTTGGTTGTGATGAAGCCACCACAAAAATTGCAGATGGAGAAATGATCACCGTTTCTTGTTGTGAAGGCGAAACTGGTTTTGTGTATAAAGCCAAATTGGTTTTTAAAGAAATGACATTGGATTTCTCCAATATTAAAAAGCCCGAAACAACAGAAGTGATGATGATTGTTGGGGATCCGGATAAAGCATTTAAATTATCTTTTTATCCGAATGATGGTGTGGGTTTGATGCGTATTGAATTCATTATTACACATTCTGTTCAGATTCATCCAATGGCATTAATAAAGTTTAATGAATTAAAAGATGCTGCAGTAAAACAAAAAATTGAAACACTTACACATCATTATCCCAATAAAGAAAAATATTTTATTGATAAGTTGTCAGAAGGGGTGGCTACTATTGCTGCTGCATTTTATCCGAAAGATGTTATTGTAAGAATGAGTGATTTTAAAACAAATGAATATGCAAATTTAATTGGGGGCAGAGATTTTGAACCGCATGAAGAAAATCCGATGTTAGGTTTTCGTGGTGCATCAAGATATTATAATGATTTGTATAAAGAAGGATTTAGATTGGAATGTGAAGCTATAAAAAAAGTTAGAAATGAAATGGGATTAATAAATGTAAAAGTGATGATTCCATTTTGCAGAACTGTTGAGGAAGGCAATAAAGTAATTGCAGTAATGAAAAGTTATGGATTAGAACAAGGAGTAAATAATTTGGAAGTATATGTAATGGCTGAAATACCAAGCAATGTGATTCTTGCAGAAAAATTTGCAACTATTTTTGATGGATTTTCCATTGGCTCAAATGATTTAACTCAATTGACTTTGGGTATTGACAGAGATTCGGCTATCATCAGTGATTTGTTTAGTGAACAAAATGAAGCTGCCAAAGAAATGATCGCTACGATGATTCATAAAGCTAAAAAGGCAGGAGTGAAGATTGGTTTATGTGGACAAGCACCGAGTGATTTTCCGGAGTTTGCCAATTTTTTAGTTGAACAAGGAATTGATAGTATTTCCTTTAATCCGGATGCATTGTTGAAAGGAATTGAAAATATTAATAAAGCTGAATTGAATTTTGTATAATAGCTGCTTTAGCTTAACTGAGTATTTTCTTTTAACGAAAAAAACATATGGCAAAGATTGTAACGGTTACATTCAGTCCATGTATTGATAAAACTATGTCAGTACAAAATTTAGTTCCGGAAAAAAAAATGAGATGTACTGATATTGTATTTGAACCCGGTGGTGGTGGCATTAATGTTGCGAGAGTTCTGAAAAAATTAAATAGTAATGCTACAGCGATATATCCTTCCGGAGGCTGTAACGGAAAACAGTTTAATCATTTAATGGAGCAAGAAAATATTCCTTCCGTTATTATTAATGCTAAAAATGAAACAAGGGAAAATATTACAGCACTTGATCAATCAGAGAATAAACAATACCGTTTTGTAATGCCTGACCCGGAATTAAGTGAAACTGAATGGCAGCAATGTTTATATGAGATCGAGAAAATTAAAGAAGCTGAATATATTGTTATTAGCGGAAGTTTGCCTTCATCGTTTCCCTTAAATATTTTTAAAAAAATAGCAACCATCGCTTACACAAATGGGGCGAAACTTATTGTTGATACATCTGAAAATGCATTGATTCAATCAGCAAAAGAAAATATGTATTTGCTGAAACCTAATTTAAATGAATTGGCTATTCTGTGCGGTGTAAATAGTGTTACTGCAAACAATGCAGAGAAATATGCAAAGGAGTTTATACAAAAAAGTCAATGTAGAATCATAGTTGTTTCATTGGGAGAAGACGGTGCTCTATTAGTTACGGCTGATGAAATGTATCATGCAGTTGCCCCAAAAATACAATTGAAAAGTACTGTTGGCGCGGGAGATAGTTTGGTTGCGGGATTGGTATATAGCTTATCTAATGGAAATAGTTTACAAGAATCTTTGCAATTTGGGGTAGCCTGTGGAACTGCTGCCACAATCAATGCCGGTACTGCATTATGCACAAAACAAGATGCAGAGGATTTGTATAACCTTATTCGTGAAAGAAGAATTGCTTAATTTTTTTGCTGATATGAGCTGATAAAAAACCCCGCCAAATTTTTTATACGACGGGGCCATTACAAAGTCTTCATACGAAGGCTTAATTTACAGCTATTTGTTTCGCTGTCATTTTCTTTGATACATCATTTCGAGGCAAAGCGATTTTTAAAATACCTTCTTCATACTTCGCTTCAATTTTTTCTTTGTTCACTTCATCCGGTAACGAGAAACTGCGACTGAAAGAACTGTAACTATACTCTTTTCTGGTAAACTTCTTTTCCTTTTCTTCTTTGTTCTCTTCCTTTTCACTGCTGATGGTTAGCATGTTTCCATCAATATCAATTTTAAAATCATCTTTTTTTAATCCGGGAGCTGCAAGTGATACCATATAATGGTCTTTTTCTTCTGTAATATTCACAGAAGGCACATTCATTGTTTTTCCCCATAATCCACCATCTACCCATTCATTCCAGGGTTTAAAGAAATCATCAAAGAGCGTAGGCATTCTTTCTGCCACTTTAGCTAAAGTTTGTGTAGCCATAACCACCTCCTTTTTTATGATTAAATTATTTTTAGTTTCCTATACAAATATAATTTTCTGTAAAGGCGATTCAAAGGAGCGTTGTCATTTATTAAGATGATTTTCCTCAAGCAATAAATAGCTATTACTCCATTACTAAATAAAATACTTATTAATTGAGTCAATCTTATTGTTTCGAATCAGTATCATATATGACAGTCATCATATTTTTTAGCAACTGACTGAAATACTTTTAATAAACATTACACGGCTATGGAAGGGGACGATTTTAAATATGTAAATGATAAGCCGATTTATCTTTTCTTTTATAACATTTATAGTGTTTATAAATTCATTATCCGATTTTTCAAGGAAGTATTTTTACCGCCATATGAGTTTAAAGAAATCATTAAACAATGTTATGATGTTGGTTATCGGTCTTTAGCATTGGTTTCCTTAACAGGATTTATTACGGGTATCGTTTTTACAAAACAATCACGGCCATCCTTGGCTGAATTTGGCGCAACCTCCTGGTTGCCCGGGCTAATATCAATTGCCATTATTCGTGCATTGGCACCATTAATTACTGCATTGATTGCAGCTGGTAAAGTTGGTTCTAATATGGGCGCAGAGTTAGGTTCAATGAAAGTAACAGAGCAGATTGATGCAATGGAAGTTTCTGCAACCAATCCCTTTAAATTTTTAGTAGTGACGAGAGTCATTGCAACAACAACGATGATTCCAATATTGGCGTTGTATATGGGTTTCGTTGGATTACTGGGTGCATATTTAAATGTACTGAGCAATGAAAACACCAGCTTTATTGCATTCTTTGAACATGGTTTTGGTAATATTTCCTTTCTGGATATTTTTTCTTCTTTAATCAAAGCTATTGTTTATGGATTTACCATTGGTATTGCAGGTTGTTATCAAGGATATCATGCAGAGAAAGGAACCCATGGAGTAGGCAAAGCGGCTAATGCTGCTGTGGTTATTTCAATGTTTATGGTATTTGTGGAGGAAGTGATCATTGTTCAAATAGTAAATTCTATGCGGCCACTTTGACAATTATTATATGCGAAAAGAATCATTAAATATTGAAAGAACAAATCCGATCATCAGTGTTAGAGGATTGGAAAAATCTTTTGGTTCTTTGAAAGTACTTACCGGTATTGATCTTGATCTGTTTAAAGGAGAGAATGTAGTGGTGCTTGGTCGTTCAGGAAGTGGTAAATCTGTTTTAATAAAATTAATTGTTGGGTTATTGAATCCTGATAAAGGAACCATCAAAGTTTTTAATGAAGAAGTAGATGAATTAGGTGTAAAAGAATTACAGGAGTTAAGATTAAAGATCGGTTTTTTATTTCAGGGAAATGCATTGTATGATAGTATGACAGTAAGAGAAAATCTTGAATTTCCATTGGTACGTAATAAAAGAAATTTAACAAGGAAGCAAATTAATGAGGCTGTAGAAGAAGTATTGGATAATGTAGGCTTGTTGCAAACAATCAATCAAATGCCGGCACAATTATCAGGCGGACAAAGAAAAAGAATCGGTCTTGCCAGAACATTGATTTTAATGCCTGAAGTTATTTTATATGATGAACCCACAGCCGGACTTGATCCTGTAACCTGTGTTGAAATAAATAATTTGATTGATGAAGTCCAAAAAAAATATAAAACAAGTTCTGTCATCATCACACATGATCTTACATGTGCAAAATCAACTGGAGACCGTGTTGCATTAATTGTTGATGGCAAGTTTGGTTATCAGGGAAAATTCGAGGAAGTATTTACTGATAAAAATGTAGAAGCAAAAAATTTTTTCGATTACAATTTTATAATTGACAAATGAACATCTTTAAAAATAAATATCCGGTAATCGTGGGAATATTCATTTCTATGGGACTGATCATACTTGTTGTGGTAGTTTTTACTTTAGGTAATCAACACAGTACATTTGTAAAAAAGTTTGAAGTAAAAGCTTTGTTTGAAGATATTGGCGGATTAAAGATCGGAGATAATATTTGGCTATCAGGAGTGAAGATCGGGATTGTGAAAAATATCGATTTTGCAAATGATGGGGCTGTAATCATTACGATGAATATTGAAAAGAGAGTAAATGAATTGATACATCAAAATTCTAAAGTAAGATTAAGTTCTGATGGATTAATGGGTAACAGAATAGTTATAATTTATGGTGGAACAAAGGATTCTCCGTTGGTTACAGAGACCGATCATCTTACAACTGAAAAATCTACCGATACAAAAGATATGTTGGCCACATTGGATGCTACCAATAAAAATTTATTGGTAATTACCAATAATTTAAAAGAAGTGAGCAATAAAATATTAACCGGTAAAGGAACCATCGCTAATCTATTGAATGATTCATTACTTCCTGAAAATTTAAAATTAACTGCAAGAGATTTGAAATATGCAGTGGCTGATTTTAAAAAAGTTTCCGGAAAGACTGAAAACGTAATGGATAATATTGCTGATTTCACCAATCAATTAAATAAACAGGGAACATTAATGCATGATATTGTTACCGATACCATCGTGTTTAATAATCTTCGGGGAAGTATCAGTCAGTTAAAAGTAACGATGAACAGCATTGCTTCTTTTTCTGATAATATTAAAAATGCAAGCGATGCGTTGAATGATAAAAATAAAATTACAGGTGTTTTTTTGCACGACGAACAAACAGCTTTACAATTAAAGAGCATGATCAAAAACCTGGATTCAGCGAGTCATAAATTAGATGAAGATCTTGAAGCGGTAAGGCATAATTTTTTATTGAAGGGGTATTTTAAGAAAAAAGAAAGAAATGAGAAGTAATTATTTAATCTGCTGATTTTATCTATTCTTAAGATGCGGTTTAAAATTGTTTTAATTTGCATCTAGTATGATGAATTATTCAAAACCAATCATTTTATCGCTTCAGCAAAAGTTTGCAGCTCTTTTTGAAATGAATCCTTTGTTGTGCTATTCTCCGGGAAGAATTAATTTAATCGGCGAACACTTGGATTACAATAATGGATTTGTTTTACCGGCTGCTATTGATAAAGCCATTTATACCGCCATCTCCAAAAGAAATGATGATCTCATTGTTTTATATTCGATGGCATTTAATGAAAAAATAGAAGTTCGGTTATCAGAGATTAAACCAATTGAAGATAGTTGGGGTAATTATGTTTTGGGTGTTGTTGCGCAATTGCAAAGCCATCAATATAAGCTGCAGGGATTTAATTTAATTTTTGATGGCGATATTCCCATTGGTGCCGGTTTATCTTCTTCCGCAGCGGTAGAATGTGCTGCTATTTATGCATTGAATGAGTTGTTTGATTTGAAGATTAATAAAATTGCGATGGTTAAAATGGCGCAAAAAGCAGAACATGAATATGCAGGAGTAATGTGTGGTATCATGGATCAGTTTGCAAGTATGATGGGCAAAGAAAATCATGTTATTAAATTAGATTGCCGGAGTTTGGAGTATGAATATGTACCGCTTCAGTTAGCGGGTTATAAAATTGTATTGATGGATACGCAGGTGAAGCATTCTTTGGCATCGTCTGAATACAACACCCGCAGAAATGAATGTGAGGAAGGTGTTCGCCTTATTCAAAAAAAATATCCGCAAGTATATTCTTTGCGTGATGCGGATATTTTTATGGTGAATGAACTTTTAGATCATCAGTCTAAAGTGTTTGCTCGCTGTAAATATATTGTGGAAGAAATTGAAAGATTGAATGATGCTTGTGTATTGTTGAAACAAAATAATATAAAAGCATTCGGGCAAAAATTATACGCTACACATGATGGCTTAAGCAAATTGTATGAAGTAAGTTGTACAGAATTAGACTTTATCGCTGATGCTTGCAAAAAAGAAGAAGATGTGATTGGTGCAAGAATGATGGGAGGTGGCTTTGGTGGTTGTGTGATTGCATTGGTAAATGAGCAAAGTGTGAATACTATAATTGAACGTATCAGTAAACAGTATCAGCAAAAATTTGCACATGAAATGAAAGCTTATATCACGCAATTAAAAGATGGGGCTTCCTCAATTAAAAATTAATGAATATGTCTGTTGCATTTGATAGTAAAGAACATCCGCATAAACGATTGAATATTTTAACCGGAGAATGGGTACTGGTTTCTCCGCATAGAAGTAAGCGTCCTTGGCTGGGGAAAGTGGAAACAGTAAACAATAGTATACGAAATGAATATGAAGCGGATTGTTATTTATGCCCGAATAATAAAAGGGTAGATGGCTCAGTAAATCCTGATTATAAAACTGTGTATGCTTTTACCAATGATCATTCAGCCTTATTGGCTGATACTCCGGAAGGGCATATCAATCAAAATAATTTATTAATTGCAAAAAGTGAAAGAGGTATTTGCAGAGTTATTTGTTTTTCCCCCAAACACAATGCAAGTTTACCTGATCTTTCTGTTGATGAGATCAATGAATTGATTTCATTATGGCAAGATGAATTTATTCAACTCTCCCAAAATAAATGGATCAAATACATTCAGATATTTGAGAATAAAGGTGAAATAATGGGCTGCAGTAATCCGCATCCGCACGGACAAATTTGGAGCAGTGATGATATTCCAGGAGAAATAGAAAAAGAAACCAAACAACAAGCGAATTATTTTATTCAGCACAATAAAAGTTTATTGTCCGATTATCTTTTATTAGAATTAAAATTGAATGAACGCATTGTTTATGAGAATGATGATTTTGCAGTGTTAGTTCCTTATTGGGCTGTTTGGCCCTTTGAAACAATGATTATTTCAAAAAGACAAGTACAAGACATCACTCAGTTTAATTCAAAAGAAAAATTAGCCCTGGCAGATGCTATCAAACAATTGACTACCTGTTACGATGCATTGTTTCAAATATCGTTTCCTTATTCTGCCGGCATGCATCAACAACCCGTGAATGATGGTAAACATCAGGAATGGCATTGGCACATGCATTTTTATCCGCCTTTATTACGTTCTGCAACCGTTAAAAAATTTATGGTTGGGTATGAAATGTTGGCCAATCCGCAAAGGGATATTACACCTGAATGGACTGCAGAAAAATTAAAAGCATTAATCAAATAAAAAAAGCTTCATCAATTGATGAAGCTTTTTTGCAAGGTGTACATGTTAATTTATCTTCTGCCTCTTTCATGTCCGTAATTACCTCCTCTGAAATCATTTCTTCTTTCAAAGTTCTCATGGCTTTCACGAGCTTCATATCTTGGTGCAGGTTTGTATACATCCGCTTTGGCATAAACATCTCTGCCATAATTATTATTGTAATGATTATAATTGTAGTAATTATTGTTGCTATACCTTTCTCTGTAAACATCTGCGTGCATCCAAGGTCTTGCTTCATTGATGTTTACTCTGCGAATTGCATTAAAATTATATCCACGATAGATAGCAGGAATATAACTGCTGAATAACCATCTGCCACCATCAAAATAAATGTATTGTTGTGCAGCAATAGAATAATACATATCTATATCAGGATAGTAATAGTAGTCATTGCCGTAATAAGCAGATGCAACAGGAGCTGCATAAACCGGTGCGCCAATATTTACGTTAAAGCCTAATCTGACTTGGGCTTCAGTTTTGTTTATTACACTCATGAGTGTAATAAACAGTGCGAGAAGTGTAATCTTTTTCATAACATTTGTTTTTATACCTGTATAAATTCAAACGCAATGCCAAACATGCCAAACACTGTTATAGAAATGTGAAGGATAAAATTTTTATTTTTCATTCATTGAATGAAATCATTAAACTATTAATAAGAAAGATAGTCGGGAATTTTTTAAATGAGTGATAACAGCATTAGAATTTAAAATACACACTCAACTCAGCGTAAAATACATTACTTAATGTTTCCTGATAAAAAATACTTCCATTGGGTTTTGTTACCAATAAAGGATTTAATGGTATTGCATAAGTTGGCGTGAAAGATAAGCCCCATGATTGTGCATCGTATGAGATGGGAAGCGATAATTCATAATCTAATACTTTAAATCCTGATGAGCTGCTTACTTTAACATTGGTAACTGCACCTCTTCGTTTTGCTTTGGCGGCTGCATAAAAATTTTGCGTACCTGTATTTGCTAAAGCAGAGGGTTCAATAGTCCATAAATGGTCATCATCCCCAATATAAAAGGGATGAGAAATTCCGTAATTAACAATGATATCTGTTTTTTGTGAGAAGGCGAGATCAACACCTGCATTCAACGAAATAAATGAAAGATCATAAGTTGCGGCAGAACCAATAATACCACTTATCTGTGATTGTATGGCTGTACTTTTAGCACTGTAAAAATATTTGCTTCCGTAAATGCCTGCACTAAAATTATCACCCGCAGTAAAATTATATCCTGTTTCAATGGTTGTTAAATCAATTCTGCCAGGAGTGGTTGCCAAATAAGAAACAGAAGCATCTGCAAAAAAACCTGATTTATCAAAATAGCCGATCATGGGAGTGATGTAGGGAACTACAACAGAATCTTGCCGGCCATTATACACAGAATTAGATAAATATGAAAGAGAGAATTTGAAATTGGAAGAAGAGTCTTTTTTATCTGCTTTAGACAATTGTGCATTGGCATTGTAAACAATACTCAGTAAGAGTAATGAAGTGATAAAGGGTTTCATGCAAATAATTATAAAATGTAAATCAATAAGCAATATTAATAATAAAAGCTTTGTTAGATAACAATCGGTAAAATAAAAATGTCCGTCAATGATTTGACGGACATTAACTGCAATTAAATATTATCCATTTTTCTTTGCAACGTTAGCATTGTGAATTTGTTTCTTCGCTCTGCGAATAGGATGTTTAACACTATTAATTAATCCGCTGGAGAAGTCGATGATTCTGTTATCATCATAATCATATAAATAAACACCTTCCGCACGTTTTACTGCAATAGGATTGGTGCCTTTTTGTTTACTCCAACTAAACAATGTATAATCCTGCGCATCTTGTATGATTTCTTCTGCCAATGACAATGTTTCTGTTTGCATTTTTTTATTTTTTTATATTAGATGTCTAATGAAGAATTAACTGTTGAAATGTGCGACGCAACAAAAGTTTAATTGAAATACAAATGCCGGTAACATAGAATAATTCAACATTTATAATTTATTATTCAATATTCCTTTAACTCATCCAATTCACGCCAGCTTCGGGATTCCATTTGGTGGTTGATTTTTTTAACTTCGTCCAAAATTCAATAGAACTTTTTCCGGTAATATCGCCTACACCAAATTTGCTTTCATTCCATCCGCCAAAACTAAATGGCTCGCGAGGCACAGGCACACCAACGTTTACGCCAATCATACCTGCGCTGGCTTTATCAATCACATAACGCGCAGCACCACCGTTTTGTGTAAATACACTCGCAGCGTTACCATAAGGATTGGCATTTTCAATTGCCAATGCTTCATCTAAAGTATTGGTGCGCATGATGGAAATAACCGGACCAAAAATTTCTTCTTTGGCAACACTCATTTCAGGTGTTACATAATCAATCACTGTCGGACCAACATAAGTTCCTTTTTCTTTTCCATTCACAACAGTGCTTCTTCCATCCACTAAAATTTTTGCGCCTTGTTGTTCGGCTTCGGTAATATATTTTTCAATTCTTTCTTGTGATGCTTTATTAATGACTGCACCTAAATTTTTTCCGGGAATAATTTTTCTAGCTTCATCGCAAATTTTATCAATGATATGATCAACCGTACCAACTGCTATCATTGCACTCGCTGCCATACACCGCTGACCGGCGCAGCCTGACATAGATGCCGCAACATTTTGGGCTGTCATTTCTGCTTTTGCATCGGGCAATACCAACAAATGGTTTTTTGCACCACCTAAAGCCAAGCATCTTTTGTAATGGGAAGTGGCTCTTTTGTAAACAATCCTGGCAACTTTTGTTGAACCAACAAATGAAACCGCTTCAATACCCTGATGATCACATATTGCTTCAACAACTTCAACATCACCATGTACAATATTAAATACACCGTCAGGCAAGCCGGCTTCTTTTAATAACTCTGCTAATCTTCCGCAACTCAATGGAACTTTTTCAGATGGTTTGATGATCATACAATTACCTAATGCAATGGCATTGGGTATGGTCCAGTTAGGAACCATTGATGGAAAATTAAACGGAACAATCGATGCAACCACACCTAACGGAATATGTTCTGTTCTGCATTCAACACCTTTACTCACTTCTAATACTTCGCCTGTAACGAGCTGTGGGAGGGAAGTTGCGAATTCTGTTAACTCAATGCATTTCTCAATTTCAGCGACTGATTCATTATACGTTTTCCCATTCTCTTCACTGCATAATTCTGCTAACGCTTTCAAATGTTTTTCCAATAAATATTTATACCTGAAAAAAACTTGCACCCGCTCTTTAATTGGTGTTCTGCTCCATCCAGGAAATGCAGTGCTGGCAGCAGCAACGGCAGCATCTACATCTTTTGATGCAGATAGCGGAACAGTAGATAGTAAATTGCCATCAACAGGGGAGATGACTTCTAAATATTTATTTGTTGATGATGAAACAAATTGTCCGTTAATGTAATTCTGAATAGGTTGATATTTCATTGTGTCGATTTTGGCAGATATAAAATTTGCAGAATTTATATCGAAAACTAAAAATAATGTATTATTTATAAAAATAAAAACATTATTTTGAGAGAAAGGGCTCAAATTTGTCATTATTTATTATGACCGAAAAGAACGGACATATGATTTTAGATGAACTGGATTTTGCAATCCTGTCTTTTTTGCAAAAAGATGGCAGAATGAGTTTTACCGTAATGGCCGATAAATTAAAAGTCTCCGTTGGTACCATTCGAACACGTTTCAATAAATTAATGAAAGATAAAACCATTAGTATTATTGGAAGAGTTGATCCTGATAAAGTCGGCTTTCGGTCTTATGCACATATTGCTGTGTTTGTTCGCCCGGCTTCTTTGAAGGAAAAAGTTGCACAGAAAATTGTAAAGCGACCTGAAGTGAGTTTCTTAGCAGGTACTTCCGGCGATTATGATCTGGAAGTAGATGTAATGTGCAGAGACAATGATCATTTAATTGAATTTGTTAATGAGATTTCTAAAATAGAGGGTGTGCATCAAACCAAAACCACTATTTATTTTAAAGTATATAAATACGCTCAGCCTGATTTGAATTTGTTGAAATAGATTTGCAACACAATTCAAACAATGACTCCCGAAAGAACTGAAAAATTATTACGTGTATTAAAACAACGGCAAGCTGGTTTAGCTGTCGTTATGGAGAATGTACAAGACCCGCATAATATTTCTGCTGTCATGAGAACCTGCGATGCTGTGGGCATTCAGGATATGTATATTCTTAATACAAAAATACCGCGGCATAAAAAGTTTGGTGCCAAAAGCAGCAGCAGCGCTTTAAAATGGTTAAGCATTCATCCGTTTGATGATGCCTTTGCCTGTTTTCAGGAATTAAGAAAACAGTATGCAACAATATTAACCACACATTTGTCAACCGATGCAGTAAGTTTATATGAAATTGACTTTACGAAAAGTGTTGCATTGGTGTTTGGTAATGAGCATGAAGGGGTTAGTGATGAAGTAAGACAATTAGCCGATGGGAATTTCATTATTCCGCAGATGGGTATCATTCAAAGTTTGAACATTTCTGTTGCTTGTGCTGTTAGTATTTATGAAGCCTTTCGACAGAAAGCCAATGCCGGTCATTATCAACAAACTTCTTTGCCAAAAGAAAGAATGGACGCATTGATGAATGAATGGGGTTTTAATAATGATGGAGTTTAAATAAGCAATGATGAATCGTACACATAAAATTGTAACACTATTGATTGTTATGCTGATAAATGTTTGTTTGGTTCAATCACAGACAATTAAAAAAGTGAAGATGGATGAATTGGTAAAACTGATACAAACATCTACCCAGCCATTGGTAGTTAATTTTTGGGCCAGCTGGTGCCAGCCCTGTATTCACGAAATACCTTGGTTTGAAAAAAATATCAATGCCGATAAATCAGGAAACATCAAATTGATTTTGGTGAGTCTGGACTATGGAAGTGATTATCCGAAAGTGCTGACTGATTTTGTAAAACAACAGGGATATACATCAACCGTTCTTTGGTTAAATGAAACTGACCCGGGTTCTTTTTGCCCGAAGATCGATGCGAAATGGGATGGCGCTATTCCTGCTACCATTATGGTCAATAATAAAAAAAAGTATAAACAATTTTATTTACAACAATTGCCTGAAGCCAAATTGCAGCAGGCATTACAACAGTTGGTTCAATAGTTTTCTTCCTCCTCAGATTCTCTTAATTTTTTTATTAGCCGAATGCAATACAGTAATGCAAGAATACTTCCAATGGCTAAATAAATGGCCAATGCGCTTTTGTATTTAACACCTTGATAAATACAATAAGCATTCAACGAAAGAACAAAAATGACCAGGAATCTTTGGATACGTGCAGGGTTGTTCATAAGCAGTAGTTGAAGATAAAATAATAGTAAGATGCAAAGCCAATTTTATTCCATAAAAAAGACTACATTTTTTTAAATTCTTCTGCCATTTCTCTTTGATTTCTTTTCTCCACCTCAGCTTTTAAATAAGTGATGCTGACATTCAACTCAAATCCGATTAATAAAATCAACGAATTGAAATAGATTAATAACATTAATATCAATACAGTTCCGATAGAACCGTATACTTTATTGTAACTCGCAAAATTATTTACCCAATAAGAAAAAAATATCGTTGCCGATAACATTAAAGCTGTAGATAGAATAGATCCGGGAGATAAAAGATTCCATCTTTTTTTTACAGAAGGCGCAAATTTATAAATGAGTGAAATGCCACTGAAGAAAATACCTGTGATGATAAACCATCGAATACCGCCCCACCAGGGAATATGCGCTCTTTTCTTCATCAAAAATAATTCTTTCAAAAGAAGTGCTAATTCTTCCTGACCAATTAGCACCAGTCCGGAAGCGATCACTAATAAAATTAAAATGAATGTCAAACGGATTGCCCTGAGCCTTCTATGGAAAATAAAACTTTTTGTTTCCTGAATGGATTTATCAAATGTTCTAATGATACCCATCATTGCATTGGATGAATAGAACATCACCAATACAAAACCGGAAGAAAAAACACCTACATGTTTTTTAAACAGATCATTCAGTAAATTTTGAATCAAAGTGTATGTATTGGAATTAGGCGTAAGATCTTTAAATAAATCAAGTATTTGTTTTTGAAAACTCAGTGCATCGGGAAAATAAGGTATCACTGAAAATAAAAATAATAATGCAGCCGGTAATGCCATAATGAGATTGAATGATATGGCTGCTGCTCTCTCATTCAGCCCCACTTTTTTTATTTGACGAAAGAAAAATAATACCACATCATACATCGGGATTTTTTGAAATCCCGGAATATTGATATGCTTGCTTTTACGGATGATAAAAGCAAGCGGCGGTGAGGAATATATGATGCGTTCTATTTTTCTCATGGATTGGGAACTTTCTTTTTCGCCATTTCAATATCCAATGCATGTTGATATTCTTTCGCATATTTATTGTGTTCAGCAAAATTGCTGCTGAAATGTGAATGGCCGCTAAAATCACTGGTTGCAACAAAAAATAAATAATCTGTTTTGGGTGCAGTGAGTACATGATCAATCGTTGAAGGCGAAGGTGTACAAATAGGACCGGGT
>Ga0164297_10001570_pt1 | contig 23946 bp, 16 predicted proteins | sample GEODES058metaG_FD_113539 | JGI IMG/M metagenome (GOLD analysis project Ga0164297, IMG submission 113539) | Dystrophic lake water microbial communities from Trout Bog Lake, Wisconsin, USA - GEODES058 metaG | ecosystem: Environmental > Aquatic > Freshwater > Lake | place: USA: Trout Bog Lake... | reverse complement strand
TTTCGCAGCCTGCACGTTTGTGAGAGCCGCCGCCCACCAATTTTCCAGGGCCACACGTGATTGTGAGAGATCGTCGCCGGATTATTTATTTTCTCACTCTCAGAAGCAACTACGAATACGGTATCCGCGCAATATTTTGTCGCAAGACTCAAGATTTGGAGCTCTGTGTGAGGAGCGCCGCCTTCGGAAGACGATATGGGGTCTCTTTCGCTGCTGCCGGCAGCAGCTACAAAGACGCTGAGCTTTGTCCGTCATGGGGAGGTGCGCTGTGCCGGAGAGCAGGTGATGTGCTCCCTTCAGCGATCACTGACCCCGTGCGCCTCCACGCTCGCAGGGAACGCACAACGTGGCTGGGGCTATTGACCCTAGTTTCTACAAACACGAGAAATACTTCGACGCGCACCTCACTGCTGTGGGCTGGGCGCAAGCTCAAGCGCTTCGCGGGCACGTCCAGCAACACGGCCTGAACCAGCGCCTGCAGCTTATAGTTGTTTCCCCGCTGACTCGGGCCATCGAGACAGCAGTGGCTGCCTTCGGTGGAGATAGCCCTGCGCCGCCGGGCGCGCCGCTGCTCATGGCTGCCCGTCCAGCGGTGCCGGAAGTGTGCCCTGCCCACCCAGGCACGGCAGCTGGTGTAGTACCTTTCGTGGCGTGTGAGCTGTGCCGTGAGCACTTGGGTGTGCACCCGTGTGACCGACGGCGGCCGTTGAGTCACTATAGGGAAGCCTTCCCAGCAGTGGACTGGTCGCACATAACACAGGAGCAGGTGAGGACCGTGTGCGCACCAACTGCTCCTTGTGCACACTGCGGCATGACCCATGCACTGTGCGCATGCTGTTGTGGCAGGATGAGCTATGGACAGCGCACACCCGCGAAAGCGACGAGGACCTCGCTCACCGCTCCGGCCTCTTCTTGCAGTGGCTCATGGCGCGCCCGGAGCAGCACATCGCTGTGGTGACCCACTCCAGCTGGCTTAGCATCATGTTCAAGCACTTCGCCGCCTCGGATGAGAGCTTGACCCGTTGGTTTGAGAACGCCGAGATGCGGACGATCGTGCTTCATGCGCCAGCTGCGGAGCTTCCCCGCGTTCCCGCCGCCGTGCTTAACTTCATTCCCTCCGTCTCCACGGGCGGCTTGCATATGCATGCCACCGAGTCGAGGCGCTCAGAGCCAAGCATGGAGGAAGAAGAAAAGGCCAAGGCGAAAGCACCCGCGGGAGCGCTGTGACCATGGACTAGTGATGATTGAATGTCTATTGAGCACGACTACTTCTGTTGCTTGGGCACCCAGCCGACAAACTTGCCGGCTGGTGAGTACTCGAGCAGCCACCCGATGCATGCGGAAGGAAGTGCGTCGCTAAAAGGAAGCGCCTCTTCTAGGAAGTCAAGAGCGCTCAGCACCCAACTGCCATACAACGCTTGGACGAGCACCGCGCTGATGGGGGCCCACCCCGCGTCAGCAGCTTCCCCGACTCCAGGCAGCACGTAGGTGGACATGCCCACAGCGTCGATAAGCACCGACAACGCGAGCTTCACTGTCGCTTTCTGGCCTCCAAACATGAGGTCAGGGGTGGCGTTGACGCCTTTCAAGGCAGTTGCGGCTGTGTTTGTGGCTGCATCTTTGGCTGCACCCTTGAGGACCCTGCGGAGGAGTTGTAGTGCGACAAAGCCCGCTGCCGCTTCCGCGAGCGTGGTGCCGGTCTCAACAATGCCTGCGTGTGTGTGCACAACTCTTCGTCGTCGTACGCAGCGGGGCAAGCACGGGGCAGTAAATGAGGAAAACTTTGAAACCCCAAAAGAGCGAGGCGCTCGCGCTCTAAACATAGCTTGAACGTGTGTTCGCATAGTATCCGCACGATGAGTCGCAGTTATAGAGAAGACGAGGGGAAGTGCGGTTGCCACGAAATTTTCATCCCGAAACATGCTAGCGCCCGGGTTGCAAGTTTCGATCGCGGGTGCGGTTTTCGTCCGACGAGAGCACTTTCCTCTCTTGGGAGCACACACACACACAACATCAGCAGCCTCAGTTGAGTGCCCCTAGTGTCGTCGAGACGCCACATGATCGTGCGTTGTTGAGGCAACTTCCCCGTGCTGGCTCTGACACGAGGTCTGCAGATCTGCCTCGGACCCGTGTGTGTTCCGGTCTCCGCCTTCGTGCCGGCTCTCATTGCGTTAGCCCAGCAACGAGGCTGGCTGAAGTGCGTCCGTGGCCCTGCTCCGTGTCTGCGCTTCTTTGTGGTCACTAACAGCAGGGCCTGCCTGCAACAGGTGGGTGAACCCGCAGTGGTTCGACTACAGGTGGTACATGCTGCAGTGGCGGAGGCGGAGAGCTGCTCGCTCAGCGGGCGTTGCCGCACAAGCCGCAAAAGCGGAATGACGTCTCGCCTTGGCAGCCACCTTCATAGACTCAACACAGCGCGCGCATTATTTTTTTTCTATGTCACACAAGCTCGGGTCTCTTCAATGCTCACACCGCTGTCGCAGCAGCGTCGCCCGTGTCAATGTCCAGAAGCAAGTCCGCTAGTGAGAACACAGTCTCCTCGCGCCTCTCACCATACAGCTCCTTGCCCACTGCGAACGCGTATGCCAAGTCTTCCCTTGATATCGTCACTGAGTCATTGAGGTACTGCTGGCTTGACGCGGGGCCGGAGCTACAGCAGCCGCCACCTTGTTGTTGCGCTGACTGTGTCTTGGGAGCGCCGGAGCTGCAGCCACAGCCGCCTTGACGACACGCTGTATCAGACTGAGTGATGAGGAGACAAAGAGGACGTCAGTGCGAGCTGGTTGAGCAACGGTGGAGTCAACCAAGAAGACGTTGCACGAGTCACGTCACGGACCTCGCTAGTCACGGCTCCTCCGTCTGCACTAGTCTTGTGCGCGTACACAGCACATCTTTTGCGGTTAGTGGGGCGTGTCCCGACCGGTGGGCGCAAGCGGCTGTACTCTGGAGGCGCTATTGGCAGCGTAAAGCGAGTTGCTGAAGCACACGAACGCATGGCTGCGTCCTGCCCAAATTTCCTATCGTAGACGCCCGAACTGTGATCAGACAGTACGCAACACGCCTGTCGATGGCTCTTGACGGTGTTGCGTCCAATTCCGAATCGGAATTTCCGATTCCAGTTCTGCGAGAGCAGTCCGTGACGCCCTCGCCTTCCGCTCATGGTGAACGCAACGCAGGGCGTCTTAATAGTTAGGTTAGTGACCACATGCCTGCAACCTTCACGCGCTCACCACACTCAACTCCTGACCTCTGCTATTTGCCTTCTCTTGCTTAAGCGACGTCCCGCTCACGCAGTTCATAATCAGCCTGAACGAGCAGGCGCCTGCGAGCGAGAAGTTCATCAACCACATTCTGGACGACACGCACTTGCTTGTGCAGCCGCACAAAGTGGAGGAGATCCAGCAGCAAGTGCGCTCGTTCCAGGAGGCCAACACGTACACCGCGCCCAGCGTGACCGACAAGTAGAGTACCGACTGGTGCACGCTATGTTTGGCTCGCAGCCCTTTGGGTCTCAGAACCCGTTCCGGGGGCCGTCACAGGCGTCTGGCGGCGGTACTGGCACTCCCACCTGTCGCGAGTGCGGCAGCGACGCGCTGACGGAGCAGGACGGCGTGTACGTCTGCGCCGTCTGCGGCCTGCAGAGCCAGGACTTGTTTGTGGAGGAGACTGAGTGGCAGGCGGGCGTGAACACGACTGACAACCGCCACCTGCGTTCCCGGTACAAGAGGCGCGCCAAGACGGCCGCTCCGGAGCAAGCTGGACCCCGGGAGATTGCCATCACCTACGCGGAGTGTCTGCAGCGCCACTTGATGGCGCTGTGCAACGCGCTGGCTGTCGCGCACAAGCTGCCTCAGCAGACGTTGTCCACTATTGCATTGCACCTCTGGCGCACCTATCTTCCGCTCACGGATGTGTTCGGCGTCACGGGGGACAAGCCGCGTGCGGGTAAAGCAGCCGGCAAGAATGCTGCTGCAGCGATGGACGATGAGGACGACTCTGGCAGTGACGACAGCCTCTCCGGCGATGACTCCTCGTCTGACTCTGATTCGAGCTCATCCGATGAGCCCGCCGCGCCTGGCGGTGCTGCTGGCCCTACTGGTAAACCCGCGCGAGTGGCGCCACCACGATCGAACCGCCACCTGCGTACAGAGCTGCATGCCCACCTGCCTCAGCTTACACCGCTCGCGGTCGCGTTCTTGGCAGCACATTGGCTGCGCGCCCCCGTGGTGCACACGGACCTTGTGCGCGGCTGTCTGGATGGCACCCTGCCGTGGCTGGGCTTCCATGCGGGGTTACCCCGCGAGTTGACGTCCAAGTGCCCGTATGGCAGCCTCGGCGTGACCACCGTGCCCGCACCTCGAGTGCTCCTCGTTGCGGCAGCTGCCATTGCGCATGTCATCAGACTAGATTGCCCGCCTGTCAACGCAGCAGCTCTGGCGGCGCGATTCAGCAGGGAGTTAGTTCTGCCCTCCGATGTTGGTGTCGCAGCTGGCCGCCTGCTGTTACTCCACGAGCCTCTCGGCTTGTGGCTGGGTGCGCCACCAGGCACAGCAGGTCAGACACACATTGCGGGTGACGTGACGCCAGCGACGCATATCATGGCCGCTGTGCTGTTCGTGCTGAAAGCCAGGTATCGACTGGGAGACCAGCCGGCTGTGCGAACTGCGCAACCTGCGCTTGCACTTGCGCCGGCATCTGCACCTGCTCAGCTGCCTGAGCATGAAGCCGAGCCGTCTGGGTCGGAAAGTAGCGGTTCTGATGTGGCGCAGTGGCTGCGAGAAGCGGGCGCTGGCGTGGTGGAGATGGACGATGACCCCAGTGCTGATGATGACGATTTAGATGAGGAGGATGCAGAAGTGGAAGAGCAGCCAGCGGGGGGGGAGGCACAGGCTCCGCCACCTGCGCCGAAGCTCACTCGTTGCGGCATTCGGTGCAAGAATGGATGTAATCGCGCGATGTGCCCGTGCTTCAGGGCGCACGAGGTGTGCACCACGAAATGCTCCTGCACCGGCTGCCAGAATTGCGGACCAGAGGGCAAGAAACCTCGGAAACGGCGTCAAGGTGTCCGCAAGCCTCGAGGAAAACGAGCGCCCAAAGCCATTGTTGCGGTGCCGCAGGCGATGCCGATCGTCTTGGCGGGTGGTCATACAGACGCGTCGCTCGCAAATGGCGGCGGCGCCGTCGTCGATGACGTTTCAGGCTGGCAGGCCTGGGCGCGTGTGCGAGCATTGCGGGAATCGCAGCGCCTTCCTCCTGGCTGGTTGCCTCGCGTAGCTGCGTCTCTTGACGAGATCGTCGTGTCGCCTGGCGCTGTGGCGACGTACGTAAATTTCCTCCGCGGCCATGTGTATGCAGGACGAAGCGCGCCCCGGGGCCTAGACGACATGCTCCGTATCCTTGAGTCCATGGCTACTCCTGCGCTGTCAGCCCCGGCTGAAGCCATCGTGCCGGAGAGTGCGTGGCATCCAAGAGCCCGGGATGAGGCTGAGCAGGTGGAGTGGGTGTGCAAGCCATGGGCCAACATTGGTGATGGTGGCCCTGCCTACGGAGACGTCCTGGCTGCATGTGCAGCACACATCTGGGTGCCGCCGCTAGCTTTGCACAAGACACTGCTGGATCTGGAGCGCCGAATCATAGCGGCGGAGGCTGCAGCGGGTCTGGAACTTGGCCTCGTGACGCCCCAATAGACACACAAACAGACGCCCCTTCGCGGGGTCACACACACGCTTGTGCAGAGAACTCTTCACCCTGAGGATAATGTCTGGCGTCCCGCCAGGTGGTCGCGGGATCGGCAGGGGACGGGGAAGCGTGCTGCCTGGTCGCGGTGGGCAAGTGCCGGGGCAACCTGGGCCTGGCGGGCCTGCTGCGCCTGGTTTGCGTGCGCCAACCGTGAGGGTGCGTTGGATTATCGAACGAACAAGACAAGCAACGCGCTAATCCGGCGACGTTTCTCTGTGTGTCTCCTCGACTGTCAACAGATCAGTGACCAGCTCCACCAGTCAGAAGTCTTCCGCTCCTTGGTTGACTTCGAGCGACAAATAGACGCACTCATCGAGCGACGACGGGTGCGCACCTTTGCTGTGCGACTGGCGTGTGACTGCACCTAAACTCTGTTTGCACAGGCTGAAATCCGGGACACGTATCGCACTGAGGAGCGGAAGCCGCGCACGCTGCGTCTGGTGGTGTTCAACACAGCCACGCCAGGCGGCGCGTCACCCAGCGAGCCGCCACACTGGACGCTGCATGTTCACGGCAAGCTTGTAGACGAGATGCCGGGCATAGCGTCGCCGCCGCTGTCAGCGCTGATAGACCGCATCACAGTGCAGCTAGATCCGGCGCTGTATCCTGGTGACGCGGGCCTTGTGACTTGGAGTCGTGACAAGTCGGCGTACACGCAGCCGTCCAGTTGGGCGAACGGCAAGGACCAGTTCAGCATGAAGCGCCCGGGGACAGGGCCATGCAAGTGCATCATCACACTGCATGTTGCTCACGCGCCGGAGCGGGTGGTATTGCCCTCTCCACTGGCGCATTTGCTGGGCATCAAGTCCGGCGCCCGGATGGACATCATCCATTCCTTGTGGCTTCACATCCGCGCCATGGGCTTGTTGACACCACATGACGCTTCGGTGGTGGACGTGGATGAGCGGCTAGCAACTGCACTGGGGGTATCACCTGGACAGATGCCGTTCACTCAGGTCGTGAGCACAACCATGAGCAGGCTGACACCTAGCCCGCCCATCGTGTTGCATTACACCATCCGCACGGATGGCGCACAACGCCTGGGCGGTGATACTTACGAGTGCGAGGTGGATGTGCCTGACCCCGTGGGTGGAGGCGACCTCCCACCTGCAGCTACGAAATTGCTGCGTGATGTGCAGCAGCAAGTGGCTGAGCTCGAGGGGCGTGCTGCGGCACAGCTTGCGAAAGTGACAGAGCTACGTCGCCGCCGGGCTTTCTTTCTCGGCTTCGCGACATCTCCGGCGGAGTTCATTAACGCCATCATCGCAAGCCAAGCACGTGATTTGCAGCTGATGCAGGGCGGGAGTATACGTCCGCGCGAGCAGGAGCTGCGTGCGGAAGTCTTCAGACAGCCATGGGTCGACGATGCTGTTATGCAGTACTTGAACACACTTGAGCTTCAGCAGCAGCAGCAGCAGCAACAGCAGCAGCAGCAGCAACAACAACAACAACTATGAGTGTGTAATGCCACAGTACGACAGCGAGGCGTGACGATTTCCATTGCCTTCGCAGAGGGAGTGTTGGCCATGGATTGCGAGCAGGAAGTGGCGCTTGAAGCTCTTGCTGAAGCTGACCCGTGCAGCTTGGCAGACACTGCGTCGCTGCGCGCGCTGCACGCGCGCGTGTTGAACAGCAGCGCTGTTGCTGGTTCCGGAGGCAGCTCTCAGGACGACGTTGCGCGCCTGCACGCCCTCTTCAGCGTGGCCCTCAACCATGGCCTCGTGTCAGTAGTAGTGCACTACGTCCAGGAAGTGCGTGCGCCTCGGGGCCTTTGGTTCAAGCACGAATAAGCGCTGGTCTGCGACTCTTCTCTTTTTCTAACGCTATCCCCACGATGTGCAGGTATGTCTCGACCCACTCGCAGTGTCGAGCGACCCCACACGCGCTTTCCTCATGGACGGCCACGTCGTCGCTGCGTGGGTAGACAAGGCGTTCTCCCAGCTGCGGGCACAGGTGGAGGCGGCAGGCACAACGCAGAGCGCTGCACCCGCCGTGCTGCGAGCAGCAGCTGCAGTGCATGATTTGTGGACAGTCACGTGCGCCTTGCAAGGCGAGGCGCCGGGTCGCAGCGATAGGGGCCTCCTTGGGGGTCTCTGCCGGGGACTCCTCTTGTGGCGGCAATACTTGGACGCGCTCGCGTGGTTACTCACAGCGCGTGTGCCTCCGCCACGCCATGTGGGACCCGGGGCGTGGGCGACTGCGGTGGCGAAGCGTAGAGATGCGGCGCAACACGGCTCTCTGTTTTTGGATGACTTGCTGCAGGCGGCGGGGCGCCCGGCGTACCCGCAACCAGATGCGGGGGTGGCAGCCAAAGCATTTTTCTTGCATGGTGCGCGTTTTCGTCGCCTCTTTGACTTTTTGCCTCTCATCATCATCCTAACGTGTTCCAAACGTGCAGGTGAGACGAGTGATGAGGCGCTCGTGGCAAAGGCGGGGCTGTTCTATTACTACCTCCTCGATGCTGGCGCACCTGGCAGCACTGATGCGGCGTCGTATGCAGCGTCATGCGGGCAACTGACGGGCCAAGCGCCACCGTTGAGCCACAATTTCGCGTCTCAAGTGCGGGCTGGCTATCTCTTGGACGAGTCCTGCGAACGCCCGGTGGCACTAGATCGCGCTGGCGCGCTGCTTGCCTGTGGCGCATGCGGTGGATCATCCACACCACTGCAGTTTGTCTCCGAACTGCTACACCGCGGCGCGTACGGCTGGGCACTGGATGTCATGCATGCCCGTCGCGGTGGACGTGTAGCTGATGACCTAGATGAGGCTGTAGCGTGGGTCACCACCTGCTTGCATGGCGGCCACTTGCACCACGCCTTTGCACATGCGCAGCTCCTCTGCGAGTCCATCGCGGACCCAAAAGAGCGCAAGCATGCCTCCACGCAGCTCGTGCAGCTCATAGGTGCTCACTGCAAGGACAGGGGTGCGCTCGGCCAGCTCATCGCGCTTCCGTGGTCGTGTCCAGAGGAGGAGGTTCTTGCGCAGTGGCTTCTGAGCGAAGCTGCAGATGGGTCTCTCACCGGAGAGGCGTTCCCAGCGCTGTACGCATGTCGCCGTCGGTGGAGTGAGGCGGCACACGCACATGCGACGCTGCAGAAGGTGGATGCCTCTTTGGGTGGCCCTGGAGCAACTCTGCCTGTGGAGCTGCGGAGCATCAAGCAGCGACTTGCTGAGGCGCGGTCCGCCATGATGGCACAACACGTGCCGCCTGCACTTGCAGCTGCAGCTGCACACACCCTGGTCACGCAGCCTGTGGCTGGCCTTGATGGATTGCCGCCCTCCCCCGATGATGTCGCCCCGCCGCCGCCACCTATGCAGGTGCTCCTCGGCAGTGACGCCCAAGCCGCAGAGACGCTGTCAAGTGCAGTTGGCGGCGCGCCGCCTGCATCTTGGGCGCTCCGCAGTGTCCGTGTGGGGGCAACCGGCATGCCTGTTCTGGTTGGTCCACCTCCTGCAACGTGGGCAGCTATGCGTGCTGCCAGCGCGCGGCACGCGCTTTTTGCAGCTGCTGCCTCGCCAGAGCAGCAGCAGCAACGGCCGGCTGACGCTGAGATGGCAGGGCCTGACATGCAGCTCTTTGACAACGCCCTGCCTGTCATGCGCCTCGATTTCGACGCCATGCGCGCGCCAGGTGGGGAGCAACGGGGCAGAGTTGACGATTCGAGCCGCACGCCAACAGGAGCTCCTTCCTTGGCACCTGCGCCACCACCACCCCGCGGTGCACAATCCCTGCTGTTCGGTCGCACTGCAACTACCGCTGGGCAGGACACGCAGACTGCACACGGCGGCGGTGGTGACTCCACAGCTGCATTCAGCACTCGGCGGGCGTCCCGCGCTGCAGCTGCATTTGATGTGGCTGCTGCTGGAGCATCGGAGCAGTCACTGCTGCGCGCGCTGGCTGCTGGAGCGACGCCGCGCCGGGAAGTGGGAGGGACTCCGAAGCGGCCACGGAGGAGCACGGCGTCGTATGCACGCGCGGAGTGAGCCAATTAAAACACGCGACCGACGCAATGTCATTCCTCCGCATGAACGCTTCTTCTTCAGCGGGATAGCTCATACCTGTCATCTCTGCGTAGTATGGAAGCTGGCGAAGAGGCGCCTGACGGCGTGCGTGCGTCAGAAGTTCATGCTGTCGTGCATGAGCTGGACGGCTCGTCTCATATGCCGCACGCACGTAGCGCCGCGCTGGTGTCTCTTGCAGCTCAGTCCTGGCTCGCAGAGGGCGGCGCAATCGAGCTGCCTCACGGCCACGCGCGTCGGCGCAAGAACTCTCATCTGGATAGTTTGAGTCCAGCAGCGCGAGGCCAGCTGCTCATCGAGGCCAGCGAACACAAGGACAGCGTCGAAGTGCTGCGACTCCACTTGGAAGGAGGCGCTGACGTTCACGCCGTGGACGTTCATAGCCGCACCGCCCTGTTTTGGTGCGCTCTCCTTGGCAACGCGGAGGGCGCACGCACGCTGTTGTTCGCTGGAGCAGACCCTGAGAGAGCAGACGAGAACGGGTGGCTGCCTCGCGATATAGCACGCGCGCTGGGCCACAACGACGTAGCTGCAGTCATCAGTGAGTCCGTGGAAGAGCTTGCACTTCTGAGCGTGCCGGGCACACTGTGGTGGGCAGCCAGTGTTGCAGCTGAAGACGTCGGCTTCCAGCTTGTGAGCAAGCTGACTGGCGATAATGGCGAGGACGGCAGCGGGAAAGCGGACTTGGATGAGTGCACCAGTCCGTTCGGACGCAGCGCGGTTCATTACGCTGCCATGTTTGGCAAATGCCGCATTCTACGCGCACTGCTTGCTGCAGGTGCAGCGGTACACGTCCGTGATGCGACTGGCCACACGCCGGCGATGTGGGCTGCTGTCACTGGACACACTGCGGCGCTGCGCTGTGTGCTTGAATGGCTGCCTTCCAGCGGCACCGAGGAGCCAGAGGATTTAGAAGAAGCGGCGGAGTTGGCAGCACGCAACGGCAACGCACATGCGTTGCGCATCCTACTCCTCCATGCAGCTGTGGACCCTGCACGCTTATTTCGAGCCAGCCGCCGTGCCATGGTTGCTCTCATGGCGGCGCTCGAACCACACGAGCTGTGTCGCTGTGTCGTTGTCAATGCTAGGTGCGCGCATCCGTTGGTCCTGTGCCTCCAGGCGAGCGCTGCCCTGGAGCGAATGCACATGTATGAGCGCAGCAGAGATGCCGACAGCGCGGCCCACATGCACGCTGCGAGCGCGATGCTTGAGCGCGTGGCGTGCGCCCTGGTTCGGACCGGGCCGAGTCGTAGCGCGTTGCTAGACACAAAGCTGTGTGCTGACGGTCGAACAGCCATCGAGCTGTCTGTTGACCTCCGCCGCAAGAAGTTCCTCCACGTCCCCGTCGTGCAGCAGTACATCGACAAAATCTGGTATCAGGGTGGGGTCGTGTTCCACGCAACCCGTAAAGCCGGGCGCATCATCTATGCTCTCACCTGTGCTGCCGCGTTTCTCTTCTCACCCTTCATCTTGCTCGCCTCCTGGGCTGGCAGCGCGCTTGCCTTGGACCTTGAGATTGTATACGCGCCGCTGGAGCGATACGCAGCAAAGGAACTCCTCTTTTTCGCATTCATGGTCTATTCACAATTCCTGCGACGCGTGCAGTCCGAGCCAGCCACAGCGGCGCAGAACGGCTACGAAGGCAGTCTCGCCATTTGGCTACTGGGCATCTGGGTCGGCGAGATGCAACACATCATAGCTGCTCGGCGTGCTGAGGCGCAACGAGTGGGACTTGTCCGCGAGATCTGGAGTGTCAGCACCGCCGGCTGGAAAGGCATCGATGCTGTGACGGTCACCTACGCCCTCGTCACTGGCGCTGTGCGCATCGCCACGCACGTGGAGCACAGCGAGACGCTGGCGGAGGTGGAAATGCGCATGCGCGCAATTGCTTACCTCTGCCTCTGGCTCCGCTTCGTTCGCGTCCTCTCCGTGTTCTCATTCACGGGGCCACTCGTTCAGATGATTATTCAGATGTTCGTCCACGACCTCCTCCGCTGGGCTTTCATCCAGGTGCTGGTGCTGGTGTCCTTCGCCTCTGCTCTCAGCGCCCTCTTCTCCGGCATGAACGAGGCTGACGTCGCTCTCAACGAAGCTGGCATCTACGCCTTCGGCTCCATGGGCGATGCGATGAAGACGCTGACGGAGATCACAGTTGGCACAGACGAGCCATGGCCAGAGCGCACATGGGGCTTGGTTGCCAACAGCGGCCTGGGCTGGGCCATCTTGTTCGGCTACCAAGTCATAACCTCCCTCTTGCTCATGAATCTGCTCATTGCGCTGCTCACACACACGGTGGACACCATCCGCAACCGGCACGTGATCGAGTACACTTACGGGCGGTGCTACACCGCGCTGCTGTCGAGAACGCTGCCCGTTATCCCGCCGCCGCTTAACCTCGTGCATCTGCTCTTCCAACTGATTGGAGCGGTGCTGACGCCCCCACTCCGACTTTGCGGATGGCGCCCGCCGTCAGTGGCTATGCAGCAGCGGAGCAAAGCACGGTCTGCACGCATGAAGAAGCGAGACATGTCGTTGCTGGGCCACGCAGCGGCGAAGGTGATGAACACAGGCGCCAAGGTGTGGCGTGCAGGCGTGACTGCTGTTGTTGGGGACAGTCTGAGCGGGCCGTCAGCACATGGGGAGCGCTCCTCTGGTGGCGATGCCATTCCTGGATGGGTGCGGCCTTCCAGTCACGACATGCAGCGCATGTACAACCTCGCGTGGGAGGACTTGCTTGCGGATGACCAGCATCTGGGTCCAGCAAGGGGAGGCCCTGATGCAGCAGGCGGCGGGCAGCACAAAGAGGGTAACAACGCTCACAGCACTGCATGTTGAGTAGAAATACACGAGCACTGTATCCCACCCGCTCACCCTCCGGAGGACGCGTGTATTGATGCTTCACCGTGGGCTAACGCGCGCGTCTCAACTTAGCTGGCGCAACTTACACTGCTCGTCCACAGTGCTACACAAAGCAGTCCCTGATGGCCCGTCCTTGGCAGACTTCCTCCCGTCGACTGCAGGGCCCAGCACTGCAGGGCCCAGCATGTGGCTCGCAGGCGCAGAGCCTACTCGTTCAGGCGGAAGTGTGTACGTCGAGACGTACGGCTGCCAGATGAATGCAAGTGACTCTGAGGTCGTGCTGTCCATCCTCCGCGACGCGGGCTTCACACAGGCACAGTCGCCTGAGAGTGCCACCGTCGTTTTGTTGAACACGTGCGCCATCCGCGACAAAGCAGAGGAACGAGTGTGGCAACGCTTGAGAGCACTTCAGCACCTCCGTCGGCGGAGCACCAAGCGCGTGGCTGAGTCTGCACCTGTCATTGGTGTGCTTGGATGCATGGCGGAGCGTCTGAAGAGCAAGCTCCTGGAGACGGACGGGTTGGCTGACGTCGTTGCTGGTCCTGATGCATACAGAGACCTGCCGCACCTCATTTCGTTGGTTCGCAGTGGTCAGACGAGCGCCATGAACGTGCAGCTCAGTGCAGATGAGACATACGCAGACATTGCGCCTGTGCGTCGTCAAGGCCCGAGTGCATTCCTGAGCATCATGCGCGGATGCAACAACATGTGTAGCTTCTGTATCGTGCCATTTACAAGGGGCCGAGAACGCAGTCGGCCTTCGAGCAGCATCATAGACGAGATGCGCATGCTGTCTGATCAGGGCGTGAAGGAAGTCACGCTGCTTGGCCAGAATGTGAATAGCTACGCTGACTTCTCAGGGGCGGAAGCGCCTCATGGTGCGGCTGATTCGACGGGCGCGCAACAGCCCGCATTTGGTGAATATGCACCTGGGTTCACGAGTGTGTACGTGCCGCGCCGCGAAGGGGCGATGCGCTTCGGCGAGCTGCTTGACCGTGTGGCGGCCGTTGACCCAGAGATGCGCATCCGGTTCACCAGCCCGCATCCGAAAGATTTCCCGGAGGATTTTTTGCGCGTCATCGGGGCGCACAACAACATTTGCAAGCAGCTGCATTTGCCGGCACAGAGCGGGTCCACTTCCGTGCTCACTCGAATGCGTAGGGGCTACAGTCGCGAAGCTTACCTCGCTCTCGCGCATCGCGCCCGAGACATGTTGCCTGGCGTTGCGCTGAGCTCTGATTTCATCAGTGGCTTCTGTGGTGAGACAGAGGAGGAGCATTCGGATACAATCAGCTTGATGCAGGAGGTTGGCTACGAGCACGCCTTCATGTTTGCTTACAGCAAACGCGACAAGACGCACGCGGCACGCCACTTCGAAGACGATGTGCCTGCTTCTGTGAAGCAGCGTAGATTGGAGGAGGTCATTGCCACCTTCAGAGCGGGTGCAGCGCAGCGAGCAGCAGCTGAGGTTGGGCGTCTCCACTGCGTGCTCATCGAAGGGCCGAGCAAGAAGAGCACCGCGGACTGGAGCGGGCGAACCGACTCTGGCAAAGTGGTCGTCTTCCCGGACGTGCAAGTGCCGGCGACATGGCAGGCGACGGAGGCATCAGAGCCACGTGTGCGATTGCAGCCAGGGGATTATGTTGCAGTACGCGTACAGAAAGCGACAGCAGCATCGCTGACTGGTACGGCACTGGGGCGGACGAGTCTGAGAGACTTCTACGGAGCAGCGCAGAGAGTCGAATGCGCAGCCTCGGTGTGAAACACTTCATGATGTTGGCATTGGCGGCGACCTTCGCACATGGCGTATTGTGAGCCAGGTCAACTGCTTCCGTTGCGGGGCGCCTCGTCTGCCACAATGCTGCGCCGTCTCAGCCGCACAGGACTTAGAGCCAGTCGCATGTGCGCAGTTTCGCTTAGGTCAACTGCGGCGCTGTCTCCAGCAAACTGCACGTGGTTTCCTCACCTTGCGGTGAGTGGGCCCATGCGTGTGCCAGCCGCGCAGCACTGCGCCACGCCGCGAGCCTTTGCGACGCTGCGAGGACGAGTTGTCACTCAAGCAGCTGTCGCCACCAAGCCTGCGCCAACGCCGCCGCCGGAGGACCGCACAACTGAAGTGGAGCTTGCCTCTGAGGCGAGCTCTTCATATTTGGCGTACGCGATGTCTGTCATCGTCGGCAGAGCGCTGCCAGACGTGCGCGACGGGCTCAAGCCTGTCCACAGGTGCGAACTGCCCGCAACCGCTCTTCAACCGCGCTACTGTGCCTGCCAACACTTCGTCGGGTTTGTGGGCGGCGTATATAGCGTCGCGAGTCGCGTCAGCACTCGGGGCGCTTGTCCTGGACTCTTTCCCGGGGTCAGTTGGAGTGGGAAGACCTCTGACTCGCTCACTCTCGCTGTGCCTGTGTCGCAGACGCATCCTGTATGCTATGCACGAGCTTGGCCTGCGTCCGAATAGGCCGTTTCGGAAGTGCGCGCGCGTGGTGGGAGAGGTGCTGGGTAAATATCACCCGCACGGAGACCAGGCCGTGTACGACGCCCTCGTCCGCATGGTGCGTCCACACCACCGCCTGCGGCGTGTATGCACCTTATCTGCGCCGATGGTGGGACTGACCCTCGCGGCTGTGGTTGCACAGGCTCAGGATTTTGTGATGGCTGAGCCCCTTGTTGCAGGCCACGGCAATTTCGGCAGTCTGGATGCGGATCCGCCAGCTGCCATGCGTTACACTGAGTGCAAGCTGCAGCCGCTCGCGGACGCGATGTTGCTGTCTGACTTGTCTGAGGCAACGGTGGGGTACGCAGCCTCTTTCGATGGCAGTGAGAACGAGCCCGTCGTGCTGCCTGCACGCCTGCCCAACCTGCTGCTCAATGGCTCCTCCGGCATCGCTGTGGGCATGGCGACCAGCATCCCGCCGCACAATCTGAGCGAGCTTGCAGACGCTGTGGAGCTGATTGCGCGCAACCCAGACGCTTCCCTGGCTGACATTCTGCGATGCATGCCCGCTCCTGATTTCCCGACGGGCGGCATCATCATGGTCGGTGACTCCCTGCGCGCGGCGTACGCGACCGGCAACGGCGGCGCTGTGCTGCGTGGACGCGCGGTGATCGAGACTCTCCCTGGGAAGCAACCTCGAGAGGCTGTTGTCATCACTGAGATCCCGTACAACGGCAACAAAGCGACTCTCGTCACACGTCTAGCGGAGCTCGTGAACGAGCGCGTCATCGAGGGCGTGGCGGACATCCGAGATGAGAGCGACAGGGACGGAATGCGCGTGGTGCTCGAGCTCCGTCGCGGTGTCGACGCTGCTGGGGTGATGGACGCTGTGTTCAAGCACACCAAAATGAGTGTGCGCGTGAGCCTGAACATGGTTGCGATCGTGGACGGGGCGCCAATGACTGTGGGCCTCGTTGACATGCTGAAGCATTTCGTCAACTTTAGATGCGAAGTCATTCGCAAACGGGCCTCAGCGCAGCTGGCTACCGCCACAGAGCGCGCGCACATAGTCGCCGGCTTGCGCACAGCCATGGAGAAGATGGACGCGACAGTGGACGCAATCCGCAAAGCTAAAGATTCGGCCAGCGCTGCGCAGGCACTGCATTCTGTCATCGGACTGACCGAGGCGCAGTCAGCGGCTGTGCTGGCGATGCCGCTACGTCGCCTGACGACGCTGGAGACGGGCAATCTGGCGAAGGAAGATGCTCAGCTGAAGGCTACCATTAAGGACCTGCAAGGCCTGCTGGACAGTGAGAAGCGCGTCATCGACGTGCTCGTCTCCGAAGCGCTCGAGCTGAAGCAGAAATTTGGGCGGCCTCGACGCACGGACGTGCAGGCGGATGTGGTCACCTCTTCGCCCACAAAAGATGTGCTCGCACTGAGTGACGGTGCAGGCGTCGCTGATGTGGAGTGCCTCATCACCGTCTCTGAGCGTGGCTACATCAAGCGCATGCGCCCGGTGGCGTTCAGCGGGCCGACTGGCAAGGCACCCATGCGGCCAAACCGCCCCAAAGTGGCGGCCAATCTTCGCGCAGATGACACGCTCATGCGCATCGTCTCCTGTCGCGACAAGGACACCGTGCTTCTGTTCACCCAGAAAGCGCGCGCATTCGCACTGCCAGCGCATACAGTGCCGGAGAGCAACCGGACGACGGTTGGGACTCCGCTTCCCCAGTTACTCCCCTTTGCCCCTGGCGAGATGGCCACTGCAGCTATCGCTGTGTCTGACTTCAACCACAGCTTGGTGATGCTCACCCAGAAGGGCTGGCTGAAGCGCATGCCGCTCTCCGAGCTCGATTCCCTGCGCCGCCGCAACGCAGGACTCAACGCCTTGAAGCTTGAGCCTGGGGACTCGCTCCAGTTCGTCCGTCTCTGCAGCGAAGGCGACGAGCTGCTCATCGGTTCCAGCGACGGACACATGATCCGTTTTCCCATCAACGACGAGCAGCTGAGGAGTACTGCTCGTGGGTCGCGAGGAGTTATCGCTATGGACTTGCACGCAGACGCGCAGTGCGTCAGCATGGATGTCATCCCCCAGGGAGTGCTCCCCACCACAGTGCCTCCCGGCTTCGAATCCGGAGTCGAGAGCGGCGATGAGACGGATGGCGAAGGAGATGGAGAGAAAACCAAAGGGCGCATGAGTGGTGCTCAGCCACCGTATGCGCTGCTGGTCACGCAGCAGGGATACGCCAAGCGCGTGCCGGTGGCTGCATTCCGGCAGGTCACACGTCGCAAGAAGGGTGTCATCGCAGTCCGGCTGACGCCAGGAGACACGCTGACCAGCATCCGCGTGGTGGGTCTGCCTCCTGCTACCGAGCAGCCGGCGCAGAAGAGACGCACGGCGCGCACTCGGCCTCGGCGAGGCAGTGGCGAGGAGTCTGATGTGAGTGACGGCGAGGATGCGGAGAATGGCCAGGCTGTGAGCAGTGGGAGCGTAGGGGAGGAGGAAGAAGAGGAGGTGGTGGTGGCGACCGTGGACGGCAAAATCAGCCGATGCCGCGTGTCTGAGGTCCGCATCACGAAGCGGACAGCTCGGGGAGTAAAGCTCGTGCGGCTGGAGGGCGAGGACCGCGTGCGTGCCGTCACCCTCCTCCCGCGCTCTCAGGATACCTCGAGTGAGGACCCCGGGGACCGCTACGGGCGGTGATGATTCTTCCTTTTGCGTTTCGCATTCCAATCTAACGCGTGTGGCTAGCGTCGATTTTGGTCTTTGATCCTCGTCCTTCCTTGTTGTTTGCCTTGCACCCCCTCTTCAGCTGAACAGCAGCTGCAGCTCCTCAGCGCGCAGGTCCTGCTTGTCTGCGCGGATGGCGCCAGCCACTTCAGTTACCGTGATGCGCTGCTTGCCCTTCTTCTTGGCCAGCTCCGCAGCAGCATTGCCCCCCTCGTTTGCCCCCTTGGCTTTCGCGCGCTGCGCGTTCAGCTCCACGATGCGCTCCTCCACGCTGTCCTTGGTGACGAAATGAATGACTTTGACGGAGCGTGTCTGGCCCATGCGCCATGCGCGGCCAATCGCCTGCGCCTCCAGGGCAGGGTTCAGCAGCGGCTCGAGGACGAACACATGGCTGGCGGACGTCAGGTTGATGCCCACAGCGCCGGAGCGCACAGAGAGCAGGAACACGGTGGTGGGCGGGTCAGCCTGGAACGCCTGGATGGCCTTTGCGCGCTGAGGCAGAGGCATGGATCCACTGATGGTACGGTAACTGAACCCCTCCTCCGGCAAGCGCGTCTTCAGCCACTCTAGCGTGCCGATGAACTGCGAGAACACGAGCGCCTTGTGCGACTCATCAGCTGCGCGCATCTTGGTCAGCTCTTTCAGAAGCGCACGCAGCTTGCTCTCACATGTGATGGCCACAGGGCCCAATGGCGCCTTGCCCGGCGCAGGCGCAGGCGCAGGAGCAGCCGCAGCCGCAGCGCCAGCGCCAGCGCCAGCGCCGGCAGCGGGAGCAGCGTGCTTGGCGGCGTGCTTGGCTGCTCGGTCCGCGCGCGTGCTCTTGGCCGCCACAGGGCCAGGCCCGCTATCGCTGTCATCATCTGACTCCTCCTCCTCCTCGTCGTCGTCATCATCATTATCATCCTCGTAGTCGTCATCAGAGCGCGCCTTGCGCTTGCCCTTGGACTTTGGCTTGATGGCTTTCATAGCTTTTGCCTTTGGCGCAGCCTTCTTAGCCTTTGGCGCTGGCGGCGCAGCGTTCTTAGCCTTTGGCGCTGGCGGCGCAGCGGTGCTTGGACCGGTAGCGGCGGCGGCGCCAGCAGACCCGTCATCATCGTCCTCCTGTGCAGCGGCGGCAGCAGCGGCGACGGCCGCCTCGTCGACGAGGCCGGACACGGTGACAGCGCGCTTGCACTTGGGGCACTTGGCCGCGGACAGGCGCGCAGGCATGCTCTCCAGGAAGCAGTCTTTGCAGAACCAGTGCATGCAGCCGGTGCGCACAGGGTCGTCGCACAGCTCGCCGCATAGATTGCACGTCTCGTCACCAACAGGCACCATGGGCAACACCGGCTTGGCGTCCAGCGGCGCGTCATCATCTGCAGCTGGCGGAGGCACGGCTGGTGGTGCGCCGGCAGGCGGTGCAGGCGGCGCAGCAGCAGCTGCAGCAGTGCTAGGACCCGCAGCCGGTGGTGCCGGGGCGATAGTGAATTTCTTCTTTTCATCGCCTGCTGCGTAGCCACCTGCATTCCAAGCCGCAGCCGCATTCGCAGCCGCCATCGCAGCAGCCAGAGCAGCAGCCTTGGCCTGCGCCTTGAGCGCATCGCTGGCGGCTTTTGCAGCTGCACGGGCGGCGTCCATGGTTGCCAGATCAGGCACGCCCATGTCTTTGGAGGTGAGCGCTCCGCCACTGCAGATGCGGCGCAGCGGCAGGAGGAGCGACATGATGGCAAGCAGCTGCTGTGACACAGCCGCAGGGCCGTTGGCGAGGATGCGCGCAAACTGGGATTTGGCCTCCGCCAGCGCCGTGTTGTACGCCTTGCGCTCGCCTGCAGACAGCTCCACCTGGATGGTGATCTCCGTCTTGGGTGGCAGCTCAAGCACTGCTTTGCCGCCCAGCGTCTGGGTCTTGGTGTGGCGGACCATCAAGAAGCGCAGCGTGTACAGCATCGTCTCTGGAGTCCCGCCGTACCGGTTGCCCGTGGTGCCAAACACGTGTTGCGCATGCGGGTTGAAGAACGACGTCTCCGTCCACGGATGTGCACGCAGGAAAGCCAGCTGGCCCTGCAGCTCGCCGATGCTGTTGCCGCACGGCGTGCCAGTGACACACCACCGGCGCGAGCCGTGCAGACGGATGCACGCCAGCGTCTTGCCCACATTGGGGCTGCCGACGCTGTGGCTCTCGTCCAGGATGATGCGGTGCCAGTGGATGGCGCCCAGCGGTGGGAACAGGCTTGCGGTGTTGACCTTGGCCGAGTGTTTGCCGAAGTCAGCGCCCAGCGTCTCGTACGTGGTGACGACCAGGTCAAAGTCCTTAGCCAGCTTGCTCGCGTTCTTCTCCCGACCCTGGCCGTGGTACATGTGGATACGCAAACTGCTCTCGCTCGACAGCTTGGACTTTGCTTCCGCAATCCACTGCCCGACGAGGCTGACTGCGCACACCACCAGCGAGGCGGACGACGCGTACATGCCAGGTGTCAGCTCAGCCTTGGCGGCAGCAGCCTCCGCGGCCGTCTGTGGGGCGGCCAGGACAAGTGCGAGCGTACAGACCGTCTTGCCGAGGCCCATATCGAGACAGAGGAAGCCGCCGCGCGGCTGCGGCGGCTGCGACAGGCAAAGGCGGTGCTGCATGCTATTGTACCACACTCGCGTGCCATCAGCCAGCTGGCCATCCGTCCAGAACAGCTGGCTCACGGATCCAGTCTCGTTGTTCATGCAGAAATGCAGCGCCTGCTTCTGGTACGGCCGCAGAGTGACACTCAACCCCGGTGGCTGAGCAGCCTCGGTCAACTCGCCGGTCACGCAGGCCTGCAGCAAGCCGGGCAGTGTGCAGAGCTCATGAACACGCTCTTGGCATTCGCGCGAGATGACCTCCAACAGAAGCTCGTTTCGGCGGAATGCGGCGCTGCTGTTGCGCCACAGGCTGTTGAGGATGTTTACGCAGCTATGCATGCTGTGGTTGCTGTTCTCTTCAGAGGCGGTGAGCAGGTAGTTGCATGGTGGGGTGGGTATCACCACTGGAGGTCCGTAGAACGGCACTACTGGTTGAGTCGCACGGCAGCAGAAGAGGCGGATGCGCAGGACGCCGGTGGGCGAGCCTGGCGCGTCGGGCACAATGCTCTGCGTGTACCGGAACACCGGCGTGTTCTGGTACCAGTAGGCTGGCTGAAGGCCGCCCAGGATGGCGGCGTTGCCCGATGGTGGAACGAACGTCCACTTCACAGTCGTCGTCTCCTTCAGCTCACGCCACAGGTTCTGCGGATCGCTGATGCGCCGCTCTCTGTCCTTGGCGTGCTGCAGTGCGCGATTATCGCCATCGCCGTCAGCAAGCGCGCTGGGCGCAAGCGTGAAGTTTGCGAGCGCCTTCGTGTTGAACATCTTCTCCACGCTGCCCTTGGGCCAGGTGGCTGCAATGAACACAGCACGCAGGGGCGGGCCTCGCGCAGCAGTACCCACAGGATGCGTGAGAAGCAGCTCGCTGCCACGCAGCAGCCGGATAGCATCGTCTTCCGACTTTGCGGCACCGCCGCCCAGCTCATCATCTTCATCGTCCTCGCCCTTCACTGCTGTGGCCCTGTCGTCTTCGTCGTCACCAGAGGAGTAGAAGCCCGAGCGATAGCTCCGAGCGTACCCGTCCTCGTCTACATCCATACCGACATCGTGGTAGCCCTCGTAGCCGTGCACATGCGTCGGGGAGCCGGAGTCGACCCAGCCTTCAGTGTAATACGCGTACGAGTGGGTGTTGTAGGTGCCGCACGGCGAGCAGCGCGTCAGCAGCGGCTTCTCATACTTCTCGCCATCCACCAAGGCGAACGCCAGCGCGTGTCGCACGCCGCTCTGCATCGCATCCTCAAACTGCTTGCTGCCCGCGTTTGGGTCGATGTCAGCAGGAATGGGCACCACGAGCGGCATGCCGAAGACGCTGCGCTCCATCAGCGCAATCATGCGATGGTGTTTGCGACCACCCTGGCGCTGCTGCCGCGTGTAACGGCGACGCAGCCACACGACAGCGAAGCGCTGAGGAGCAGGCATCACAGGCGCGGCGAGGACACTCACGTCAACCGGAAGGCCGGTGAAGACGAAGTACCGCGGACGCGTTTCACGCCGAGCAAGCTTCTTCTGCAGGATTTCGCTGCTCGTGCCGTACTGCATCGCGATACGCGTGCCCGTGGGCTGGCTGCTCACGAGGCCAGTCAGCCACTGAGTGGCGGGCCACACAAAGTCTGGCGTGTTCCACTGGGTAAGCGCAACGCGTGACTCCAGTACGACGAAAGCGCCGCCGCCGCTGCCACTGCTCGGCCCTGCGCCCGCGGCATTGGCTGCGCCGGAAGCCAGGAGCGTCTGCACTGCGTCGATCAAGTCCTTGTTGGTGCCTTTGATTTTGAGCTTGACCGCGTGCTCCGTGATTGGCGCCCCACCAGTGACATCCACCACCACAACGCGGTGCACCACAGACGTGGGCGCAGCAGGCTGGCCCTCACGACGGGGAGCGCGGCGAAGCATGAGGTTGATGGCCACAGGCGAATCCTTGTCGGGCGCTCCACCGCCCCCTTTCTTCAGGAATGACACGAATGGGTCACTGTCGCTGTCCTCGCTCTTATCGCGTTGGCCCCGTCGAAGTGCAGCTGCCGCAGCAGCAGACGGACCACCAGCAGCGCCGGCTTCAGCGGCCGCCTGGTTGTCATCATCATCCGGCTCACTACTGCTATCGTACCCGCACTCGGCGGTTGTGATTGCTTTGTGAGTGCTCACGTAGCCCGTGTGCTCGTTGCTCTTCCACGCAAATACCGACTCCGAGCCGATGTGCAGCTGCGCGGTTGCATGGTCCGGCGGCGCCTGGCCATACGTCGCATACGATCGCGGAGGCACATACGGCCCGACACCTCCGTGAGGCAGCAGACGGGAAGCCACCTCGGCAAGTGTCGTGCGAGCAGCGGCGCGCACAGGCAGGTCCAGGGTGCCCAGCTCCACGATATCCGGCCCCAGCGTCGTCGGGTCGGGCAGCGGCAGCAGCGTCTTGGGCTCTGTGGAGCGCTCATGTGGCTTTGGAACACGCGGCACGACGGGCCCAGCCGGCACTACAGGTGGAGGCGGAGCTGCCCAGAACGCTGCAGCAGCCGCAGGCGCTGCAGCTGCTGGCGCTGGCGCTGGCGGTGGCGGTGCTTTTGCGGCCAGGCAGCCAGCGCGCAGGCTCCGCCAGTTCGCGTCCTTTGCGTGCGCGTGGCAGTGGTCCGTGGGCGCGTCGCCCGTGCCCCAGGAGGTGCAGGACGCGACGAGGACGTCACACACGTAGCAGTGGCACTGCGGGTTGCGGAGAGGGCAGACAGGGAGGAGTGAGCGAGTGCCAAACTTGGGCGACCCCAAGGCGCAACAGACCTTGGCGCAGAACTGGCTGTGCGGCGTGAGCGCGAAGTCGTAGTTGACGCACTCGTGACGCGGGTGCGGGTAGTCAGCCAGCGGGATCTGCGGCGCGTGGGGCACAGGGCGTGAGCGACTCTCCCGCCGTTGTGCCCTTCAAGCACACATGTGCCCGTTTCTCCGCCGCATCGGCCGCCTGTTTCACCGGTACGCACCTCCCCTGTGACGCCCACCACGCGCACGTCGTCGTCATCTCCCTCCTCCTCCTCGCCCTCTGCGTCTGCGTCGCGCATGGCCAGCTCCGGGGCGTCGCACAGGAGCACGTCGTCCTGGGCTGCACCGCCTGCGGGCTCGCCACGCGCACGCTTTGGCGGCGGTGGTGCCGCCACGACGCCGTCGTCGTCGGTGTCTCCGGTCAAGTCCACGACCTCAACCATGGCGACGGGGCGAGAGCCCCAAGTCAAAGAAGCCCAGGAGGCTCTGCACGTCTTCTGCTCAGCACAACGCGCTGCACGCACACACGTTATGGGCCACAACGCACGGCTGTGGCTGAGAGAGAGCGACCCAGCGACGGGGCTTCACTCGATCAAGCCATGACGTCAGCGCAGGACAGCCGCCGCCAATCGTGAATTGATAACGTCCATTTGCGTTCGTGAGATAGCGCAATTGTGAGTGTGGGCGGACGTAGGGTGTACCGGCGGACGCCGCGTCCCTAGGGACACGGGATTCGAGATTCTCACCACCTCAACCATCTCCGCACGCTCATCTGACGGACTGCAGCTGAGGACACAATGGCACCCGTGGCGGTTGCCATCAACGGTTGCGG
>Ga0164297_10001569_pt1 | contig 23947 bp, 18 predicted proteins | sample GEODES058metaG_FD_113539 | JGI IMG/M metagenome (GOLD analysis project Ga0164297, IMG submission 113539) | Dystrophic lake water microbial communities from Trout Bog Lake, Wisconsin, USA - GEODES058 metaG | ecosystem: Environmental > Aquatic > Freshwater > Lake | place: USA: Trout Bog Lake... | reverse complement strand
GTCCTCGTCCATCCAGCGGTTGAACGCGCGGAACGTTGCCACCGTCGCGTCCAAGTCGGGCAGCAACGCCTGTTCCATCCCGACGCCCAGCGTCGGCAGCAGGATGCATCCCTGCATGCCCTGCTCGTCCATCAGCGCCAGCCGCGCATCGCGGTCACGGTAGGCGGCCGGGATGGGTTCGAGGTCGCCGAACAGGGCGTTGATGTCGGAGCCCTTGGGGTTGCGGCCCCGGAAGTACTCGTCGAGCGCACCCGGCTTGCCTACCGGGTCGAAGGTCGGGTTGGGGATGAACCTGTTCACCCTGCCGCCGACGATCAGTCGCTGCTTGCCGTCGCGTTCCGCCCACTGGATGGCGCGTTTCCTCAGCTTCGGGTCGATGTGCCGGGTGAACGCGTCCAGAGCCTCGTAGTAGTGGTTGTCGCAGTCGAAGAAGGTGAACGGAAGCTCGGTCGTCATCCGGGAGGTGTCCTTTCTGGGTGTCGGGTCACGTGCGCGGAAGGCCGAGGATCATCGAGGCGATGATGGTCAGCTGGATCTCCGGGGTGCCACCGCCGATCAGTTCGGACGGCATGTCGAAATAGCGGCCTATGACTGGCGGGTCGGTGTCCTCGAGCATCGTCAGCGGAGCGGTCAGGCCCAGCGTGGCGGTGGCTGCACGGCGCAACAGCAGCACCATCGCGTACTTGGCGATGCTCGACGTCGGGCCAGCCGCCTGCCCCTGCACCAGCCGCAGCGTTTCGCGCAACACCAGGGCCTTGATGGCATTGGTGTGGGCCTCGACCTCGCCCAGCGCCACCCGTGCGGCCTCCTGGTCGGGGCCCGCGGTCGCCGCGATCCGCCGCAGCGGGCCGGTGCGGTCGATGTTGACGTAGTTGCCGATGGCGGTGCGTTCGACGGCCAGGGTTCCCACCGCCAGACTCCAGCCCTCGCCGGGGTTCCCGACCAGCATGTCGTCGGGGACGAAGACGTCGGTGAGGAAGACCTCGTTGAAATCCAGCCGCCCGCCGGCTTGTTTGATGGGCGAGATCTCGATCCCGGGCGACGCCATGTCGATCAGGAAGTAGCTGATCCCGCGATGCTTGGGGGCGTCGGCGTCGGTGCGCGCCAGCAGCGCGCCGAACTGGGCGAGGTGGGCCTGCGAGGTCCAGATCTTGTGCCCGTTGATCAGCCATCCGCCGTCGACCTTGACGGCGCGGGTGACCAGGGACGCCAGGTCCGAGCCCGCGCCGGGTTCGCTGAACAACTGGCACCACCGCTGGGTGCCGCGCAGGATCGGCTGCGCGAACCGCTCGCGCTGCGCGTCGGTGCCCCGGTCGAGAATGGTGGGCAGGATCCATTCGGCGATGCCCAGCGACGGCCGCGTCACGTCCGGCCGTTTCCCGAATTCCTCGGTGATGATCACCTGCTGGACCGGCGAGGCGCCGAGGCCCCACGGCGCGGGTAACTGCGGGGCAGCCAGGCCGGCGGCGGCCAGCAGGTCGCGTTGCGACCCGTATGCCATACCGGGACCGCGCGGATCATCGGTGGGGTGCTCGTTGGGCAGGGCAGCCGCCCCGTCCAGCGTGGCCGCGATTTGTGCGCGGAACTCGGATTCGACATCGCCCAGATCGAGCGCGGTGGAGCGCTTCTCGGTGCAGGCGAGTTCGCCGGCTTCGCGACTCCACGACGACGTGGTGCCGAACGATGCCGCCAAACTGATCACCCGGCGCCAATACAGGTGGGTGTCGTGTTCCCACGTGTAGCCGATCGCGCCGTACATCAGCAGCGCGTCGAGAGCCAGGTCGGGGGCGCGGCTCAACGCCATCAGCGCCGCCCCCGCGGCGGCCAGTCGGTGTTGCTCGAGGGGCTCGCCGGTCGCCCGCGCCGCGTCCCAGGCGGACGCCGCGGCCAACTCGGCGTTCACCAGGAGCACCGCCGCTCTGTGTTGCAGGCCCTGGAACGCGCCGACCGGTTGGCCGAATTGCTCACGGGTGCGGATGAAGTCCACGGCCGCGTCGACGCACCGGCGTACCGCTCCGGCTGCCGCGCACGCCGCCAGGGCCACTGCGATGCTGCGGGCGCGCTCGGGGCGGATACCCGACAACGCAGCCCCCGTGGGGACTAGGTGGTCGGCGAGGTTCAGCACGCCGATATCAGTGCACAGGTCGGTGCCGCGTTGTTGCTCGATCGCCAGCCCCGAGCCGGGAGAGCGGGGATCCAGTACGAACCACAGATCCTCGCCATCGTCGGAGCGGGCCGCCAGGAGGATGCGTTGCGCCGCAACGATGCCCAATGTCGGCGCAGAGGATCCGCGCAGGCTCCATCCGTCGCCGGCGCGGGCCGCGCGCACGCTCGACTGCTCGGGCAGTACGGTGGCCGCCGTCGCCCCGGCGGTCAGGTCGGCCACCAGGGCCGCCGCCGACGCGCCGGCCAGGCTCGCGATGGCGCTCGTCGTCACGGTGCTCAGCAGGGGCCCCGGCAGCAGCGCCCCGGCGGCGGCCTCGACGACGCAGGCCATATCCACCAGCGTTCCGCCCTGGCCCCCGGTGTCCTCGGGAAGGTGCACGGCGTGGAAGCCCAGCGCGGTGAATTCCTCCCACCAGGAGGGTAATTCGCCCGCGGCGATGGAATCGAACGACGCCCGGGTTTTGTCGACGGGCGCATGGCGCGCCGCGAATTGGCGCACGGCTTCGGCCAGTTGTTCCTGCTCGGTGGTGATCGCCAGGGTCATCGGCGGGTCAGCTTTCCACACCGAGGATCCGTGCGGCGTTGCCGTAGAGGAACTTCGGCCACACCTCCTCTTTCAGCGGCACGGTGGGCAGCTCGGTGAAGATCCGCTCCAACGACAGACCCATGGGGAAGTAGCCGGCGTAGAGGACCTTGTCGGCCCCGCGCGAGTTCGCGTAGTCGATGACGGCCTTCGGGTAGTACTTGGGTGCGAATGCGGATGTGGAGTAGTACAGGTTGGGCCATTTGAGCATCAGCTTGACCGCGAGGTCCTCCCAGGGTTCGCAGCCGTGGCGGGTGACGAACACCAGATCGGGGAAGTCGAACATCACGATGTCGATCCGGGAAACCTCCTGCGGCCGGAACGGAATCCGCGGGCCGGGGACCCCGGCGCAGACGAAGATCGGAATGCCGAGTTCGACACAGGTGGCGTAGACCGGGTACATCTTCGGGTCGTCGATGGGCACCTGCGGGAAGGTGCCTGAGGGAAACACCGATGTCGCGCGGATACCGAACTGCTCGTAGTCGCGGCGGATGGCGTTCACCGAGCCCATCACGTCGTTGGGGTCGGTCACCGATCCGGACGGGATGAAGCGGTCGGGGAAGGTTTTCAACGCCACCTGTGCGTGGTCCTCCCCGACGCCGATCACGGCCTTGGCGATGCCGAACCTGTCCATCTCGCTGAGCAGCAAGGAGACCGGATCATCGGTCGGCAAACCCTTGGGCACGTCCTTGAACATGTACTCGACGGGGAATTCGAAGTTCTCCTTGGACTCGCGGTCCTTGGTCTGCTTGCGGATGAAGTCGTACTGGGCGGAGCCCTCGTGCGGGAATCCGATCATGGTGTCGATGACGGGCAGACCGACGGGTCCGGCCATTGCGTCCTCCGATCAGGCACGGCGGGATGGCGTGCGACAACACGAATTACTCCCTCGGACCATACCGCGACCCGAAATGTGAGTACCATCTGCGCGGTGAGCTGGACGAGGTACGAGGGACGTGCGTTGGCCGATTCGGCATTGACCGGCGAGGCGCTGCTCGCCGCGCTCGAAGACCGCATCCGCGGGCAGAATCCGCACCTGTGCGACGTTCGACTTGAGCGCGCCACGGCGGCCGAGGGGGACGGCTGGTACGACGTCGTCTACCTGGCCGACGACGGCTCGGGCGGGGTGTGACCGGGTCGCAGCCCCAGCAGTGTGATCGCCGCCTCGCGCATCTGCACCTTGCGGACCTTGCCGGTGACGGTCATCGGGAACTCATCGACGACGTGAACGTAGCGGGGGATCTTGTAGCGCGCCAGCTCGCCGGAGCAGAAGTCGCGCAGGGTGTCCGCGGTCAGGGGATCGGCCCCCGGCCGCATCCGGATCCAGGCCATCAACTCCTCCCCGTACTTGGCGTCCGGGACGCCGATCACCTGGGCGTCGAGGATGTCTGGATGGGTGTGGAGGAACTCCTCGATCTCCCGCGGGTAGATGTTCTCGCCGCCGCGGATCACCATGTCCTTGATTCGGCCGACGATCCTGACGTAGCCGTCGTCGTCCATGACTGCGAGGTCGCCGGTGTGCATCCAGCGCTCGGCGTCGATCGCTTCGGCGGTCCAGTCCGGTCGCTCCCAGTAGCCCAGCATCACCGAGTATCCGCGGGTGCACAGTTCGCCGGATTCGCCGCGGGGCAGCGTCAGCGAGGTGAGGGGGTCGATGATCTTGATCTCCAGGTGCGGGTGCACGGTTCCGACCGTCGACACGCGACGCTGCAGGGAGTCGTCCGGCCGCGTCTGGGTGGAGACGGGTGAAGTCTCTGTCATGCCGTAGCAGATCGCAATCTCACCGACGCCCATTCGCTCGACGACCTGTCGCATCACTTCGACCGGACAGGGTGATCCTGCCATGATGCCCGTCCGCAGGCTGGTCAGATCGTAGTCTGCGCAACCACTGTCGGCAGATTCGGCGAGTTCGGCGAGTTCGGCGATGAACATCGTCGGCACGCCGTAGAGCGAAGTGCAGCGTTCGGCGCTGACGGCACCCAGGGTGGCTTTCGGGTCGAACGACGGCGCCGGGATCACCATGCAGGCGCCGTGGCTGGTGGCGGCAAGATTGCCCATCACCATGCCGAAGCAGTGATAGAACGGCACGGGCAGGCAGACCCGGTCGGCCTCGGAATATCCGCAGAGTTCGCCGACGAAGAAGCCGTTGTTGAGGATGTTGCGGTGACTGAGGGTCGCGCCCTTGGGGAAACCCGTGGTGCCGGATGTGTATTGAATGTTGACCGGTTCGTCGGCGCGCAGGGTGGCGGCGATCGCCGTCAGCCGGTTCGGTGCGGCTATCCGGCCCCGGTCCATCAGGTCTCGCCAGCTGTCGCCCCCGAGGAGCGCGACGTGCGCGAGCGCGACGCACCGGGGGTGCACCTCATCGATCATGCCGGAGTACTCCGCGGCGGCGATCAGCATTCGCACGCCGGCCTGGTTGAGCACGTACTCCAGCTCGTGCGCACGGTAGGCGGGATTGACGGTGACCAGTATCGCGCCGATCTTCGCCGTCGCGTATTGCGTGATGGTCCACTCCGCGCAATTGGGTGACCAGATGCCGACGCGGTCTCCTTTGGCGAGCCCGGCGTCCATGAGGCCCGTCGCGAGAACGTCGACGTCAGAAACGAATTCGCGGTAGGTCCAGCGCCGGCCGGACCAACATTCGACAAGGGCGTCACGGTCGCCGAATACTTCCGCGACACGGTCGAGGTTCGCCCCGATCGTGTCACCGAGCAGGGGAACGTCCGAGACGCCGGAGGCGTAGCTCAGTGTGGCGGGCAGTGTGGGCGCCTTACTTCGGGGCTGCGGCCACCAGCGACGCGTGGGCGTCGGAACTGAGCTGGGCGAATTCGGCCGCCTCGGCGTGGGTGAGCGCCGCCGCGAAGATCTCCGCCATGCGCCGGTTCGTGGCGTTCTCGACCTCGGCGTAGCGGTCCTTCTTGTCGGCGCCGTCGGCGAACGGTTCGGACCAGCCGAACATCGTGGTGTACTGGTGCCCCTTGTTGAGCATGTGCGACTCGACGGGGTTGATGCCCGAGATGGTCAGTGCGTTGAAGTGCACGCTGCCGCGCAGCTCCCGCAGGATGAACATCACCTGCAGTGCCCGGGCCGGGGCATCGGCGGCCAGCGGCATGGTGCGCCAGCCGGCGAACAGCGGTAGCCCGATGTCCGGTGCGGCCGCGATGATCTTCTCACCGAGCTCACTGAAGCGGTCCAGCCCTTGGGCGCCCGCCAGGTACTTGCGGCCGAATCCCGCGGTCTGTTCCCAGTAGACCTCCGCGGCGCCAGCCGCGCCTCGCACTGCCACGCCCTCCTCCCACATGGCGCGAATGAAGGTGGGCTCGAAGATGACGAATATCGAACTGATCGTGCCGGCGGTGGTCTCACCGAGCACGCCGCCGCGGCCCGCCGTGTAACCGGCCAAAGGGTTTTGGTAGCCGGCCGCGATGCTTGCGGCGAAGGTCTCCGGGTGCAGCATGAACACCGCCACCGCCTGCTCGATGGGCCCTCCCGCTGCTCGGGCCGCGTCGAGCATTCCGCTGTCGCTCATCCGGGGTCTCCTGTCTGGGGTGCCGGGCTCATCGGGAATATAGTCCCGAGGGTGACCATCCCGTATGACGGCGGCCTGCGCAACCGGATCAGCGCGCATCTGGCGGCCCACCACCGCCGCACGGTGACTGATCCGAGCAAGCGGCACGCCGCCGTCGCGGTGGTCCTGGTCGACTCCGAGGTCGGGGAGGACAGGGTGGATCCCGCGCCGGTGGACGAGTGGAATGCGGGGCGACCCATGCCGTTCGAGGGCCTCGACGGCCGCATGGTGGGCGTGTCGGGCGGTGCGGCTTTCCTGTTGTGCCGCAGGGCATCCCGCCTCAGCTCGCACTCCGCGCAGTGGGCTCTGCCCGGCGGCCGGCTGGATCCGGGCGAGACACCGGTGGCCGCCGCGCTGCGGGAGCTGCACGAGGAGGTCGGCATCGATCTTCCGGGCTCGAGCGTGCTGGGTCTGCTCGATGATTACCCGACGAGGTCGGGATATGTCATCACCCCGGTGGTGATCTGGGGCGGCGGACGGCTCGATCCCCGGCCCGCGCCCGATGAGGTGGTGGCGGTGTACCGGGTGGGGTTGCACCAGTTGCAGCGCGACGATTCCCCGCGGTTCATCGACATTCCCCAGAGCCCGCGGCCGGTGGTGCAGATCCCGTTGGGAAACGACCTCATTCACGCACCGACGGGTGCGGTGCTCCTGCAACTGAGGTGGCTGTGCCTGGAGGGTGTCCACGACCCGGTCGACGGATTAGAGCAACCCGTTTTCGCCTGGAAGTGATCTGTCCAGGTAGGCCCGTGCCGCGCGCCGGATGAAACCCTCGGTGGGCTGCGGGTGCCAGCCGAGTTCCCGGGTGGCCTTGTCGTGGCTCGCCGGCGAGGTCATGTCCAGCAGCCGGGCGCTCTGCCTGCCGATCGGTGGGTTGCGGCGCAGCAGCGGCCCGACGGCATCCGCCAGAAACCCGAACGCGTAGACGACTGCCATCGGGATCCCGAGGCGCGGTGGCCGCGCGCCGACGGCCTCGGCGGCGAGGGTGACCAGTTCCCGCTGCGTCATGTAGCGCTCGGAGACGATGTAGCGCTGGCCGATCCGCCCCCACTCGGCCGCCAGCAGCAGGGCGTCGGCGACGTCGTCGATGCCGACCACCTCGGCCCCGACGCCGCGCAGGTAGAACGGCATCTTCCCGAGCGCGGCCAGCTGCACGAACATGCCCTGTCGGGGCTGCCAGTCGGGTGGGCCGTATGGGTTGGAGACGTTGGCCACGACGGCGGGCAGCCCGTGGTCGGCGATGTAGGAGAACACCAGGGACTCGGCTTGGCGCCGCGACTCTATGTAGGCGCCGGCTCGATCCGCCCAGTTGAACGGCGTCTCCTCATCCACGGTTTCGCCGTTCTCGCCGACGGCGATGGTGCCGATGGTGCTCAGGAAGACGAACCGGCGGAGGTTCGCCGCGGCGGCCACGTCGAGCACACTGTGAAGACCGGTCACGTTGGTGCGGAACAGCGGCGCGGGATCGCGCAACTCCGCTCGGGTGTCGACCACGCAGTAGTAGACGACGTCGCGGTCGGCCATGGCCGCGGCCACCCGCGGGGTGTCGACGATGTCTCCGTAGAGCCGCTCCACGGGCAGGCCGTCGATGCCCAGGGTGGAACTGGAGCAGCGAAGCAGCACCCGGACGTCGGCGCCGCCGGCCACCAGGTGACGGGTGACGCACGCGCCGACGTTGCCGCTGGCCCCCATCACCAGGGCCCGTTGCCCGGCCACATCCGGGCGGTGGTGGCCGGTCTCCATACCGGTTCAGGCTACGGTAGGTCCGCGGCGACCCTCTCCAACACATCCAGGTGGTCGTCGACCGTGGCGAGGCCGGCTTTCATGGTGTTCACCGCCACGTGTGTGGCCCCAGCCGCTTTCCAGGCCGCGATGGCGGCGGCGATCGCGTCGCGGTCACCGGTCCAGTTGACGAAGCCCTCCATGCCGATGTCGGCGGGATCGCGCCCCGCGGCCTCCGCCGCGCGCCGCACCTGCTCGCGCGCGTGGTCGAGGCGCCGCCCGGGGCGCATCATGGGAAACCAGCCGTCACCGAGCCGACCGGCGCGCGTGAAGGCGCGGTCGGAGGCCGCACCGAACCACACCGGGATCGGGCGCTGGACGGGCGGCGGTGCGAGGCCTGCGGCCGTCACGGTGTGGTGCGTGCCCGCGAACGTGACCGACCGTTCCGTCCACAGCCGGCGCATCAGCTCGACCTGTTCCTCGGAGCGCCTACCGCGGTTGGTGAAATCCTCCCCGAGCGCCTCGTATTCGACGGCGTTCCACCCCAGGCCGATACCGAGCCGGAACCGGCCGCCGGTGAGCAGGTCGACTTCCGCGGCCTGCTTGGCCACCAGCACCGACTGCCGCTGCGGCAGGATGATGACCCCGGTGACCAGTTCGAGGGTTGTGATGGCTGCCAGGTAGCCGAATACGACGAACGGCTCGTGGAACGTCGAGTCGATGTCGTAGGGACCGTCCCAGTCCGGGTGCACGTGCGGGTCGGCGCCCAGCACATGGTCGTAGGCGAGGATGTGGGTGTAACCCAGCTCCTCGACCCGCAGCGCGTACGCCCGGACGGCACCGGGGTCGCCACCGAGTTCGGTCTGCGGGAATACGGCTCCGATGCGCACGCAGGTGACTACAGGTCGAGGACGATGGTGGGGGACTTCGCTCGAGAGACGCACAAACACATGGAGCAGTTGGCGGCCTTCTCCTGTGCGGACAGGACGGCGTCGCGGTGGTCGGGCTCACCGGCGAGCACCGGGGTGACGCAGGTCCCGCACACACCCTGCGAGCAGGCCCAGGGGACCTCGATGTTGTGTTCGTCGAGGACGTCGAGGATCTGCCGACCGGACGGGATGTGGACGGTGACCCCGCGTCGGGCGAGGACGACGTCGAACGGCCGGCTGTCGGTGATGTCGTAGACCGGGGCGCTGAAGTACTCGCGGTGGATCGCGTCGAGCGGCCAGCCCAGGTCGCGGGCAGCGCCGGCGACCCAGTCCATGAAACCCGCGGGGCCGCAGAGGTACAACTCCGTCCCTGCCCGCCAGTCACCCAGGGCCGACGGCGGTGACAACGAGGCCTGGGCGGGACCGGTGTCGAGGTGGATCGAGATCGCCTCGGCGAACGGGAGGTCCCGCAGCGCGCTGCCGAACGGGACGGCGTCGGCGTCCTGGGCGCACACATGGAACTCGAAGGGCTTACCCGACGCCCACAGGTGGTGGGCCATGGACAACAGCGGGGTGATGCCGATGCCGCCGGCGACCAACACGTAGCGATCCGCCGTGATCAACTCGAAGTTGTTGCGTGGCGTGCTGATGGTGACCACCGCACCGGGGTGCAGCACGCGGTGGACCTCCACCGAGCCACCCCGGCCGGCGGCCTCGGGTTTGACCGCGATCTGGTAGGTGGACCCGGTCGCGTTGCACAGCGAATACTGCCGCACCCGGCCGCTGGGCAGGTGGACCTCGATGTGCGAACCCGGCGTGAAGGGCGGCAGCGGCCCGTCGACGCCCTCCAGGACGAATGTCGCGATGCCCGCGCCGCCGACCTCGTGGCGCTCAACGACCCGCGCCGACACCACGGTATCGGCGGCTCGGCGCGGCATCTCGACCGACGTCGGCTTCCTGAACAGGGTGCGTTCCGGGATGCCCTGTAGGGCCAAGATCCCCGAACCCAGGTCCCACACGCGGTGGTAGAGGTGGAACGGAATGTGCGGCATGGCGTGATGCATGCAGTGGTCGGTCTGTCCCAGCCAGTAGACCTTGGCCAGCGGACGGGCGACGACCTTCACGGTGGACTGGAACGGAGCTTCCTCCCAGTTGGCCTCCTCAGGATGCTGGATGTGGGCGAACACGTACACCAGCACCATGGTCGCGATCTTCTGCGGGATCAGCCAGACCAGGACGAAGTCCCACGCGTACGGCGAGAGCAGGAACGCGGCCTGCGCGACGACGTACACCGAAAACGCCAGCACCAGCAGTGCCCGCTCGCGCCGCGGCCGGGTCGGCCACATCCTCGTGGTGTACCAGTAGGCCCAGATCCATTCCGGCGCCATGCACACCAGCGGCAGCAGCGCCTTGGGCGCGTGCACGAACCAGATGTCGGGATCCCGGCGGGGGTCGCCGACCCAGCGGTGATGCTCCATGTGCAGGGCGCGGTAGACCGTGGTGCTCAGGCCGGGGATGAAGATCAGTGCCGATACCGTCCCGATGAGATTGTTGAGGCGGTGGTTGGACGAGACGGCCCCGTGCACCGCGTCGTGCAACGGCGTGAACGTGGTGTAGATGGCGAACTGGTTGAGCGCCAGCATCACCAGAAACGGGATGTGTCCGCTCAGATAGGCCCAGCTTGATGTGGCGAACACGGAGTAGGCCATCGTCACCAACCCGATGTGCGGCCACGACAGCACCGGCCGACGGGCCAGGATCGGATACCGCGGGTCGGCGACCGCCGTGGCCAGGACCTGGCGAACGGAGGGATTGTTGGTGATCGTCACGGCTGCCTCCTCCGTCGGGCCGGGTCGTCTCGCGCGAGCCGATAGCTCCGCTTGAGCCGATAGTAAAGTAGAGCGAATCGGGCTCTGCCTGGAATTCCTCACCGCCGGACGGCGCCGAAAGGTATGTGTGCAGCTCACTAGCGTAGGCCACGCGGGATTTCTGATCGAAACCCATGCGGGCAGCATCCTGTGCGATCCGTGGGTCAACCCCGCGTACTTCGCCTCCTGGTTCCCGTTCCCGGACAACAGCACGCTGGATTGGGACACCCTCGGCGCCTGCGACTACCTGTATGTCTCGCACCTGCACGCCGACCACTTCGACCCGAAGAACCTGGCCGAGCACGTCAACAAGGACGCCGTGGTGCTGCTGCCGGACTTCCCCGTGGCCGACCTGCGGCGTGAGCTGGAGAAGCTCGGCTTTCACCGTTTCGTCGAGACCATCAACTCGCGCAAGCATCGGGTGAGCGGGCCCAAGGGCGACCTGGACGTCATGATCATCGCCCTGCGGGCGCCGGCTGACGGCCCAATCGGCGACTCGGCGCTGGTGGTGTCCGACGGCGTAACGACCGTGTTCAACATGAACGACGCGCGGCCGCTCGATCTTGACGTGGTGACGGAGGAGTTCGGCGGCGTCGACGTCCACATGCTGCAATACTCCGGCGCGATCTGGTATCCGATGGTCTACGACATGCCGGCCCGCGCCAAGGAGTCGTTCGGCATCCAGAAACGGCAGCGCGGGATGGACCGCTCCCGCCAGTACGTGACGCAGGTGGGGGCGCCCTGGGTGATCCCGTCGGCGGGCCCGCCGTGCTTTCTCGATCCTGAACTGCGCCATCTCAACGACGACCATGGCGACCCGGCCAACATCTTCCCCGACCAGGCGGTGTTCCTGGAGCAGATGCGTACCAACGGCCATGACGGCGGCCTGCTGATGGTGCCGGGATCCACTGCCGATTTCACCGGGGCGACGCTGAATTCGCTGACCCACCCGCCGCTGGGCAACCTGGGCGCGCCGCCCGAGTGCGCCGATGTCGAGGACATCTTCACCACCCGCAAGGCCGCCTACATCGCCGCCTACGCCGAGCGGATGGCGCCGGTGATCGCCTCGGAGCGCGCCAGTTGGGCACCCGCGACCGGCGAGCCCTTGCTCGAGCCTCTGCGCGCGCTCTTCGAGCCGATCATGGCCCACAGCGACGAAATCTGCGACGGCATAGGGTATCCCGTTGAACTCGTGATGGGGCCCGAGACGGTGATACTCGACTTCCCGAAACGGGTTGTGCGCGGCACTATTCCCGGTGAGAGAATCCGCTACGGGTTTGCGATTGCCCCGGAGTTGGTCCGCACCGTGCTGCGTGACCACGAACCCGACTGGGTCAACACCATTTTCCTGTCCACCCGGTTCCGGGCGTGGCGGGTCGGCGGATACAACGAGTATCTCTACACGTTCTTCAAGTGCCTCACCGACGAGCGGATCGCCTATGCCGACGGGTGGTTCGCCGAGACGCACGACGACTCGGCATCAATCACGCTGGACGGCTGGGAGATTCAGCGCCGCTGCCCTCACCTGAAGGCGGATCTGTCGAAATTCGGCCTCGTCGAAGGCAACACGCTGACCTGCAATCTGCACGGCTGGCAGTGGCGATTGGACGACGGGCAGTGCCTGACCGCGCGTGGCCACCAACTTCGGAGTCGTCGCGAGTGACCGTCCCGCGCAACCGGACGTACGACGACGGGCTGATCCAGTTGGATCGAGCCGCGATCACGTTGCGCCGCTACCACTTTCCCTCTGGCACGTCCAAGGTGATCGCGCTGGACACGATCCGCGGCTACAAGTCGGAGAACCTGGGCCTGTTCACGCATCGATTCCGGATCTGGGGCAGCTCGGACCTGCGCCGCTGGCTTCCACTCGACGTGCGCCGGCCGCTGAAGTCGACCTTGGTCACACTGGACGTGCCGGGAACCTGGCCTCGCCCCGCGCTCACCCCGGAACGCCCCGAGGAGTTCACCGCACTGCTCGACGACCTGCTCGACGACGTGCTACGAGAGCGTGGTTAGCGGCGCACGCGAGTGCGCGTAGACGCCGGCCCTGCCGCTGGCGACCCGGGCGTAGGTGGCCTTCATCGCCGCGATGTAGCGATCGATGGATTCGCCGGCGACCGGATTGTCCGGGAACAGCATGGAGACCCTGGTTTCGTGCTGCAGCCGGGTCACCCACATCGAGACCTGGTGGGACACCCGGCCCTCGTCGTAAACCCGGAAATTCAGATCTGAGTTGGCCACGGCGGACAAAGGCGCGATGCTCGCGTCCAGGAAGGACATCACGAAGTTACCGGGTCGCGGCCGGCCGAGACCCGCCTCGGGCGGCGCTAGTTCCAGCACACGGTCAAACGGCACGGTGGCCAACTCGATACCCGAGTCGAAGGCCTCCTGCGCCGAGCGCGCCGCATCCTCGAAGACCTCCGTGGAGGTGACGGTGACCGGAACCAGCCCGGTGAACCAGCCCGTCGTCATGAGTTCGGTGGGGGTTCGCCGGGTGTCGGTCGTGGTGACCGTGGAGAAGCGGCCGGCGCCGGTCAACCGGTGTTCGGTGAGTGCCGCGCACCCGAACACCCCGCCGCTGAAGCGGGCTCCCGCCGCGACGCAGGCAGCCTCGAATCGGTCGGTCTGTTGCTCGTCCATCAGCGTCTCGGTGATGAGTTTGCCGGCGTAGGGGACCGACAGGTCGCCCAGAGGCAGCGGAAAGTAGGGAAGCGTCCCGCCGTTATGACCGGCGAACTCGATCCACCCGCGCACCGCGGGGGAGTCCGGGGTCAGCGCGGCGAGCTCGCGGCGCTGTTCGACGCAGTAGTCGCCGTAGCGGCCCGCAGCCGGAAGTTCGACCGGGGCGGCCCCGCCCACCAGGGCGGTGTACATCAGGTGGATCTCCCGGAACAGGACGCCGACGATCATCGGGTCGACGCACAGATGAGCGATGCTTGCGTAGACGGTGAAGTGGTCGCCGGCCTGAATGACACCGAAGAAGAAACAATCCCACTGCAGCGGGTGGGGTGTGGAGATGTGCTCGCGCAATTCCTGCGGCGTCATGTCGCTGTGCTTGGTGGGCTTCAGCTCGATGTCGGCTGGGTCGGCGATCGTGTGGCGAACGATGTGGTCGGCGTCCTGATACTCGAACCAGCTGTGGTAGGTGTCGTGCCGGCGGACATGCGCGTTGATCGCGTAGTTCATGGCCCGGACGTCGCAGCGACCCGGCAGTTCCCAGGTGAAGATCATCAGACGCGACATGTCGAGCCCGCGGGCGACGTGGTCGTTGTAGCGGCGCAGATGTTGAGCCTGCTGGTAGCTCGGCGGAACCTGACTGACGGGCGCCTCGTCGGCTTTCGCCTTCGCCGCGGGCGAGGCGTGCCAGCAGATGACAGGCCCGGGATCAGGATTCCAGTCGTTGAGCGTCGTGATGCCAAACACGGGCTCTGCTCACCTCCTCGCCGTTCCGTTTCGACCTCGCGCCGCAGAACATGTACCGCCCAGTGTGCACTGCCGACCCGACGGCGGGACGGTTTTCCCATCGAAACCCGGAACCCAGCGTCTCATCGGGCCCGGCGCGTGGCGGGATCAGGCCAGGTTACCCGGCCGACGGAGTTGCTTGGGCGGCAATCGCGGCGTGTTACGGCCCGATTGCAGTTTGCTTACAAGAATTTCACGGGTGACCGGACGCGACGCCGCCATCGTCCATTTTCCGGACAGAGCGGTCGTCGGTCCGGTACGGTGGCGCAGCATGTGGGTGACCGTTCTGATACTGGCGGGATCGGTTATCTTCGAACCCATTCGGCTGGGGCTGGTCGTCCTGCTACTCAATCGCAAGCGGCCGTTGGTGCAGCTGGCGGTGTTCTTGTGCGGTGGGTTCACGATGGGTCTCAGCGTGGGCGTCGTCGCTCTTTTCGCCCTGCGGAGCGCGCCGGTGGTCGGCCACCTGACCGTGGCCGAGGTTCAAGTCGTTTCCGGTCTGATCGTCTTACTGGTGGCAGCAGCGTTGTCGATGAGTGCCGCGGCGACCAAGGTTTCCGTGCCCGTCCCCGCCGGTGTCCCCTCGGGGATGTCGGCAGGCGGCGGGGGCGTCGACCTGCTGGAACGGCCAGCGGACGCCGGGTTGCGGCGCCTCGCCGGGCGGGCGCGCGGTTTCCTGCGGAGCGAATCCCTGTGGGTGGCCTGGATCAGCGGGCTCGGGGCCGCTCTGCCGTCAGCGAACTACATGGGCTCGATCGCCGCGATTCTCGCCTCGCACGCCCCGCCGGTCGCGCAGGTTCACGCGCTGCTGGCCTTCAACGTCGTGGCGTTCACCGTCGCCGAACTGCCGATCCTCAGTTACCTGATCGCTCCGGAACAGACCAGGGCGTTCATGGCCGGCCTGCAGACGTGGCTGCGATCCCGCACCCGCCGGGACGCGGCAGCCCTGGTGGCCGTCGGTGGTGCCCTGATGCTGATGCTCGGGTTGGTCAACCTGTAAATCGGGCCCAGAATCCGGCCCCCGTTTCCGCCCTCCCGCGGCGTCTGCGGCGGGTAACATCGCCGGGGAGGGTGGTTGGCTTCTGGGAGGATCGTGTGGCTTCAGGGAGTGGTTCGTGAGGACGGCACTTGCCCGCGCCGCCGCGGCGGGAATGTTGACGGCCACCGCGTTCTTCGGGGCGCCGATCGCGTCGGCCGACACCGCGCTGATCGTGCCGGGCACCGCGCCGTCCCCCTACGGCCCGTTGCGATCGACCTACCATTTCAAACCCGAGATGCAGCCCCTGATCGACGCCAACTACTACAGCCCTGACGCGGTCCGCCGCATCGTCCCCTACCCGGGGAGCTTCTGGCCGGTCACGGGCTGGGATTCGCCGACTGTCAACAGCTCCGTGAACACCGGAGCCGGCAACCTCGACTCGGAAATCCGCAGCACCGACGGACCCATCACGGCTGCCGGACTGTCACAGGGAACGCTGGCTCTCGACCGGGAACAGGCGCGGCTCGCGCATGACCCGACCGCGCCGGCGGCCGACCGACTCACCTTCATCAAGGCCGGCGATCCCAACAACCTCCTCGAGAAGATGTTCGGGCCCGGGGCCCACGTGCCGATCATCGACTACACCGTCCCGCCTCCGCTGGAGAGCCAGTACCGCACGATCAACATCGTGGGCCAGTACGACCCCTTCTCCGACCCGCCCAACCACCCGGGCAACCTGCTGGCAGACGTCAACGCCGTCGTCGCGGGCGGATACTACGGCCACAGTGCCACAGCGTTTTCCGACCCGGCGAAGGTTGCACCGTGGGACATCAAGCGGTCGACAAACGGCATGGGTGGCACCACGACGACGTACTTCATCCGTAACCGGGAGCTTCCGCTGGCCCGCGCTCTGGTGGACATTGTCGGCATGCCGGCCGAGAAGGTCCCGCAGATGGACGCCACCCTGCGGCCGCTGATCGACCGGGCCTACGACCCGGGTCCGGCACATGACCCGGTGAAGTTCGTCAACGGCGTCTCCCACCTCCCCACCGCCTACACGGCGGTCAGGCTGCCCATCCGCGCCGCCACCCTGACCGCCGGCGCGGTCGCCGCGGCCAACACCGCCAGTAACGTTCTGCCGAAGGTCCTGCCGGTGGTCGCGCTGTTCCTGCTCACCGGCAAGTAGACGCCGCTTGTCCTAGACGGCTCCTACAGTCGCAGCCCGTCGTACGGCGAGAAGCCGATCACGTCGTCGTCCATCCAGGCGGGCAGCGGCTCCGCATCCGGTAACAGCCGCTTGCGCGGCGGCGGCTGATTGCCCCCGCGCTTCCGCCACCAAGCTGCCGGGCCCCGCACGTCCGGCCGCCACCAGTTCGCGCGGCCGACCAGAACCGCGATCGCGGGCACTGTGATGGTGCGCAGCAGGAAGGTGTCCAGCAGCAGTCCGGTTCCCAGCACGAAGCCGCTCTGTACGACGTTGCTGAGGCTGGAGAACACCAGACCGAACATCGACGCCGCCATGATCAGCCCCGCCGCAGTGATCACGCCGCCGGTGGATCCCACGGTGCGGATGACACCGGAGCGAATGCCCAGTGTCGACTCGTCACGCAACCTCGAAATCAGCAGCATGTTGTAATCTGCGCCCACGGCGACCAAGATCACGAACGTCAAACCCGGTACGCTCCAATGCATTTCCTGGTGCAAGATGAATTGGAACGCGATGACGCCGATGCCCAGCGCGGACATATAGGAGATGATCACCGTGCCGATGAGGTATATCGGGGCGACGACGGCGCGCAGCAACGCGATCAGGATCACCAGCACGACGCAGATGGTCATCACGATGATGAATCGCAGATCCTGGCCGTAGTAGTCGCGTGTCTCCTTCACGAAGACGGGCAACCCGACCACCGACACCTTCGCGTCAACCAGTGTGGTGTTCGGTTGGGCACCCCGGGCGGCGGCGGTCATGGCGTCGACCTGATCCATCGCGGCGGCGCTGAACGGGTTGACGTTCGTCTGAACCAGGTACCGCACCGAATGACCGTCGCCCGACACGAACGCGGCGGCAAGTTGTTTGAGCGCATCGGTGTCGGTCCCGCCCATCAGGTCGCGCACCGCCCCCGGAATCGGGGCCTTGGTGTCCGCCTTGCCGGTGGCATACGACAACGCCTGCGCGGGAATGTAGAAACCGGCCATCGCGGGCGTCGTCGCGTCGTTCTTCATGCTCATCAGGAACGCGGACGCCTCACCGAGCCCGAAACCCAGCTTCTTGACCTGTGCGACCAGTTGCTGCACACCGTCGGCCAGCTGACGGCTTCCGTCGGCGAGGCTGGTGGCGCCCTGCTGCAGGAAGTTGATCTTCGCCTTGATGCCGCCGGGGGTGCCCATCCCCAGCGAATTCAGCGAGCCGACAGCGGATCCCATGGACCGGCGCAACTCGGTCACTGTGGACGCCAGGGTCTGCAACGCCTGCGTCGACTGGAGGTCCCTGGCCAGTTCGGCGAGCTTGCCGAACGTCCCGTCGTCGCGGGCGGTGGCCAGTTGCTGCAGTTGGGTCCGCGCATTGATGCACAGCGGCTCGGCGTTGCACATCGGGCTGTTCTCGAGCGCTGCCACCACCGGCGCGGCCCATTCGGAGTTGTTGGCGATGAAGTCGGCATTCGTGCCGATCGCGTCACCGAGTCCGCGCATGTTGTTGATCAGCGTCTCCGCGCCCTGCAGTTCGCCGAGCGTCTTGGCGCCGCCGAAGGCGTTCTGCAGATATCCCAGCGCATCGACCAGGCCGCTGACAGCCCAGACCGCCTGGTTGACCTGCGTCCGCACGTCGCCGAGTCGGCCTGCCAGTTGATTGGCGCCGCCCGCCAGTTTGTCCAGATCGCCCGTGTGGTCGATGATCTGCCGGGACCCCTCGCCGATCTTGTCGCCGACCGCGCCGGCCTGCCATGACAATCGGGCCTGTTCCAGGGATTCGCCGGTTGGCCGCGTGATGCCTCTGACGGCGGCCACGCCGGGTACCTGGCTGACCCGCTGCGCCATCTGCTCCAGGTCGGCGAGTGCCGTCGGCGTTCGCAAGTCGCGCGGGGACTGGATGAAGAGGTATTCGGGAATGATCAGGTTGGGTGGGAAATGCTTGTCGAGCGCGGCGTACCCCACCGAGCTCTCGACCGACGCGGGCAGCGATGCGCGTTCGTCGTAGTTGTAGTGCGCCACTGCGGCGCAGCTGGCGAGGATGACCAGGACCAGCGTGCTGGCGAGCAGGTACGCCTTCGGCCGGCGCACGATCCGGATGCCCGAACCGCGCCAGAAGCGGCGGGTGAGGTCGCGGCGCGGCGCGATACAGCCGCGGCGCCCGGCAAGCACAAGCAGGGCGGGTAGCAGGGTCACCGCGGCGAGAAAGACGACGGCCACCGAAATCCCGAGCACCGGTCCGGCGTTCCGCAGGATTCCCAACCGGGTGAAGATCATTCCCAGGAATGTCACCGCCACGGTGGCCGCCGACGCCGCGATCACCTTGCCGATGGATGTCAGCGCCCGGGCGACCGCGGCATCGGAATCCAGGCCCAGTCGCAGGTAGTCGTGATAACGACTGATGAGGAAGACGGCATAGTCCGTTCCGGCGCCGATCATCATGCCGGTCATGAAGATGGTGGTCTGGTTGGCCACGCCCAGTCCGGCCGTCCCCGCCAGGGCCACCAGGCTTTGGGCGACCAGCACGGATATGCCGATCATCACCAGCGGCAACGCCATCGTCACCGGGTTGCGGTAGATGATCAGCAAAATGAGGAACAGCAGGACGACGATCGCCAGTTCGATCCGAGTTCTGTCCTGCTGACCGGTGAGATTGAGGTCGGCGACGGTGGACGCGGGCCCGGTCAGGTTCGCTGTGAGGGTCGAACCTGCGACTTCATGCCTGACCAGGCCGGACACCCGCGCGAACGCGTGCTTGGACTCGGGCGATCCCAGTTCCCCGGTCAGTCCGATCGGCAGAATCCAGGCCTGGTTGTCCTTGCTGGTCAACAGGTCACGCAACGGCGGCGCCGAAATGAAATCCTGCAGCGACAACACCTCGTGGCTGTCGCGGCGCAGGGCGTCGACCAGTTTCCTGTATGTGGCCCCGTCGGCCGGGCTGAGCCCCTTGGTGTCGGTGAGCACGATCACCGCCATGCTTTCCGACTCGGGTTCGTGGAACGCCGCCGTCATCTTCTGGGTCGCGGCCAGCACCGGGGCCGAGGCCGGCAGGAGGTCGACAGGGTGGCGCTGGGAGACGTCTTCCAAGGACGGGACGGTCTGCGACAGGACGGCGGCCAGGGCGACCCAGAAGCCGATCACCAGCCACGGCCAGCGCGCGATCAGGCGCCCCAACCAACCGAAAAACCCCACGGGAACATCCCGGCCGAGGCGGCCGGCGCGATCTCGCTCCCCCGACATCGACAACCGCCCGGGAATTAGGAGAACGCCCGTGTCGAGGGATCAGCGACGATACGTTCGCGTTCGGGGGCCCCGCCGGTGGCAATGCGCATGCACACCGATTTTAGCGCGCTCAAATACCGGGTGACGGATTCTCGCGCCTCTGGGTTGTCCGGAAACAACACACCGGCCGCGGTCTGCTCGAAGCGGCCCACCATCGTGCTCAGCGGGTAGGTGACCCTCCCGTCGCTGCGCGCGCCGACGGTGTGGCCCTCGAGAATTTTGCTCAGCATCGACAGCGGGGGAGCCTGGACGTCGAAGAAGTTCACCAGGGAGAACAGCGGCGGGGGGTTGCTCAGCGACGGCGCCAGCTCCACGACGCGCTCGAAGGGGACCTGTGCCAACTCCGCCCCCGAGTCGAAGCATGCCTGCGCATCGCGCGCGATGTCGTTGAAGCAGGACCCGGCGACCGGCACCGTGATCGGGATATGGCCGGTGAACCATCCCTGGGTCGCGAAGTCGGCCAGGGTCCGGGTGTCCTTGGGGGTGATCCCGAAATACGTTTCAGTGCCGGTCAATTCGTGCAGAGCGAGGGAAATGCAGGCGAACATGCCCCCGATGAAGCGGGCGCCGGCCGCCACGCAGGCGGCTTCGAACTGATCGGTCTGGTCCGCGTCCATGATCGTCATCGTCATCAGGTCGCCACCGCAGGGCACGGACTCGTCACCCAGCGGCAACGGGAACCGGGGGTACGTCCCGTGGTTGGCTTCGGCGAAGTCGATCCAGGCCCTCACCTCCGGCGAATCCGTCGTCAGCGCGCAGGTGTAGGAGCGCTGCCGGACGCAGTACTCGTCGTAGCTGCCGGGTTCCGGCTGCCCGATCGGCGGCTTGCCGGTCACGATGCTGGCGTACATGGTCTGGAACTCCATCAGGCCCAGGCCGACGAACTGCCCGTCGGCGTGCAGATGGTCGATGCTGGCGTAAAAGGTGAAGTGGTCGGCTCGCTGGATGACCCCGAAGCCGAAACAGTCCCAGTGCAGGGGATCGGGCACGGCCACAACGCTGCGCCTCAACTCGTCGACGGTCAGCTCGCCGTGCCGGGTGGGCACGAACTCGATGTCGGCGGGGTCGGCGAGGGTGTGCCGGACGATGTGGTCGGCGTCGTGGTATGCGAACCAGCTGCGGTAGGTCTCGTGCCGGCGCAGGTGCCGGTTGATCACGTAGGTCATGGCCCGCACATCGCAGCGGCCGGGGACCTCGCCGGAGGCTATGAGCAGCCGGGAGTGCTCGAACCCGCGGGCGGCCTGTTCGCAGAACCCCCGGAGGTGGCGGGCCTGCACGTAGCTGGGCGGTACGGGACTCGCGGGCGCCGCGGCGGCGGCGGCAAGCGACGCGGGGGAGGCGTGCCAGGAGATCAGCGCGCCGGGGGCCAGAGCCCACTCGTTGACCGTGGAGACGTCCAGCGGCCCGACTAACATCGCACCTCCTGACGGGTCCCCGGTAGCCTAGCGGCCGTTCGCCTGAGCCGTGCCGATCCCCGGGGGTCGTCCGCTCAGGGCGAATCGCCCGGATCCGTCAGCCGGCCAGGTCGGCGAGCGCATGGCGCGCGGCGTTGTAGCCGGGGATGAATGTGATCCCGGGTCCGCCGTGGCACCCTGCGCTGCCCAGGTACAGCCCCTGTATCGGGAGGGGCTGGCCGACGAAGCCCGTCGGCCCCGGCCTGTTCGGGCCGATCTGGTCAGGGTTCAACAGCCCGTGGCAGTAGTCGCCGCCCGGTGCGCCGAACATCACGCCCATGTGCCTGGGTGTGAAGGTGGTGTGCCGGGTGATGCTGCGTTCGAAGTTCGGGGCCAGGCGCGTGACCTTATCGATCACCCGCTGACCCATCTCGAGCTTGGCCTGCCCGTAGTCGGCCCCGCCCTCGATCGGGAACCACAACGCGAACGCCGACGCCGCGTGCTTGCCCTCGGGGGCCAGCCCGGGGTCGTTCTGCGAGGGGATCTGCAGCACCATCGTCGGATCAGCCGGGACTATCCCGCGGCGGCATTCCTCCCACTGCCGCTGGACCTCCTCGGGTGTACAGAACAGCCCGATCGAGGCCTGCATGGCCGGCTCGTTGAGCATCTCGTAGGGAGCGGCGAACTCCGGTGCTTCGTCGAGGGCGAAGTGCATCTGCAGGTAGCTGCCGCGGTGGTCGGTGCCTGCGTATCGCTGGCGGATGTCGGTCGACAGCTCGGCGGGGTCGATCAACTCGGTGATGGTGAGGTCGGGCGCGACCGCGGAGACGACGATCGGTGCGGTGAGGGTGTCCCCGGCCTCGGTGCGCACGCCGCCGACGCGCCCGTCGGTGACGAGGATCTGAGTCACCGTGGTCCGCAGCCGCACGTCGCCGCCGTGGCTTGCCAGCACCTCGCACAGGTGCGAGGTGAGGGCGCCGATGCCGCCGCGCAGCTTTTTCATCTGCATGGTGTCGCCGTCGGGCACGCCGAGCCCGAACGCGAGCGCCGCGGCACTGCCCGGGGTGGCCGGCCCACGGTAGAGAGTGTTGACGGCCAGGACGGTCATCGAGCCGCGCAGCGCGCCGTGTTTCTCGCGGTCGGGCAGGTAGCGGTCCAGGACGTCGGTGACCGAGCCGAACAGCATGTCGTCGATGGCCGATCGCTCGAATTCATTGGTGGCGCAGGCATACATCTCATCGAAGGTCTTGGGCGCCGTGCCGGCCTCGAACCGGCCCAGCGCCCGGGTGGGCGCCTGACTCCAGGCCATCAGGCCCGCCATGCCGTTGACGGCGTCCGATCCATGCACTTCATTGAGGTGGGTGAACAGCTTGATCGGGTCGCTGTACTGGATCATCGGGTCGTCGCCGACGCCGCGTAGCGCCACCGACATCACGTCGAGGTCCAACGTGGGCAGGGTGTCCAGGCTCAGTTCCCGCACCACCTCGGCCGACGTCGGGAACTGCACGGACCCGGCGATCTCGAAGTGGTATCCGTCGAACAGCTCAACGGTGGATGCCATCCCTCCGGCATAGAGCTTGGCGTCCAGGCAGATGGTCCGCAGTCCGGCCTTCTGCAGCATCACCGCCGCCGCCAACCCGTTGTGCCCGGCACCCAGGACGATCGCGTCGTAGTCGGTCTTGTCTCCAGTCATGTCCCGGCCCTCCGAAGGGGAGAGTCGCACGGGCCGCAAGTTTTGTCAATTATGACGAAACGTGCGGCGGGTTCCAGGCGTCGGTGATACCCGCCCGCAGCGACTCCAGCGCGACATGGCTGACCCGTGCCAACTCGCCGAGCGTCCGGTCCTCGCCGACCATCCAGGCTTCCATCGCGCCGAACACGGCGGCGGCAATGCAGCGGGCGACCACCGCCGTGCGCAGGCGAGCGTCCGGGGCGCCACTTGCCGCTCCGGCGTACCGTTGCAGCCGCGCCTGGATCGCATCGGCGAAATCTGCCTGCACGTCCCTGATGTGGCGAACGATGCGGACGGGATCGAGTTCGCCACCACGCAGTGTGGCGATTTTCGACACGGCCTCAACGTCATACGGGAACGCGAAGATCGCGGCTTGCACCGAGTCGATGACGGGTTCGTCGTCGGGCCGGGCGTCCAGCGCCGCCCGGAACCAGGTCAGCCCGGTGTAGTCGGCGAAGAGGAGATCGTGTTTGGACGCGAAGTGGCGGTAGAAGGTGCGCAGCGACACCCCGGCGTCCGACGCGATCTGCTCGGCCGAGGTGTCCTCTACGCCCTGCGCCAGGAACCGCACGGAGGCAGCCTGGACGAGTGCTTCCCGGGTGCGTTCGCTGCGTGCTGTCTGCGCGGGCCGGACCATGGCGACAAGCTACCCCACGAACAGGTTATGTCATTATTGACAAAACTAGCGGGTGGCGATGAGACTTCGCCCATGGTGTCACTTCTGGTGCATGCAGCCCTCGGTTTCGCCGTGGTCGGCTGGATCATCGCGTCGAACCGCGCCGTCTACGCCACGCCGCCCGGTGGTCCCGCGGTGTCGACGCTCGAGTGCGTCTACTACGTCGCCGGGATCGCGTCGGTCGTGTTGGGCTGGTGGTTCAACATCCACTTCGTGCAGCAGTACGCGCACGGATCGACCAACCCGATCTGGGGTCCCGGAAGCTGGGCCGACTTCATCCGGCTGATGTTCACCAACCCGGCGGCCAGTTCGGGCAGTCAGGACTACATCATCGCCAATGTCGTTCTGCTGCCGATCTTTACCATCGTCGACGGTCACCGGCGTGGGCTGCG
>Ga0164297_10001568_pt1 | contig 23948 bp, 22 predicted proteins | sample GEODES058metaG_FD_113539 | JGI IMG/M metagenome (GOLD analysis project Ga0164297, IMG submission 113539) | Dystrophic lake water microbial communities from Trout Bog Lake, Wisconsin, USA - GEODES058 metaG | ecosystem: Environmental > Aquatic > Freshwater > Lake | place: USA: Trout Bog Lake... | reverse complement strand
CTTGTCCAACGGCTTCGGTGGCTCGATTCGGTTCTGGATACCATCGATGCCAGCCATGAGAAGAGCCGAGAACGCCAGATATGGGTTAGCCATAGGATCTGGAGCGCGGAACTCAACTCGCTTAGCCTTTGGTGACTTGGAGACCATTGGGATTCGGACGCAGGCCGATCGGTTTCGTGCCGAGTACATCAGGTTGATCGGAGCCTCGTAGCCAGGAACCAATCGTCGATAGGAGTTGGTGGTAGGAGCACAGAATGCCAACAGAGCAGGAGCGTGCTTCAAGAGACCGCCGATGTACCATCGTGCGTTGTCGCTGAGGCCAGCATAACCGGTCTCATCGTAGAACGTTGGCTCGCCATTCTTCCAGATCGACTGGTGGCAGTGCATGCCGCTTCCGTTGTCGCCGAAGATCGGCTTGGGCATGAATGTGGCAACATAGCCGTGCTGATAAGCGGTGTTCTTGACGATGTACTTGTACTTCATCAACTTGTCCGCCATAACCGTAAGCGTGTCGAACTTCATGTCGATTTCGCACTGACCTGCGGAAGCGACTTCGTGGTGGTGCATTTCGACGTTGATGCCGACTTCGATCATCTTCGCAACCATCTCAGATCGGAGGTCCTGAAGCTTGTCTACAGGTGCCGTTGGATAGTAACCACCCTTCTGCTTGACAGTGAAGGAGGGGCTGCCTTCTCGACCTGATGTCCAGAATGCTTCTTCCGAATCGATCTTATAGAAAGCGCCGCTGGGACCGTTATCGAACAGGAGTTCGTCGAACACGAAGAACTCAGCTTCTGGGCCGAAGAAGATGGTGTCGCCGAGGCCAGTTGACTTGAGATACTCTTCAGCCTTGATCGCTGTGAATCGAGGATCCTTTCCGTATCGCTGACCGGTGAGAGGATCAGTGATGTTACAAGTGATAACGGCGGTAGGATGCTCAGCAAACGGATCCATGAAGATCGTTGATGGATCTGGCATGAGAAGCATGTCCGACTCGTTGATGGCCTGGAAACCACGGATGCTCGATCCGTCGAATGCCAATCCGTCTTCGAACTTATCTTCGGTGAAGTGGTTTACCGGGATGCTGAAGTGCTGCCAAGTACCGAGAAGGTCGGTAAAGCGAATGTCAATAAACTGTGCGTCGTTTTCTGTCGCAAAATTAACGGCGTCCTTTGGGGTCATGTGTTCCTCCGAGAATAGAAGCAGAGTGTCTATGCGTTACCTCAGCGGAACTGAGGCGAGCGATCGACGATGAAGACTTTGGAGAGGGAACCCCTCCGGCCGTCCCAAGAAGTCCCCGTTCGCGACATTGCAGAACGATTGGGTGGATTATTGCCAATTACGAGCCCAATAGTGAAGGGGATAGGCCTTAAAAGTTGCGGAAGATATGGTTTGGAGCTATTCACCCTGTCATAAATGCGATGGGAAGGACGTTTTCCGCCTTCCCATCAAGAATTACTTCAGATATTTATTGAGGAACGAATCGATCTTGGCGAGAGCCTGGGGAAGTATCGGCCCCTTGATCGCATCCTTATCGCCGGTTGCGGTGGATTTGAAGTTGTGGCTGGATGCAGGCACAATCAGATAGTCGAATTTGCTTTTAGCACGACCCTGAAGCGCCTTCTTCAAGAGGGGAGCATCCCGTTGTGCACTAACCTGGGTGTCATCGGCTCCATTCATCACCAAAACTGGACCTCTAAATTGCCGGGCCAGAGCAGATGGATCGATCGAGCAGTAGGCCTGCATAAGCTTGTTGGTAGTGGGATTGAACAGAGACTGCAAGCCGGGAGGAAGATCCTTGGGGAATGTGGCGGTTTTGGCCACTTGAGCGGTCGCTTTGTCCACGGCATTTAGATACATCGCTCGGACAGGATCAACCTGTTTTTGCTTATCGAGAGCACGGGCGATCTGTTCGTGAAGGATGGGGCCCATCGGACGTCCAGTTCCACCCATCGTGATCAAGACGGCAGGAACATCAGCCTTACCCACTTCATTTTTACCGATTTGCAAGGCGAGCAGAGCGCCTTCGCTGTGGCCCAAGATTCCGACTTTGTGAGGATCTACCGTTGATTGCTTCTGTAAAAAATGTAAGGCTGCGGTCGCGTCACCGACGAAGTTATCCCATTTGAAGAACTCGGCCATGCCGTCGACGGTCATTTTGAGAAAGATGGGTCGGTAAGGAGCAGAAGCTCGTTTGTCGAATCGAAGGGTGGCAAACCCTTGCTCGTTGAGGTTCTGGGATATCTGTTTTAAGAGATCCGTCATAAAGACGGGAACTTGATTTCCATTGCGATCTGTCGGGCCACTTCCGGGTAGGAGCAGAATGGCGCCGGTTTTGCCTTTGGAATGGGCAGGGAGAGCCAAGGTACCTTTGAGTTCCAGCCCGCCGGCACCTTTGAAAACAACCTCCTTTTCTATTGAGGTTGGACCAGTGAAGAGCAGAGCAACCCCTGCCAACAAACTTAACATCTTCAATTCTCCAGTCTATATTTAGACGATTGTCTAAATATACCGGTGATTGTAGATTCAGGTTGCGTTTGGGCTGTATAAGTTGAATAGCGTTCTAATTTCTTATGGATTGCACGTCGTATGCCTTTTGGTCGCCGTCTTGGCTCACATACTGGTTTTGTGGTTCATAGTTCGGCTCCTGCCTCACTTTTAACTTTTTCGCACTCGGAACATCCATGGCCCGAGTCCGATGACCGTGGTCGTGGGTTTCTTATAGAGGCGCTTTCTTCTCGTAAACGCGTTGGGCGAGTCCAGCAAGATCTTGGTGAGAAGTTGCAGGCAAGCAAACCGATTCACCTGTCAGTAATTGGTAAGCCTCTGCCCCTCTGGCATTCAACCAAGGGAGTGCCACATCGTAGAGTAATTCGGTAGCCCCTCCGACTTGCTTCGTTCGCAATCTGGCGGATTGTTCGGCATAGGCGAGAAGGACCAAATCGGAGATTGCCCCCAGCATTGCCTGATTGGTAGGAGCGTGTTGAATTGCTTTGCCAGCTAATTCAGACAGGAAGCTATCGCCCACGGCTTGTCCACTTATCTTGCCATCTCTGATTTTCTTAGCCAAACGATTGGCAATGAACATTCGATTGATCTCGTTTGTCCCTTCATAGATGCGGCTCACACGAGCGTCGCGGTAGTGTCGAGCAATGGGGAATTCTTCGGTAAAACCGTAGCCGCCATAGACCTGAACTGCCTCATCAATGATGAAGGACTCTGCCTCTGTGGCGAAGACTTTGCAGGCGCTACACTCGATTGCGTACTCCTCTGCTGCCTTACGATTTCCGTCTACGGTGCCGCCGTGTTGGGCAAAAGCATAATCGATCATGTTTCCGGTCCTGTAGATCATGGATTCCGCAACATAGAACCACGCTGCCATCATGGCGAACTTCTTCTGGATCAGTCCGAAGTCGGCAATCGGCTGGCCAAACTGCCTGCGGTCCATTGCATAGGTGGCGGCAAGGCCGATGGCATCTCTTGCCGGTCCCATCGACATGGACGCCAGTTTGAATCGACCAATGTTGAGGGCATTGAACGCGACGTGATGACCTTGGCCCTCATTGTGGAGCAGATTCTCAACTGGGACCTCGGCGTTTTCAAGGATCAGGCGAGCGGTGGAGGATCCTTTCAGCCCCATCTTGTGCTCTTCTCGGCTCACACTGACGCCGGGGAAATCCTTCTCTACCAGGAAGGCGCTGAACTTGTCGCCATCGATCTTGGCCATGACCAAGAACAGATCTGCCCATTTGGCGTTGCTGATCCACATCTTGGTTCCGTTGAGGATGTATTTGTCGCCTTTTCGATCAGCCCGAGTGGTGGCACTCAGTGCATCGCTTCCGCTGTTCGGTTCACTGAGGGCATAAGCTCCGATCCATTCGCCAGATGTGAGTTGGGGGAGATATTGGGCTTTCTGCGCATTGGTGCCAAACAGGGAAAGACCGACCTGACTAATCCCGCTGGTGATTCCGTAGGTGACGCTGAACGAACCATTTAGGCTCATCATCTCCAGAATTCGTGCGGCAAGATTCTTAGGTAGTCCGAGCCCACCGTATGCATCCGGGGAATCGACACCACACAGGCCAAGTTCGCCTGCTTTGTGAATCAGGCCGGGCATGAGGCCGTCTTCTTGTTTGTCGAGCCTTTCAACGAGAGGGAGGACTTCTTTACGGCAGAACTGTTCTGCGGTATCGATCATCAAGGCGTCGTCACTGACAAACTGTTCAACGGAAAAGATGGAATTGGGGGTTTGAGAGACAAAGGCGCTACCCGCAGGAACGACATTGTTCGATTGCGTCATAGCAAGATTATGGGGCAAATCTTGGTGGTTTGTAGGTTTGGTGGTCGGCGTAGGGAAGAGATGATTATGGGTTGTATGACCAAGACGGTTTAAGAATTGGTCCTCGGGTTTCCGTGTAGCCTTTTTTGCCCATCCAACAATGGCGTGTCGACCAACAACCAGACCAACAGCTGCGCTGTCAGCCTACATCGTGGTAATTGGAGATGGAATGCCGACCTCCGATTTGTTCGCAACCCTGTTGCCCCACCGACACATCACTTCAGCAGATGGATGTGCGTGAATGGCCACCAGGTCATCACGGCTTTGCCGATTAGGCGATCACGCGGTACCAGACCCCAAACGCGTCCATCGTGAGAGTTGTTTCGATTGTCGCCCATCATCAGATAGTAGCCAGCAGGCACCTTCTCGGCTGGGAGGTCTCGAATCTTGAGCTGATCACTCGTGCTAATCGCTTGGAATGGGCGTGCAACGTGGTAAGGAGTCTTATCCTCGATGGCGGAGCCGGTCTGAGGCATGGGGGCGTTTGCATCCATGTCGGTGTAATTCAACGGAATGATCTCGCCATCGCGCTTGACCAATTTGAAGCTGGCCATGGTGAGCTGCTTTTTGACGTCATCTGAAAGGACTCGGAATGTCTGACACGGTTCTTCGGTTTGCACCGGATCAGAGCATTCAGAATAAGTTCTGTACTCTTCGTCAACCTTTTGCCCATTTCGATACAGAACACCTTTCTTCAGTTCAATCAGGTCGCCAGGGACTCCGATACATCGCTTCACATAGTCCGTTTTCATCTCACCATCTTTGTCGAGGTCAGATTGACTGATGGCAGCCAACGCAGGCGGATGGAACACGATGATGTCGCCGGACTTTGGCTCACTAAAGCGATAGATTGCTTTGTTGGCGATGATGAAGTCGTTCACCTCAAGGGTTGGCCACATCGACCCTGAGGGCACGAGAAACGCTTGGAGGATAAACGGACGGATGACCATAAAAACAAAGACACCTGCGTAAACGAATGCGTCCAGCATTTCGTTGATGTACCTCACGACCGGATATATGCCGTGGCGCATATGGACTTTGGTGTTCTTAAGATAGGGATATACAGCCAACCTCAGGAGCGAAATCGCCAAGACGAACCAGACAACATGGCTGAGAGGAGTACGCGCCAGGCCATCGATCATTTCCCGAGTCCCGCCAGATTGGGCTTGAGCAAGAGGAAGCATATAGGGAATAAACGGCGTTGTATCCATCATAGATCCAGTGAACTCATATTCTTACACTTCTGAGATCATTTTGTTCTTGAGTTTGAGAGTGGTCGAGACGAATTGGACCCAGATGGGTGGCACGCGGTATTCTATTAGGCGGTGGGGCCTGTAGCTCAGGGGTTAGAGCGTGCGGCTCATAACCGCTTGGTCGTGGGTTCGATCCCCACCGGGCCCACCAAAAACGCGGCGATCCGGCTGGAGCGCGGATTTCAATCTGCTTCCGGATCGCGGAATTCATTCCGCAAAAAGGATTCGTTTCTCCAATGTTTCTCGGACCATGGGCATCGCTTCGCTCCGAAGCTTGGGCTACATGATTGGTGGGTGTTCGGAAGTCGAGTGGTGAATTTGCCAGCCTGTAATGTCTTTCAGCTCTAGCCTCACCGCTGTTTCCCGGACCAGGGTCATCGCTTTGCTCCGAACCTTGGGCTACATTATTGGTGGGTGTTCGGAAGTCGAGTGGTGAATTTGCCAGTCTGTAATTTCTTCCAGCTCTAGAATGAGTGCAGAGACCAAGGAGACTATCGCGTGATGTGCATCCGCAGGAGCGGCCACCAAACCAATTCGGCTCTGCCGATAATCTGATCTCTCGGAACGAGGCCCCAACCGCGACCATCGAATGAGTTGTTTCGATTGTCGCCCATCATCAAATAGAAGCCCTTTGGAACTTTCTGGGCAGGAAGCTCTTCGGCCTTCTTCTGCTCATCTGGATCTGTGATCGCGAACTTATCTGCGATGTGATAGGGATTACCCACTTCAGCGAAGTTATCGGGCTGGGCAGCAGGGGAATTCGCATCTCGATCGGTGAAGTTCAACGGAATGATCTCATCGTGGTACTTCACCAGTTTGAAGTTAACTGGTGTTAGAATCTTCGTCTCGTCATCAGAAAGAGACTGATAATTCTGGCAATCGCTATTCACCTGTTGGTCAACACACTTCGACAGAGCTTTATAGGTCTCGTCAATACGTTGGCCGTTACGATACAGCACCCCTTTCTTCATCTCGATCAGGTCACCCGGAGTGCCGATACAGCGCTTAATGAAGTCGACCTTCATTTCACCTTGTTCATCCAACTGATCGGGACTGACTTTGGCGGTTGCCGGTGGTCTGAAAACCACGATGTCGTTTACTTTGGGGTCGCTGAAGCGATATACCGCTTTGTTTGCAACGATGAAATCGTTGACATAAAGAGCAGGCCACATCGAACCACTTGGAATCAGGAATGCCTGGACGCCGAATGGTCGGATCAACATGAAGACGAAGACGCCTGCATAGATGAATGCATCACACATCTCATTGGCGAACCGAGCCAATGCATAGCCACCAGATCTAAGATGGGGCTTGGTTTTGAGCAGGTAAGGGAAGATGGCGACTCGGAGTACGGTCAAGGCTGCCACAAACATGACAACCTGGCTCAGTGGTGTTCGAGCCAGGCTGTCCACGAGTTCTCGTGTACCGCCCGTTTGGGCTTGTGCAAGCGGAAGCCAAGACAAATCCAAGGGCACTCTTATCTGCGCTCTTTGATTCGTGCGTCCTTACCGACCTTGTCTCGGAGGTAATAGAGCTTGGCACGTCGGACGCGGCCACGTCGGGTGACTTCGAACTTGGCAATGTTCGGGGAGTGAACCGGGAAGGTTCGCTCTACGCCGACACCATTGGAAATCTTTCGGAGGGTGATGGTCTCACCGATTCCACCGTGCTTGACTGCAATGACGATGCCTTCAAAAAGCTGAATTCGCTCTTTGCCACCTTCACGGACTTTTACAGAAGCCTTTACCGTATCTCCCGGCCAGATCTTGGGGAGATCATTCTTCAAGTAAGGCTCAACAACGCTATTTAAAATCGCGGCTTTGGACATGTTTTATTTTCTTCCGTTGTAATGAGTGCCACCGGCACTCGGCAGTTCTCCGTCGGCGCACCGAACTTCGAACCGTAACCACCCAGCGGCACGACGGAAGGCCGTGCTTAGGCGCAATTCAAGAGGATAGCACATCCAGATCCTTCTTATCCAGTGTTGCTTTGGCTAACAGGTCTGGTCGGTTGGCTTGAGTAAGTTTCAGGGCTTGATCACGGCGCCAGCGGCGAATGGCTGTATGATTGCCACTTTTCAGCACTTCGGGAATCGGGATACCTCTCCAGATTTCGGGGCGAGTGTAGTTGGGTGAGCTCAGAAGGCCATCGCTGTGACTATCCGCTGCAAGGCTTTCAACGCTGCCAAGTACATTGGGAAGTAGACGCACCACGGCATCTGCCATGACCAATGCTGGCAATTCTCCATTCGTGAGGATAAAGTCGCCGATGCTGACGGAGTGCGTGGCATATTGGTCGATCACGCGTTGATCGATCCCCTCGTAATGACCGCAAAGAAATACGATACGGTCATATTGAGATAGATCGGATGCCAAGGATTGATCGAATCTTTGGCCGGTCGGATCGGTAGAGATGATGGCAACCTTTCCGCTCCGATGCTCGGGATCAGCTTCAATGGACTCGATAGCCAGTGCAACAGGTTCGGCTCGGATAAGCATTCCTGGTTCACCGCCATAAGGAACATCGTCTACTTTGAGGTGGTTATCGTAGCAAAAATCCCTTGGATTGACCGTCCCAAAGGTGACTGCTTCTGCGTCCGACGCTCGCTTCATGATGCTGTGACCAAGCGCGTCCTGAATAACGGCGGGGAACAGAGTGACAAAGTCGATGCGAAGCACAGCGAAATCTTACTCTGATCGGGAAGGCTTGCAAGGCAACTGTACGGCTAACTGTCCGACGAACTCATGGTTGTGATGGGTAAAATCGGCCCAAGTCCCAACTCAATCTGGAGTCCTTATGTCGAATATCCCAACGAATCTCAAGTATGTGAAATCCCACGAATGGGTAAGCCTAGACGGCGATGTTGCCACGATTGGTATCACCGATTTTGCACAGTCCGAACTCGGCGACGTCGTTTACGTAGAACTACCTGAGGTTGGAAGAACCCTTCAGGTCGACGAGACATTTGGCAGTGTCGAAAGTGTTAAGACTGTCAGTGACCTTTATGCTCCAGTAGCGGGTGAGGTTATTGAAGTCAACAGTGCTTTGGGCGCCCAGTCTGAACTGGTCAACACCGACCCTTATGGCAAGGGCTACATGCTCAAGGTTCGCATTGCAGATGCTTCGGCTGTTGACAGCTTGTTGGATGCCGAAGGTTACGCGTCGGCAATCGCCTAGTGCTTCCACCCGGGCCGGAGATGCTTGGCCGACACGAGCATCTTCGGCTTTCATTCTGTTTGGCTGCCGGAAATACGACGTTTCTCAATTTTCAAATGCCTTATATTCCACACACCGATTCCGATCGTAAAGCGATGCTTGAAACGATCGGAGTTCAATCAATCGACGAACTCTTTCGAGAAATCCCTCAGAATCTGAAGGTTGCTCCAGGTTCTCTCAACCTTCCACCTGCCCTGGACGAACCCAAACTCATGGCCCACCTGATGGACCTGAGCAAAAAGAACGTCAACCTAACCGACGTAACTTGCTTCTTGGGCGCTGGAATCTACGATCGATATATCCCCGCAACGGTTAGCGCCGTTATCTCTCGGGGTGAATTCTTAACCGCTTACACCCCATACCAACCCGAAGCATCCCAGGGATATCTGCAGGCGATTTATGAATTCCAATCCATGGTCGCAGAGATCTATGGAATGGATCTCTCAAATGCTTCCATGTATGACGGGCCCACTTCGATGGCAGAAGCTGCAATCATGGCCACCGGTATCAAGAACTTGGATAAGGTCTCGGTGAGCGAGTCTGTTCACCCTCATTATCGGAAGGTTCTTGATACCTACTGCTGGTCGATGGGTATTGAAGTCGAGACGGTTCCAGCAGCTCAATCTGGCACGACAGATCTGTCTTCTGTCGGTTCGACTTCTTGCATCATCCTTCAATATCCGAACTTCTTCGGCAACATTGAAGACCTTGCTGCTCTTAGGGCCAAGTGTGATGCTGAGGGAGCCTTGATGATCGTTGTTGCTGATCCAATCGCTTGTGCACTCTTGAAGGCACCTGGTTCATTCGGTGCCGATATCGTTGTTGGCGAAGGGCAGCCAATGGGTGTTGCCATGGGGTTGGGTGGTCCGATGGTTGGACTGTTCACCTGCAAGAAGTCTTTGATTCGTCAGATTCCCGGTCGAATTGTTGGCAAGACCAAAGAGGCTCATGGCGACAAGCCAGGCTATGTAATGACGCTCAGAACTCGAGAGCAAGATATTCGGCGCGAGAAGGCTACGTCCAATATCTGTACGAATGAAGCTCTGATGGCACTATCTGCGACGGTCTACATGATTGCCCTCGGCAAGAACGGCATGCAGTCGGTCGCCAAATCAAGTGTCCAGAACACGCAATACGCAATTCAGCAACTGACTGCTGCCGGAGCAAAACTCAGATATAACGGCAAGGTTTTTGACGAGTTCGTTTTAGACCTACCCAAGAACGCGGTTGAAGTTCGAGATGCGCTCCTAAAGGGTGGCATCCTAGCTGGATTGCCCCTTGGAGAGTACTACTCTGGAATGGAAAACAGCTTGCTGGTTGCAGTGACAGAAATGAGAACCAAGGCTGAAATCGACCAATTTGCTTCCCAACTCAAGGAGGTGCTGGCATGAGCGCAGTAGGATCCCACCGAATGAAGAGAATGCCTGAGCCACGACTGATTTTTGAACAGTCGAGCGCTGGGCGAGTTGGATGTAATCTTCCCGTCGCCGACACTCCTGAAGTCGACCTTAACTCTGTTTTGGGAGAAATGAGAGAAGAACTGCGCTTGCCCGAAATCGGGGAGTTAGAGCTGCTTCGCCATTTCACCAATCTGAGCCAAATCAACTTCGGCATCGAAACTGGCTTCTATCCGCTTGGAAGCTGCACGATGAAATACAACCCGAAGATCAATGAGAAGACGGCAGGGTTACCTGGTTTCACTCAGTTGCACCCACTTCAGCCCATTGAGACTTTGGATGGTGCTCTTGAAGTCCTTATGGGAGTTCAGGAGATGCTTTGCGAGATCACAGGCTTTGATGAAATCACTTTGCAGCCTCTTGCCGGTGCCCATGGTGAGATGACCTGTCTCATGCTCATCAAGGCCTTCTTTGAGGCTCGGGGAGAAGGTGAGGCACGTCGAATCGTTCTCGTTCCTGACTCGGCTCATGGAACGAATCCGGCATCTGCTGCTCGATGTGGCTACGATGTCAAGCCGATTCCTACGAATGCTGAGGGCAATACTGACCTTGAAGCACTAGAAAAGGCTCTTGATGGCACAGTTGCTGCATTGATGCTGACGAACCCGTCGACCTTGGGCCTTTTCGAGCCGAACATTGAGAAGATCTGTCAGATGGTCCACGCCGTGGGCGCTCAGGTGTTCTGTGATGGAGCCAACATGAACGCTATGGTTGGCACAACCCGACCCGGCGATCATGGCTTCGACTGTATGCACTTGAACCTGCACAAGACCTTCTCCACTCCTCACGGTGGCGGTGGACCTGGTTGCGGAGCTATCGGCCTAAAGAGCCATCTGGAGCCATACCTGCCAGTGCCGGTCATTCGAAGGTCTTCTGGCAAGGTCGTTGCTGACTACGATCGATCTCAGTCGATTGGACGAGTGAGCGGATTCTTCGGGCAGTTCCTGATGGAAGTACGTGCTTACACTTATCTGAGAGCTTTCGGCAAAGAGAAGATGGCTGACATTTCACGCCATGCAGTCTTGAATGCAAATTATGTTCGAGAGCGATTGAAAGATGTTTTGCCACCTGCTCACGATCGTCCATGCATGCACGAGTGCATTCTGACGGCAGAGAAGTATAAGAAAGAGAATGGAGTCCGCGCCCTCGATATCAGCAAGCGACTGATCGACTACGGCTTCCATCCGCCTACGAACTACTTCCCATTAATTGTTCCAGAGTGTTTCATGATCGAACCTACGGAAACTGAGACCAAGGAAACTTTGGATCAGTTCTGCGACGCTTTGATCGAAATCTGTCGAGAAGCGGTTGAGAATCCTGACTTACTCCATGATGCACCTTCGAATCAGATTGTCGGACGACTTGACGAAACGATGGCGGTCAAGAATCTTGACGTGCGCTGGAGCCCGTCGAGCTAAATACTCGATGGCCGCCAATTGATGCCCGTCCCTGCGATGTTCCCAGACTGCTGGGAACATCGTGGGGAAGGGTGCGTCAGCCGAAACGGATCGCTGGGAAAGGGCCCAGATTGGTTTGCGTATGAGGCTGTAGGTATAGCGCCTTGAATGGTGCGTGAACCATTTTGGGGTCTTCTGGCACTCACTACCGTGAATAGCTTTCAAAGGAATCTTCTGCTGAGCGCTTCTATAGGTTGTGCCATTGTCCTCTTTCTATTACTCGTTTGGCCAACGCCATGGGAAACGTGGAATGATGTTCAGTCCACTAAAAGGGGAAATACTGTGATCATTCCTATGCGTAGAAGCCGATTTGATGGGCATGTCGAGAGCAATATTGGTGATTCGTGGGAGCAGGGACAAGCCATTATCGACTGAGGAACTGACATCTCAAACAAGTAAACTCACATTTGTGATAGGCGAGCCCCAGTCGATTCGTGTATTGAGAGAGCCTCCGCAAGACGGGTTCACGAACATGGCGAGGGATTCTGCCCTCTTGGATGCTGCTGAACAGGGTTCTGTGGGTGGTCGCATATATAGTTGGGACGGGGTTTGGGTCTCAGTTGGCAGATTCCAATCGGTTGAGAGAGATATCGTTCAACCAGACCAGGTTCAGTGGGTTCGGCGTCCAACTGGTGGCAAGGCGGTCTTGCATGGTCATGATGTCACCATCGGGTGCGCGATTCCGTTGTCTCTGATCGAAGCGACCAACCACCGAAGCATTAAAGCGATTTATCGAGTTGCGGTTTCCCCAATTGTTGAGGCTCTCAGTGCTTGTGGATTGAATGCGGCCCTTGCAGAAGACACTGAGTTCTCAGGGAAGGGCGTTCATTCCGGCGATTGTTTTGCGTTCTCTTCTCCCAATGACATCGTGGATCAGGAAACTGGTCGCAAGATTTGTGGATGCGCCCTGAGACTGACTGAGCGAGCGGTCTTGCTGCAAGCAAGCGTTCCAAATGGGGAACCCTTGGTTGAACCAGCATCTGTTATCCTCAACGCAGATCACTTGGAGCCAGTCATTTGGACAAGCCAGGGAATCGAGATTGCTTTCGAAAGAGCCCTTCAGAGGTTGGTCACACACCCATGAAAATTGGAGTCTTTGATTCAGGGCTTGGAGGGTTAGCGATTGCCCATGCGATCATGGCCCGGTTGCCGGAATATGACTACCTCTACCTTGGGGATACCAAGCGTGTTCCTTACGGAGGACGCTCTCAAGAAACGATTCACGAGTTCACCGCTGAAGCACTCAGCTACCTGTTTCAAAACGATTGCCAATTGGTGATCTTGGCATGCAATACCGCTTCGGCTGAGGCCCTGCGCAAGAGCCAACAGGAATATCTCCCTGCCAATTATCCAGATCGAAGAGTTCTGGGGATGATCATTCCGGCTGCAGAGGCCGTGTTTGAAAAGGAGGATGTGGAGTCCGTCGGGGTTTTGGCTACTGCCAGCACAGTTGAATCAGGAGCATACGTTCGAGAACTATGCCGTCAGCGAGATGGCGTAAGAGTCCATCAAGTCGCGGCTCCACTCTTGGTGCCCCTAATAGAGAACAATGGTCGTGTCTATCTGGAGCCGATCTTGAGCGATTACCTAAAACCTCTCTTGGACAATGGAATTCAGTCGCTTGTTTTGGGATGTACGCATTACTGTTTGATCAAAGATGAGGTGCGGCGACAGTTGGCAATTTCGGTGGTCTCTCAAGATGAGGTGATCCCTGATAAGGTCGCTGATTACCTTGAACGCCATCCAGAGATTGAATCGTTGCTTGGAAAGACTGGGCAGAGGCAGTTTCATGTCACCGATATCACACCAGGATGTCAGGAATTCGCTCGATCCCTTGCTGGTGATGAAATCGTCTTGGAGAAGGTGACGATCTCATGAACCTGTCCGAAGTGCAGATTCGATCCAGCGCTCTAACGCATAACGCAAAGGTTCTCCGGCAACTTTGCAAACCGGGGACTCAATTTGCTGCGGTCGTCAAGGGGAATGCTTACGGTCACGGCGTGTCCGACCTCGTTCAGCACTTGCATCCCCTAGTTGATGCGTTCCAAGTGGATGACATCGAGGAACTGAGGATTGTTCGCTCGTTGACTGACCATCCCATTCTGGTTCTTGGATACGTCCGTGCCGCAGATGTCTCGGAAGCGATCCACCTTGGGGGTGAATTGGCGGTTTATGACACTGAACGTTTGGGGGCGATTTCACAGGCTGCCAAGCAGGTCGGAATTCGTGCCAAAGTTCACCTCAAAGTGGATGCTCTGCTCGGACGACAGGGTTTGTTACCAAAGGACATTCCAGCATTCATTGATGCCTTGAAGCCTCACGCTGGCATTGAGATCACATCCGTGTATGCACACTTCGCGAATATTGAGGACACTACAGATTTGGGACATGCCCAGAGGCAGTTGGAAGCTTTTGATGACGCCGTAGCAGCATTGTCCGGTGCTGGATTACAAGGCACGCATCGGCATATTTCTGCCACATCGGGCCTTATGACCGTAGAACAAGGGAACCACATGGTGCGAGTCGGGTTGGGTATTTACGGAATGTATCCTTCGGCATCTCTTTCCCGAACACATTCGGACCTGGAATTGCGGCCAGTGATGCGATGGGTTAGCCATTTGGCGCAAGTAAAGGTTCTGCCGGCTCGACATCCAGTTGGGTATGGCTTGACCTATATCACACCTCGTGAAATGCGAATCGGCATCGTGCCCCAAGGATATGCGGATGGATACGATCGAGGATTATCCAGTAGTGGAGAAGTCTTGGTTCGTGGAGTCCGATGCTCGGTTCTTGGTCGTGTGGCGATGAATATGTTCGCGATCGATTTGTCCGCTGTGCCAGAAGCCAAACCAGAAGATGAAGTGGTTCTGTTGGGAGATCAAGGAGATGACCTGATCACTGCCGAAGAGATTGCTCTACGATTGGGAACGATCAATTATGAGGTCACGACCCGCGTCAGTCCGTTGCTCCCTCGTCGGATCGTGTGAGCTTGTGGCTCGCTGGATATGAGATGCGTTACTGGCATTGGGTAACTCTGAAGACCAGTTTGACGCACTGCCCAAAAATCAGAAAGGGCCAAGATCATTCGATCTTGGCCCTTTCTGTTTTCTACTCCCAATCCTTACTGAGGATTCGGAGTAATCGTGAAGCCCTGAGAACTCAGCTCTTGGCCAATGTGGCGGAGCTTCTTCATTGCTCGAAGTTCGATCTGTCGAACGCGCTCTCGAGTGACATTCAATTCGCTTCCAACCTCTTCCAAGGTACGCGAACGGCCATCGTCCAAACCAAAGCGAAGTCTGACGACGTCTCGCTCACGGGATGTAAGACGACCCAAGATGCCATCGATTTCCTCTCTTCGGATGAGCGTCCAAGTGACGTCACCGGGGGAGGGCATATTCTGGCTCTGTACGAAGTCACCGATTGAACTGTTGTCCTTCTCACCGACTGGTGTTTCCAACGAAATCGGCTCAACCGCTACGCGCATCATTTCACGAACGCGATCGATTGATAGTCCAACTTCTCGGCTGATCTCTTCTTCAGTTGGTTCGCGTTGGAGCTCTTGCTGAAGTCGTGATGCCGTTTTGACCACCTTATTGATCAGTTCAGCGACGTAAACAGGAATGCGGATTGTGCGGCCCTGATTGATAATGGCTCGTGCGATTGCGCGGCGAATCCACCAAGTTGCGTACGTGCTGAAACGGAATCCTTTCCTCCAGTCGAATTTCTCAACTGCGCGAATGAGACCTAGATTTCCTTCTTGGATCAGGTCAGCGAGCGGGATGCCACGGGCGTTGTACTTCTTGGCGATACTGACGACCAATCGGAGATTGGATTCAATCAGAACCTTTTTGGCGTACATGTCGCCTGCCTGGACCTTCCGAGCTAAATCAACTTCTTGTTCCGGTGTCAGGAGCTGTGCGCGACGAGTTTGTCGCATCCACATTTCCAACTCTTCCGAGTCATCCGGAACTGGGCGTTCTTCACCAGATTCGTCAAGATCCTCATCGGCGGCATCCAATTCAAGCAAATCGTCATCAGCTGGCTCGGCAGACGGATCATCCAAAACAGGGGCAGCCCCAGCCTCCATATAGGAGTGACGACCAGGCGTCCGAACGGTGATGGCCCGTCCTCGGCGTGGCTGTGTGGCTAACCCATTTTCTGCTGGCATGCTGTATAAACCTCCGAAGTTCGCGGAGAACTTCCATGTCGTGAGACACTTCTATCCCATCTACTCATCGGCGAGTTGAGGGTGAAATCGTCTAGTTGTCGAGTCCAAATATTCAATTTTATGATGCGCGGGCGTCACTGCCCAGCGAACCACATTAACACAGTCGGACGCCTATGTCAAGGAGATGGATCTCTAGACTGGAGGCCTCGGTTACTCAATGGCCTTCAAATTGGGCTGCACGTTGTGCTAACTAGCTCTTATTGACGTGTTTTTTCGCATAATTCGTTGCGAAAACCAACGTTTTATTTCATACTACGCAGCCTTTCCACCACGAGTCTTATAGATTGTGACAGGATTTGAGCCGATTCTGCTGAACAGAAGCGGCCAAAACTGACCCGAACAGTCCCTCGGAGCCAAGTTTTAGGCAAATTTAAGGCAGTGAGCACGTGACTGGGCTCCGTGCTACGAGAACTGCATGCGGCTCCACTGGATATTGCAAAACCCAAGCGGTCCAACTCAACCACCAACGTCTCTCCTTCAATGCTGGCGAAACTTAAAGAGAGGATATAGGGAGAGACCTGTTGACCTCCTTGAGCTTGCCAGTCAGACAACCCTTCAAGTCCATCCAAGATGATGCTGCGGAGTTTCTGTGCATGCGCTAAGTTTGCATCCATTTCATCGTAAGCCAGAAGGGCCGCGCCCCCCATGCCGACAATGCCGGGAACATTCAATGTCCCGCTACGAATGCCATTTTCCTGTTCTCCACCTGTGAGGAGCGGTTTGGGAGGGAAGGATCGGCAATACAGGGCACCAATCCCTTTGGGACCGTAGAATTTGTGGGCACTGAAAGTGGCGTATTCAATCCCATCAAGACTGCAAGGTATTTTTCCAGCTGCTTGAGTGATGTCGGAATGAATTGCGTCGGCTGCTCGAGACAACGTCCCTGGATTCCAAATTGTCCCGATCTCGTTGTTTACAGCCATCAAACTAATGAGCTCAGGTCTTCGGCAGGGAGGTAGCAGTTCTAAACCTTGGTTCTCTAGGTAGCTGAAGCCCATGAGCTCTGCCGTTTCCCTGACCGAACTGTGCTCAAATGGACTGACACTGGCATCGCCAGCCGAACGAATGACAGTGTTGTTTCCTTCGGTGGCACCCGAATTAAAGGTGATCTGACTTGGATCTTCAGCTTGGATCAAACGCGCGACTCTCTCACGGGCCAGATCTACCGCATGTCGGGCACGTTGTCCAAAACTGTGAAGCGAGTGTGCGTTTCCAAAGTCTCCTTCAAGAAAGGGAAGCATCTCTCGTAACACCCGAGGATCGAGCGGCGTGGTCGCCGCATTGTCGAAGTAGCGCGATGGATCTGGGGAATCGCTCATGGGAAGTTGGATAGCTAGATGATAAACAAAAAAAGCGAGGTCCAAGTGATGGACCTCGCTCTTGTGGACTTGGTTAGGCCGAATCCTTAAAGAGTCGCCATGGCTTTGGCGAGCAGAGAAGGGACATCGCTGGTTCGATCGGCAACCTGCGCACCCGCTTCCAGTAGGGCATTGACCTTGGACTGAGGAGTTCCTGTGTTTCCTGAAATAATCGCGCCTGCATGGCCCATTCGCTTTCCAGGAGGTGCGGTTCGACCGGAAATGAAACCGACAACCGGCTTGGACATTGTCTTGACGAATTCACAAGCGGTTTCTTCGTCCGATCCACCAATTTCACCGATCATAACAACCGCCTTGGTCTTGGGATCAGCTTCGAACATCTCCATGACTTCTACGAATCGCGTGCCAGGGAGCGGGTCGCCACCAATTCCAACGCAAGTGGTCTGACCGAATCCAGCCCTGGTCATTTCCCAAACGATTTCGTAAGTTAAGGTGCCACTTCGAGAAACGAGGCCCACATCACCAGGCATGAAAATGTTGCCGGGCATGATTCCCATCTTGCACTCGCCGGGAGTGATGATGCCAGCGCAGTTTCCGCCAAGCAATCTTGTCGTACCGTTCGAGCGAATGCGATTGACCATTCGGATTTCATCGTGGATCGGAATCCAGTCGCTGATGAGAGTCACGAAGGGCAAACCAGCTGATTCGCACTCCAGCACGGAGTCTGCAGCGTACGGACCAGGGACGAAGATGATGGATGCGGTTGCACCGGTTGCTTTTACCGCTTCTTCAACGGTGTCGAAGATGGGTCGGCCCAAATGCTCGGTTCCACCCTTGCCAGGTGTGACACCTGCAACGATATTGGTGCCGTACTCAATCATCTGTTGAGAGTGGAAGCCACCCTCCTTTCCAGTCATTCCGCACACGACTACGCGCGTGTCTTTGTCCACGAGGATTGCCATTGGGTCTATGATACCGAGCGGGCCATGTTCCTCGCTCGGATAGGCACTTGGATATTCAATTCAGACAACAGGCCCATGGCCTTATAAAATCTTGATATTGGTTTCGAATCAACACACGGTCCAAAGCAAACCGTGTTACACTACTTCTGAGGCTGCAAAGCCAACGTCGAATTTCCCAAAAGGAGAACGGGGGAACCGTAACTTAGGGGTGAATGAAGGTTGAATGACTTTCTAGGGTAACTCTTGGCCCGAACCCGACAGCTAACCCCGTAGACGCAGTGAGAGTCGGATGCGCGCGTACGACGCCGGTTCGCGCCGGAAGTGAAGACGGGACGATGATGTTCTGTTCAGAGCGCCATGACACTTGCCTTTGTGGTCTAAAAGGGGGCATATCCCAAGTCGGTTGTGATCTCTGGCTGCAATGGCGCAGTGCCAATCATAGATCGAACTAAGACGTGCCAGCCGTGTCAGCACCTCCTGTTGAGCCAGGGCCCTCAAATCTGAGGGCCCTTTTAATTTGTCTTAAGGTGTTCCGTAGAGTCGGTCGCCGAAGTCGCCCAGTCCGGGGACGATATATTTCTTATCGTTCAATCCCTCATCAATTGCGGCAGTGACGATCAAGATCTCCGGATGCTTGGATTGCAGGAAGGCGACACCTTCTGGTGCTGACACAATGCTGACCATCGTAATTTGAGTAGCTCCGTGCGCCTTTATGAGGCTGATCGCTTGGGCCGCTGATCCACCCGTTGCAAGCATGGGGTCGACGCAAAGCGTGTATTTGTCGGTTAGTTTGGGCAGTTTGCTGTAGTAGCTACGAGCGACGGCAGTCTCTTCACATCTTTCCAGTCCAATATATCCGACGGCGACTTCAGGAAAGAGGCGGAGGGTCGGATCCAACATACCGAGTCCTGCTCTTAAAATCGGAACTACTGCCAAAGCTTGATCCAGCACCTTAACCTTGGTGCCTTGTATTGGCGTTTCGATTTCTGCCTCCCTGGTTCGAATCTGGGTGGTTGCTTCAAGGACCAGAAGCGTCGTGAGATTATCAGCCAAGACACGAAATCGCTCAGGGCGGGTGTTTTTGTCTCGGAGTTCCGAGAGGAGGTGGCCAGCTAGCGGATGATCAAGGACATGAAGCGGCATTGGTTCTATTCTGCTCCTGTTGATGACGGTTGGTCTACTGGTAAGTCAGTGGGTTAGCTCTTAGACGCCCTGGCACTCAGGCATTCCCGCTTGGCTTCTATTCTTGTTTGCCTTCGCGGCAAGCAGGTCAAGCTCGATACCGGACTAAGGCCATTGGACAGAAATGAGTTTCATTGTTCTCCTGGTTCCAAGTGAATCGAAATTGCTGCATACGCTATGGACCTTGAGTGCCACTGGTCAACGAGGATGTTTGTTCCGAGTTGCCCAGTGTTATTTTGAGAATTGTTGATGTCGCCACTTACAGGGCTCCAAGTTGGGTGGCGTCCTTACCCTGGGTTCCTTTCAGTCACCCAGGGCTGGATGAGGTCGCGCTTTCAGCGCTACATTAGACGCTCGGGAATTTACATTGGCCTTCTGGCTTTCTTCCCCTTCCGCCCATTCTCACCCTGCCAACCTTTCCGCCCCTTCCGCCGTGGCCCTTGTCCCTTAAGCCCATAAACAGGCACAATGGTTCGTCCTTAACGAAAACCTCAATTAAGGACGGACTTGATATGAACTCCTCTTCGATCGCTGGCATTATCCTCGCGGCAGGCAAGGGTACACGAATGAAATCGGAACTCCCCAAGGGACTTCATCGCATCTGCGATATTCCGATGGTGGAACACGTGGCAAGGGCCATGAAGGCGGCTGGAATCGCTCGACCGATTATCGTCATCGGACATGGTGGCGATTTGATTCAGCAAGCACTGGGTGACGATTACGACTACGCATGGCAGCATGAACAACATGGGACAGGCCATGCCGCAAAGATGGCAGCACCATTGCTTGAAGGTCATAGCGGACCCGTGATCGTGGCAGCAGGAGACACACCTTTACTCCAGGCTGATACTTTCACCCAACTGATCGAGGCGCATACAGCAAGTCAGGCACTGGTGACCCTTTCATCGAGCCTCCTGGACGACCCCAGAGGGTATGGGAGGATAGTCCGAGGGCCGAGTGGTGATCCAATCAAGATTGTCGAAGACAAGGATTGTAACCCTGATGAAAAGAAGATCAAGGAGATCAATGTCGCACTCTACTGCTTTGATTGTCCGACATTGCTCAGAATCCTTCCGACTCTGAACAACAACAATGCCCAAGGTGAGTATTACTTGACCGACGTCATCGATGCGGTTCAACAGGAGGGTGGGAAGCTCTCGGCCAAGGTTTACGATGATCCTGATGTTATTGTCGGTGTCAACGATCGTTGGCAACTCGCTCTTGCCGCCAAAGAGATGAACCGGCGCATCCTTAAGAAGCATGCGGTTAATGGAGTCACTCTTCTCGATATCGACACAATTTCCATCGGAATTGATGTGGAAGTTGGTGGAGATACTGTCATCGAATCGGGCTCGGTCTTGGTTGGAAAAACCAAAATCGGAAGATATTGTCGAATTGGACCCTATTCGCGAATTGAGAACAGTGTGATCAGTGACGGAGCTTCAGTCATCGCCAGCTATGTAGATCGTGCCGAGGTTTGCAATAACGCATGGGTTGGTCCTTATGGTCACCTCAGGCCAAAAGCCAAGATCGGTGAAGGTGCGAAGGTGGGTAACTTCGTTGAAGTTAAGAACGCTACCTTTGGACCGGGCGCAAAGGCAAATCATCTGGCTTACATCGGAGATGCTTCAGTGGGAGCAGATGCCAACCTTGGTGCAGGAACGATTACCTGTAACTATGACGGCACCAACAAGAGCAAGACAATCATCGGCGACAGCGCCTTTGTTGGCTCAAACTCGACCCTTGTAGCTCCAGTCACGATTGGGGATGGCGCATTCGTTGCGGCAGGTTCCGTTATTACTGAAGATGTTCCAGCCGATGCCGGAGCATTTGGCCGTGCACGCCAAGTCACCAAAGAAGATTGGGCAGCAAAGAGACGTGGAGGCGCAAAATCAGCCAGCCACTAAAGAATGCCGCATTAAACGGCATGAAGTTGTTTTGTGGCAGGGCCCATCCTGCTCTTGGGGCAAGAGTCGCCGAAGAGCTCGGAATTGAATTGGGCCGTATGACTACTACCGAATTTGCGGACGGCGAAATTCGCATCATGATTGATGAGAGTGCTCGAGGAAATGAGATCTTTATTCTCCAGCCCACATGTGCTCCAACCAATGACAATTTGATGGAGCTCTTCATCATGTTGGATGCTTTTCGAAGAGCTTCGGCTCGCCGGATCACTGTGGTTATGCCGTATTACGGCTACGCCCGACAGGATAAAAAAATTAAGCCACGTGAGCCGATCACTGCTCGAATGGTCGCCAACTTTCTGGAAAATGCGGGTGCCGATCGAATCGTAGCGATTGACCTTCACGCCGAGCAGATTCAGGGTTTCTTCAACGTGCCGGTAGATCACCTATATGGTGGGCCCCTTCTGGGACGCTACTTCTACGATCGTGGATTCCACAACGATAAAGATGTGGTCGTGGTTAGTCCAGACGTTTCCGGCGTCAAACGAGCCAAGGCGCTGGCTGAAATGCTGAATTGTCCATTCGTGGTTATCGCCAAGAGGCGACCAGAACCGAATGTGGTGGAAGTAGTTGAGATCGTGGGTGACTTTGTTGGAAAGAAGTGCATCATGATCGACGATATGATCGATACAGGTGGCTCCATTGTTGGCGGGGCTCAAGCCTTGATGGATCGAGGAGCAAGGGAAGTGATCGCCTGCTCAACGCATGCAGTTTTTAGCCTGGATGCGCGCGAAAGACTTCAGGATAGTTGCCTCTCGGAAATCGTGGTGTTGGATACGATTCCAGATAACTTAAATGCCGGCTATTCCAAGATTACTACCCTGCCATCGGCCCCATTGATCGCAGACGCGATTCGCAGGATACATCTGAACGAATCTGTCAGTGAGCTCTTTGATGCTTGGCGCTAATCCAGCTGAATCTGATCGAGAAATGGAAACACCTTTTCGGTGGCGTGTTCGTCTGTCGGATAGGGCACCCCACAAGGTATTCGGGATTGTTGCGGCAGCAGTCGCAGCATTCCTGATCGGTGAATTTCTTTTTAAAAACATCGCCCTAGGTTTGATCGGTTTTGCTATTATTTTCGGATCAACTGCAGAGTTCTGGCTGGGAAGTGTTTTTACGCTGGATGAAAAGAAAGCATCAGTAAGGACCGGAGCCAGTTACTCAGTTATAGAATGGTCAGATGTCAAGCGGGTTTGGAGAGATGAAGGTGGAATCAAGCTGTCTCCGTTGGAATCTGCTGGCGCAATGGACTCATTTCGAGGTGTCTACCTACGATACGGTGATGGCAATAGGGAAGCAATCGAAGAGGCGGTTTTAACTTATGGGAAACTCAGCAACATCGATGTGGTCCACTGAACTCTCCGAAGAGGAGACTGATGCCTTGATCGACAAGGCTGCGGGGGAAATTGCCCGGCGCGGGATGCAAGTCCCTGCCATCCTAGCCTTGGAGATGAACAAGCCTCTCAGTTCGGTTGGGGCCAACTTATCTCTAGTATTCGCACCATTCATGGTTCCGTTTTTTGGGTTCGATTTTGTCAACGATTACAGCCGACTTTTTCAAAAGCGAGAGAACGTCGAGAAGCTGCTCCAAAGGATAGAGCAGACGACGAAGAAGCCTGCGGCTAAGGACTAATACATGGGTCAGAACTATCTCGACAATGGTTGGATATCGATCTTGATCACCCTTTTTATGGTGACAGTGGTCTTGTTCAACATCCTCCGTGCTCACGGTGTGAAGGATCTTTTCATCAGGCGAATTGCCGGATTGAATGCGATCGATGAAGCAGTGGGACGCGCGACTGAAATGGGGCGCCCGGTCTTAATGGTGCCGGGACTTACCGATACTGCGGTTAATGCCAAGACAATGCAAGCGATCAATATCTTCGCGCATGTCAGTCGTATTGCCGCCCGGTTTGCCAACCCGATCTTGGTTTGCTGCTACAACGCTTCAACCTTTACGGTAGCTCAAGAGATTATTCGAGACGTTTACCAAGAAGAAGGATTGATTGATCGATACGATGTGGACTCAGTACGGTTCATCTCAGATCGCCAGTTTGCCTTTGCCGCTGGTGTCGCTGGGCTTATCCTGCGAGAGCAGGCTGCCGCAACATTCTTCATGGGAGAGTTTTATGCAGAATCGCTGATCCTAGCCGAAACTGCAAACTCAGTCGGCGCGATTCAGGTAGCAAGCTCTACTGAGTTAACTCAGACTCCATTCTTTATCGCTGCATGCGACTACGTGCTTATTGGTGATGAATTTTACGCAGCCAGCGCGTTCCTCACACGCCAGCCGGTTTTGGTTGGTAGTTTGATCGGTCAAGACTGGTGCAAGCTGGCGATTGCATGGCTGATTGTGATGGGTGTTGTGAGCAACTCCATCCAGCTCAAGGGTGGTAGCAGCAATAAGGTGACTCAAGCTTGGAAAGAGGGGAAGGTGGATCAACTTAAAAAGCCTCGCCCATTCAATATGGGAGACACGACAATGTCTCGATGGCTCAATCCTGACCCAGCGAAAGATATCAAGATCGAGCGCCCCAAGCTTTCACCAGACGAAATGCCTCCGAAGGG
>Ga0164297_10001567_pt1 | contig 23952 bp, 19 predicted proteins | sample GEODES058metaG_FD_113539 | JGI IMG/M metagenome (GOLD analysis project Ga0164297, IMG submission 113539) | Dystrophic lake water microbial communities from Trout Bog Lake, Wisconsin, USA - GEODES058 metaG | ecosystem: Environmental > Aquatic > Freshwater > Lake | place: USA: Trout Bog Lake... | reverse complement strand
TGGGTTGGGTTGGGTTGGGTTCTCGGCCGGAGGGGCCTCGAGACGTTGAGCAGTAAATCGCGTTTCCTTTACTCACACCGCATGCGCGTTCCACGAGATGGAGAACGCCCCGCCCGTGAAGCTCCACCCGCTCACCGTGAGCAGCACGATGGCGAGCCACAGCGGGGCGTTCATGGAGTTGAAGAAGGGGCACAGGCAGGCGCTTAGAATCAGCACGCCGAAAATGCACCTGGGGCAGAAAAGGAAAAACACCCCACACAGGATGAGGCAGAAGATGGTGAAGCACAGCACCCCGCAGTCGGTGGTGCGGCTGGTCATGAGCTTGATCCGATTCGCGTGCGCGAGGCACAGGCGCTCGACCGTGTCGAGCCTGTCCTCCGTGTCGGGCAGGGGGGGGGCGGACGGCTGCCCCTCCTCCATTCACCCAACCATGCACACCGTCTTTAATATCCTTCGCTCACTCGAGCAGGAAGTCAAACACGCGCAGGCCGTCCTCGAGGTAGGTCAGCTCCCAGGGGTCCACCACAAACGTCTCGCAGACGGAGCCGGCCGGGTTGCTGTCCTCCTCCTGCAGCCGCCGGACCAGGCACACCACGTACACCTTGCCCTCGACCGGCTCCATCGTGTTGGGCGAGTCGAGGTGCACCTTGAGGGCAGACTGGGAGACGGCGTCGCCGCGCAGGCTCACGGGCAGGCGGCGGAGGACGGGGCGGGCCGAGTGCGACGAGAGCCTCAAAAGGAGCCGCTGGCCGATGGGCAGCAGGCCGGACAGCGCGTCCATGACGGAGATCTCCACGTGCTCGTTGATGCCCAGCCGGGCCACGTAGCCCATCCTCTCCACGCTGAAGTTGCCGTCGTGCTGGTTGTCCTGCCCGGGCTCGACGAGGCACCCGACCCGGCTGTCCCAGGCCACGCAGGCCCCCTTGCGCCACACCATCGGCAGCATGACGAAGCCGCGCTCCTTGAGCTGGTCCTGCCAGCGCAGGACGTCGAGGCTCACGCCCGACAGCATGTCGGAGCCCGGGCTGGGCTCGAACTCGAGCGTGATGCCGCCCGCCTCCTTGTTGAGAAAGAGGATCCCCAGGCACCCGGTGATGGGGTTGCGCACGCAGTAGGCCCTGCCGGGCTGGATGAAGTAGGTCACCTCCGCCGGCGGGAGGTCCACGACCTTGCAGCCGATGCGCGCGGCGACCTCGCACTGGGCCCCCATGTGCAGCACGTCCTCGACGGCAAAGTTCTCGATGTTGGCCAGGCGCGCCTGCGCCCCGGTCTCGGCAAACGTCACGTCGTGGCAGCGGATGAAGCTCTCCAGCTTGGTGTGGGCGGGGTCGAGCACGATCGACTCCAGGGCGCAGTTGTAGCAGTTGAACGCCCGGATCTCCACCACGCCGCCCGGGACGGCCGCCCGGGGGACGTAGCGCAGGACGTGCTTGAGCAGGGTCAGGCTCAGGTAGTTGATGATGCCCGGGTGCAGCTTGCTCTTGAGGAAGCTGCCGCACAGCGAGCCCAGCACCAGCAGCTGCATCACGTGGATCCCGGCGCCGACGCTCAGGATCTCCTTGGGCTCCTGGCAGGGGTGGTCAGAACGCGAAACCGCGCACGCACAAACCGACCCACCTTGCGCCAGACCGCCCGGATCATGTAGGGGTGCTCGCCGAAGCGCTCCGAGAACTGGAAGTCGGCGTGCTCCAGGATCCCGAAGAAGGCAAAGTGCCGCTCCATATCGAACAAACTCACCTCCAGGAAGCGCTGGATGTCCACCGAGAACTCGCGCAGCATGTCGTCGATGGCGCACACCAGCACCTCCTTGGACACGTTGCACGAGTGCGCGAGCTCCGCCCCGTACTGCTTGTAGCACACCCCCGCGAGGAGGGTCTGGACCACGAGGGGGTCCATCTTGTCCCGCCACCCGTTGAAGCCCGCCGCGACCCGGAGCACCCCGTCCGTCTCCACGGTGCCGTCGGGCAGGCCGCTGCTCGACACGTACTCGCACAGCCGCTCCCCTGCCTGGCAGAACCGCCCCTTGGCGAGGCACTCCCGCAGCCACGCCGCCACCCGGTCGTACCACTCTTTGGCGGCGCCGTCCTGCGGCGGGGTGGGCCGGCGGAGGAGGCCCAGCAGGGTGTCGAGGGGCACGATGGGCATCTCCGTCTCGCGCATGTAGCAGCACGAGTAGAGGATCGGCCCCCAGTGGAGGCACCGCCGGACCAGGCTCCACGTCATGCCCACCACGTCCGTGAGGGCCAGCGCGTCGAACTGGAGCGAGTTGACGGCGCGCGCGATGGCGTCCTGCCGGTCCGGGTACTGGATGAGGTACTGGACCATCCGGCACCACGCCGTGAAGTAGGTGGCCCGCGCCTCGTACACCTTCTGGAGGCGCAGCAGGTTGTTGCCCCGGCAGCGGCGGTGGAAGAGCGTCTCGAGGTGCTTGCCGATGTAGAAGCCCAGGTAGTCCAGCAGGCCCAGCGTGGTCCGGTTGATCTCGTTGGCGACGGTCGAGATGGTGTTGGGCAGCCCCAGGAAGGTGCTCGTCGTCAGGTTCGTCCCCGCCAGCAGGTACGGGCCGGCCGCCGCCGTCTGGCCCTCCAGGGGGGTCTTGCGGGCCGCGAACGCGCTCGCGTTCACCTCGTTGAACTTGCCCTCCTGCTTGCCGGCCTCGTACACGGAGCTGCCCGGCTCCAGCTGCATCGTCACCGTCCCGATGGTCTGGTTCTGCTCGTTGGCCTTCTCCGAGGCGAGGTGCTCGTTGGAGCTGCGCCCGCAAAAGTAGGGGAAGGACACCAGCTTCTTGGTGATGTTGACGCGCTCCTTGTGCACGCCCTCGCACGTGGTGAGGCTCGCCTCGTTCTGGTGGTCCCCGCGGCAGTAGGCGAACTTGATGATGGTGTCCTGGTCGTTCTCCGTGTTGCCGCGCGACTCGAAGCTGATGTAGAACGTGCCGTTGACCTTCTTGTCGGGCGACGTCACCACGTTGCCCTCCGCGTCGAGCTGGAGCATGCAGCTGTTCTCCAGCGCCACCGCCGTGAACCGCTTGAGGATGGTGAGCCCCTGCTGCGAGGGCTTCACCCCGCACCGCTCGCAGAAGTCCTGGTACACCTCCGAGACGATCTTACCCGTGTGGTCCTTGCCGGCCGAGTTGGCGCTCGCCACGTAGCACACCATGATCTTCTTGTTGCCGCACTGCACCCACTCGGAGAAGTTGCCGCAGCCGGGCGCGATCTCGATCGCCCTGCCGAAGGGCGTGTGCGTGTCGTTGTTGCTGCCCACCGTGTGGCCGATCATGCTGATCTGCAGCTCGATGAAGAGCTGCAGGTTCTGCGAGTTGAGCTTTTTGAACGTGTTGACGTCGATCGCGCCCTCCAGCAGCGTCCGCCTCGCCAGGTCGTAGGGGCTGTGGTAGAGGTGCCTGAACGGCGCGCCGTCGTCCATCTTGAGCAGGTGCCGCTGGTACTTCTGCCGGGGAAAGAGTCAGCGGTGGCGGGCGCGGGCAGGGGAGGGGTCACCTGCAGGATCTTGTGCACGCTCAGCCGGCCCTGCATCTCCTCGCGCTCGATGTTCTTCATCACCTGCACCGCCTCCATCACCCGGTCGCTGAGGAACGCCCCGGCCTCCGCCATCCCCTTGAACACGTTGAGCCCGTACCGCACCACCTTCTGCAGCATCTGCACCGCGCTGTACGGCGACATGTCCCCGGCCTCCACGCTGCCCTTGATGTGGTTCATCACGGCCCGGTAGTTGCCCAGCTGGCACCCGGGCATCGCGATGTGGTCCTGCGTCTTGCTCTCCGCCGTGTAGTAGCGGTGCGTCACCAGCGCCAGGTCCCACGGCACGTCCAGCTCCCGCAGCAGCACCAGGTCCGAGTTGGTCCCGTCGTACAGGAGGCAGCACCTCAGCAGGCACAGCGCCAGGGGCGGGAGCGCCCCCATGTTGAGGCAGAAGCAGTCGTAGCTCTCCGTCACGTCCAGCCCCCGCAGCTGCCGGAACCGCATGTTGATGGGGCACAGCGACGCCACAAAGTGCGAGTACCACGCCCCGTCCCGCGTGGCCCGCACCGGCCACCCGAAGAGCGACATCACCGCGTACTCGGGGTCCTCCTCCTCCTCCTCCTCGCCCCGCTTCCGCTTCTTGGTCCCAAACTCCTTGCAGGCCTGCTCCAGCTTCGCCCGCGCCTCCATCTGCCGCCCCCGCATCGCCTTGACGAACCGCTCGAGCTGCGCCAGCGCCTCCTCCTCTGCCGGGTCGCCCGTGTCCCCGAGCCAGTCCAGGTGCGGGTAGCCGATGATCCGCAGCTCCCGCGGGTTCTTGAAGTGCTTCGTCACCAGCTTGCAGATCTTGTACGGCTCGAACCCGGGGGAGCAGACCCTGTCGATGCCCAGCCGCCCCCCGGGGTTGCAGAAGAACTCGCTAGGGTTCACGCCGGAGTTATCGCCCATCACCCCCGAGGCCTGGTAGATCAGGATGTGCTCCAGCAGCCCGCGCAGGTACCGCACCCGCTCCGACGCCTCCTTGAACTTGGACGACCCCATCGCGGGGTAGACCAGGAACCGCTCCTGCGCAGGGGCGTCAGGCCAGGCAGGGGCGCACAGGCGCAGCGACTCACCAGGATCAGGCGCAGCGAGTCCACGTTGATCAGGCTCGTCACCGACACCACCCCAAACTGCGCGATCTCCTCGCGGTCCGAGCCCTCCACCTTGAACAACGCCGCGGTGAAGCCCAGGTTGATCTCGAAAAAGGGCAGCTGCGTGTACTTGGGGCCCGACTGCAGGTCTGCGCTGTCGTCCGCCAGCAGCACGCTCCCGAAGCGCCCCGCCCCTGCCTGCGCCTCCTCGTCCCGGTCCACGATCTCCTGCAGCAGCACCCCTAGCACGTTCTTCTTGTTCGGGTCGTACTTTAGCCGCAGCCGCACGTTGGCCGTGCACTCGATCTCCTCCGTCGGCACGGCGAGCTTGTTCAGGTTGAAGTTGTTGGCCATCGAGTTGAGCAGCGCGAACAGGTACAGCACCTTCTGCAGCTGCTCCGTCAGGCCGGCGGGGCAGTAGTCCACAAACGACCACGTCACCCCCGCGTAGATGGGGAAGTCCGCCTCCGCCACCATCCCGAAGCACTTGCCCTGCGACTCGATCGACCGCAGGTGCTGCGGCGTCACCCGCAGCAGCCCCGCCGGGTGCCAGTAGCGGGTGAGCCGCAGGGGGTAGCGCCGCGCGTCCGTCACCGAGTCCGCGGACCGCACGGCCCCGATCGAGCGCTGCCTGCCAGTGACTGGCACCTCCTGCGACGGCGTGTGGCTGCATTGCGACGGGTTCTGCGAGGGGTTGTGGCTGCCCTGCGAGCTGAAGGGGACGTCGCCGTCGATCGGGTTGTCATTCGACGCGTGCAATTCATTGGCTGGCGCATCCAGCCCGTCGTGCGAGAGCGCATCCTCCTCCGTTGCGCAGTACTCCATGGATACGTGGCGGTTTTGATTTTCCTGTTTTAATTAAAAAAAAACCATGCGAAAAAAAATTGACCACTCACCAACGCGCGAAAAAGAAATGACTGCTAACATTTCCTATCAAAGAATTTTAATTTACACATAAAAGCTCGTAAAGCGGGTCGCGAGACACTTTTCAGAGAAATGTCCACCACCGACGACGAAATTCGCCAGCCGTCCCAGGGCGAGGTGTTTCACGAGCTCCCCGACCGCCAAGTCGTGCCCACGCCCTCCGACTTCGGCGTGCCCCTCACGCAGGTCTCGTTCGCCTCCGACTCGCAGCCGACCGTCGATCCGTACGAGCATCTGCAGCAGGAGCTTCGCTCCATGGGCTACGACGAGCCGCCCGCCCTCCTGCCGGAGAACCTCAAGCACCGCTACCCGATCCCCAGCAACACCCAGGGCGCGGAGGCCTACGCCAGGACCCTGGACCGCCTCCAGAGCGCGCGCGACGAGGTGTTTGAGTTTGTCCTCCGGGAGCTCGACCGGCGCCCCCGCCCGGAGAACCTGCGCTACACCCTCACGCCCCAGAGGGAGTGGTGCTTCATCGGCCGCAACGGCGTGCGCCTGACCCCCGAGGGCGACATCGAGGTGCGGGGCATCCCTGGCCTCTTCAAGGTGGCGTGCGTCGCCTCGGAGACGGTCACCAACTTCCTCCGCGTCATCAAGCCCATCAACAAGAGGGAGCTCCAGGAGCGCGTCCACACGCTGCTGCTCGACTACGAGAGGTACCTCACCCGCCGGGCCCGCAACGCGCTCCAGCGCCTCCAGCCGCTAGGTGCCCTTGCCCACCGCGTGGATGTGGCAGTGGTTGCGCGCGCCCTTCTTGACCACGCTGATCTCCTTCAGCACCTTGCTGACCGCGCTGATCCCGCTGGCAGAGTGCCGGAGCTCGACGGCGTAGCCCAGCGACAGCTCGTTGCAGATCCCCTTGCGCACGAACTCGCTCCCGATCGACCCCTCGAAGACGCGCTCGTCGAGCTGCAGCACGCACTGGAGCGTGTCGCGGTGCGCCCAGGCGGAGACGACCTTGCCCACCGGCACGCCCTTGTGCTCTAGGTGGACGGGGATCGCGCGCCCCTGCCTGTTGGCCCCCTCGACCTGCTCCACCATGGAGTGAATGTCGTCCTTGTTGAGAAATAAACCCTGGTAGTTGTTGTCCATCCCCTCGGGGTTGGCAGTGCCCCACAGGAGCAGCTGCGACATTCGCGCGTTTGGGCAAGATCGTTTAAATAGCGCGCGGAGGAAAGGAACGCCTATAAAAAGGCCACCCGCGAGGGGCGATGGACTGGTCCCGCCTCCGGGACCCGTCGACGTACATGGTGCTCCTCCTCCTGGCGATCGCCTCGTTGATCATCGCCCAGGTCCCCCAGGGCCAGGGCCTCGACTTTCTCATGGTCCTCTTCGCCTGCACCGCGCTCCTGGCAGGCGGCTAGAGGCTGCTGAGGGCCAGGAAGGTGGTGAGCTCCCCGTTGAGGTTGGCCAGGTTGCTGGTCACCACGGGGATGGTGACGAAGATGAACAGGATGCGGTAGGCCATGTCGCACCAGTGCAGGCTCACCCAGATGGTCCAGAAGCCTTCATCATTGATATGAAACCACTTTCCTAAAGTACCATTTTCATTGATTAGTGGATTTGCCAGATACAGAAAGCTGAACAGGTGCTTCAGCGCCTCCACGACGCACACCGAAAGAATAAAGAACAGCTGAATGTAGTACGAGGTCCACAGCCCGCTCTGGGACAGCGAGAAGACGAAGCCGCTGGCCGAGCCGAAGTGGATCAGGCTCACGATCAGGAAGGACAGGCTCGTCAGCTGCCCAAAGATGAACAGGAAGCGCTCGTTGGTGAAGTTGCTGGCACTTTTGTTCTGCGACAGCATGTCAAAGAGGAAGAAGGAGGCCGCCAGCTGCGCCAGCCGGCAGAGGAAGATGTTGCTCATCACGGCAAGCACCGTCTCGTGCAGGGGCGAGTTCTGCTTCGTGATCATCCCCACCCAAATGTAGGGGTCCGCCAGCACGAACATGGTCGCCATCACGTGGAACAGCGTGCCGCGCAGGCGTTCTGAATCCAGGTACTGTTCCTTTCCAGTTTTGGTGTACTGCACGGCGTTGGGCAGCTGGATTCCCAGGAAGCTGAATGGGTAGTTGGGGTATGGAAATAAACTCGTCGTTCCAGGTCTTCTGTATGCTGGTGTTCTTCTTAGTCCTCTTCCCATGTCAGGTGTTATCACAGGAATTACAGCCTTCTTGTAAGGTGAAAAATGGACAGGCTCTGCACCTCCTGCCTGGACAGTGGCAGGATAAGAACCCCCGGCACTCGTGGGAGAACCACTGCCATAAGCAGCTGACGGGTCAAAGTAAACAGATTCCCTCCTGACAGTTGATGCCTGTGAATGGTCAGTCGAGTAGAGAGAATCACTGGTATCATAATGAACAGGTATGCCACTGGCAGTAGCTTTCCCCGAATAGGCAGATGGAGAACTCGACGGTGGTAAATAATGAACAGGTTGGACAGCCACTGACGAAGAATGAACAGAGTGGACACTGGCAGCCTCATGTGCAGTTGGATCACGCTGCCAAGGCACTTGAGCCTCATGTGCAGTTGGATCACGCTGCCAAGGCACTTGGTCGGTCTTTTTAACACTGTTTTTTTGAGGAGTAACATAATCAATACCATTATCACGAAAATTAGTTGTCCATTCAAGCGTTTTTGTTTCGTTGACTGATTCTGGACGTGCGTAAGTCTCGACATCATCAGCCCGCTCCACAACCGCAACCACCTGATCGGCCGTACCCTTGTACAGAACAGTCGTCATCCAATACCCCCCAAAGTAAATCAGGCACACGAAAAAACCGGCAAAAGACACCAGGCCCGTATACGGCGTGTTGGGGAAGCTCCTGTGCCCCGGCTGCGCCTCGACGTTGCTGTAAAACTGTCCTGAAGAGAAGGCGTACATGAGGACCACGATCAGGTAAAAGACTGACAGACCTGCCGTCATCCATGTGGAGTACGGTCCCAGCGGATACAAGGGAGTCCTTATGATCCGGTAGCCGTCATCTGAAATTTTCGCTTGGTCGCTCGTGGCAAGGGCCCCGTATTCAAAGGTTATGAACATGGAAATGATAGCCGCCCCCGTGAGAAGGAAAGCCACATAATTGTAGCTCCCCAAAAACAGCTCCCCGGCAGGGGGCTGGATGCTGGCCACCATCACCCCCTCTGCCCGGTCCAGGCAGTCCAGGTACGTGTCGCCGTCGGTCATGTTCAGGTTCAGCACCTTCCTGATGCAGCTGAAGAACCCGTAGTCCCTGGGCCAGCCGTGGTCGCTTTGGGCGTCACAGTTATTGTTTATGCTGTTGAAGTACTCCATCATGTGCCTCCTGTAGTCGAGGAAGGAGTCGGAGGGGATGGCGCCCCCCGCCGTGAGCCCCTGCTCCTTTAAGCACATGTACAGCCTCATGTGCTCGTCCATGAACCCATAGTGCATGCTGAAGGCGTTGGGCTGCAGCCAGTCCCTGGACCGCGCGCTGGTGAGTGTCACCATCTGGCTGGCAATTGTGCTGTCTAGAGTAGCATAGATAGCCCCCAATGTTACGATTCCTCCTATCAAAACAATGTTGATAGCTAGAAAAATAAAAGCCACACAACAATTGTAAGCCTTTTCCTTTCTGTTTGATTGCTTTCTGTGATCAGACTGTCCTGATTTTGTATCCACATCCATCGTTCCCTCGCCCTCGTGGCGCTCCTAAATACTGCCCCGCCCACCCGAAAAACGGCTATTGCAATTTGACGCCCCGCCACAACCGGGGCACGGGCGTCTCGAGCTGCGGGGCGGCCTTCTCCCAGTCCCACCAGACGTACACTGCCTGGGCCAGCAGCACCACGATCCCCACGAGGAGCATGGCCCACGGCACGCCGCCCGACAGGATGCCCGCCGGGACGACGGAGAGGCACACGAGGAGGGAGAGCACGCCCATGTCCACCCCCGCCTGGCCCAGGAGGCGGGTCTGGAGCGACACCCCCAACAGCTCCTCCCAGTCGAAGGGGTACATGCCCACGATCGCCACCACGGCGACCCCCACGAGCGCGCCGCCCATGGCCCTGTACAGCACGGGCAGGGGGAGGCGCAGCGCGAACAGCCCAAAGTGGAAGGCCACCAGCACGAGGATCGAGTGGCCGGTCCCGCGGGACAGCCAGTCCCGGGGCACGGCGGAGCAGTACCGGGCGGGCGCCGCGGCCAGGACGAGGAGGATGGCCAGGTACGCGACGGTGACGGCCGCCGCGGCCTGGTGCAGGGTCAACCCACCGAAGTAGGCCTGCCGGTACGTGTTGGCGAGGGTGCCGTTGCACGGGAGCGGGGCCGGGGCGGCCGTGCTCTCGGCGAGGCTGTAGCAGTACAGGACGCACAGGGCGAAGACCTGGCTGAAGTAGGCCTGGGCGGCCCCGTCAAACTGCTCGGCCGCGGGCAGGACCAGCGCGATGAGGAGGTTCGCGAGGGACAGCGCGGCCAGGTACGTCAGCACCGCCAGGTCCATCACCGGCGGGGCGCTGAGGGCCTCGCGCACCGACAGCCACCCGAGCCCCACCACGGAAAACAGGAGCAGCTTCACGGCGTGGAAGATGTGGCCGTCGCGCATCCCCTGCCTGCACGCGGGCGGTTTAAATACGCGGATATATAAACGCGCGGGACAGCAGTCTGAATCATGGAGGCCTCGCCCAAGATCCAGATGGCCGAGCCGCTGCTCCAGGGGGTGAAGCAGGAGGACCGGGCGATGGTGCGCAACGTCATATACCTGCTGCACGCCTGCAAGCACCCGGAGCGGCTGTGCGTGTCGTGGAGCGTGTCCAACACGCGCAACGGGTACGAGGTGACGGGGCTGCTGGACCCGAACAAGGACTTTGAGATCTTCAAGGAGGACCTGGACCTGATCCACCTCGCCGACCCGCTGCGGATCCAGTCCATCTCGGTCCGGAAGACGGGCGACGCCCCGCAGCTGCTCATCCGCGTGCTGTCGAGGAGCGAGCCCGTCATGCTGACCGAGCTGGACGTGCTGACGGTGCAGAGGAAGCGCCGCATCGCCTAGTATATCAGCGCCGCCGCTCCGCGAACGCCCGGATGCAGGACTTGATCTCGTTCTCGGTGTCGCAGATGACTTTATTGGACACCCCCAGGCAGTTGAGGTACGTCTCGGAGGGCAGCAGCGCGTGCACCCCCGCCACGGCCGGCAGGTGGAACAGGTCCCCGACCCGCAGCCCCGTGCGCGCCATGTACAGCATCCCCACCACCATGCTCTGGAACCGCGCCCCCGGGCACACCTTCTTGAGGCCCATCCGCTGGACCTGGAACAGGCACAGCGCGATGTTGGCCGCGCACACCTGCACCAGCCGGGCCACCAGGGAGGGCGGCGCCCCGGGCGCGGGCGCCTGGCAGAGCGGCGACGACTGCTCGATCCGCGCCACCTCCGCCACCACCCCCAGGAGGCACGGCAGGTCGTACGGGCGCTCCTTCTTGCGCTGCCGGAGCACCCGCCAGAACGCCTGCCGGGACTTGGCCGCGTACCGCTCCCGCTCCTGCCGGAGGCACCCCTCCGTGCCGCTGGAGGTCAGGAACCAGTGCACCACCGCGTACACCCGCTCGTACAGCCCCTCGTCCTCCACGGACCGCGGCTCGGGCGGGGTCTCAAACACCACGTGATCCATGTACTCGGTCGCGCTCGCCCGCACCTCCCTGATGCACAGCCCCGTCACCAGGCACACGTGGCCCCCGTCGTCCGTCTCCGCCAGCGGGCACTGGCAGCCCGCCATGCTGTCCATGCACCGGTGCAGCGCCCCGCACAGCACGCACCCGGCCCGGTCCGCGTCGTACCGCTCCCACCGACAGGCGTGCCCCTTGGGGGGGTAGCGGAAGGGGTGCCGCAGCCGCAGCCACACCTGGTCCAGGTGCTCCATCGTGGCTGTTTGGAGAAGGGGGCGCTTGCGTGGTTTGCGAGACGCTTTTTTTGGGGGGAGGGCGTATTTATGCAGGGCTCCCCGTCGGTGGATGCGCATCCTCCTCCTGCTGCTGCCCTGCGCGTGGGCATTGACTATTCCGCCCCAGCCGGCCCTGGTGTGCCCTGACCTGTTCAACTACTACCCCGACCTTATATCGTACCTTTCCGGGTTCCTCCTTGGAGGGACCCAGCCTGATACTGCAGATTACTCTAAGATGTATTGCAGCTTAGCTACGCAGGTTATATGCACTCCAAACATACATTCTGATATATTGAACCCTAGCTTCATCATTCCAAGTGCGCATGGGAGCTTCAGGGGGGCAGGCATGAATTTCGATGTGTATTCCACAAGCATTTCAGACAATTTTTTCATCAATATGCAGAATCTTTCCTGCTATTATCAAAACACCTGCAATAATGTCCTGGTAAACGGTGCCTCCCTCGACTTTTCCAATCAGATCCCTATAACCTCATCCGATGCTGCGCTGGCAGTAGACACAGCACATGATTACTATGGCATTTACTACAGCTCCCCCACCAAGCTGGTGCTCTTCTACCCGGCCAACCTGGCGTTCAACGCCAGTGGGATCAACTGCAACCAGGCCCTGCCTGTCAACGGCACCCCTCCTATAGCCACCACTGCCCCGTTCCAAACGACCCCTGCCCCTGCTGTTCAAGCAAAAACGATCCCTGCCCCTACGGTTCCAGCGCCCAGTGTCAAATCGCCCGCCACTCCGCCCCCCGCCCCCAGCCCCTCCACCACCGACAACACCAACACGATTGTGGGGGCGGTGGTGGGGACGGTCATAGGGCTGCTGGTGTTGATCGCGCTCTTCTTCCTGGTCAAGCACTTCGCCCCGACACCCCTCGAATCCAGGTACCCACCAACCCCCTACACCCCCCTGGGCGTCAGGTACCAGCCCGTCCCCTACTACCACCCAATGAGGTGATTCATTAAGAGTAGTACTCGTCCAGCTCGCCCTCCTCCGTCTCCTCGCTCTCGCTGGCAGGGGGGGTCGGCTCGGGCTCCTCCTCGCCCCAGAAGGGGGCCTGCATGTCGTTGTGGCAGATGCAGGCCAGCTTACAGGCGAGCGCGACCTCCTCCGGCGAGTCCAGCTTGACAAACTGGCCCTCCAGGAGGATCCACGCCGGCCGAGTGACCAAGGGCGACACAGGGAGTGCATCGGAGGGCATCACCCGGTTCATGAGCTGCTCCGGGTGGTACTGGAACCCGCGGGAGAGGTTGAGGGGCTTCCTGGCCCAGCCCGTGCAGATCTGCATGCGGCGCTATCGTTTCCCTGCCCGCAACGGGCCTTAAATAGACCCGTCGCCCAGCACGCGGTGCTCCAGCGTGTGGTGCATGAGCGCGTCGAGCGTGCCGTGGATGTGGGCCAGGCTGCGGGCGAAGACCTGGTGCAGGCTGGCGCTGTACTCCCGGGTCTCGGCCGTGAACGCCTCGCACATCTCGCGGAAGTTGGCCTCCTCCCGCAGGTCCTGCCGCTCCAGCCACGCCTTGGCGCAGGACCGCACCACGTACTCGAGCTTGCTGCAGTACCACAGCATCAGGAAGAAGTGGCTGAAGCGCGCGTGGATGTGGACGTGCTGCGCGTTCTTGGCCGGGCGGGTCAGGTCGATGCAGATGTTGCACGAGACCCCGCTCAGGCAGCAGGTGGTGTAGCCCGCGTACATCCGGATCGGCGGCTGCGCCCCCACCATCACGTCCCGGCAGAGCTGCTGGAGCAGGGCGTTGCGCGGCTTGGGGATGTGCGCCACCCGCGCCTGCACCCCCCGCACCGCCTGGTGCACCTTGGTCACGCCCGCGTTCATCTCCACCGCCCACGGGTCCCCGGCCTCCTTGCACTTGCACAGGTGCTTCCGGAACGTCCCCTGCCCGATCACGTCGTAGCTCTTGGCCAGGTAGAACTGCCGGAACTCCTCCAGCGCGATTTCCGGATCTGCCATACCTGCTGCGGGCGCGCCCCGGGCACGTTGGCCGGCGGGGGCGCCGGTTTTTGTAGCGGCCAGTCGATGGTCGCGCGGATGGCCACGCGCGGCTTGGGCGGGCGGGCGCTGAGTATCAACTTATCAATTCCGACGCTGATCGCAAGATCGCCCAGCCTGCTCGGCCGCCTGCAGAGGTAGTACACCACTAGCACGATCACGATCAGCCCGCACACGCCCCCGACCGTCGCCCCGGCGATCGTGGGGATGTCGGGCGCGTTCTGCGCTGCCGGCGTGGTGGCCGGTGGGGCGGGCGTCGTAGTAGTCTGGACCGTCGCCCCTTGGACGTAGCAGTCCGAGCCGACACACAGCACCGGCTGCTCCTGCCCGAATTTTACACCCGCTTGCTGCAGGCTAGGAATGAATGGCGCTACTGACTCTGCGTAGCTTGCATTGGACGTGTTGGTGGCGTTGCTACTGTTGCCCACGACCAGTGCCCGCAGATTGCTGACGAACGCACCTTGACTGAACGTGTCTGGTGCCACAATGTATATGCCTACATCAATGTCTGCCTGAACTGAGATCATACACAGAAAAAAGACCCCAGGCAGGGGGGGCATACGTCGTTTACGGGTGCTCTCTTAAATCACTTTGCGCATTTTCATTTTTTAAAGTCCGGAGGCCCGGGAATTTATTTGACCACCATTTAAAAAAAAATACATAAATGGAGGCGGCGAAGAGACGTGTATTTTTTTTATTTGAAGAGCCAAGGAAAATAAAAGGCGCGTCCGACAGCGCAGCGCGATTTTCGCAAACCATGACCGACCTCCGCTACCCGCCCTTCTGCAAGGACTTTGACCTCAAGATCTTCCTGTCGCTGGAGCTCATCACCGAAATCGTCGCGCTCCAGTACAAGCAGAGCACCGGCGATCTGGCGCCGATGGACGACTTCGCGCCGGACTACACTGCGCTTGAGATCAGCAACGGCGTGCTGCCCAGCGGCCTGGAGTTTGAGTACAAGTCCATCGATTCCAAGGGCAAGAAGGGGATGGTCATCTACACGGGCCCCAAGAACCACCACGCGCTCCTCGTCGCCAAGAGCGCCCTGTCGAACCACAACCAGACGGAGCTGAAGCTCTTCGGCCACGCCATCACGGCCAGCTGCCCGGAGATGCTCTTCAATCTGGTCTCGCTCTGCTACGACTACCAGCAGAACAAGGACTACCCCTCCTTCAAGGCGGCGGTGCTCAAGCTGTTCGCCGCGACGCGCCCCTTCGAGACGACCAAGGCCAAGAAGGACCTCAAGAACTTCCCGGCCGAGCTGTGGGATCTCAACAACCGGGACGTCATGATGTACTGCTTCTTCAAGCGCTGCTACGACGACGTGAAGCAGTACAATCAGTTTCACACCCTCGGCAGCCTTGTCAAGACCGGCTACTTCACCGCCGTCGAGGCCATGCCGAATCCTTGGTGGGGCTGCGGGGCGGAGGACGATCTCCAGACGTTCGCGGCCAAGATCGAGGCCGCCTACACCGGACCGACCGGCCCCACCGTCGTCGAGATCTGCAAGCGGCTCCTCGTCGCCAACGAGGGCCAGAACCGCTTTGGCCAGGTTGCCGAGCGCTTCCTCGCTTACGTCTCCGACTTTTCCGACCACACGGACTTCTGCTACACCTTCGATGAGATGGGACTCGACAACGTCTTCTACGTCCTCGACCCGTCCAACGGCGGCCTCACCCCGCTCGACGACGTGGACGAGGCCCAATTCCACGCGGCCATCGAACCCCCCTCCACCCCGAGCGAGGGCACCCTCTCCGATGGGCGCGCCACCCCGCCCGGGCGCACCCTCTCCAACGGGCGCGCCCTGTCCGAGGCCGGGCGCACCCTCTCCGTGTACCCCCGTGCCTGAAAAGGGCGGGAGGGGTGGGTATTTATGGGGATGGGTTGGGTGAGGAAATGAATTCCGAGGAGGGCCTGCGCGCGCTCGAGAGTCTGCATGACAGGCTGTGCGTGTTGGAGCGGGCGTATGCTAAGCCATTGGGGCCGCATTATCCAACTCCAGTAGACAAAGCCATTAATGAGATTTTTTTTGCTGCGTCTGTACCCATTGACACAGCAAAAGGAAAGCTTAATTCAACAAAGTTGTGGGATGTGGTGCAAGAGGTAAAGAGACTGAGATCACAACATATCGATGCAATCAGGGCCAATCAGGATTATGTTATTCAAGAACTGAAAAATAAGATTGCAATGCGCACAATGGGAGGGCCCCAAGATGAATATGAGAATATTGGCAGGCAGTTAAACTATGTCTTTAAAGAAGCATATCTGATCCCCCGTTAACAACACACAGCCCTCACTCCGCCACCATGGGCACCGCAGTGAGGCTGTGGGCCTCCTGCCAGGAGTGCCCCTTGTGGAGGGTGAGGCTGTGGCGGGCCAGGTGCGCGTCGAGCCGGTGCAGCCGCTCGGCCCCGCGCACGGACGCGTAGACGTCGATGAACTTGTTGGATTTCTCGCTGAGGAGGCGCCGGTTCCCCGTCGACGACACGACGGTGTTGACCACGACCTGGGAGGGGCTGACCCCCGCCGCGGCCGCCACGGCCTGGAGGAAGGCGGTCTGCACCCCGTTGACGTTGTTGTTGAAGTTGTACAGCGTCGTGTTGAGCGTGACCACGGCCGTGATCTGCTTCTTGTACGCGCAGTTGTACCCGGGCACGCACTCGCACTGGAGCAGCGAGTAGCTCCCGTTGGCCGAGAAGGTGTGCGCGGGGCAGCTGGCAGGGGTCTGCGTGGTGGCGGAGCTGCAGTACTGGTTCGCCGGGCACGTGAGGCAGAAGCTCTGCCCGGTGCTGCCCTGGTAGTTGCCCTGCCCGCAGTTCACGGGCGCGGGGGTGGTGACCGAGTTGCACATGGTCCCCACGGGGCAGGTCGTGCAGGCGGAGGAGACGGCCGCGCTGTAGCTCCCGTACCCGCAGTTGGTGCAGGCCGTGTTGCCCGCCAGCGAGTAGGTGCCGCTGGAGCAGTTGGGGCAGGTGAGGGTCGAGGCCGAGGACGGCGGGCTGGGGCGGTTGACGAGCACAATGAAGGTGGAGATCAGGCTGAACGTGGCGCCGGTGCTGTCGGCCACATAGTACTGCGTCTGGGGGCTGGCGGACGCCGAGTTCCAGGTGAGGGGCGAGGGGCCCGATGTCACAAGGGTCTGGCTAGAACCGGTGGTGTCCGACGCAGGGTCCTTCCACAGGTAGACCGTGCTGGTTCCTGATATGGTCGGGCTGGCGTACAGGACCAGGGTGTCGCCAAAACAGGCGAAGGCCACAACGTACGTTACAGGGGTGGGCACGGGAAAGCTGAGCGTGACGGGGGTCGGGGACGCCACGAACATGGACGCGCTGTACTGCTCACCCCCCGAGCCCCCGCTGGTGGCCATCAGGTAGTACAGCCCGGACGGCACCCCCGAGGTGTTCCAGGTCACGGTCGGCGACCCAGCACCAGAGACCCCCTTGGAGTACAGGTAAGAGGAGCATCCTGCTGCATATGGGGTTAGTGCTACATAATCCACCATGTTCAGGTTGCCTGTAGATTGCAGAGCAATGTTAACCTTATAGGCCAGGTTGCTGTAGATATTCATGCCGAACTGGGCCGGCGTGGGGGTGCCGTACGGGGCCGACGTGAGCGTGACCACGGTCCCTTGCAGGATGCTGATGTTGTTGTACCCATTGAAGGTCAGGAAGGACAGGTCGTTGGCCCCAAAGCCGGGAAAGATACCCAGATAAGTGTCCATCCCAGTCACAGTGACAGCCGCTGTCGCGCCGGACCCAGTGACGCTCCCGACCTGGTAGTGCCCGTTGTTGCACGTGCAGTTGATGCTGGCCACCGCGCTCGTGGAGAAGGACGGGCAGGCGCTGCACGTGGGCGCGCCTCCCAGCGAGTAGGTGTTGGCAGCGCACTGGCTGGGCGTGGTGGTCGCAATGGGGCAGAAATCCGCCTGGGGGCAGGTCAGGCAGGCCGCGACCGCGCTGCTGCCAGTGGAAGGGTTGTAGTAGCCGGCGCTGCAGTTGGTGGGATTGACAGCGCCCGCCGGGCAGTAGTTGCCGCTCGGGCAGGTCGTGCAGTCGCCCTGCTGCGTCCCGTTGGTCGTGCCGCGGTAGGTCCCCCCACTGCAGCTGATGGGCAAGGTCGTTCCGACCGGGCAGTACTCGCCCGCGGGGCAGGCCGCGCAGTAGAAGGAGTTGAGGGCGCCGGTGCCTGGGTTGAACGTGCCGGCGCTGCAGTTGATTGGGTTGACGGAGCCGGTGGGGCAGTAGGCGCCGCTGGGGCACGTGCGGCAGCTCGTCTGGTCCACGGCCCCCGTCGTGGGGTAGTAGGTGCCCGCGCTGCACATGACGGGGGTGGTCGTGTTGATGTGGCAGTAGTCGCCCGCCGGGCAGGCCTGGCACGCTGCGGGCGCGCCGCCCCCGTTGCTCGGGTTGTACGTGCCCGCGCTGCACTGGACGGGGGTGGTGGTGTTGATTTGACAGTAGCCCCCCGAGGGGCAGACCCAGCAGGCGGCGATGGACCCCTGCCCGGTGAAGGCATTGTAGGTCCCTGCCAGGCATTGGGTTGGCGTGGTCGTGTTGATGGGACAGAAGCTCCCAGAGGGGCACACATTGCAGGCGGCGATGGACCCCTGACCAGTGAAGGAATTGTAGCTTCCTGCCAAGCACTGGGTTGGCGTGGTGGTGTTGATGGGACAGAAGCTGCCAGAGGGGCAGACCCAGCAGGCGGCGATGGATCCTTGGCCAGTGAAGGAATTGTAGCTTCCTGCCAAGCATTGGGTTGGCGTGGTGGTGTTGATGGGACAGAAGCTGCCAGAGGGGCACACATAGCAGGCAGCGATGGACCCCTGACCAGTGTAGGCATTGTAGCTTCCTGCCAGGCATTGGGTTGGCGTGGTCGTGTTGATGGGACAGAAACTCCCAGACGGGCAGACCCAGCAGGCTGCAATGGACCCCTGACCAGTGAAGGCATTGTAGCTTCCTGCCAAGCATTGGGTTGGAGTGGTGGTGTTGATGGGACAGAAGCTGCCAGAGGGGCACACATAGCAAGCAGCGATGGATCCCTGACCAGTGAAGGAATTGTAGCTTCCTGCCAAGCATTGAGTTGGCGTGGTGGTGTTGGTGGGACAGAAGCTCCCAGAAGGGCACACCCAGCACGCCCCAGGCACCCCCTGCCCGGTGAACGCGTTGTAGGTTCCAGCCGCGCACTGGACTGGCGTGGTGGTGTTGGCCTGGCAGTAGCTGCCGGAGGGGCAGACCCAGCAGGCGGCGCTGGACCCCTGCCCCGTGAGCGAGTTGTAGTAGCCCGCCCCGCATGACACTGGCAACGCGGAGGCTTGGGGGCAGTAGCTCCCAGAGGGACAGGTCAGGCAGAACGCTGGCGAGTTCCCGTTGGTCAGATTGTTGTACGTGCCTGGCGGGCAGGGGGTCATCGTGGTGCTGTCTACCAGACAGTAATAGCCCTGGTAGCACACTGTCTCTGTCACCACAATGATGTCCTGGTAGCTCTGCACTACTACGTTTGATGGCAGGGCTTGGATGAGTTGTGACTCATTGATAGTAGAAGGAGCTCCCTGGATGGTAATATTGACACTGACAAACGGCGACTGGCACTGTGACAATGAACTTGACCCTGCAGGGGAGAGATAGTTGCTTGGAGTGCATGGCGTGGCAGCAGTGGAAGAAGCAGGGCAATAGTAATTGGGAGGGCAGATGGAACAGATGCCACCAGCCAAATAATAGCCAGCAGGGCATATGCACTGTGAGAGTGAAGTGGAGTTTACAGGAGACTGCAGGCCATTGGGGCATGCAGTGCATACACCAGAATTAAAGTAGTAGTTAGCTATGCAGACACATGCACTACCCTGCAAAATCATGTTAGTGGTGCAAACACACGAGGATAACCCAGATGAACCAATTGGGGAATGGGAATTGGTAGGGCAGTTGGCACAGTTGGTATTGCTAGCCCAGTACGTGTTTGCTGGACAGTAGCTGCATGCCATGACGGTGGGAACACTTGAGGGGGCTGAGTTGAATTGGAGAGCAATCGTCCCTGCAAATACAGCGCTGTAACTTAGATACCAATTCGTATCGCTGCTCCAAAAATTGGGGCTTCCTGGTGCAAAGGTTGTTATATACTGACTTCCTGTTGATGACTGTGAGATGCAGTTTGTAGTGGGTATGTAAAATCCCATAGCAACATACCCATTGGCTGTAAACTGGGTGTTGGGTCCACTCCCACTCCAAGGGAATGTATATGTCCCAGCACTTGGTATATTTACAGTGGTGCTGTATCCATTCAGATAAAAATTTGCCTGGCCATCAGGAGACCATTGGTAATTGTTGCTAGGGAATGTGAAAAAGGGAGTTATAGTGCATGGACCTGTTGTAGTGACTGTCCAGGAAGTAAGAGTGACTGCCTGTGACGGGAGAGGATTGGTTATGATGTGGACAGCGTTTGTACCGTAATTAGTAGAGGGTCCCAAATAACCAGAAGTGCCAGCAATAATATTGTATGCCTGTAGGTACTGTGGGGCAGTACAAATACATGATGAATAGGAGAGGGAGCCTACAGCGCTGATGGAATTGTTGGGGCAGTTGTGGCATGTTCCACTGCTTGCGTACTCACCAGCAGTGCAGGTCTGCAGTAAGCGTCTCCTGAAAACGGGGTCATTTGACATATCAAGAGGCATTCCTCCACAACTTATAGCAAAACATCCTAACACCAACAGCATAATTCTTTTCATTTTCTCAATAAATTACAGCACATAAATACCAACCCACCATCCTACAATTTCAGAGCCACCACGCCATCCACCTCCCCCCACTCCACGAGGTGGGAGCGGCGGAGGGCTGCCCTGGCAGGGTCGACGCGGGAGATGGTGAGGATGACTCGGTGAGTGGCGTCCAGCAGCCGCCGGTTGGGGTTGACCGGGATAATCCCCACGACCTGGATGTTGGCGACAGGGACGCCGGCGGCGACGGCGATGGAGAGGATCTCGGGCGAGCTCAGCAGCCCCGCGGCCGTGGTGGGCGCAGGCGTGTTGTTGAAGTTGAGGAAGAGCGTGAGCGTGAGGGTCTTGGTGTAGCTGCACGCGTACCCTGCCAGGCACTGGCACGACACGACCCCCACGCCCCCCTGGGCCGACGTGGTGTGCGCGGGGCACTGCGCGCACCCGTTCTGCATGTAGTAGCCCGCCACGCACGCGCAGGCGGAATTATCATACGAGCTGCCTGCCTGGCAGGAGGCTAGCACGACCGTGTTGGCCCCGCACCCCGCGCACTGCTGACAGAGTGTTTGACCAGTTGAGGAGGCGTAGGTGCCGGCCACGCACTGCACGCACACGGACTGGGCAGACAGGGACTGGTACGTCCCTGCATAGCATTGCCCACACACTGACTGGGAGGTATGTGACTGGTAGTACCCTGCCTGGCATGACAGGCATGCTGTTGCCTGCGACACGTTGGAGAACAAGCCCACAGGACAGGGGAGGCACGCCCCAGCGCCCACCCCACTGTAGTTACCCACCTGACACTGGCCACAATTTGTACTGTTGGACACGCTGAAGGAGCCCGCCTGGCATTGGCTGCATGCTGAAGTGTTGGAGGCATTTGAGAAGGAGCCTGCCTGGCACTGACTGCACACTGAGGCGTTGGACCCGCTGAAAGATCCAGTTCCGCACACACCACACACTGTAGCATTGGATCCACTGAAAGATCCAGCAGGACATGCGCTGCACAGTGAAGCCCCCGACCCACTGGAGTAAGCCCCCGCTGCACAGTATGCACACACAGAGGCCCCGCTGCCAGCAAAGGATCCAGCACTGCACGTCTGACATGGCACACCACTGCACGTGTAAGCCACACTCTCGCTGCCAGTGCAAGACAGAAGTGGATCATAAGGGTACAACTTGCACGACACATTAACGTCGTTCTGAAACTGAGTCGTGTTGATCACGCTGAGCACCCCAATAAAGGTTGAGCCCCCACAGTTTCCACTGCACACCACATGACAGTTCTGCGAGCTGACGCAAGTGAAGGCGCATGAATAGCTCCATGCACATACTGCACACTGCCAGGACTGGGCGCCATAAGTCATGTTGAAGGGTGTGCCTGCTATGTTAACAATATAGGCTGACCCTGACCACCCACAGCTTCCTGTCGATCCAAAATCCGTGAAAAAGGCGGGGTTGCTTGGGTATATTGCGTACGTGGCGTCAAACTGACCCGAATTGACCACGCAAGGGCATGCTGTGCAGCTCTGTGCTGAAGCAGCGCAGGAAGGACACAAAGCACTCTGCACCTGGTTCATGGCCTGGACATACAGCAATATTGAAGTGAGATTGTAGGACAGTGTTGAGTTGATACGCACTTTATTCCATTGAGTATTGCCAGTGTTACTGCCCCCAAAATTGTAGGTGGAGTATCCATTGTTCAGCGTATTTGGGTTGATCCAGGCAGGGAGGGTGAGGTAGTAGTAGGCTGTGAGAGGACTCTTGAACAGCCACGAGGTGGAGGGCGGCATGCACACCTGAGCCACGCCAGTAGCGGAGCTGTAAGTCCCAGCCGAACATGCAGAGCACCCTGCGCTCGTGGTCAGCCCCTGTGCCGAGCTGTACGTGCCAGCAGAGCAGTTGGCACAGGCAGTGCCCCCACCTATGGATGTGTAGGTTCCTGCGCTGCACAGCGCACACCACAGGATCCCAGTCCCCGACGCGTACGTCCCAGCGGTGCAGTTGAGGCACGTGGTAGGCCCGCCCGGCTTGCTGTACATGCCAGCTTTGCAGTTGACGCAGGTCGACGCGCCCGTGAGCGTGGTGTAGGAGCCCGCCACGCAGCTCAGGCACGAGACCATGCCCAGCCCTGTGGATAGGTAGCCTGGCAGGCACGAGATGCAAATGGACGTGGTGGTGGAGGTCTGGTACGTCCCTGTAGGGCACGTAGTTGTGGCTACCACCCACGGATCAGAGCCGTTCACGCCCGTGTAGTTCCAGGGCACGTCCTGCACCAACCGCGTCCGATTTCCGTGCACCAGCCTCCAGCCGCTGTCGATCCCGCCCCCGCACTCGTCGCAGGCGCTTGAAAAGGGCTTCAGCTCGCTGTCAAAAAACGCGCTCCCCGGCAGGGGAGTGAGCCCGATCGACAGCTTGAGCCCCATCATCCCCGCCACAAACGCCGCCGAGAAACTCGACCCGTACCCCGCCACCAGCGCCAGGCCCCCTCCGCTCACTGTGACAGTGTAGATGGGGTCTGGCACGTCACCCCCCGGCGCGGCCACCTGGACCAGCTGCCCCCTGTTGCTGTAGTCCGCCAGCATCCCCTGCCTCGTGCTGGACGCCGCCACCACCACGCCCCTGCAGTTGGCGGGGAAGTACTCACCCACCTCGCCCGCGTCGTTGCCAGCCGAGGCCACCAGGATCACCCCCCTAGCCACGGCAAAGTCCACAGCCGCCTGCAGGAAGGACGGACACCCGCCCAGGCCCGCAAAGGACATGGAGATCACACTGCAGGGCCTCGGGTTCAGCGGGACGTTGGTCACGTTCCCGCCCGCCACCCAGACCACAGCGTCCGCCACGTCGCTCGCGTACCCCATGCTGCACAGGCCCAGGACCCGGGCTGGCAGGAGGGTGAGCAGGGGCTGCATCGACATGAAGCCGTCCACAGCGCCACCCCTGCCCGCTATTACCCCCGCCATCATGGTCCCGTGGAACGGGGGAGGGCAGCCGGTAGCGTTGTACCCTGGATCGACAGGGGAAGGGTCCCACCCGTCCCCGTCCATGCTGAGCTCTGGATCCGATATGAAATCGTACCCCTCCGCTAGGCTGGCAAAGAGACCCATCGCCGCCTGCGCCAGCCCACCGTCCAACACCGCCACCAACACGCTGGCGTTGCCCAGGTACGACAGGTTATACCAAACATACTCCATCTGCAGCGAGTACGCCTCCCGGTCCAGGTACTGCCACGCCTCCCCCTCTGCCTGGAGCTGCTCTACCAGCACGCTCGTCACCATGGAGTCCTCCTCCACCAGGCTGTCGTTCCCGAACACGCCCGTCAGCATGTCTGCGTCCCCAGCCTCCACGGGCCGCCCCAGGTCCAAGACCACCCCCCCTTGGGTCCACCGCACCACGGAGAGATTTTGCGCAGCGCTCACGTTCCCTGAGACCACCACGCGCGTGGTGTTGCCCCAGGCAGCGGCGAGTCCGCACAAAAGCAGCGCCGCCAGCATCACCCTCTCCGCCGCGCAGCATAAATAGCAAGTTCACTAGTTGGTGCAGTTGGTGCACGTGCCAGCGCTCGTCGCCGAGCACCCGGTGGTGTACTGGCCTGCCTGGCAGGTCTTGCAGCACAGCCCCCCGCTGCTGAACTGACCGACCTGGCAGGAGGAGGAGGGGGTGCACGATGAGCCGGACTTCACGTAGCCGGCGTTGCACTGGAAGGGACACGCGGTGGCAGACGTGACTGGGCTGGCAGGGCCGGTAAAGTATGCGTTGGGTATGGAGGTGCAGCTGGCGGCGGTGAC
>Ga0164297_10001566_pt1 | contig 23985 bp, 20 predicted proteins | sample GEODES058metaG_FD_113539 | JGI IMG/M metagenome (GOLD analysis project Ga0164297, IMG submission 113539) | Dystrophic lake water microbial communities from Trout Bog Lake, Wisconsin, USA - GEODES058 metaG | ecosystem: Environmental > Aquatic > Freshwater > Lake | place: USA: Trout Bog Lake... | reverse complement strand
TGGAACGCAGAGGTAGAGCCGCCGAGCGGAGAACGAAGTCATGCCGTCAACCTTAGAAGTTCCAAACGACACAAATACCTACCTGTTTTAGGGCAGAATGGAGAAATGCAGATTCCCGCCAAGGCCGAGTACGCGATTCGCGCTCTACTCACGCTGGCCGCCAGTGACACATCGGTGAGCGCTGAGCACTTGGCGCAAGAACAAGATCTTCCGTCGAAGTTTCTCGGCGCCATCATGTCCGACCTGCGCCGTGGTGGACTCGTGACGTCTCAGCGCGGCCCCGAAGGTGGCTTTCGCCTGGCACGCACGCCGGACGATATTCAGATTGCCGACATCCTGCGCGTGGTGAGTGGCCCCTTGGCTGGCGTGCGAGGCATGCGCCCCGAGACGCTCGAGTACGACGGGGAAGCAACGCACCTTCGCGATGTCTGGGTGGCGGTGCGTGGCGCCCTGCGTGAAGTGCTCGAACACGTGACCTTGGGTCAGGTGCTGCGCGGTGAGTTCCCTGACTCGGTGAAGCGTTTCACTGACGACCCGGATGCCTGGATTACGCGAACCGTATGATGCGCATTCATACCGACGGCGCCTGCCGCGGTAACCCTGGCCCCGGAGGCTGGGCGTGGGCCAGCTCCAAGGATGCCTACGCCGCGGGCTACGAGGCGCACACCACGAACCAGCGGATGGAAGTCCTGGCCGTCATCGAAGCCTTGAAGGCCAATCCCGATGGTGACGTCGAAATTGTCAGTGACTCCACCTACGTGGTGAAGTGTTTTAACGACAAGTGGCACGCCGGCTGGTTGCGGCGGGGATGGAAAAATTCGCAGGGCCAGCCCGTAGCGAACCGGGACCTGTGGGAAGAGCTGTTTGGCCTCGTTTTGAATGTCCCTCGTTCGATTCGCTTCACCTGGGTAAAAGGCCACTCGGGCGACGTTATGAATGATTTCTGCGACGTTTTGGCGACTCAGGCCGCCGACACCCAGCGCCCCATCCGTCCCTAGGGGGCTGACTCACCAACCTTCGGGAAACGTTAGGATTGCCTCTGGGGGAACCGCAGTCAACCGAAGGGAATACCCGTGTCTACAGACGCCCAGCAGTTCGATCTAGTTGTTATTGGTGGAGGACCTGGCGGCTACGCCTCTGCCCTCTACGCCGCCGCCGCCGGCCTGAAGGTTGCGCTGGTTGAGCGTGACAAAGTAGGTGGCACGTGCCTCCACCGCGGTTGCGTTCCCGCCAAGGAATTCCTCGAGACCGCTCACGTGCGCCGCACACTCGAGCACTCCGCTGACTTTGGTATCACCACCAAGGGTGTGGCTGTTGACTTCGCCGTTAGCCAGAACCGCAAGAACGAAATCGTTGACCGCCTCTGGAAGGGTGTCTCAGGACTCCTGAAGGGTCGCAGCGTTACCGTCTTTGAAGGAACTGCTCGCCTGGACCAGGGTCAAGTCGTAGCCGTCGTGGACGGCGCTGACGCCGGTACCAACCTGCAGGCCAAGAACGTCATCCTGGCCGCTGGTTCGGTGCCACGTACGCTGCCTGGTTTTGATGTTGACGGCAAGATTGTTCTTACCTCTGACGAATTCTTGAGCCTCACCTCGCTGCCCGAGACGGCCGCGGTTATTGGTGGTGGCGCTATTGGATGCGAGTTCGCATCAATGCTCGCCGACATGGGCACCAAGGTCACCATCCTCGAAGGTCTGCCCTCAATCCTCACTGGCTGCGACGTCGAAGTCGCCAAGGTCGTTGACCGCGCCTTTAAGAAGCGTGGCATTGACGTGAAGGCCGGTGTTTCGATCACTGGCCACAAGCCATCAAAGAAGGGCACCTCAATTCAGATTGAAGGCGCTGACTCGGTTGACGTTGACATGGTCGTTGTTTCGGTGGGCCGTCGCCCCCGCACCGAGGGTCTCCTCGGCGAAGGCACTGGCGTTGAGATCAACGAGCGTGGCTTTGTCGTGGCCGACCCCTACATGCGTACCGCGAACCCGAACGTCTTTGCCGTTGGTGACGTTGTGGCAACCCCACAGCTCGCCCACGTTGGCTTTGCTGAAGCCATTGTGGCCGTGAAGACCATCCTGGGTGAGTCGGTTGTGCCAGTTGACTACGACCGCGTTCCATGGGCGATCTACTCGAACCCAGAAGTTGCCTTCTGTGGTCTTACCGAAGCCGCCGCTAAGGAAAAGGGCTACGACGTTGTTGTGAAGAAGGACCCCTTCGGTGGCAACAGCCGTGCCCAGATCATTGGCGAAACTGACGGTGTGGTGAAGATCATTGCTGAGAAGCGTGCTGACGGCACGGCCGGACAGATCTTGGGTGTCCACATGGCTGGTCCATGGGTCACCGAGCAGCTCGGCGCTGGCTACTACGCCGTCAACTGGGAAGCCACTGCTGAAGAAGCAGCGTCGCTTATCCAGCCACACCCATCGCTCTCAGAAACCTTCGGTGAGACGTTGCTGGCACTGACCGGACGAGGACTCCACGTTGGCTGAGGTAACCCTTCCGTCACTCGGTGAGTCGGTCACTGAAGGAATCATTACCCAATGGTTCAAGAAGGTGGGCGACGCGGTTAGTCGCGACGAAGCGCTCTTTGAAGTGTCGACCGACAAGGTTGACTCGGAAATGCCCTCACCCTTCACCGGGGTGCTGACACAGATTTTTGCTGAAGAAGGTGACACCGTGCAGACCGGTGCCACGGTCTGCGTCATTGACGAGAACGCCACGGGGGGCGCCACGAGCGCCGCTCCGGCCGCCACGCCAAGTAACGCCGCCGCCCCCGCACCCGCTGCTCGGGCTGCTGCACCAGTCTCAGAAGGCACCGTGAACGGCGTCATCATCTCTCCGGTCGTGCGCCGCATTTTGGCTGACGGACAGGTGGAAGCCTCGACTGTTCGTGGCACGGGACCGGGTGGAGCAATTACGCGCCGTGACGCTGAGCGTGCGGTCGCTAATGGTCCCACCGAAGATGTTCCCGTACTACTCAGCAACGGTCGCCGTCGCATGGGCCAGCACATGTCGGTTTCGTCGATTTCGACTCCTCACGGTTTCGTGGCGGTCGAAGTGGACGCCGCCGTCTTTGCCAAGCTCGACGCCCTCGGTCGCACCACCTCAGAAGGGGTCGCGGTGACGGACGAGATGCTCGTGAGCCTCGCTGCCGTTCGTGCCCTGGGTGAGTTTGAGTTCTTGAACGCCACGTTCGCCAATGACCAGTTCACGCTGCACCGTACGGTCAACCTGGGACTTGTTCGCCAGGTGAGCGATGACGGCATGCTGGTGCCCGTGGTGCACGCCGCCGCTGGTCTCACGCTTCGCGCCTTCGCGGCACGGGTCCACGACCTCGACGCTCGCATTGCCTCACGTCAGTTGATGGCTGATGACTTGATGGGTGGTACCTTCACCATCCTGGCGGCGCCTTCGGAGCACACGCTCTACTCGGCACCGATCATCATTCAGCCTCAGGTCGCGGTGCTGTCACTTGGTGCAGTTCGTGAAGTGCCAGTCATTGAAGATGGTGCGGTCGTTCTTGGACGTCGTGTGGTGCTCGGCCTCTCCTTCGACCACCGTGTCTGTGAACCTTTCGTTGCCGCTGCCTACCTGGAGCGCGTGGCTCAGTTGCTAGCGGGATTGGACCTCGAGGGCGAGCGCTAAATGCTTCGACGTCGCCACCTCGGGCGCGTAAGTTTTGCCGAGGCGAACGATTTTCAGCGAGCACTGCTGCAGTCATCTGATGACTACATCTTGGTCTTCGAGCACCCCGCTACGTACACCAAGGGCATTCGAACCAATCCGGAAAACTTCCTCCTCCCCGAGGATCAGCTCGACGCCGTCGTCATTGACGCCGACCGTGGGGGAGACGTCACCTACCACGCCCCCGGGCAGGTAGTGGCGTGGGCCGTCGTAACGGTGAAGGATGACCCCTCGGCCGGCCCCGCCCACGTACACCGGATGGAAGAAGCCGTTATTGCCACGGTCCGTCACTTTGACCCCCAAGGCCTCCTCGGTCGCGTCGACCGCTTAGAGGGCTACCCGGGCGTGTGGGCCCACGTGGACACTGAGCCCCACAAGATCTGCGCCATTGGTATTCGCACGGAGCGAAACGACAAGGGTGAACGGCGCACGTTGCACGGTGTTGCCCTGAACGTCACTATTGACCTTTCGGGCTTCTCGAACATTGTGCCGTGTGGCATTCCCGATAAGCCCGTGGCCTCACTGACCTCGCTGGGTCTGAACGTCACCGCACTCGAAGTCGAAGAACAGCTGGGCCTGGAACTCGAGCGAGTGCTGGGTGGTTCGGCACGCGTCGCCCAGGTTGAGCGTGGTGCTGCCTCGTCGTCATCGGAGCGCCCGCTGATTCGCCGTCTCCGCAAGGCCGGTGTTGACCCCGATGCTGGCGTACCTATTCGTTCGCGCAAGCCCGAGTGGCTCCGTATTGAAGCGCACATGGGTACTGAGTACCAGTCACTTCGTACACTCACCGAAGACCTTCGTCTCGTGACCGTGTGTGAAGAAGCTGGTTGCCCCAACATTTTTGAGTGCTGGTCTGACGGTACCGCGACCTTCATGGTCAATGGTGAACGGTGCACCCGTGCCTGCGGTTTCTGTCTCATTGACACCCGCAAGCCCATGCCCCTCGACCCGACCGAACCCGAGCGTGTCGCTGAAGCAGTGGTTCGTCTGAACCTGTCGCACGCGGTCGTCACCTGTGTGGCTCGCGACGACCTGGCCGATGGCGGCGCGGGCGCTATTGCCGACACGATTCGCGCCATCCGGGCTCGCAAGCCCGACTGCAACGTGGAGGTCCTCATTAGTGACCTCAAGGGCTCGAAGGAAGACCTCCAGCTCATCATTGACGCTCGTCCGGACGTCATGAACCACAACATGGAAACAGTGGCTCGACTGCAGTACGCCGTGCGTCCGAGTGCTGGCTACCTGCGCTCACTCACTGTGCTGGCGAGAAGCGTTGAGGCCGGTCTCACGGTGAAATCGGGAATGATGGTGGGTCTCGGTGAGACCGCCGACGAGATCGAAGAAGTCCTCGCGGACCTCGCGGCCGTGGGCGTCTCCATCGCCACCATTGGTCAGTACTTGCGCCCCACCGAAAAGCACTTACCGGTTGCCCGCTACTGGGAACCAATTGAGTTCAAGGACTTGGAACAGCGCGGACTGGCACTCGGACTGAAGCACGTCCAGTCCTCACCACTCACGCGCTCGAGCTACCACGCCAAGAAGGCGTTGAGCGACGCCACGCCGGTGGCTGCTCCCACTCGTCGCTCGTAAGCGGACTAGTTAGTTACGGGCGTCCAGGTAGGCGCGACCAATAGCCCGTAGGCGTTCGTGCATACCGTTCATGGCCGTCACACCGGGCAGGTACTCCTTACGAAGTTTTGCCACGACCGTGTAGTTGGTGTCGACCACGTTGGCGATCGGGGTCTGGGCGGCCTGGGAGACGAACTGGTACGCGTCCATGACCGAGAGACCGGTCAGTTCAGCGGTCCAGTGAACCAACTGTGCGTGGCTGATGCGAAACGCATCTTCGAGAGGCTTGGTTGAACCCGTCGTCATGAGTTCGGTGTCACTCTCAATTCGCGGCCAGAGCACCGGCGGCTCACCCTTAATGAGATCAATCACAATGACCGTGTCCATGGACGTCTCTACCGCTACGCCACAGGTCTCACCTTCACCCTGACGGGCATGGCCGTCGCCAAAGCTGAACATGGCTCCGGGGACGTTGACGCCCAGGTAGCACGTCACACCAGCGCGCATTTCGGGAGTGTCCATATTGCCACCCCAGTCGCCGGGGGTGAGGGCGGAACGAACTTCACCGAGCGCTGGAGCGACGCCAACCGTGCCGTGCATGGGGTCAAGCGGTAGGCGGTAAATGGCATCGTTGTCGCGTGCCTCGTAGCGCACGGAGCGCTCATCGTGGTCGATGAAGTACTGCCACGTCATCTCGGGAAGCGGCTGGTGCAACATCTGGGTAAAGCCGTTGGCGGTGAGAGCGCCGAAGAGGGGCACCGTGGTGCTGAAGCCCTTGGTCGTGCGAGGTTCAATGCTCGCGAAGTGGACGGCCAGTACGTCACCGGGCTCGGCGCCTTCGACATAGAACGGTCCAGTTTGGGGGTTGAGGAAGCGAGGGTCACAGACCTCACTGACGTGGTCGTGCACCGAGTGAATCTTGCCGGCGAAGCAGTCGAGACTGCTGGAGTCAAGTACCGTGCCGGGCTTCACTGAAGCGCGTGCTTCGGCACCACCAAAGGTGTAGACCAACTGGCTGACGTCACCTTCGTGGTCAACCTCGTGGCGCAGAACGGGAGCTAGTTCAAAGGTCATGCTGTCTCTTCTTCTCGTGAACGTCGGTAGTAAAGAAAAATGCCAGGAAGGGCCCTCATCAGAGAAACCCTTCCTGGCATTTGAATCTATTCGTGAATGACGGCTACTGCCTTGATTGCTTCTGGGCTGCGGTTGCGCAGGGCGACCAGCGAAACAAAGCCAATAACCAGCCAGATGCCCATGGCCCACGCTCCGTAGGAGAGTGGTGAAGGCAGAGCGGCGATGAACTTCAGTCCTGGAATGCCGGTAATACCGCAGGCGTTCAAGAAGCCTGGAATGAGGAACAAGAAGCCCAGCACGGGGATCGCGATGTGGAGTCCGGCGTGGCGCTCCTCACGCTTGTGCTTGGCGAAGTACCCAATGCAGGCCAGGTTGGTGACCGCGTACACAATCACTACTACCGCAGTGAGTCCCGTGGCGACAATGCCGAAGGCAGTTGTTGCACCGTAGTGAGCACCAAGACCCAGAGCGATGGCCAGACCCATGATCAGCTGCACGATCAATGCGTTCTGCGGAGAACGGTGCTTAGCGTTCAGGCGAGCCAGGCTCTTGGGGAAGACGCCGGCACGTCCAAAGGCGTACGCGGTACGGGTAAAGACGTTGGTACCGGCAATGGCGTTGGCCAAGGTCGAGTTGATGATGGCGAACAGCACCAGGGCCCAGAAGACGATGGAAACAGAGTTCGCGAGACCGTCCCATGGCACGCCGTTCGCTGAAGCGGCGAATCCAGTGAACTTGTGTGGTCCGTAAGCGACGTCGGCAGCGTAGGTCGAGAGCAGGTAGACAACACCAATACCGAGGGTGGCAATCATGATGGCCTTAGGTACGGTCTTACGAGGTTCACGAGCCTCTTCGGCCATTGGGGCAGCCGCTTCGAAGCCGGAGAATGCCAACAACATGTAGACCGAACCAGCGATGACACCACTCCAGCCCTTGTAGCCAGGGGCGTTGGCGTACTTGGTTGAGAAGACCGCCAGTGTGTTGTGTCCGCCAGCCTTGAAGATCAGCACGATCGAGAGCAAGACAAAGACGGCGATTTCAATAAAGCCCAACCACACCGCAGTCTTGGCCGACGTACGAATACCCAGCCACACGAGGTAGCACACGAGCAATGTGCCGAGGGTCGTGAAGACCCACCAACTGCTGAGTGGGAACGAGTGGACTTTGGAGTTCCACTCACCAGCAACGGTGTAGCCGAGTTGCAGCATGACGAGCGGAACAATGAGGACTTCCACCGCCGCGTAGCCCCAACCAACGAGGAATCCGACTGAAGGATTGAGGCCCACTGCGCTGTAGGTGGCAACGGAGCCGGAGGACGGAATGTGCTTGGCGAGCTGACCAATGCTGGACGCGGTGAAGAAAATTCCAATGAAGGAAAAAATCAACGCCAACGGCAGTGCACCGCCAGCCAACGGCGATCCGAAGGGGATGGAGGCAGCAATTGCGGCCCCTGGGGCCATGGAACAAATTGACTGGAAAACGACTTCGCGCAGTCCAATCGCATTGCGTTCAAGTTCTGTTACTTGTTCGCTCATACAACTCCTTTTGGGTTTTCACTGAACCTAGCGGAGAATTACGGAAAAACTTGGTTATTGACAAAATGCTCCGATAAGTGAAATCGAGAGGAAAGCCCGCGAAACACAACAAAAAACAAGAAAAATACACTTTGCCGTTTTTATGTGTGTATAGTATGCGCATGGCCCGGATTAACGTCTATTTACCAGACGAAATGGCAGAAACAGTGAAGACGGCCAATCTCAACGTCTCGGCTCTGACGCAGAACGCCATTCGGGTGGCCCTGGCGCAAGGTTCGACCAACACCTGGCTGGCGTCACTTGACGAACCCAAGGAAGCGCAGCACTGATGTCGGAACTGGTACTCGACGCCACCGTCCTCACCGACCTCCTCGTTGGCGGGGCCAAGTCGGCACTTATTCGCGAGCGTCTCACTAATCACGCACTGCACGCTCCGGCGCATATTGACGCCGACGTGGTTGAGGCACTGGAACTCTTGGCCGAACAAGATCTGTTGACGCCCCAGGAAGTTGACCGTGCTCTCAGCCGACTGCAAGCAGCTCCTATTACCCGTCACGAACTTGCTTCACTGGCCCAAGGTGCGTGGCTGCGTCGAGAGAGTGTTCCGGTTGACTCGGCGTTCTACGTAGAGCTCGCCGAGCGACTCAATATTCGCCTGGTGACCCTCGACGAGCGACTCAGTGCTTCGGCGACGTCAGAAGTTCTCGGAGGTGCCTCGTGAGTCTGATCAGTCTCCAGCGCACGCCTGCTGCTGCGCTCGAGCGCCCTCGCCGGTCCCTCTGGGCACGCTTTGCTGACACGACCTACGCCTACCGCAAGGTTGGCATCATCATTGTTCTTGGCGCGTTCCTCTCGGTCACTGGCACGATGCTCGTCGCTCAGCGTCAGATCACGCTCGCCAATGAGCAACGTGAGCTCACGTTGGAACAGTCAAACTTGGCTCAGCAGATAAGTGGCACAATGAACTACTCGTCGCTCCAGGTAGCGGCCACCGCTCGAGCCATGGGTCTGAAGAGCCCGGTCGCCGAGGTCCAAGTGTCCACCACGTTGCCCACGACGCCACTCGAGGCGCCAAAGTTCGTTGGTTGGTACCAAGTAACGCCCCAGACGGAGCGCACGGCCCCTTAAGCGACGAAGTACTTCGCGCGGGGGTGGTGGCAGATAATCGCGTCGGTGGTCTGTTCGGGGTTCAGCTGGAAGCCTTCCGACACCGTGACGCCAATACGACTGGCTTCGAGCAGTTCCGCGACCTTGGCGTTGTCAGTCAGGTCAGGGCACGCTGGGTAGCCCCACGAGTAGCGACCGCCTCGGTACTGCTGGCGGAAGAGTCCGTTGAGCGTCGGGCCGTCTTCTTCAACGAACCCGAGCTCTTCGCGAATGCGCTTGTGCCAGAGTTCGGCGAGTGCCTCAGCCATCTCCACGCCCAGGCCGTGCAGCATTAGATAGTCGGTGTAGCGGTCCGCGGCGAAGAGTTCCTGGCAGCGCTCAGAAACACGTGTACCCATGGTCACGAGCATGAAGCTGGCGTAGTCCTTCTCGCCGGTCTCTACGGAGCGGAAGAAGTCCGAGATGCAGAGGTGGGGTTCAACACCCTGACGGGGGAAAGTGAAACGGGTGAGTTCAGTCGTGCGGTTGTCGTCGGTGTAGAGCACGAGGTCGTTACCCTCGGCGTTCACGGGGTAGTGCCCGTAGACGACCTGGGGGATAAGGAGATTCTCGGCCTTGGCGATGGCGAGTTGTTCGCGAAGCGTGGCGCTGACGCGTTCCTTGAACGCCGGATCATCTTCGCCGTCTTCCGGGCGAAAGCCCCACTGGTTACGAAAGAGAGCAGTCTGGTTCAGGTACTCAGAGATCTCGTCGATGTTCATGCCCTTGGCGACTCGTGAGCCCAGGAAGGGTGGCACGAAGATGGGGTTGTCTTGTTCGACTTCGGGTGAACGGTCGGGAAGTCCTTCAACGACGACACCGGCCTGGCCCTTGATACGGCGAAAGACCTTTCGCTCCGAAATCTCGCGGCCGAAGTTCTCGTCCTCAACACCGGACTTCTTCATCTCGCCCAGTTTGTCGAGCACGCGCAGACCCTCAAAGGCGTCCTTGCCGTAGAAGACGCGGCCCTGGTAGACCTCACGAAGGTCGCGCTCCACGTACGTACGGGTCAGTGCGGCACCACCGAGCAGAACCGGTAGGTCGGCCATGCCACGGTCGTTCAGTGTCTCTAAGTTTTCGCGCATGATGAGGGTCGACTTCACGAGTAGTCCACTCATGCCCAGCGCGTCGGCGTTGTGTTCCTTCACGGCGTCTATCATCTCGTTGATACCAATCTTGATACCGAGATTGATGACGCTGTAGCCGTTGTTGGTGAGGATGATGTCGACAAGGTTCTTGCCAATGTCGTGGACGTCACCGGTCACCGTGGCGAGTACGACCTTGCCGCGTCCACCCTGGTCGCTTTTTTCCATGAACGGTTCGAGGAATGCCACAGCTGACTTCATTGTTTCAGCACTCTGAAGAACGAAGGGGAGCTGCATTTCGCCCGAGGCGAACAGTTCGCCCACTTCCTTCATGCCCTCGAGCAGCAAGTTATTCACAATGTCGAGTGGTGCGAGTCCCTCGGTCATGGCGGCGTTCAGGTCTTCTTCGAGACCCACGCGTGCACCGTCGATAATGCGACGACGGAGTCGCTCGTCGAGGGGCAAGTCATCAAGGGCCGTGTCGTTGGCCCCCGCCAGGGTGACTCCTTCGTAGAGGCCGAGCAGTGCAGTGAGTGGGTCGTAGTCCTCAGTGCGACGGTCGTAGATCAGGTCGAGGCAGACGCGTCGTGCTTCTTCGTCAATACGAGCCAGAGGAAGGATCTTCGATGCATGGACAATTGCGGCGTCGAGTCCTGCTTCAGCGCACTCGTGCAGGTAGACCGAGTTCAGTGCTTGGCGGGCGGCGGGGTTTAGTCCAAAGGAAATGTTGGAGAGACCCAGGATCGTGCGAACACCCGGGAGTTCGGCCTTGATGCGCTTGATGGCTTCAATGGTCTCGATGCCGTCGCGTCGTGACTCCACCATGCCGGTTGACAGCGGTAGCGCCAGCGGGTCAATGAAGATGTCGGTGGCGCTCAGGCCGTAGCGCTCTACGGCGAGGTCGGTGATGGCCTTGGCGGCGCGTACCTTCCAGTCCGCGGTGCGGGCCTGACCTTCTTCGTCAATGCAGGTCGCCACCACGGCGCAGCCAAACTCGGCTGCCAGGCTCAAGAAGCCGTCGAGTCGCGTTCCCGCCCCATCGCCTTCTTCGAGGTTGACGGAGTTGAGGATCGCCTTACCACCGAGCCAGGTCAATGCCTGACGAGCCACCTTGGTTTCGGTGGTGTCGACCATGATGGGCACTGATGACTGAGTCGCGAGACGGCTGATGACTTCGTTCATGTCGCTGACGCCGTCGGCACCGGTGTAGTCAACGCAGACGTCCAGGATGTGGGCGCCTTCCTTAATCTGGTCGCGACCAATAGCAATGCAGGTGTCCCAGTCGCCCGCCAGCATGGCCTCACGGAACTTCTTTGAACCGTTGGCGTTGGTGCGTTCTCCCACCATCAAGACGGAGCGTTCTTGGGTGTAAGGGGTGGCTGAGTAAATCGACGCCGCTGCGGGTTCGAGCACTGGGGTGCGAGCGGCCGGAGTGAGTGGACGCACCGCTTCAACGACCGCGGCGAGGTGCTCGGGCGTCGTGCCACAGCAGCCACCAACAATTTGCACGCCGTAGTCCGAGACGAACTTGGCCAAGTGTTCCGCCAGCATGTCGGGCGTGAGGTCGTAGTGCATCTTGCCGTCGACCACGCTGGGGAGTCCCGCGTTCGGGAGGCACGCAATGGGCAGAGGCGCCGACTCACTCAACGTGCGAAGCGGTTCGTACATTTCAACTGGGCCGGTGGCGCAGTTAAGGCCAATGGCGTCAATGCCAACGGGGTAGAGCGAGGTAATGGCGGCGTCAATCTCCGTACCGGGCAACATGCGACCGGTGAGTTCAATGGTCACCTGGGCCTGAATGGGGACAATGCGACCGTGGCGAGCCATGGCGCGGTGGCAGGCCGCGATGGCAGCCTTACCGGAGAGCAAGTCGAACATGGTTTCCACGAGCAGCACATCGACGCCACCTTCGAGGAGACCGTAGGCGAGTTCTTCGTAACTGGCCGAGAGTTCGTCGTAGGAAATCTGGCCGAGCGTGGGAAACTTCGTTCCTGGTCCAATAGAGCCAGCCACGAACTTTGGATTCGTAGGTGTGGCGTACTCGTCAGCGACGCGGCGGGCAATCTGCGCTGAGGCCAGCGCTAGTTCGTGAGCCTTTTCGGGGATGCCGTACTCGGCGAGGACTACGGAGAACGAGCCAAACGAGTCGGTTTCAATCACGTCAACGCCAACGTCAAGGAATGACCGGTGCAGGCGCTCAATGGCTTGGGGCTTGGTGAGCACCAAAAGCTCGTTACAGCCCTCAAAAGCGGCGCCGCCAAAGTCAGCCGCGGTGAGTTCTTGGACCTGCAGGTTGGTGCCGGTGGCACCGTCGTAAATAAGGACGCGGTCGCGCAGCGCGCTGAGGTAGGGGTCCGAGGCACTAGGCCGGGCAAACGGTGGCTGGAGCTGCGTTGTCATTGGCTCTTAAGGCTACCGCTTCTCAAATGAATCACTACGCTGAAGGGTGTGAACATCTATACCCGCCAAGGCGACGACGGCACCACCGGACTGTATTTCGGTGGTCGCATTGAGAAGGACTCTGATCCTATTGAAGTGAACGGAGCCGTCGACGAAGCACAAGCCTTCTTGGGCTGGGCCCGATCGCTCACCGAAGCGGGGAGTCGCCTCAATGAACTCCTCATTACCCTCGAGCGTGACCTCTGGGTGCTGATGGCCGAGGTGGCCACGCTGCCCGAAAATCGCCACAAGCTCACCGCCGAAAAGTCACTCGTGACGAGCGAGATGATTACCCGCCTCGAAGTCGAAATCGACGCCCTGTCGAGTGAGATTGAAATGCCCAAAGAGTTCGTGGTGCCTGGAGAGAATCAGCTCTCGGCCGCACTGGACGTGGCACGCACCGTTGTCCGTCGCGCCGAACGCTTCGCGGCGGGGTACCCACTCGAAGGCTCCTTCGTGGTTGGCTACCTCAACCGCCTGAGCGACCTCGCCTGGACCATGGCCCGTTGGGCCGAGGGTCCGAACCACCGCACCGCTCGCATTCACTAAGGAGACACCATGACCCGGTCCGCCAAGATTGCTTCGCTCGTCGATGCGCTCTCGTTTCCGTCGGTCGTGGTGCCGGTGATTATGGATGAAGGCATTGGCTACGTCGCCGAGTCAATTCCAACCCACATTGGTGCGCACGAGATCCCACGCGTCCTCGACGCTCGCTGGTGTGCGTTGCAGGGGCTCAGTCAACGAGCCGGTTCGACCACGGTCCTTCGTGGTACTTCTACGCCCAACGTCGTACTCGTCTCGGTGGGCTCCTCCTACAACAACGAAAGTGCCTTTCGTTTGGCGGGAGCGAGTGCCGTCAAACTCACGAGTGACCACGACGTGGCATTCCTGCTTCCCACTGAGGCTATTGAGAACAGCGAAATCCAGACGCAGGCCGTGACTGAAGGAGCGCTGTTCGCTTCCTACGACTACCGCAAGGACCGCACTGGTGTGATGTTTGCCGTAGTGCCACTGGGCCTGCCCTTGCCGTCGGTGGCGGAACACGACCAAGCCCAACGAGGACTCCAGGCTGGCGCGGTGATTGGCGAAGCGTTCTGTTGGGCGAAGCGACTCGTCGACGCCCCGGCCGCTGAGGCCAACCCGGAGAGACTGGCGAGCGCCTTCGAAAAGCGCCTTGACCGTGATCCCAACGTCAAGGTCAATGTCTGGAGTGAACGCAAGATCAACCAGGAGCGACTCGGTGGTCTGCTCGGAGTAGCGCAGGGCTCCGAACAGGCACCTCGTCTTGTCTACGCCACCTACGACCCTAAGGCCGGTCCTTCAGCACCCCACATTGCGCTCGTGGGAAAGGGGATTACGTTTGACGCGGGTGGACTCGCCATTAAGCCACTCTCGGGCATGGTGCGCATGAACACCGACATGACCGGAGCCGCCGTTGTCATGGCCGTCATCTCGGTGGCTGCTCGACTCGGGCTTAAGGTCAAGATCACCGCCATCACACCACTCACGGAGAACCTCCCCGACGGTAAGGCGCTGAAGCCCACCGATGTTGTGACCTTGCGTAACGGCAAGACCATGGAGATTCTTAACCCCGACGCCGAAGGACGCATTGTGCTGGCCGACGGCCTGAGTTTGGCCGCCGAAGCGAAGCCCGACGCCATTATCGACGTGGCCACGCTGACCGGAGCTATCAAGACGTCACTCGGCCCCGAAATTGGTGGGCTCTTCTCGACCAGCGACGAGTTGGCCGAAGAGGTCCGCCAGGCGGGCGAGGGCGCCGGCGAAACCTTCTGGCGACTGCCGCTGCACGAGAGTTACAAGAAGTGGACCGAGTCTGACGTCGCTGACATGAAGAACATGGGAGCCCCCAGCAATATGGGTGGCTCGATCTACGCCGCACTAATTCTCCGCGAGTTCGTGGGCGACATTCCCTGGGCTCACCTCGATATCAACGGAGCAGCCACCAGTGACGGTGCCATGGGGAGTCTCGTCGGTGGTCAGACGCCGTACGGAACGAGAACCCTCGTTCGCTTCCTTCGCGCTCTTACGAAGTAGGTCGCACAACGCGAACGCGCTGTTCGCGAGGCAGTACGTCTCGCTGCAGCGAGGCTGAGGTCACGTCGTTGCCGTCCGGCGTGCCCAGGAGCACCGTGCAGAACAGTGCCTCGTCGACCAGACCGGCCCAGCGCAGCACTTCGTCTTCGTGACGAAAGTTCCCCCAGATGGTGGCCTTGAGGCCCGCTTCTTCAATGAGCAAGAGAAGTGACATGGTGGCCATGGCCGCATCGGCGTGCCAGTAGGGGACGGTCCAGTTGTCCTCGTCGTCCAGTCCAGAAGCAGCCTTGTCTTCTTCGCCGTACCGAGCGGTGTAGTCCGAAGGTCGTGAAGTGACGAGTACCACGGCGCCACAGCGCATGAGTCCTGGAGCCCGGCGAGCGTTCTCCCGCCACTGCTCATCGGTAGCGACGGTGAAGTAGGCGCCCACGTGCTCGCTCGGCACGATGGCCATTCGTACGCCGGCCGTGTTTCCCGCGGTGGGTGAGCGCAGGGCTTCAGCGCAGGTGTCGCGGAGCCAGGTCTCGTCAACCGGGGTGGCGTCAAAGGAGCGCACCATGCGGCGTTGTCGTAGGGCGTCGCGCACATCCATGGCGCCAGGTCTAGCAGAAGTGCCTCTGGACTGAATCCTGACCAAACTGGTAAGGTATTGAACAGACAAGGAGCGCACATGCCGTCACCCCGCGATTTACTGAATGCTGCCAAGGCTGAGATTACCGAGATCGATCCGCACGAGGTAGCCAAGAACATCTCTCACTACACCCTCCTCGACGTGCGTGAGCCCGAAGAGTACGAGCAGGGTGCGGTACCTGGTGCCGTGCACATTGCTCGAGGCAACTTGGAGTTTTCGGTCGAAGGACGACTCCTCGACAAGAACGCGCCCATCGCGGTCTACTGCGCCGGTGGTGTGCGTTCGGCCTTCGCGACCAAGACGCTGCAGGACCTCGGCTACACCGACGTCGTCTCGGTGATTGGTGGCTTTAATAAGTGGAAGGACGAAGGACTCGTCTGGGCGAAGCCCGCCACGATGTCGGCTGACCAGCGCAACCGCTACCAACGTCACTTGCTCTTGCCCGAAGTTGGCGAAAAGGGGCAGATCAAACTGTTCGAGTCAAAGGTCTTGTTGCTCGGTGCCGGTGGACTCGGTTCACCCGCCGCGCTCTACCTCGCCGCCGCTGGTGTGGGAACACTCGGCATCATTGACATGGACGTGGTGGATGCTTCGAACATCCAGCGTCAGGTGCTGCACAATATGGACCGTGTCGGCATGCGCAAGGTCGAGAGCGCCAAGATCACCCTCATGGGCCTCAACCCTGACCTCAAGGTCAACATGTACGACGAGCGCCTCGGGGCCAACAACATCTTGGACATCATTGACGGCTACGACGTCATCGTCGACGGTACTGACAACTTCCCAACGCGGTACTTGGTAAACGACGCTGCACTGCTGAAGAAGATTCCCGTGGTCCACGGTTCGATCTTTCGCTTCGAGGGACAGGCCACTGTGTTCAATCCCTACGTCGGTCCTTGCTACCGCTGCATGATCCCCGAACCACCACCCGCCGAGCTCGCTCCAAGTTGCGCCGAAGCCGGTGTTCTTGGCGTACTGCCAGGCATCATTGGTTCAATCCAGGCCGTGGAGACCATCAAGTTGCTGCTCGAACTGGGCGATCCACTCGTGGGCCGTCTCCTCAGCTACGACTCGTTGGACCAGTCATTTAGGACCTTCAAGGTTCGTCGTGACCCCTCGTGCCCGGCCTGTGGCGAGAACGCTGGACCAATTCAGATCGCCGAGTACGACGATCTGTGCATGCCGCACCCAGTGCAGGCTTAGTTCACTCGAATAACGAGCGTGCCGGCAATCTTGTCGTGCAGCGTCTGGTTCCGCTTGTCAAAGAGTGGCCAGAGGTTGTCGACAAGGGCCAGCACGACGTAGAGGCCCAGACCAACGGAGCTGCCGCTAATGACGGGCAACGTCAGCACGGTCATAAAACCCCAGCGCTTGAGCGCTTGCACTGCTGAAATCTGTCCACCCGTGACGGCGTCGCGAACACTGGTGTGGGCAACGCGGTTGCCGATTGTCTGACCTCGCGATGAAGACGTCATCTTGATGATGTAGAGACCCTGCACGACGAGGCCCGCCAAGACACCGTCCAGTTGACCCGCGACTGCCGTGAAGAAACTCTCCACGAAGAGCAGCGGAAGAATGAGCACCAGTCCATCAGCCAGCGTGGCCCCAAAGCGACGGCCCCACGAGCCAAGGGGCAAGTGGGTGACTGGGTCCAGTGGACCGCTAGCTGACGGTGTGGTTGCTGCTGCAGCTGCTGCAGACGCGTCGTGGCCGCAAACCACACAACGAGCAGTGGACGTTTCGGAACCGCAGTTGGCACAGTACATGTCATCTATCTTGGCCCAGCGTGCGCCAGTGATGTGACTTCTTAGTGATTAGTGATGGTTACTTGCCGGTTCGACTGGACGTACCACGAGACCTATTCTGTGAACTGTGACTACTGACAAGCGCGAAACCGACTCCGGCATCGAAGTAAAGCCCGTTTACGAACAGGCGGATCTCGAAGGATTTGATGAGGTCGCCAAGCTCGGGGCACCAGGAACGTACCCCTACACCCGAGGTGTGCAGCCCACGATGTACCGCGGACGCCTGTGGACCATGCGTCAGTACGCGGGCTTCGGCACCGCTGAGGCGACCAACGAACGCTTTAAGTTTCTCCTAGGCGCTGGCCAGACCGGTCTCTCGTGCGCGTTCGACCTACCCACCCAGATGGGCTACGACGCCGACCACGCCCGCGCCGAGGGGGAAGTCGGAAAAGTCGGTGTGGCGATTTCGTCGCTTGAGGATATGCGACTCCTTCTGGCGGGACTCCCACTGGACCAAGTAACGACGTCGATGACCATCAACTCAACGGCCTCAACGCTGCTACTGCTCTACCAGATCGTTGCTGAAGAACAAGGCGTACGAGGAGACCAACTCCGCGGCACGATTCAAAACGACATCTTGAAGGAGTACGTCGCCCGCGGAACGTACATCTACCCACCACGTCCCTCAATGCGCCTCATCGTTGACACCTTCGCCTACTGCGCCAAGGAGATGCCGAACTGGAACACGATTTCCATCTCGGGCTACCACATTCGCGAAGCCGGCTCGACGGCGGTGCAGGAAATTGCCTTCACGCTCGCCAACGGCATTGCGTACGTCGAAGCAGCGCTCGCGGCCGGGCTGGCCCTTGATGACTTCGCCCCTCGTCTGAGTTTCTTCTTCAATGCGCACAACAACCTTTTTGAGGAAGTGGCCAAGTACCGTGCGGCGCGACGCCTGTGGGCGTCGGTGATGCGTGACCGCTTTGGGGCAACTGACCCCAAGTCAATGATGTTGCGCTTTCACACGCAGACGGGTGGTTCAACTCTCACCGCCCAGCAACCCGAGAACAACATTGTCCGCGTCACGCTTCAAGCGCTCGCCGCGGCGCTCGGTGGTACACAGTCACTGCACACCAATGGCTTTGACGAAGCACTGGGCCTGCCGACGGAACGCGCCGCCAAGTTGGCCCTTCGCACGCAGCAGATTGTTGGCTACGAATCCGGCATCGCGGACACGGTGGACCCACTGGCGGGGTCCTTCTTTGTTGAATCACTCACTGATGAAGTCGAAGCGCTGGCTCGCACCTACATCCAGACCATCGACGACATGGGTGGGGCGGTTGCGGCCATTGAGGCGCACTACATGCAGGACGAGATTGAAGCCGCCGCCTACGAGTACGCCAAGGGTATTGACCGGGGTGAGAAGGTGCTCATTGGCGTCAATAAGTTTGTTGACGACGCGAGCAACCCGGCCGACGTTTTTCCGATTGATCCCGCTCAGCAGCAGGCTCAGATTAACCGCGTGAAGTCGCTGAAGACGACGAGAAACAATGAGGAAGTTCGCGCACGCCTGGACGACCTAGCCACGGCGGCGAGAGGTTCGTCGAACGTGCTCTATCCAATGAAGGAAGCCTTGAAGTCCTTGGCCACGCTGGGCGAAGTTGCTGATGTCCTACGTGGCGAGTTTGGTACGTACTCGCCGAGCTAGAAGTTCCTAGCGCTTCGCCGTCTCAATTCCACCCAGAAAGAAGTCCTTCTCGTTCTTTCGCGCTACGAGGAGGAGCACTGCGCCGAGCACTAAGGACCCTGCGCCAATGACGAAGACACCACCCATGCCCCAGAGGCTGGAGTAACTGCTCGCTGCGGGGAGGTAGGAGTGGATTGAGAGCACGAACGCCAGTGACAGGGCCAAGGCGCCGAGGAGTGGAAGGATGCCGCGAAGCCAGAGATTGCGCTGCGTCTTTAGGTCACGACGGAAGTACCAAACGCAGGAGAAACCGGTCAGGGCGTAGTAGAAGGCAATGAGCAGTCCCGTAGCACTGGCCGAGTCGGCGAGCACATTGGAGGAGATGACTGTCATTGCAACAAAGACCGCTGCGGAGACGATGCCCATAGCAATCGTTGCGACTGTCGGAGTCTGAAAACGCTCCGACGTGCGAGCGAAGCGTGCGGGGAGCGCTCGGTAGACGGCCATGGAGAGAACGGCACGGGCGGTCGGAATGATGGTTGTCTGGGTCGAGGCTGCCGTTGACGTCAGCACGCAGAGGATCAGAACTCGTCCGAAGGTTGAGCCGAACACTGCTTGCGCCATGGCCGAAAGAACGTCACTGGAGTTGGCTGCTAGGAACTTTGGACCAGCGAAGCACAGGGCGCTCACGCTCACGAGAGCAAAGACCACCACGAGCATGATGGTGGCAATGACCGCTGCGCGACCGGGGGTCCGGCTCCGGTCCTTTGTTTCCTCGTTCACACTGAGGGCGCAGTCCCAGCCCCAGTAGATGAAGACCGAGAGAAGGAATGAGTTCGAAAGGCCACTTGAGGAACCGCTCCAGGGTGAGAGCCAGTGCCAGGACACTGACGTACTGCCGACCATGTCGTGGTGGGTGAGTACTTTGGTAATGGCGACAACGGCGAAGGCCAAGAGGGCGGCGAGTTCAATGAACAGCAACGCTTGCTGCACGCGAACAGAGATCTCAATACCGCGATAACACACCCAGGTCAGCAGGGCAATGAAGCAGACGCCGGCGAAGGTAATCCAACCCACAGAATTTGCCTGCGCGTTGAGGCCGAAGAGTAAGAAGAAGTAGCGACCGGCAATCTGCGAGAGGCTCGACATGACAATGAGGTCGGCCGCGATGATGCCCCATCCACCGAGCCAACCAGTCGTCGGGCCAAACGCTCGAGTGGCCCAGGCGAAGGTGATGCCACAGTCGGGATCAACCTTGTTGAGCTCACGAAACGCGAACGCGATGAAGAGCATGGGAAGAAATGACATCACCAGCACCATGGGCGTATGAATGCCGGCGACGGCGACAACGAGTCCTAGTGTGGCGGCCATTGAGTAGGCCGGTGCGGTGGATGACACCGCAATGATGACGCTCGACAAGAGCCCTACTGAATCACTACGTAGACCTTTTTTGGCAACGTAGACGTCTGTGTCAGACATAACTTCCCCCCGGAGTTGTGCTTCCTAGAACCTACTCCGGCGATGACGACGGGGTCGTTACTACTTAGGGTTGCAGTGGTTCCTCAAAGTGGGTGATGAAAAAGTCCACGCCCGCTTTGCCTGTATAGAAAGGGTGGGTGAGTGTGCGCCATTGTTCAAAGGCGTCCGAGGCTCGGTACGCCATGTGTGCGTCGATGGAGTCCCACTTCACGAGGAGAAGAAACTCTGAAGGATTTTCAACACCTTGTCGAACTTCAGCACCGTGACATCCGGGCGCCGCGTTAATGATTGGCAGAGCCTGCTTCATTGATGCTTTGAAGTCTTCTTCGCGACCGGGGATAACCGGAAGCAGTCCGTGTTCCATAATCATCGGGCGAGCAACCTTTCACGAAGTGCAGCGTCCTGAGCTACGGCGACGCCGGTAAGCGCCAGGGCCGTTGCACCATCCAGCACCGCTTGGTCGGCTTCCTTGGTGATGCAAGCGGCGGTGAACTCCGGTTGGTGGTTAACTGCGCCGTTCGTAGGAATCATCAAGAGTGGGTGGATGGAAGGCACTTCGAGCGACACGTTCGCCATGTCGGTGGAGATTGTGGGCTTCGCGGCACCCTGGTCATCAAGTGCGAAGGAGCGTCCCAATGACTCAGCGGCGGAGCGGTAGTGGACGAGAATGTCGAGGTCGCTCACCATGTGAGAGAACTGACTGCCGAGTTCTTCTATCTGCAGCGTTGCGCCAGTTGCGACGGCACCAGCTTCAAAACAGGCATTGACACGCTTACGAAGTGCGGCCAGGCGCTCGCTCGTTACCGACCGAGCCATGTAGCGCCCCACCACGTGACTGGCAATGATGTTGGCGGCTGATCCGCCTTCAACCACAATGCCGTGCACTTGGTCACCCGGCAGCAGTTGCTGGCGAAGGAGTCCAATGGCCACCTGGGAGATAGTTAGCGCGTCGAGTGCATTGACGCCTTCCCACGGGGCCGCTGAGGCGTGGGCCTCTTTTCCGGTGAACGTGACGTCGAAGTGGTCAACGGCCAGGCACGTTGCTTCCAAGCGTTCAGTGGGCCACGGGTGAATCATCATTGCCGCGTGAGCGTCCTTGAAGTAGCCAGCGCGAATGAGGTCAATCTTGCCGCCACCACCTTCTTCTGAAGGAGTGCCCAGCAACGTCACGGTTAAACCGAGTTCGTCAGCGACCGCGCCGAGACCAATGGCAGCTCCGAGCGACGACGCCGCAATGATGTTGTGACCGCAGGCGTGTCCTACGTCAGGTAGGGCGTCGTATTCGGCGCAGAGCACGATGTTGAGGTCACCTGACCCCTTGGTGGCGCGAAACGCGGTGGCCAGTCCAGCGCTGCCGCGCTCGACGGTGAAGCCTGCTTGCTCAGCAGCCTTCGCGACCGCCTCACTCGTTAGAAACTCTTCGTACCCGAGTTCCGGGTTGGCGTGAACAAAGTGGCTCAGCGCAATGAGTTCTGACGATGCATCCTTTACTGCCTGAGCGGCGACGTCAGCGGCGCTCATTATTCAATGACCACGACGGGGTCACCGGCAGAAACAGAGTCACCAGCCTTTACGTTGACGGACTTTACGACGCCAGACTTCTCGGCCAGGACCGCGTTCTCCATCTTCATGGCTTCGAGGATAACGACGGTTTCGCCAACGTCGACACTCTGGCCGACTTCGACGTTGACCTTGACGATGGTGCCCTGCATGGGCACACTGACCGTTCCCGATCCAGTAGCAGTGACGCTCGTACCGTGGCCACGTCGTGGCTTGGCGGCGGTGCTGTGCGGCTTCGGAAGACCATCATCGGTGGTCTCAGGTACCCACATCGCGACGACGACACGTCGGCCGTTGACTTCAGCGGTGACGTCCTTACGTACACGACCATCGCCCACGGAAATGGCGGGCGCGCCGGCGGTGGGGAGCTTTGAGAAGTCGAGGTTCGTTTCGACCCACTTCGTCGAGTGAGTACCGTTCACGAACTCCTCGTCAGTGAGAATGACGACGTCAGCCGGCAGGGTGGTGGCCACACCTTCGATGACGGTTTCTTCAATGGCGCGCAGCAAGCGACGGCGAGCCTTCTCTCGGGTGTCACCCCAGACAATCAACTTGCCAATCAGGTTGTCGTAGTACTGCGAAATGCTGTCACCCTGGGTGTAGCCAGCGTCGAGACGAACACCGGGACCCGAGGGCTGCTCGAATTTCGTAATTGCCCCTGGTGAGGGGATGAACTTGCCACCAGCGGGGTCTTCAGCGTTGATACGTACTTCAATGGCGTGGCCGTCGCGCTTGACATCGTCTTGACCAAAGGTGAGGGCTTCGCCAGCGGCAATGCGCAACTGCCACTCCACGAGGTCAAGGCCAGTTACCAGCTCAGTAACGGGGTGCTCAACCTGGAGTCGAGTGTTCATTTCGAGGAAGTAGAACTCGCCGTCCTGGTAGAGGAACTCCACGGTGCCGGCGTTGACGTAGCCACAGGCCTTAGACACGCGCACGGCAGCTTCACCCATGGCACGACGGACTTCGTCGGGAAAGTTTGGTGCGGGTGATTCTTCAACCAGCTTCTGGTGGCGACGCTGCGCCGAGCAGTCACGCTCACCAAGCCACAGCGTGTTGCCGTGGGTGTCAGCGAGGACCTGCATTTCAATGTGGCGTGGCCAGGTGAGGTAGCGCTCGACGTAGCACTCGGAGCGACCGAAGTAACTCAGGGCTTCGCGCATGGCGCTCTCGAGAGCATCCTTGGCTTCAGCCGCCGAGTTCACAACCTTCATGCCGCGTCCACCACCGCCGTAGGCGGCCTTGATGGCTACTGGCCAACCGAATTCGTCACCAAAGGCAACAACTTCTTCGGGCTTTGACAGCGTTTCGTTGCGCCCCGGGACACCCTGCACGCCAGCGGCTGAAGCGGCGATGCGAGAGGAGATCTTGTCACCCATGACTTCAATGGCCTCTGGTGGTGGCCCAATGAAGGTGACGCCCAGTTCGGTAATGGCGCGTGCGAAGTCGGTATTTTCGGAGAAGAAGCCGTAGCCGGGGTGCACGGCGTCAGCGCCAGAGCGCTTGATGACGTCGAGAATGGCCTCGGTGTTGAGGTAGCTTTCAGCGGCCGTCTGGCCACCCAGGGAGTAGGCCTCGTCGGCGAGACGGACGTGCAGCGCGTTGCGGTCAAGGTCGGAGTAGACGGCCACCGTCGCGATGCCCATTTCCCGGCACGTACGAATGACGCGTACGGCAATTTCGCCACGATTGGCGATAAGTACTTTCTTTAACACCGGAACCTCCACGGAGACAGGCTTTTCGAACCTCTGGTCAAATAAACCTTAATCTTTTGGGGTGGCCCGTATGAAGTGGACAGTTGAACACCTAGAAGAAGTCGATTCGACCAATACTTTTTTGGCCTTACGCGCCCGTAATGGCGCTCCCTCCGGCCTGGTGGTGTACGCCGACTTCCAAACTGCCGGCCGAGGACGCCTGGACCGCACGTTTGAAGCACCTCCGGGATCGGCCCTGCTCTGCTCACTTCTCCTGCGTCTTGACGTGGCGCCGAGCGACCTGCAACTCGTGGTCATCGCCGTGGCCCTCAGTGCGAAAGCTGCTCTGGGGCGACTGGCCGGCCTCGACGTGGGGCTGAAGTGGCCGAACGATCTCTTGGCCGGGGAAAAGAAACTCGCCGGTTTACTCGCCGAGTACGTCGTTGACCCGAACGGTGACGCAGTCGTCGTGGGCATTGGTATCAACTTGACCTCGTTCCCGCCCGACGTCAACGCCACCTCTGTGGCCCACGAGACTGGTGTTGCTCTTCACGCTCACGAAGTACTCGAGGCTCTGCTCGACGAACTCAGTACACGTTGCGAAC
>Ga0164297_10001565_pt1 | contig 23985 bp, 20 predicted proteins | sample GEODES058metaG_FD_113539 | JGI IMG/M metagenome (GOLD analysis project Ga0164297, IMG submission 113539) | Dystrophic lake water microbial communities from Trout Bog Lake, Wisconsin, USA - GEODES058 metaG | ecosystem: Environmental > Aquatic > Freshwater > Lake | place: USA: Trout Bog Lake... | reverse complement strand
AGTTTTGGACTATCTTGGGCGCATGGGGGCAATGATATGGCCCGCCCTTTGCGCGTGTTTGGCTTATCTCTCACGCTTCATGCGCCGATCGTCTTCGCTGTCTTTTATGATCCCGCCCATTGGTCTGAATCGCACGCTGATGCCATGTCATTTGCGCATGTCAGCGCGTTGATTGCAGGAGGTATAGGGCTGATGGCCCTGAGCTTTTGTTCGCTTTCCAAGATCGTGCGGCGCTATCATGTGCTGGCAATCATTGGTGCTGCATGGCTTATATTTATACGCATTGATTACCCCATTTTATTAGGCGATCCCTATGCTGGACTTGATCCGCTTGTGCGCGCCTTTTGGTTGGATCATGTTCAGGAAGTGCAAAATATCGTGCAATTCTATGACAAAGAAGGCATTTTTTCATTTGGCTTTTACATTCCCATTGCCATCGGCACATTCACTTTTATATGGGCTGCTTGTCGTACAAAAAACACACTCTTTGCCTGCCTTGGTGCGCTTAGCTGTCTTGGTTTTATCACCACACTCATCGTCATACGGGCCTATGCTGCGGCCATCTTCATATCAGCTTTGAGCGCGCCATTGATCGCGCAGTTCATAACAAAATGGCTTGACGATCATGCTGCCCATTTAACCCCGCGCTTATGGGGAGCGCTTATCGCGGTCATGGCGTGCAGCACCTTTGTGTGGTGCGCTCTCGTTTTGATCCTTCAGCCACAGCATGAGGCAAGCGAGGATCATGGAGGGGCACATAATTGTTTTGATCAAACCGCCTATCAACAGCTTGCCGCGCTGCCACAAGGTCTTGTGCTAGCCAATATTAACCTTGGCTCGCATCTCTTGCTTTACACCCCTCACAATGTCGTCAGCGCACCCTATCATCGCAATAATCATGGCAATCGCTTAGGTCTTGATATCTGGTCAGAGGACATCATTCAAAGCGAACATGATCTTCACGACAACCATATTGATTACATTGTGTTATGTGGAGAGAAGCAGGCTGAACATGATTTGATCCAAGCTCATCCCACAGGCCTGCGCGCCCAATTGCTTAACAATAAAAGCCCTGACTTTCTTGACGCCATTGACCTTGAGGGCGTTTTGCATATTTGGCGCGTGAAATAAAAAGGCGCATTCCTTTCATGCCACAAGGCGGGCTTAATTTTGTCACGATTAAGCAGCAGTATTTAGTTCTTAATATTGGTCTCGAAAGGAATAGTTTATGAAACGGACCGCACTTGCTCTTCTCGTTTTTACCAGCTTCGGGCTTGTCTCTTTCGGCGTATCAAGCTTTGCTCAACAAGGCCCCCATGGCGATGGCCCACAGGCCGAAAGAAGCGGGCATCATGGTCCTGATGAGCGTGCGGACCATCGGGGTTCCGAACATATGCAGCATATGTCGGCCGAGGATCGCTCAGCTTTTCTTGACGCCCATATTGCCGCGGTTCACGCGGGCCTCAAGCTCAGCCCTGATCAGGAAAAATTATGGGCACCGGCTGAACAAGCTTTTCGTGACGGCATAGCCAAACTCACCGCACAAATGGAACAATGGCACAAGGACGGCAAAACCGATGATGCGCTCGCACGTCTGCGCCGTCATGCGGAAGGCATGGCGCTGCATGCTGACGTCATGCGTAAAGTCGCCGATGCCGCCCAACCCCTTTATAACAGCCTCAGCCCCGAGCAAAAGAAACGCCTTCCTCGGCTCTTAAACGCCCACACTATGATGATGGGGCAGGCAGGACATTGGATGCATCAGCGCTGGAAACATATGCACCACGAGCACGGCACCGAACACCCTGCAGCTCAATAATATTATTGAAATCAGATGGTTAATGGGCTGAACTCTGTTCAGCCCTTATTTTTTGCTGCACCTATGCTGCGTCTATGCTGCGTCTATGCTGCAAAAATGCTGCACTTATGCTGCGCAACATAAACGCAAAAAAGGCGATCCGAAGATCGCCTTTTTCATCCTGTAAAGCACCAAAATCTTACTCGCTGGCGGGCTGCTCACCTGCGCCTGCCACTGCACGCTCAGCAGCTTCACGCGCTTCGATATCCTCACCTGTTTCCTGATCGACCGCACGCATGGATAGACGTACTTTGCCGCGATCATCAAAACCAAGCAATTTGACCTTTACCTTATCGCCTTCTTTGACAATATCGGTGGTCTTATTGACGCGCTGTTTCGATAATTGGGAAATATGGACGAGACCATCGCGAGCGCCAAAGAAATTGACGAAAGCGCCGAAGTCAGCGGTTTTAACGACAGTGCCATCATAGATATGGCCGACTTCTGGATCTGAAGCGATGGATTTAATCCAGTTGATCGCTGCCTTAATGGAATTACCATCTGAAGATGCGACCTTAACTGTACCATCATCTTCAATGTTAATTTTAGCGCCGGTCTTTTCAACGATTTCACGTATAACCTTGCCGCCCGTACCGATGACTTCACGGATCTTATCAGTCGGGATTTTCAGCGTTTCAATACGTGGCGCAAATTCACCCAATTCCTCGCGTGCTGAAGTGAGCGCTTTGGCCATTTCACCCAAAATATGCAAGCGCCCGTCTTTGGCTTGCGCCAAGGCCACTTTCATAATTTCTTCGGTGATGCCGGCAATCTTAATGTCCATTTGCAGTGATGTGACGCCTTGTGACGTGCCAGCCACCTTAAAGTCCATATCGCCGAGATGATCTTCATCACCCAAAATATCAGACAGAACGGCAAAACGCTGGCCTTCCAAAATCAATCCCATGGCAATGCCGGCAATAGGACGTGTGAGGGGCACACCTGCATCCATCAATGCGAGGGATGAACCACATACTGTTGCCATTGAGGAGGAGCCGTTTGACTCGGTGATCTCCGACACAACACGCAATGTATAGGGGAATTCAGCAGGAGTTGGCAGCATTGGTCGGATCGCGCGCCATGCCAATTTACCATGGCCGATTTCACGACGACCGGGTGAGCCCATGCGGCCTGTTTCACCAACGGAATAGGGAGGGAAATTATAATGCAGCATGAAGCGCTCTTTGTAAGTGCCTTCAAGTGCATCAATCATTTGCTCATCTTCGCCTGTGCCGAGGGTGGCAACTACGAGAGCCTGAGTCTCACCACGTGTGAACAAAGCCGAGCCATGTGTACGTGGCAAGACGCCCACTTGCGCTAAAATCGGACGCACTGTCTTAACATCGCGCCCATCAATACGCACACCCGTGTCGAGAATATTATTACGCACGACTTTGGCCTGCAAATCATGGAACACTTCGCCAATGAGTTGCTTGTCAAATTTAGGGTCTTGACCCTCTGGGCACAAAGCACCCATCACCTTTGACTTCACACTATCGACCGCAACATAACGCTGGGCTTTCGCAGTGATTTTATAGGCATCACGCAATTGCGCTTCGCCAAGCGCTGACACTTCAGCCTCAATTGCGCTTTTATCTGGCAAGACGAGATCGCGTGGCTCTTTCGCTGCTTTTTCAGCCAAACGAATGATGGCATCAATGACAGGGCGGAAGCCACGTTGACCGAACATAACGGCCTCGAGCATCGTCTCTTCTGACAATTCCTTGGCTTCTGATTCAACCATCAACACTGCGTCAGCTGTCCCCGCGACAACCAGATCAAGGATTGACTCCTTCATCTCATCAAGTGTTGGATTAAGCTTGAATTGATTATTGATATAGCCAACACGCGCGCCACCAACAGGGCCCATAAAAGGAATGCCTGACAAAGTCAGAGCCGCAGAAGCCGCAACCATGGATAAAATATCAGGATCATTTTCCATATCATGGCTGAGCACAGTGACGACGACTTGCGTGTCATTGCGATAGCCCTCTGGGAACAGCGGACGAATAGGGCGATCAATCAAACGTGACACAAGTGTCTCATGTTCGGAAGGACGACCTTCACGCTTGAAATAGCCACCGGGAATACGACCGGCCGCATAGCTCTTTTCTTGATAATTCACTGTGAGGGGGAAAAAATCGACCCCAGGTTTTGGTGATTTAGCTGACACAACAGTTGCCAACACAGTTGTCTCACCGAGACTGGCGAACACAGCACCATCAGCCTGACGTGCGATACGACCGGTCTCAAGAACAAGCTTTGTGCCTGCCCACTCAAGTTCTTCACGATGTATTTGAAACATTTTAATCCTCTCATAGCGGGTTTAAGCCATGAGCAAGACGGCAAGAAGCTGCCCACATCTGACAGCGTCCGGCGATCCTGCCCCCTGGCTGGATGCCCGATTGGATCGGCAGCCCCATGCCGCCGATCCAATTGTTATGCGTCTTAACGCAGATGATGTTAGCGACGAATCCCAAGACGCTCAATGAGCGACTTATAACGTGCTTCGTCCTTACGCTTCACATAATCGAGAAGCTGACGACGCTGGGACACAAGCTTCAAGAGACCACGGCGTGAATGATTGTCTTTCACATGTGTCTTGAAATGTTCGGTCAAATTAGCAATGCGTTCAGTCAGAATTGCAATTTGAACCTCTGGTGAACCTGTATCACCGCTCTTGGTCGCATAATCCTTCACAAGCTGCTGCTTGCGTTCAATTGTAATCGACATCGTCTTTCCTTTTCTCTTGAAAAACCCCGAAGGGACCCATCGCATGAGTGGCGGAGCCGAGATGTCGTTCAGCCCAGTCATACATACGAAAAGCGCAGGTTAGACCCGCGCTTAGGGCCCTTTATACACAAATGCGGGACACTATCCAGTCTTATTCGGCCAAGTGGAGAGCGCTTTTATTGCCCTGCCTTAATGGGCTGACTGCGCTTTAAATTGCCGCTGGCTATATTTCCTTTACAGCTCAATGCGCTCAAGGGAACCCACCCAGCCGATTGACCAAAGGGCATTGGGTATATCTTGACATAAGTTATACCTGAGGCGGTATGACCGACACCAGAAATTCCCAAGCTTTGACCCGCCTTAATTCCCCGACCAGCTATGGGCGGGCCGCCAATTGTTATGGTTCCCTTGGTAAAAGGCACGTCTTGTGACGTGGAGCATATCGGCCCACTTTGGTATTGGGGATCACCCACATAGGCAAAAGTCGTGACATCCCTAGTTTTGCCCTTACCAATATATGACTGAGCCATCACGGGCGCTGTGAGCATATAAAAGACGAGAGAACAGATATAAAAACAAATCCGCACTGACATAAATCTCTCCATTCGCAATGAAGAGACTTATCGCATATCAAAATGAATAATTTCAAAAAGGCATATTAAAAACGCGATGAGGAACAAGCTGTCCCTTCTCGACCGCGCCGAAAGCAATGGGGACACCCGCGCATGTCGCATAGGCCTGACCATCTAAGGGCGCGTCACGTCCGCGCAATAAAAGGGCTTGCCCACGCCGCAAACGTGCGGCGCCATTCTGATCGACAATGACACAAGGCAATTCAATCAATCCTGCCTCAACCGGTCGCAAATAGAGAGCGGCTTGATCTGCGGCGTCTTCACATTGCTGCAAAGATACTGAGTCATCTTCGCGAAAAGGGCCAACTTGCGTGCGCCGTAATGAGGTGATGTGGCCATAACATCCCAAAGCCTCACCAAGATCACGTGCGATAGAGCGGACATAAGTCCCCTTACCGCATTGCGCCTCAAACACAGATTCCTCAGGCGTATATGATACCATCGCGAGAGAATGAATTGTGATGGGGCGTGGCGCAAGCTCCACCGCTTCACCATCGCGCGCCATATCATAGGCACGTTCACCATTCACTTTAATGGCCGAAAAAGCGGGAGGCTTTTGTAATATCGTGCCTAGAAAAGAGGGCAATAACGCCTCAATCTCAGCAGCGCTGGGGCGCTGATGACTGGTGCGAATGACAACACCCTCAGTGTCATCCGTATTGGTTTGAGCACCCCATTGCACTGTAAAGCGATAGGCTTTCTCGCCATCTTGCACAAAAGGCACTGTTTTGGTGGCTTCTCCAAACGCAACCGGTAAAAGACCGGAGGCAAGCGGATCAAGCGTCCCAGCGTGCCCTGCTTTTTTGGCGTTCAATAAACGCTTGAGACGCGAGACCGCTTGGGTTGATGTCACACCAACGGGCTTATCGAGGATCAGCCATCCATCAACATCAATGCGCTGCGAGCGAAATTGACCCTTGCGCTGCCCCATTAGTGATCGCTCTCTTTGCGCTCATCATCATGCGGCTCAAGATCTTTGCGCACTTTATCGGAATGAAGCAAGGCATCAATACGCGCTGCATTCTCAAAACTATCATCAAACCTAAAACGCACATCAGGCGCGAATTTCAGATTAAGACGATGCGCAATTTCACCGCGCAAAAATTTGCGGTGTTTGTCAAAGGCCGTGATGATTGTCTCCACATCTTTGCCGCCAAGCGGCATGATGTAAATGGTCGCGAGCTTCAAATCAGGGGCCATTTTCACGCGCGATACTGTGACAACATGCGCCTCAATGATGGGATCAACAATCAACCCACGCGCCAAAATATCAGACATGGCATGGCGCACAAGTTCAGCGACACGTAACATACGTTGTGATGGCTCGCCGCTAGAATGATGATTTCGAGACATAAACATTTCACCACGCCGTAACGCGGCCCTCGGCTTTTACCTGACGCTCTCTATGCATATGCGCATAGAGAGACAAGAGCGACATTGTTTAGAGCGAACGTTTAATTTCCTCAACGCGATAACATTCAATCACATCACCAGCGCGCATATCCTGATAATTTTCAAATGCCATACCACATTCTTGACCAGCCAAGACTTCCTTGACTTCGTCTTTAAAGCGTTTGAGCGTTGACAATTTACCTTCATGGACAACCACATTGTCACGGATCAAGCGCACATTCGCGCCACGCTGCACTGTACCATCGGTTACGCGGCAGCCCGCGACTTTGCCCACTTTCGAAATTGAGAAGACTTCGAGAATAGAGGCATTGCCCAACATATCTTCGCGCAAAGTCGGCGCCAAAAGACCAGACATCGCGCCTTTCACATCATCAATGAGATTATAGATGATGTTGTAATAACGGATCTCTATGCCTGCACGCTCGGCTGACTCACGCGCTTCCTTATGCGCACGCACGTTAAAGCCAATGACCGCTGCATTTGACGCTTCCGCAAGATTAATATCACTCTCGGTGATGCCGCCCACACCCGCATGAACAATACGTGCGGCGACTTCATCCGTGTTGAGCTTTTCAAGTGCAGCGATAATCGCTTCCACTGAGCCCTGCACATCGCCCTTAACCACCAATGGGAATTCCTTGCGGCCCGCTGATGTCTTAAGCTGCGTCATCATATCCGCCAAGGAGCCACGCGCACTGCCGCCACGCACAGCGATTTTTTCACGGCGTTGACGCTCACGATATTCGGTAATTTCACGTGCACGCGCCTCATTTTCAACAACCGCGACGCGATCACCCGCTTCAGGCGCGCCAGAAAAGCCTAACACTTCCACTGGCATGGAGGGGCCGGCTTTAGCCGTATTAACACCGAGGTCATTAATCAGTGCACGGACACGGCCCCATTGCGATCCCGCCACAACAAGATCGCCCACTTTAAGCGTGCCACGTTGAACCAAAATTGTAGCCACAGGACCACGCCCACGATCAAGACGCGCTTCAATCACTGTGCCTTCGGCAGGGCGATCTGGATTGGCTTTCAAATCCAGAATTTCTGACTGCAAGGAAATGGCTTCGAGCAATTTATCGAGGTTTTTACGCTCTTTAGCGGAGACCTCGACTTCGAGCACATCACCGCCCATGCTTTCGACTTGCACTTCATATTGCAATAATTCTGAACGCACGCGCTCAGGCTTTGCGTCGGGCTTATCAATTTTATTGATGGCAACAATCAACGGCACTTTTGCCGCACGCGCATGGCTGATCGCTTCAATGGTCTGCGGCATCACGCCATCATCGGCAGCCACAACAAGCACAACAACGTCCGTGACTTTCGCGCCACGCGCACGCATGGCGGTAAAGGCCGCATGGCCTGGTGTATCAATGAATGTAATCTTTTGTCCATTTGGCGCCGAAACCTGATAAGCGCCGATATGCTGGGTAATGCCACCAGCTTCGCCTGATACCACATTGGCTTTGCGCAAGGCATCAAGCAATGATGTCTTACCATGATCGACGTGACCCATAATTGTGACAACAGGTGGACGCGCGATCAAATGCTCATCCATATCGGGTGTATCAAACAGACCTTCTTCAACATCCGATTCCGCCACGCGCTTGACAGTATGGCCCATTTCTTCCGCGATGAGTTGGGCTGTATCTGCATCGATCACATCCGTAATCTTATGCATCTGGCCTTGCTTCATCAGCAATTTAATCACGTCCACACCGCGCTCGGACATGCGGTTGGCTAATTCCTGAATGGTAATTGTTTCAGGCAGAATAATTTCACGCAGAATTTTTTCTTTCTGTTGCGCAACGCCCTGACCTTTCAGACGCTGCACGCGGCGACGAAACGCCGCCACAGAACGTGTGCGCTCTTCTTCTTCATCAAAGGCGGATGTGACTGTCAGGCGGCCGCGATTTTTAACTTCCGTACCGCGCGAAGGACGCACAGCGGGAACAGCAACTTTGGCACCACTCAAAGCGCCCAAACCTGCACCACCACGACGTGCTTTACGGCGCTCATCCTCATCTATGAGATCGCCACCGCGCACATTGGATGGGGTAATGGGACGCTGTGCTGGTTGATCAGTTGTCGCCGATGGCGATGATGATGTTGGCGCGGGTTTACGCTGCGATGGGGCTGGAGCTGGCGCAGGCTCACCCCCTGCAAGTCGACGCTTGGCTTCCTGCTCGGCGCGGCGCTTGGATTCTGTTTCGTTTTGACGGCGCGCATCTTCTTCTTTTTTGCGTGCCTCTGCCGCTTCACGCTCAGCGCGCTCTTCAATTTCGCGCTCAGCGCGTAATTTGGCATCAATCTCAGCCTGACGGCGTTCTTCTTCTTCACGCTCGCGCGCGCCAACAAGCGCACGTGCACGCGCATCGCGCTCCTCATCCGTCAATGTGCGCAAGACCACTCCGGAGCCTGTGCCGGGCTTAGGAGTTGCAGTTCGAGCAGCGCGGCCTGATGGTGTCTTTGCAACAGGTGCGGCGGCGGCGGGCGCAGCCACAGGCGCGGGTGCGGGCTGCTGCGGTGCGGGGGCAGGGGCGGCTGTTTTCGCACTCGGCGCAGCAGGGCTCTCACCAATGGCACGGCGCTTAACCTTTTCAACCACCACAGCCTTCGTGCGGCCATGTGAAAAGCTCTGACGCACAACACCTTGCTCCACAGGACGCTTAAGAGAGAGCGTCTTGGGTGCGACAGTCAGGGTTTTGTCGCCAGAATTTTTTCCATCAGTCATGCGTCTTTAATCCTCGGGCCGAGCCCGCTTATTTATCCTCAGAAACAGGCGTGAGGCCTGTTTCCCCATATATATCACGATGCGTTGCCGCATCATCTGTGTTCTTGCGCTCATCGTCCTCTGCCGGATCGGAGCTGCGATAATGCTCCAAGCGCTGGCAGCGTTCGTAAAACGCCTCGGTCGCGGCACTCACCTTGAGTGCAGCATGTATCACATTTGACCGCCCCAATGCCAAATCCATTTGAGCCGTATCAAATAATCTTATGCGCGGCACAGCCTCTGCCCTATCCCCAAGGACACGGAAGAGCACCTGCCCAAGCTTTCGTACCCCATCTGCTCCCGCATCAGCGGCATGTAGCACGAGCTTGATTGAGCCCTTGGCAATAGCTGCCTCAACTTTGGCTGCACCAGCAATCACGACTCCAGCCTTATTCGCCAAAGCTAAAAACTGCAACGCATCACGGACCAAAAGATCATCAATGCGTGAAGCCAAATCGGGCGGAGCGATAATTTTGGCCTTAAACCCGCGCCCAAAAGCCCCTTTACGTACGGCTTGGTCAATATATTTTGCCCTTGCCGTAACCCATACACCCCGCCCCGGAAGCTTACGCTTAAGGTCGGGAACAAGCTCACCATCGGGTGAGAGCACAAAGCGGATCATCTCCTGAGGAGGGTGAACCATGCGTGTGACCACGCAACTACGTTCCGCCATCTCTTTATGGGCCGCTTTCATTGCCCCTCACGTCTCCCTTATGCCTCGGCCTGATCGTCATGCACCTCATCAGCAGCTTCAATCCAGCCCGCATGAACGCGCGCTGCCATAATCATGGCTTCCGCTTCTTCGCGTGACAAATCTTCGCCATCAAGGAAACCTGAATGCTTGGTGGTCTCGCCATCTTTGCGCTCGCTCCAACCAACCAGATCATCTGTGGCGCAACCCGCAAGATCTTCGATGGTTTTAACATCATTCTCGCCCAATTTCACCAAAATAGCTGAAGTCATGCCTTCAATGGTCTTAAGCTCATCAGCCACGCCCAATTCTTTGCGGCGGGCATCAAGCTCTTGCTCAAGACGGGCAATATAATCGCGCGCACGATTTTGAATCTCGACCGCTGTATCCTCATCAAAGCCTTCAATGCCCGCAAGCTCGCTCACATCAACAAAGGCCAATTCTTCAACAGTCCGGAAGCCTTCTGATGCCAGCAATTGGCCCACGACTTCATCAACATCAAGCGCCTTCATAAAGTTTGAAGTGCGTTCGATGAACTCTTTCTGACGACGCTCAGATTCCTCAGCCTCGGTCAGAATATCAATATCCCAGCCCGTGAGCTGTGAGGCCAAGCGCACATTTTGCCCACGACGGCCAATGGCGAGTGACAATTGATCATCAGGCACAACAACTTCAATGCGCGATGAGTCTTCATCCAACACCACTTTGACCACTTCAGCGGGCTGCAATGCATTCACGATAAAAGTCGCGGCATCAGGTGACCAAGGGATAATATCGACTTTCTCACCTTGCAGCTCATTCACCACCGCTTGCACGCGTGATCCACGCATACCCACGCATGCACCAACTGGATCAATCGATGAGTCACGCGATGTGACAGCGATTTTGGCGCGGGAGCCTGGATCGCGCGCAACTGATTTCACTTCAATCACGCCATCATAAATTTCAGGCACCTCTTGCATGAACAATTTAGCCATGAATTGGGGATGGGTGCGGCTGAGAAAAATTTGTGGGCCACGTTGCTCACGGCGCACGTCATAGACATAAGCACGCACGCGATCACCCGGACGAAAGACTTCGCGCGGAATTAACTCATCACGGCGAACCACAGCCTCACCACGGCCTAAATCAACAATGACATTGCCATATTCAACGCGTTTGACCACACCATTGATGATCTCGCCAATACGATCTTTGAATTCCTGATATTGACGATCACGCTCTGCTTCACGCACTTTTTGGACAATGACCTGCTTTGCAGATTGAGCGGGAATACGCCCGAAATCAAAGGGAGGCAGAGTTTCGGCAATCCAGTCACCGACCTGTGCGGCAGGATTTTTCTTACGGGCATCAGTCAACAAAATCTGTGTCGCGTCATTTTCAATTTGATCGACCACAAGCAAGAGGCGCGAGAAGCGAATCTCTCCAGTTTTGGGGTTGATCTCAGCCCGCACTTCGGTTTCCTGACCATAACGCGAGCGCGCCGCTTTTTGCAGGGCATCTTCCATGGAGCCCAAAACAACCTCACGCGGAATTGATTTTTCACGCGCGACAGCATCAGCAATTTGCAACAGCTCTAATCTATTGGCGCTCACCACCATGGTCTTCTCCTTCACACTGCCTGCGCAGCTTTTTAATCACGATTTCACTTGCGAACGTGTCACTCCCTGATCACGTTTGTGAGTGGGTTGGTTGGTCGGTTGGGCTTTTTTAATTTTAACTCCCGCGGGAATTAAGGGTTTGGTTTTGGCCTGATTGCGTGCAGCAAAACGGCCGGGGCCGCGGCGTGGCATATCAGCAGTCGCTTGCTCTTGGCTTGATATATCGTCCATGACATCTTGCCCAGAAGCGGCCTTTATCTTTTTTTCAGCTTCCTTACCTGCCCGCAAGGATTCGCGAATGAGCGCTTCGGTCAAAACCAAACGCGCATCAGCAATCAACCGCACGGGGATTGTCACATCAGCTTCTTCATCCTCGCGTGCATCCATGCGCCGCACATCAATCGTCGCTGCGGCCTCATCGCCCCGCACATTTTCAATCCAACCGCGATAGCGTTTACGGCCCGACGCATCGGGCATAAGCAGCTCAATGCGCACTTCATGGCCAATGGCGCGCACCACATCTGATAAACGCATCAAGGGGCGATCAATGCCAGGGGACGAAATTTCAAGGCGATATGCTTGTGTCAGCGGATCTTCAACATCAAGCGCGGGTGAAATCATCGTGCTAGCGATTTCACAATCATCAACACTGACTGTGCCATCAGGCCGCTCAATCATGATTTGAACTGTTGTGCCTTCTTGTGCGGAAATTTTAACGCGCACCAAACGATAACCCAAATCCCTGAGAACTGGCGCAACGATATGAGCCACGCGTGCCGCCACGCCCGTTTCAGTCATAAAACGGGGCTCATCAAGATCATCCAAGACGCGATCTGGCGTTACTTCACTCACGTGTTCACCTCATGAGCACGACATTGTAGGGCATGGCCAAGACAATATGTGCCGATCTGGCAATAAAAAAGAGCGGGTCCGCAGGGGCCCACTCTCAAATGGTCGATTATGTCGCCATAATCGTTATGAGAAATCATTCGTAAGGCTCTTATAGCTAAAATGGGCCGCGCAGGCAAGGTTTTTCCTTGCTTTGCAAGCTTAAGCAGAGGGAGGTCAGATTATATCTCGTACCGCCTGAATGAGGCGGGCAATCTGATCCGGCTGAGATAAACGATGATCACCATCCCTAATCATAGTCACGATAACGGGGTCACCAGCTAAACGATGAACCAATTCAAGCGTATATTGCCATGGTACATCCGGATCCGCCATGCCCTGAAGAATATGAACAGGGCAATAAGAGCGCACCATATCATCAAGTAGCAAATGCGCGCGCCCCTCCTCAATCAAATGGCGGGTTATGGGAAAAGGGGGGCCATAAGCGCTCGGCCTAAGCCATTGACCTGTTTGTTCAATTTCCTCCCTCAGGGCGGGGGACAGATTCGCCCAGATCAATTTTTCAGTGAAATCGACGGCGGGGGCGATGAGCACCATGGCGCCCAATCGCTCGCTTTCGCCAAGCTGTGCCAATGCCCTCGCCACGAGTAAAGAAATCCAGCCGCCCATGGAGGAGCCAATCAAAATCTGCGGTCCCGTGGTCAAAGTGCGAATCATGGCCAAGCTTTGCGCCATCCAAGCGCCGATTGAGCCTTGCTCAAACACGCCCGCGGATTCGCCATGCCCGCTATAATCAAAGCGCACATAGGATCTATTGGATTCACGCGCATAATCATCAAGCGCTTGGGCTTTTGTGGAGAGCATATCGGAGCGAAAACCACCGAGCCAGACAAGACCTGGCTGAGATGGGTCGCCTTTGCGCAGACGATAGGCAAGCCCTTTGCCATCTGGCACGGCATCAAAATCAATAAAATCTGGCCTATCTATTTGCGCTGATGCAGTGCTCAACTTATCGTCTTTCTATGATTCTCTCTATTTGATAGCACCACTTAACCGAGCAGACCCATCCGCCGCAATGGTTTTGCTCGTAACCGGCCCGCTATCACCGAAGCGAACACGGAGTTTAATTTTAATGAGTTATAGCGTTTTTCAACGCACCAATGGATTGGCTGGTCGCACGATCTTACAAATTATTCCTGAACTCGATGCAGGAGGCGCTGAACGCACAACAATTGATGTCGCCTCTGCGTTGTCGCAAGCGGGCGCGCGTCCCCTTGTTGCCAGTGAAGGTGGGCGTTTGGTCAGCGAATTACAAGCCAAGGGAGGGATATGGATTCCCTTTCCCGCAAAAACAAAAAACCCGCTTAAAATGGCCCTTAATGTCATGCGCCTTCAGCGCGTGATTGAACGCGAGGGGGTTGATCTTATTCACGCCCGTTCACGCGCACCTGCATGGGTCGCCTTTGGCGCGGTGCGCGGGACATCACGACCATTTGTCACGACCTATCACGGCAGCTATTCCCATCAATCAAGCCTGAAATTACTCTATAATTCAGTGATGGCGCGTGGTGATGCGGTGATTGCCAATTCATTTTATACCGCCGAACAAATCGTCGCGCTTTATCCATTTGCGCAAGATCATGTTGAAACCATTCATCGCGGCACTGATCTACGCCAATTTGCTCCCTCTGCGGTCCATCCCTCACGTGTCAATGCCTTGCGTACACAATGGGGCGCAACGCCCGATCAACGCATTGTGTTGCTGGCGGGGCGACTTACGAGCTGGAAGGGTCAAAAAGTACTGATTGATGCGGCTGACATTTTGGTCAAAAGCGGGCTCACCAACACTCTCTTTATTTTGGCGGGCGATCATCAGGGACGCTCACATTATGTTGAGGAAATTGACAAAGCCATTGCTGATAAAGAGCTGACAAAATATGTCCGCCGCGTCGGCCATTGCACAGATATGGCCGCAGCCTATTTGGCAGCGGCGGCTGTAACTGTACCTTCGACGCAACCGGAGGCTTTTGGCCGTAGCGCTGTTGAAGCGCAGGCTATGGGCGTTCCCGTTATTGTCACCAATTTGGGCGCGGTGCCCGAAACTGTCCTAGCTCCGCCTCTGGTGACGGATGCCGCGCGGACGGGCTGGCATATCCCCCCCAATGACCCCTCGGCCCTTGCTCGGGCCATTGGCGCGGCATTGGGATTGAGCGCAAGCGCCCGCGCTGATCTGGCTCAGCGCTCGCGTAATCATGTAGAAATGCAATTTTCGCTCGAAATCATGTGTTATCGGACATTGGACATCTATGCCCGCCTGCTTTCACCCCAAGCGCTTGACGAAGTGTGACCCTTTTACGTCATTTTAGTCTTTTGCGTTCACAGATGTTGACTTCACACCCATATATAGGGAATCTGACGTGGGTTTAATGCTGGACCGCCCCTATGTGAGTCCCATGCATGAAATCTGATAATGAACCATAAGGAGTGAACCCATTCGCCGTCCAAATAAAGCTGCACCTGTCCCGCAAAAAGACGGGCCAAGGATCAATCGTGATATTCGCGTGCGTGAAGTGATGTTAATTGACCAAGATGGTCAAAATCGTGGCGTCACCGATATTTTAGAAGCCAATAAACTTGCCGAGGAAGCTGGCCTTGATCTCGTGGAGATCGTGCCCAATGCAAACCCTCCCGTTTGCAAAATCCTTGATTACGGCAAATTCCGCTTTCTCGAACAAAAGAAGCAGGCTGAAGCACGCAAAAAGCAAAAGGTTGTCGAGGTCAAGGAAATTAAACTACGTCCGGGCATTGATGACCATGACTATGACGTGAAGATGAAGGCTGTACGACGCTTCTTCGAAGAAGGCGATAAGGTTAAAGTCACTTTGCGTTTCCGCGGCCGCGAGCTTGCCCATCAAGAATTGGGCTTTCGTTTGTTGCAACGCGTGAAAGAAGAAACCAGCGCGATCGCTAAAGTTGAGGCTGAACCCTCCATGGAAGGGCGGCAAATGATTATGGTCTTAGCACCACGCTGAGACCAGCCATGACATGTGTTGAGAAGGGCGCTCTGAGGCGCCCTTTTTATTTACATCTTTTTAACCATGGCACTCAAAGCAACGCATATTTCATTCCAACTTGACGCAATGGGCTGGCAAGGTCTCGGCTTCGTGCTATAAGCAAAAAGTGGGCCGCTTTCTGAAGTGGCACAAGATGAGAGTGTGCGTATGGCGCTTTCGACCAAGCTTATGATGCGTCAGGGGCAATCCCTGGTCATGACGCCGCAATTATTGCAGGCGATTAAGCTTTTGCAATTTTCCAATATCGAACTTGCTGCTTATGTTGAGGAAGAGCTTGAACGCAATCCCCTGCTCGAGCGCGCTGACGATGTGCCTTCCGATCCTTTTGAAGCCAGTGCCATAAGTTCTGATGAAGCGCATGGTTTTGCGCAAGAGGGGGAACATAATGACAGCACTGGTTTTGACTTAAATGATGATGCACCTGCTTTTGCGGATGCGCGTCACGAAGCGGATTGGGTGCGTGAGGATTTCGAAACAGACCGCCATGCGCTTGAACATAGTCTTGGCACTGAAGTTGAAAATAATTTTGATGCGGATCGGGCCGTCACACCGCTTGAGCATAATGCCGATGCAAGCGCGCAGCTTGGTCTTTCCGCAACATCATGGAGTGGGTCATCAGGCCAAAATTCTTTTGATGATGATCCTAATAATCTCGAAGCCTATGTTGCGGCCCATGCCACATTAGCCGATCATCTCAGTGAGCAATTAGGGGTTAGTGTCTCCGACCCCATTGATCGCATGATCGGTCAAGCCATTATCGATTCCATTAATGATGCTGGCTATCTCGCCGATAGTATTGACGCCATCGCCGATCGTTTGGGCGCTTCGGTTGAGCGCACCACAAAAATGCTTGAGTTGATCCAGACCTTTGACCCCTCGGGGGTTGGCGCGCGTGATGTAGCGGAATGTCTTGCCATTCAATTGCGCGAGCGTGATCGCTTTGATCCGGCCATGCAGATATTAGTTGCTAATCTGCCTTTATTAGCGCGCCGTGATTTTGCGACCTTACGTAAATTATGCGATGTTGATGATGAAGATATGGCGGATATGGCGGCGGAATTGCGCCAGCTCAATCCTAAACCAGGACGCGCCTTTGGTGGCGAGGCTGTACAGCCCGTTATTCCCGATGTGACTGTACGTGCCTTGCATGATGGCTCATGGCATGTCGAACTCAATCCCGAAGGTCTGCCGCGTGTATTGGTCAATCAATCCTATGCAGCTAATGTCTCGCGCGCGGCAGGAACAGCTGCTGATAAAACATTCATCAACACATGTTTGCAAACAGCTAATTGGCTCACCAAAAGCCTTGAGCAACGCGCACGTACTATTTTGAAGGTGGCAACTGAAATTGTGCGTCAACAAGATGCGTTTTTTGCGCATGGTGTCGAGCATTTACGCCCGCTTAATCTCAAAACAGTTGCTGATGCCATTGGCATGCATGAATCAACTGTGTCGCGCGTGACATCAAATAAATATATGTCCTCACCACGCGGTTTGTTTGAACTGAAATATTTCTTCACTGCATCCATTCCAGCCCATGGGGGTGGTGAGTCCCATTCTGCCGAAGCAGTGCGCTTCCGTATTAAACAAATGATTGATGCCGAAAGTCCCGACAATGTTTTATCGGATGATGCTATTGTCGTGCGCTTGAAAGAATCCAAGGTTGATATTGCGCGGCGCACTGTTGCCAAATACCGCGAAAGTCTGCGCATTCCATCCTCGGTCGAGCGGCGGCGTGAAAAGCAAGCTTTAGCCCGCGCCTCACATTAGAGTGCGGCGCAATATATAGTCATAGTCCCATATTTATATTTTTTTGATGCGGTTGACAGCTTGGAGCTGCGATCTTAACTTTTTCCTTAGGACCAGACATGAAGCTGTCATGAGCGTTCCCAGCGCTTGATGATGGCTCGCATTAAAAGGATGTTGCAAAATGGTTCTACGTGTCTCCGGAAAAAATTTTGATATTGGTGAGGCCATGCGTGGGCATGTGCTGGAGTGTATTGAAGCGTGCGCACATAAATATGTCAGCGGGCCCATTACAGGCCATGTGATTGTCGATCATGAGGGATCGGGCTATCGGGCTGACTGCACGCTGCATCTCAGTCGGGGAATCACCTTGCATGCGGAAGGACGGGGGCATGAGCCCTATGTCAGTGTTGACCAAGCCGCTGATCGACTCGAAAAACGCCTGCGCCGCTATAAAAGCCGCCTTAAAGGCCATCATGGGGATCGTCAGGACGGGGCCGCTCAAGAGCCCATTATCGCCCATTATACGCTCGAGGCACCGGATGATGAGCAGATTGACAGCCAAGACGGCTTCCATCCCGTTGTTGTCGCTGAGAAAACTCAGACTATGCCGACCTTAACAGTATCACATGCCGTAACGGAGCTTGACTTTACCGGTGCACATGTTCTGGTCTTTCGCCATGCTGGAAATGGGCGTGTAAATTTTGTATATCGCCGCAGTGATGGTCATATCGGCTGGATTGACCCCTCACCCGATGAGGCCCGTTCGCGCTCAGTGTAAGCGTCCTCGCGGATTTAACATCTTAGCCCCATGGGCATTTTACGGACGGCTATGCCTTTATCTGATTTGATTAGTGCTGACTCCATTCTTCCCCATCTTAAGGCGAATGGGCGCAAGCAAGTTTTGCAGGAAATATGCGAACGCGCAGCCCATGTTTCGGGTTTGCGTGAGCGTGAGATATTCGATGCGGTCTGGCAGCGCGAAAAATTAGGCTCAACTGGAATTGGAAATGGCATCGCTATCCCCCATGCCAAAATGCTCAAATGCCATCGCCTCTTTGGCGTATTTGCGCGGTTGGAGCGGGCGGTGGATTATGAATCCGTTGATGGCGTGCCCGTTGATCTTATTTTCATGCTCATTGCTCCCGAAGAAGCAGGCGCTGACCATCTCAAAGCACTCTCACGCATTGCGCGTATGATGCGCGATGGCCAATTTGTGGCACGCTTGCGTGCAACACGCGATCCATCTGGCCTCTATCTTATGTTAGCGGATGGTCAAAAAAATAATGCGGCTTAATTAAGCCCATAAGCGGCTTTGCTCGAGCATATAACGATCGGGGTGAGCAGCGACATAAGCGAGGCCTGCCAAGACAGTGTCTGGGACATGAATCATCTGAACCCCGATGGCGCGCATAATATGTTCATAAGGTGCTTTATTTTCAAACGCCGCACGGAATTCCTGATGTTGGCATAAAGATATAATGCGCGGCACAATACCACCTGACAAAGTCACCCCCGCACTGGCAACAAAAGTAATAGCCATATCACCGACAAAGCGCGCCAGTAACAGCCAAAAGGCACGGATGGTATCAGCTTCAAAACTATGGGGATATGCAAGGGCATGCGCGACAATCGCCACCCCATCATCATCACTGCGTTCAAAACCATGTGCAGCCTGACGCGCACGATGAAGGCGCTGAAGACCAGCGCCTGAGAGAAGAGTTTCAGCGGTAATGCGCCCGAGCCTCTTTTCGATATGAGGCCAGAAAAGATGCTCTTCATCACGCACGGGTGCAAAATCCATGTGGCCGGATTCAGTGGGCACCGCAATGAATTTATGATCTTTATAAAGAAGAGCGGCCGTACCCAAGCCAGTCCCTGGCCCCGAGATCAGACGTGGCCCATCATGAATTTGAAAGGAGGGACCAATGGGGCGCACCCATTCTGGCTTGAGTGCTGGCAAAGACAAAGCCTGCGCTTCAAAATCATTAAACATCATGCCCTGTTCAAAAGCGCAGGCACTCATGATGTCCTGCGCTTTTATATCCCATTGAGCATTGGTAAGTTTAATGCTTGTTCCCTCACAAGGTCCAGCAGCGCTCATCAGAATTGTGCGTGGACGCGGGCGTTTGTGCAGGAGGGATGAATCCAAAACAGCGCGCAACGCATCTGCGCATGTGGCGTGATCGGCTGTTTTTTGGGGCGGCAGAAAAAGCAAATCAGCTTTCGCCGTCTCTACATAAGCGAAACGTGCATTTGTGCCGCCGATATCACACACAAGAAGCGGAAATGGAAAATGCATTATAAGGTCTGCCGTTGTGGAGGGATCACATCAATACGCTTAAAACCTGCCAAACGATTATGAATACGCACCATAAAGGCTGTGGCAAATAAGGGCGTAAGCAAATTAAGAACGGGCACAGCAACAAATAAAGCCATCATCAATCCGCAGCCAAATAAATACCAATTATGCTGCTGACGCATGCGTTGCACATCAGCCATTGATGCATAACGCAGGGCTGCCAAGGCAAAATATTCGCGCGACATCAAATAGGCATTTGCAACAAAAAATGCAAAAATATTAACGAATGGCACAAATAAAAAGAGCAAGGCTACGAGATTGACCACAATCGACATGCCGGTAAATCTTAAGGCAAGAAAAATTGCCTGACCATTCGGCAAAGCCCGTCCATCAGGGGCAGCTAAGTCACGCTCAACATGCTCGGCGACATCATCGAGATAAAGACCAGCCACAAGTGAAGATGTAGGTGCAACTAAAAAACCCATGCCTGCAAAAAGACCAAACCCCGTCAGAACAGACAAAGCCAATGCAAGCCATGGCAAGGGGACTTGAATATATGTGCTGATCAGATGATTTAGCCCAACCCAGACAAAGCAAAGTAACGCAAACGTAATAGCTAAAATCTTCCATAAAATAGTACGGAACGAAGGCGATAAAATCTGCGTCAAAGCATCAATGGCTGCGTTAAACATCAGACCTCACTCAGGGCACAACATGTAATGCGCCATTTTTATAGGCTTTGATCGCATATAAAATGTCGTCAACTGAATCGGCATATTGAAACAAAGTGAGATCATGCGCATTGATCACACCTGCGTCGAGCATCACATCAAAATTAACTGCGCGCGACCAATAATCGCTATCAAATAATATGATGGGCAAATCAGGCGATTTACCGGTGCAGCGCAAATTGAGGACCTCAAATAATTCGTCAAATGTGCCATACCCACCTGGGAACACCACAAGCGCACGCGCGCGCATCGCTAAATGCATTTTACGTATTGCAAAATAGTGAAACTGAAATGTTAGCTCAGGGGTTGTATAGGCATTAGGCCATTGCTCATGCGGCAATGTGATATTAAAGCCAATGGATGGGGCGCCCACTTCAAAAGCGCCACGATTGGCGGCCTCCATAATGCCTGGACCACCACCCGTGGCAATCACATTATGTCTTTGCGTACCGAGGGGGGCGAGGGCACCGGCTTCACGTGAGCATAGAGACGCAAATTCACGCGCCGCTTGATACCAACGTGCATGATCACCCGCGCCATTCTCCCTCACGCGGGCACTGCCAAACACCACAATGGTTGAGGATATGCCCCAAGCGCGTAAAGCCTCTTCGGCTTTTTCATATTCCAGCATGAAGCGCACACCACGCATGGAATCACCTAAGAGAAAGTCCTGATCGGCAAAGGCCAGTCGATAGGCTGGTGATGACAGTTGTAAGTCGGGCGGCGGCCCTTTGTGCTCATGCGTTTCAGCAGCCATTTTGGATCAACCCAATTTTTAATATGTTAGCGCTAAACATAGCACTAAAGCCTGATGCAGCAAACTCAGTCTCATGCCAGTATAGAATTGTTAGACTGATTTGACTTATGCTCAGGCTTTCTAGGGATATGCTATGGCCGATCACACACACTCATCCTTTTTCTCTGATTTGCTCGGCACCATAAGCGAGCGTGGGCGGCAATGGTTAAAAGTGCCGCGTGATGGCCGTGCTCTGGATGACACACAGCCCTTGATTGAACTTTGCCATGCTTTGATCTCGGGACGGGGGGAAGCCTCTGGCGCGGCCCTCGCGCATGAAATTTTTACCCGTTACGCGCGTTTAGATGAAAGCGCACAAATCCAGTTTTTCAATGCGCTTTATGATGACTTTGGCGTGGATCATAATGGCCTCACACATGCAATGGCGCAATGGCAGCAGCACCCCAGTGCCCAAACAAGTTCTGAGCTGCATTTTGCCTCTGAACCCAAACGGCAAGATTTATTGCGCCGCCTTAACCGCTTGCAGGGCGGTACATTCCGATTAGTGCAAATGCGTGTCGACCTGCTTCATCATCTCACTGCGCACCCTCATTTGCGTCTTGTTGATCGTGATTTTCTCCATCTTTTGCGCTCATGGTTTAACCGCGGTTTTTTGGTCTTGCGCCGTATTGATTGGTCAACTCCGGCGAATATCCTTGAGAAAATCATTCGTTATGAAGCTGTGCATACCATTCATGATTGGGATGAGCTGCGCCGCCGAATCGATCCAGTTGATAGACGGTGCTACGCCTTCTTTCATCCTGCCCTCAGTGATGAGCCCCTGATTTTTGTTGAAGTCGCCCTCACCTCTGAGATTCCCCACGCCATTGCACCCTTACTAACCGCCTCACGCACAATTGTGCCCCCAACGCAGGCGCGGACCGCTGTTTTTTACTCCATTTCCAATTGCCAAAGAGGACTTGATGGCGTGTCCTTCGGGCATTTTTTGATCAAACAAGTGGTTGAAGATTTACGCCGTGAATTGCCGAATATTGACCGCTTCGTGACGCTCTCGCCTGTGACTCATTTCATGCGCTGGCTCAAAACAATTAAACCTCTCATGGACGAGCCAGTGCAAAAGGCCATTGAGACATTGAATATGCCCAATTGGTTCACAACTACTGCTTTGGCTGATGACACCAAAGCCCTCATTGAGCCCTTAGCTGCTGCTTATTATCTTCTTGGCAAAGATAAGCGCCAACGCCCCATTGATAATGTGGCGCGGTTTCATCTTGGCAATGGTGCGCGGCTTGAACATATCAACTGGCTTGGTGATCGCTCATTACACGCGCTTAATGATGCGGCGGGACTAATGGTTAATTATCTCTATGATCTCGATGCGATAGAAACCAATCACGAGGCCTTTGCCAATGATGGCGTGATCTCGGCCTCCTCGGCTGTTCGTAAAATGCTCAAAAGTGACATTAAAGCACGAATTGAGGCGGGAGAGCCGCCAGTTGAAAAGTAAATCAAGACATTCTAAGTTTTTAACAGATCAAAAGATAGGGATGGATTATGGCCTCTTTTCTTTACCAGACATTTCGCGCGGCCGCATCGGCTCCAGATAAAGTCTTTATCGAAACGCTGGAAGGACGGACCATCAGTTATCGCATGCTTGATGAAAGCGCAGGCCGTTATGCTCATGCGCTGCGCGCATATGGCGTCACAAGCGGTGATCGCATTGCCGTACAAGTTGAAAAATCACCAGAGGCGATCATTCTTTATCTCGCCTGCTTGCGCGCAGGTGCTGTGTTCTTGCCCCTCAATACAGCCTATACACCCAATGAAATTGAATATTTTCTCAGCGATTCAGGCGCACATCTATTTGTCTGCGATCCCTCCCGTCTGGCATCCCTCACCCCCATAGCCCAAAAGGCTGGCGTGTCATTTATTGCAACACTTGGTACGCATAATGATGGCTCATTAGCCGATCAAGCAAAGACCCAATCATCTGAATTTGCTGATGTTGATCGCGGCCCAGATGATCTCGCCGCTATTCTCTATACATCGGGCACGACAGGACGCTCAAAAGGCGCCATGCTAACGCATCATAATCTAGCCTCGAATGCGAAAAGCCTTGTTGCCTGCTGGCGCTTTACATCTTCGGATGTCCTGATTCATGCTTTACCGATTTATCACACACATGGTTTGTTTGTGGCGATGAATGTCATGCTGCTTTCGGGCGGCTCCATGTTCTTTTTGCCCAAACTTGATCCTGATGCCATTTTAAAACTTATGCCGCGTGCAACATGCATGATGGGCGTGCCGACATTTTATACCCGCCTTCTTGCCCATCAGGGTCTGAATGCGGATGTGACGCGCGGCATGCGTCTATTTATTTCGGGCTCTGCACCCTTGCTAGCTGAAACACATCGGGAATGGAAAGCGCGGACAGGTCATTCAATACTCGAGCGCTATGGCATGACCGAGACCAATATGAATACGTCCAATCCCTATGATGGCGAGCGTGTTGCAGGAACTGTCGGCCTGCCCCTGCCTGATGTTGACGTGCGCATCACTAATCCCGAGAGTGGCGCGATCATTCCACAGGGTGAAATTGGTATGATTGAAGTCAGGGGGCCCAATGTTTTTAAGGGCTATTGGAATATGCCCGAAAAAACCGCCGCTGAATTTCGCGCCGATGGTTTTTTTATCACGGGTGATTTGGGCAAGATTGATGAGCGCGGCTATGTCCATATTGTTGGGCGCGGTAAGGATCTTGTCATCACCGGCGGCTTTAATGTTTACCCCAAAGAAATTGAAGATGAGATTGATGCCCT
>Ga0164297_10001562_pt1 | contig 24016 bp, 18 predicted proteins | sample GEODES058metaG_FD_113539 | JGI IMG/M metagenome (GOLD analysis project Ga0164297, IMG submission 113539) | Dystrophic lake water microbial communities from Trout Bog Lake, Wisconsin, USA - GEODES058 metaG | ecosystem: Environmental > Aquatic > Freshwater > Lake | place: USA: Trout Bog Lake... | reverse complement strand
TGTTGTGAGTTGGGTCTATGGTGATTTATCACCAGCGATTTTTTTAAGTCGATTGCAAAACGCTATTGCGCTCAATACTTTTTTAGTTGGTCTTATTAAAGCGCCGGTGATGGCATTAGCGATTGGTCTGATTGCGGTCACACAGGGTTTGGCAGTAGGTGGCTCTGCGGAATCCCTGGGCCGACAAGTCACGGGATCAGTGGTGAAATCCATTTTCATGGTGATTGTGATTGATGGATTATTCGCAATGTTTTTCGCTTCTATTCGCTATTGAGGATGATATGAGCACATTAATCTCATCGCCTCCCGCTCTCTCTATTCGCGGCTTATCTGTGGGCTTTGGTGATCATCTTGTACTCGAGAATCTTGATCTTGATGTGCGGCGTGGGGAGGTGATTGGCTTTGTGGGTGGCTCGGGTACAGGCAAATCTGTGTTGATGCGCAGTATTTTGGGGCTCACGCCAAAAAGGGCAGGCACAATTGAAGTGTTTGGGCGCAATCTCGATCGGATTGATGCGCGTGAACGTCAGCAGATCGAACGCAATTGGGGCGTGTTGTTTCAGCATGGTGCTTTGTTTTCGGGGCTTAATGTCATGCAAAACATCCAAGTGATGATGCGCGAACATGCGCATATGTCACCACGCCTGAGAGATGAATTGGCGATGTGCAAAATTGAATTGGTGGGTTTGCCTCCTGACGCTGCATATAAATATCCAGCTGAATTGTCAGGCGGCATGATCAAACGCGCAGCTCTTGCGCGGGCTTTGGCCCTTGATCCTGCTTTACTATTTTTAGATGAGCCAACAGCAGGGCTTGATCCCATCGGGGCGAGTGAATTTGACCACCTTGTCGCCACATTGCAAAAAACATTGGGCCTGACTGTCTTTATGGTGACGCATGACCTTGATAGTCTTTATGCCATCTGCGACCGCATTGCCGCCCTTGCTGAGCGCCGTGTGGTTCTTGTGGGCTCAGTTGACGATATGAAATCGAGTACTCATCCCTGGGTTTATTCTTATTTCCATGGGAAAAGAGCACGGCAAATCATAACTCCTGCAAGTCCGGCTTGAAAGGGCTTTCAAAGCTTGCGACTGTGATGGGGAATAGTCGTGAGAATCACTGACCATGGAAACCCGTGCTCGATATGCTCTGATTGGGGCTTTTACACTTGGTGTGGTGTGTGCCGCACTGGGGTTTGTTGCGTGGTTTTCAGATGCGCATCAGCGCATTGAGCGGCGCAATTATTATCTAGTGTTCAATTCTTCTGTCTCGGGTTTGGCGCGGGGTGGATGGGTTTTGTTTAACGGGTTGCGCGTTGGCGAAGTGATGGATTTATCCTTGGGGAATGATCCCCGCCAAGTGATTGCACTTATTGCGATTGATCCCCGCACGCCAGTCAAAAAAGATACAACAGCGCGTTTGGAATATCAGGGGCTTACTGGTGTTGCCTCCGTTGCCTTGCAAGGTGGCTCGCCCGATGCGCCTTTGCTTGAAGGGCAGAATGGCAGTGTGCCGCTTATTTTTGCCGAGCGCTCTGATTATCAAAATATTGTCGAGACCTTGCAAACACTCGCGACTAAACTTGATAGCGTGATTAGCAAAATTGATCATCTCACGGGCGAAAGTTCAGATTCTCTTGCGGCTATTATCAAAAATTTTGAAGCCTTCTCGAAAGTCTTAGCTGATAACAGCGAGGGCTTATCACAAACTATTGATGGTTCAAAAAATCTTGTAACTAAGCTCTCAAATGCTGCCGATAAGTTAGATCGGTTGATGGGAAGTCTAGTTGGTCCTGAGGGATCAAAATCAAGTTTTGATGATATGGCCGAGACAATTAAATCTTTGCGCAGAGCTGCGGATTCTCTCGGCCCGAGTTTGCGTACATATGAGAGTTTAGCGAGTGAAGGGCACCGCACTTTAGATGAGCTTAATCGCTCTTTGCGCGCGTTTGAGAAAAACCCACAACAGGTCATTTTTGGTGCGAAGCCAAATGTGCCGGAATATCGTGGGGAGTGAGAGGCTGTGACAGAAAGCACTCAGCGCTCATCTCATTTGCATATTGCGTCACTGCTTGGTGGTGCCTGCTTGGTGTTGGCTGGTTGCGGTGGCGGTGCTTTGGATGCTTATGATTTATCAGCGCTTGAGACTGTAGCTCTCACTCATCATCAGCCGCAGGCGCAACTGATTGTTGATGAACCAACGGCACTTCCGCCAGCTGATTCAGATCGTATTGTTGTCCGCAATGGCGATCACATTGCTGTCGTGGCTGGTGCGCAATGGCGTGAACGTCTCCCGCGCCTCATTCAAACGCGCGTGGTGCAAAGTTTGGAGAACGCACATTTCCTCAAAGCAGTGGGGCGGCCAGATACAAAAATAGCGGCGCGCTATTTATTAGAGATGGACATTCGCCGCTTTGATATTGATGCACAGCAAGGGCTGGGCGTTGTCGATGTCTCCGCCAAATTAATTGATCAACAAAGCGGTCAGATTATTGCTGCTTCTTTATTTAAAGGGGAGGCACAAGGCTCCGCCCTTGATGGTGTGCAGGCCAGTCAAGCACTTAATTTAGCACTTCAAGATGTGCTGAGCGCGATGACGCAATGGTGCGCGCATTATATCTGAAGATGAGGGGGCATAGAGCCCCCACTTTAATGTATCAGTCGTTAGACAATGCGGCCTGAAGCATGGGCGAGCATTGTATAGACCTTACCGCTATCGGAAATCAGATAAGAGCGGACGCGTGATCCATCGCGATCATCGCGGTTGAGATCCGTCAGAAGCCGCTCAAATTCCGTTGTGTAGCGATCAACAGTTTCGCGGAAATCATTATCGCTGCGGTAGCGACGACGAATTTCATCGAACATTTGCTGGCCCTGATTTGTGTACAGGCGGCGTGAGAAGACATTGCGTTCACCACGGCGCCAACGATCCCAGACATCGCTGGCGATGTCATGATCAACCATAAGCGCGATGTCGCTTGTCAGGCCATCAAGCGGATTGCCGTTGCGCACATCATCAGCTTCATCGCGTGAGGCACGCGCGAGCAGATCTGACAACCAGCCGCCATTATTTGCGTTGCGCTGATTGTTAGCGGGGGGCGCTACGGCTGTGCGACGCGATGGCGCTGCTGGGGGTGGGGGAGGCATATCATCATAGCCTGCATGTGCCGGCTCTGGGATGCGCGCATTGGCCCGTGAGCGTTGAGCATTGGCAGGTGTGGATGGGCCGCTCATTGTGCTGAAGGATGAGCCTGTGATGGGCTCTGAGGCATCAAAACTGCGGCCAGAGCGCGCAACAATGTCGGTGAGATCATTGAGCGCTTTAACTTGATCAGCAATCACACGGCGCATAGCCGCTGTTTGCTCGCTTGTCTCATGAGGTAGATCAATGGCTGAACGGCGCACTTCTTGACGTGTGTTTTCAAGTTCATGCTGAATTTGAAGGGCCACGCCGCGCAATTCATCAGAGGAGGATTTGAAGCGACTAAGCGACATATCAAAAATTTCATTCATTTCGATATTGGCTTGTTCGTAAGTCGCGCGCAGAACTGCAGCTGTTCGATCGCGCTCGCGCTGTGTTTCTGTGCGAATATCCTCAAATTGCTGCCCGATCAGATTGGTCACATCTTGTGTTGACGCGCTGAGGAATTGACCGACTTCGCGTGCGCGCTGTTCAGCACTGTGGAATGTTTCATTCACACGATGTGAGAATGTGGCCAGCAGATTATCAATTTCATGTGCGCGCACATCAACTGTTTGCAGCAAATGCTCAATGAGGTTGCGGCGGTGTTCAAGCACTTGCGCAAATTCATTTTGTGTTTGCTGCAGGCGATCCATTGTTGAGCCAAGTTGCTCATTGTGGATATTGACTTCATGGGTCAAGCGCTCAACACCCGCATTGGTTTGGGTGGACATATGATCCATTGCTGAGACTTGATTATTAATATTTTCAAGTGCGCCTTGGAAATCATCAACACGCGTTGTGAGGCGTGTTTCAATTGTATCAAGGGCCTCGCTCGCGCTGCCAACAATGACTTGCAAGGTACGATTTGCATCTGACAAGCGCTCAAGCACATCATGAAGCTCAGTGCGCAATGTCGTATTGGCATCAGAGAGAGCCGCGACTGACTGGCTTGTGCTGCTTGTGACGGTGTCATGAAGCGCTTTTGCTGAGGATGTGATGATGGAGGAGAGATGCTGCTGCTGCTCATCCAAATTATTGATGAATTGGGCTGTGCGTGTTTCAATCGCATGACTTGCAAATTCACCCGCACTGGCAACACTTTGAGCGACTTCTTGTCCACGTGTACTGATAAGGTCAACTAAAATCGGCCCTTGTGTATCAAACAGCGATTTTAATTCGCCAGCTCGTAGCGCAAGATTATCGTTCAAAAGACGCGCGCGTACATCAATCGACTGACTGTTTTGGTCAAGAGCTGAGGTGAGGCGTTCGCCATCTTCTGTTAATGTGTTCTGCAATTGAGCAAGGCGGTTGGAGAGGGTTTCATCCAATTCGCGCAGCTTGGCGCCAAGCGTTTCATCAACATGCTGTGGGTCAATGCTTGCTGTGAGGTTATGTACGCCTTCGCTGAGGACATTTGCCACTTCAAGCGCATGACGTGCGAGGCTCTCATTAACGGCCTGAGCGCGTTGCTCAAGTCCTGCATCGATGCGGTTAATAACTGCATCAAGGCTGCTTGCAACTTCACGTGCGCGGAAGCTTGCGCGTTCGTTAAACTCTTCAACTTTGCTTTCAAGTATCGTGGCAGCTTCCTCTGTGCGCCGTCCCAGCGCTTCATTAAAGCCATCAGCATGGTTCGCAAAGGCTGCTTCCACCGCACCCAATTTTTCATTAACTGTCGTGGTGAAGCGATTTGAATGTGATGCAATTTCAGATGCCAACAAGCCACCCTGAATGACAACTGATTGCTCAAAGGCGTGAAGGCGATCAGCAATGGTGTCGCTGATGCGATCTCCATGAAAGCCAATAGCCATAACAGCTTCCCCTGAAAGGTTTTGGAAGCGTTCGTTAATCTCCTGAACCTGCTGAAGCACTGATGTGCTCAGAGCTGCCGTGTGTTCGGCCAATATGGCATTCAATTCAGCGCGCGCTTGCGTTAATTGATCCGCAGCAGTGCGTGTACGCTCGTCAATGATGGTTGAGACTTGGTCGCCCGCACCCATCAATGCCGAATAGGAATTCATGATATTTTCATTGAGAGCATTTGTGCGCTCAGCCAAGAGGTCAGCCATTTGCTGGCCAAAGACTGTCAATTCTTGACGTGAGTTTTCGATGGCCGCTTGAACATGGTTAGTGCGCTCGGTCAGCATAGCAACGAATTGATCACCAACCGCTGCCAAATCATCGCGTGATGTTTCAAAGGCATCACGTGCTGCAACAGTGCGTTCGGAAATAAGATTTGCGATATTGTCGCCCACATCTGCCAATTCGTCACGTGAGACCGAGAGAATATGATGCACTTCACCCGTACGCTCAGACAGGGTGGTGGAGATATGATCGGCAATAGAGCTGAAGTGATCGCGTGACGCTTCCACCATCTCGCGGATGGCTTGTGTGCGTTCTGCAAGCACTGAAATAATTTCTTCACCCGTATGGGCAATTTCGGCATTGCTTTGTTCAAATAATTCGCGCGCAGTTGCGGTGCGTTGACCGATAATGTCACCCACGCGCTCAGCCGTTCCTGCCAAACGATCTTCCAGCGCATCACCATGGACTGTGATGGTGTCGAAGATATGCTGGCTCACTTCTGTAATGCGTGTTGAGAGGCTTTCACCGCGGAGGCTGATTGTATCAGCCAAACGCTCACCCGCTTCATCCAAACGCTCGGCAATTTCAGAGCCGCGTGAGCTCATATCAATCACCAATGCCTCGCCTGTGGCGCGCAAACGTGTGTCAATGTCATCAATGCGTTCGGTTAATGTCAGGGCTGCGGATTCGCTTGCCATTGATAATTTGGTTGTGACTTCTTCACCTGTTTCACTCAGGCGCGTCACAATGTCAGCACCACGCTCGTTGATCTGATCAACAACAGTTTCACCGACGCGTGCTAAATCTTGACTGATTTCATCACCTTTGGAAATCAGTGAGGCGCTGACGCGTGTGCCCGCATCAAGTACAGTGACGGCAATGCGTTCGCTGGCCAGATCAAGTTGTGAAGAGAGTGAATCATGTGTGCTGGTGATGGCTTGACGCACGCGTTCGGCATTGCTTGTAATGGCTTCGCGTTCGCTCGATAATTCATCAATGAGTGAACGAATGCGGCGTTCATTGTCGCTGTAGGAGCGCTCGAGATTGGCAACCTCTGCACGGACAACAGTTTCGAGCTCTCCTGCGCGCGCAAGAGCACGCTCTATGCTATCACCCATCGAGGACACTTCGCGGCGAATGGCCTGTGAGAGAGTGACGACTTGTTCGGTTGCAAATGTTTCGGGCTCGGCGAGGCGAATAACGATTTCAGTCATTGAGCGTGCTGTGACACGCATTTCATCCATACGACGCGCGAGGGCGGCAATGATGAAAAAGAAAACACAGGGCACGCCAGCGATGAGGCCATATTGCATTAGCATTGCATGGGTGAATGCTTCGCCCGCGCGTTCCATACCCATGACGATATAAGAGAATGATACAAGCCATGCTGCGCTTGCAAGACAAGCAAAGACATAAGGCTTGCGGCTCGGACGATATTGAAGAGCCTGTAAGATCTGGCCAACAGAGCGGCGATCATCATTGGCAGGTGAAGAGGGCGTGAGTTTTGGCTTTGATGCAGATGCCTCTGCAGCTGTTTGTTTGGATGTCGGCGCGGTTTTACCTGCAGAACTTGATACCAAGTTCATGTCATCAGTCAGACCTCCATCAATTCCCTGATGGGTCGTCGTCTCCGACATATCCTGCGGCTTAATGATATTAGCCATGCTCTGCCTCTTTACGCCTTTCCAGCGGGATCATGAGTCCCGCAGGTCCATGGGGTGTCCGAAAATTGGGCCCGTGCGGACACACGTCTCCTTAATAAGGATTAAGCAATTTACCTTGTTATGGCTCTGATTGAAACAGAGCTGACGCGACAATCTAAAACAGCGTTAACGACCCATTCATAGCCCCTGTGACATGATCATTTCCACGCTTATTTTATGGGAGTGGTGATGGGTTTAAAGCCCATGCCTAAGCCATAAAATTTACTAATACATTGATATTGCTTTATAAAAATCAGAGGTATGCATGCCCAATTTTCTAAGATCTGGCTTGGCTATGGTTTTGGCGCCAAGTGAATTGGCTGCGCCTGCGCCTATGCCTGTGCTTGATTTAGTCCATCTTAGCCGCCAAACCCTTGGTGATACTGCGCTTGAATGTGAGTTATTGTCCAGTTTTGAACAGCAAGCCGGTCTCATTTTGGGGCGTCTTAATGCTGGCAAAAGCACAGCTCTCGGTTTAATGGCGGATCTTGCCCACACATTAAAAGGCTCAGCTCGTGCTATCGGGGCTCTGGGGGTTGCTCAAAAAGCAGGAGATTACGAGACGGCCCTGCGCAATGGGGCCTCAAATGATGTTCTCGAGCGTATGAAATATGAGCTCTTTGGCGAAGTTGCCAAGGCGTGTGAGGTGATTTCAGGGCTTTTGGCAGATCGTTAATTCCATCAGGCCTCGCCAAAATGGCATGTCTGCGTTACATGCCACTGAAGAGGTTGTCCTATGGTTAAAGTCTGTTTCACTGATCGCTCCGGTCAACAGCGCATTCTAGAGGGGCGCGTTGGCAATAGTCTCATGCTTGTGGCTGTTCAGAATGATATTTCGGGCATTGATGCGGAATGTGGTGGCGCATGTGCCTGCGCGACCTGCCATGTCTATGTTCCCGAGCCATGGTTCAGCAAATTGCCAAAAGCGGATGTCATGGAAAGCGATATGCTCGATTTTGCGCGCAATGTTCAGCCAAATTCACGTTTAGCGTGCCAAATTAAGCTGACGGAGGCGTTGGATGGATTATGTGTTGAGGTTGGGCGATAATAATACATATATCATCTGTAATATAAAATAGTTTCCATTTTTATTTTGTTGATTTACAAATGCCCTGTTATTTAGATGTGAAGAGGCTGTCTTGTGTAAAGGCGCTCATTCTGTTTAGTGGCGCGCATGTAAAAATGCTCTCGACTAAAGTGCTCTTGGAGCGGCTGAGGATCAATTGATGACTGATGTGATTAAGACCGACGTTGTGATCGTAGGTGCGGGCCCAGTTGGCCTGTTTGCGGTGTTTGAATTGGGCTTGCTCGATATTCGCGCGCATTTGATTGATATTTTGCCGCGTGCGGGCGGCCAATGCACAGAGCTTTATCCGGAAAAACCAATCTATGATATTCCTGCCTTTCCCATTGTGACGGGGCAAGAATTGATCGACAATTTGATGCGTCAAATTGAGCCGTTTCATCCTACATTTCATTTCAATCGCATGGTCGAATCATTGGAGCCAATCGGTACATCTGAGGCGCCATTGTTTCGTGTCACCACAGATGCGGGCGATGTGTTTGAAACAAAAACAATTCTGATTGCCGCAGGTGGCGGCTCGTTCCAGCCCAAGAAACCGCCCATCAAGGGCATAGAAGCTTATGAGAATACATCTGTCTTTTATGCTGTTCGTAAAATGGAGCAGTTCCGTGATAAAAATATATTGATTGTCGGGGGCGGTGACTCCGCTTTGGATTGGACACTCAATTTGCAACCCATCGCCAAACGCGTCACTTTATTGCATCGCCGTGATGCCTTTAGGGCGGCGCCTCATTCCGTTAATGCGATGCGCGAGCTTGTTGCATCAAAGCAGATGGATTTTGCTTTAGGGCAAGTCGTTGGGTTGAATGGGGCAAATGGTCAACTCCATAGTGTGGTGGTTGGTGCTGATGATGGCGCGCAGACGGAGATTGCCTGCGACATTATGTTGCCATTTTTTGGGTTAACGATGAAGCTCGGCCCGATTGCTGATTGGGGTCTTAATTTGCATGAGCAGCTCATACCCGTTGATACAGAAAAATTTGAAACCAATGTGCCTGGTATTTTTGCAATTGGCGACATTAATTCATATCCGGGTAAGCTGAAGTTGATTTTATCAGGCTTTCATGAAGGGGCGCTCGCCGCTCAAAAAGTTCATCGCTATGTCTATCCAGATAAGAAACTATTGTTTCAGTATACGACATCGTCAACGAATTTGCAGAAAAAGCTTGGCGTTGCCTAATGCGGATATGATTGCGTTTTTTCGAAGTCAGTGAGAAAAAATTTATGCCAACGCAATCGCACTCCAGCACTTTTTCTTTGGCGCTTTATATGCCTTGGACAAATGCCCAAGGCCATTTTCGTCTCTTACGCGCTATCGTTTTTATGGCGCTGCTGTTGCCCGCTTTGTGGATGACATATAAATATGAGGCGCAATTATATTCGCCCAAACCACTGACAGATCTGATCCGCGAGAGTGGGGATTGGTCGTTGCGCTTGTTGGTTGCCTCATTGGCTATTACACCCTTCGCGCTTTTATTTAAATGGGCTGAGCTTATTGATGTGCGCCGTATGGTCGGGCTTGCGAGCTTATTTTATGCGCTGGCGCATATTGTTTTTTATTGCGTTGATGAGCAATTTGCATGGCTGTTTATTGTGCAAGAAATCATTAGTCGTTTATTTCTAACCATCGGCATGATCGCAACATGTGGTCTTATTATATTAGGCATAACGTCAAATGATTGGAGCCTTCGCGCCATGGGCGGACGCGGCTGGAGCCGTTTGCATAGCTGGGTTTATGTCATCACCATCTTAGGTATTTTGCATTATCTGATGGAAGTTCGACTTGATGCTTATGAAGCTGTTGTGCTCGCCGGTTTATTTTTGGTGCTGATGGCCTATCGTATTATGCGTAAAAAAGGCTTGCCACTTCATGCGGCGGCACTTTTGATCATGGGCTGTGTTATGGCCTTTGTCACAGCGCTTTTGGAAGCGAGCTATTATGGTCTTGCGACACGTTTTGGTTTTTGGCGTGTCTTATCGGCGAATTCGTCTTTTGCATGGCCTTTGCGTCCGGCCTATTGGGTGTTGATCGCCTCATTTTTATTGAGCGCGGCTGTAATGACGCGTATGCGATTGCTTAAAAAAGCACATTAAAAAAGGCTATACAGATGATCTGCATAGCCTTTTGATGGCGCATGATATTACCAATGACGATGAACGGGATGGCAGATCCGGCGATGGTAATAGCGATCCCAATGGCAGACAATACGGCGGGGATGGTGATGCCAATATTGCACATGCTCGATTGAGTCTGTGGTGTGTGCGGCCTCGGCAGCTGCGCTAGCGATGGGGGCTGCCTGAGAAAATGTTGCACAGCCAAGAAGCTGAGCCCCTGCAATCGCGCAGGTCAGAAAGAGACGTGAGTTCATCAAAGGACACTCCTTTTGGTGTTTCGATGTTTATACTTTACCTCAGTAAATCTGTACGGGGCCTGAATGACGGCTTTTAGATTCTCTGGGAATCCGCCGCATTGCGTTGAGAGCTGGTTATAAAATCTCTCAGTCGTCCGGAGTGCGGCATAATATCGTGCCAAGATTGACCCTCGAAAGCGATGATGGCGAGGTCTGCGGTTGAAAAGCCTTTTGCCATATGTTGGCGCATCAAGGATCCATCGGGCGCGGCAAGCATGTCGGCATATTCGGATATGCCGGGATTATGGCCAATGATCAGCAATTGCTCCACATGGTCGTCCACCTCATGCATAACATCCAAAAGCGTTTCCCATTCAGCATTGTAGAGTCGTGGCTCAATTGTCAGCTCTATCTGATGATCTCTGGCGCCAGCAATGGATTGCGTCAGATAATCAAATGTCTCGCGTGTGCGTTGGGATGAGGAGACAAGCGCGTGTTTTGGGCATAAGCCGCGATATCTAAGCCACGTCCCAAGTGCCAATGCCTCGCTCTGGCCTTGCTGTGTCAGATGACGCTCGTGATCAGCAGAGCTGGTAGGTGTTTCTGCTTGAGCATGGCGCACAATAAAAAGCTGCCGCATTCATATCTCCGCGCGCTGTGCCGCTGAGGGGTGTGGATAAGGTTAGGACTCGAGCGTTCTTTGGGCAAGTTAGGGCCTTTGCATTAAGCTTTTATTAACCATGGCAAAAGCTTTAAAAAAAGAACAAAAAAAGAACTTGCGGAAAAGAACAAAGAGAGTACATTCATGAACACGTCAGTTATTTATTCACCGATTCTCGATGCCTTCACGTTGCGAACACTGAAGGCACATGTCACTAAGGAGCTGCACAATGAGCCAAGCGAATCTTCGCCTCGTGGAAGGAACATCCGTGGACAAAACTAAGGCACTCGACGCAGCTCTGTCTCAGATTGAGAGAGCATTTGGTAAGGGATCAATTATGCGGCTGGGCAAAAACCAGCAGGCAGTCGAAATTGAAACAGTTCCTACTGGCTCGCTTGGGCTTGATATCGCCCTTGGTGTTGGCGGCTTACCTCGCGGGCGCATTATTGAAATTTATGGACCGGAATCCTCTGGTAAAACCACATTGACCCTGCATGTCATTGCAGAGGCACAGAAAAAAGGCGGCGTATGTGCTTTTGTGGATGCGGAACATGCGCTTGACCCTGTCTATGCCCGCAAATTGGGGGTTAATCTTGAGGATTTGCTGATTTCTCAGCCAGATACTGGCGAGCAAGCGCTTGAAATTACCGATACGCTCGTGCGGTCAGGTGCCGTTGACGTTTTGGTCATTGACTCCGTTGCGGCTTTGACCCCTCGCGCTGAAATTGAAGGTGAAATGGGTGATGTGCAGCCAGGTCTGCAAGCGCGCTTAATGTCTCAAGCTCTGCGCAAATTGACGGCATCAATTTCACGTTCCAATACAATGGTGATTTTCATCAACCAAATCCGCATGAAGATTGGTGTGATGTATGGCTCACCCGAGACAACAACAGGCGGTAATGCGCTTAAATTTTATGCCTCTGTGCGTCTTGATATTCGCCGCACTGGTGCCATCAAAGATCGCGAAGAAGTGACGGGCAATCAGACCCGCGTCAAAGTGGTTAAAAACAAAGTGGCGCCGCCCTTTAAGCAAGTTGAATTCGACATCATGTATGGCGAAGGCATTTCGAAAATGGGCGAATTGATTGATCTCGGTGTTAAGGCCGGCGTGATTGATAAATCCGGTGCTTGGTTCTCTTATGACAGCCAGCGTTTGGGTCAAGGTCGCGAAAATGCCAAAGCCTTTTTGCGCGGTAATCCAGAATTAGCAACGCAGATTGAACAAGAAATCCGCGAAAATGCTGGTTTGTTGGCAGAAAAGATTTTGGATGCTGGTCCAGACTCTGATGATGATCAGGGTGCTGAGGACTAATAAAAGAGATCAGGGGCAGGTGGTCAGGCTTCATATGTGGTGCCGCCACATACGCGGCTGGTGTCTGAGATGGTCCCCCTCATGGCATCTAGCCTGCCTCTTCTTAGCAATAGTTCAGATCATAAGCTTAAAAGCGGCCTTGTGCCGCTTTTTCCATATTGGCCGCTCTGATGAGCAGATGAGCCTATCAATTATTCTCAGAAGCCTGACATAGGCATGCGCATGCAGTCTAAGGGCATGTCAGCGCAAGGGGCGCTTCATGTTGATTATAGGGCGTTTTCCTCTGTTTTGCCGTGTTAGCACTCGACAGGGGACAGGCTGAACGCTAAAAACTAAGAAAGTGCTCTCAAGCGATTTTTATCGCTGAGAGGGGATTTATCTGGTGCTTAGTGACCCCATGCGGGCGTGAAATGGTCAGGCAATGAGCGGCGTTAACGATATAAGGTCCACATACCTCAATTTCTTTCAAAAGCATGGGCATGAGCATGTCTCATCTTCGCCATTGGTGCCACGCAATGATCCGACATTGATGTTCACCAATGCTGGCATGGTGCAATTTAAAAATGTGTTCACAGGCGTTGAAAAGCGCCCTTATCAGCGCGCCACCTCATCGCAAAAATGTGTACGTGCGGGGGGGAAGCATAATGACCTCGATAATGTCGGTTATACCGCGCGCCACCATACGTTTTTTGAAATGCTGGGCAATTTTTCCTTCGGTGATTATTTTAAAGCCGATGCGATTGAAATGGCATGGACGCTGATTTCCAAAGAATTTGGTCTGCCCAAAGATCGTTTGCTCGTCACAGTCTATCATGATGATGATGAGGCTTTTGGCCTGTGGAAGAAAATCGCTGGCTTTAGCGATGATAAAATTATTCGCATCCCCACATCGGATAATTTTTGGTCCATGGGTGATACTGGGCCATGCGGTCCATGTTCTGAAATTTTTTATGATCAAGGCCCAAGTTTAGCTGGTGGCCCTCCAGGTTCGCCCGATGAAGATGGAGATCGATTCCTTGAGTTTTGGAATCTGGTGTTCATGCAATATGAGCAAATTGCCCCCGGTCAGCGTGTGCCTTTGCCGCGCCCCTCCATTGATACGGGCATGGGCCTTGAGCGTATTGCGGCGATTTTGCAAGGCGTGCATTCAAATTACGACATTGATCTCATGCGCGCGCTTATTCGCGCCTGTGCGGAGGCGACAAGCGTTGATCCAGATGGGCCGCAACAAGCAAGCCATCGCATTATCGCTGACCATTTGCGCGCCTCCTCCTTTTTGGTGGCCGATGGTGTCTTACCCTCAAATGAAGGGCGCGGTTATGTGCTGCGCCGTATCATGCGCCGCGCTATGCGCCATGCTCAATTGTTAGGTGCGCATGAGCCGTTAATGTGGCGCCTTGTGCCCGCGCTTATTCGTGAAATGGGTCAGGCCTATCCTGAACTCGTGCGCGCTGAAGCCTTGATCAGCGAAACACTGCGCTTGGAAGAAACACGTTTTCGGACCACATTGGCGCGTGGGTTGAGCATGCTCGATGATGAGACTGTCACTCTTCGCAAGGGCGATAAATTATCAGGTGAAACTGCTTTTCGGCTTTATGATACCTATGGTTTTCCGCTCGACCTAACTCAGGAAGCTTTGCGCGCGCGTGGTATTGGGGTTGATACCGATGCTTTTAATGTCGCGATGGAGCGTCAACGCGCAGAGGCACGCAAGGCATGGTCGGGCTCGGGTGAGGCCGCCACGGAAGCAATTTGGTTTAGCGTGCGTGAAGAGGTCGGCGCCACAGATTTTCTGGGCTATGATACCGAGCAGGCGGAAGGTGTCGTGGTTGCCCTATTACGGAACGGCGAGCGTGTTACGCGTTTGGCCGCTGGTGAGACGGGTCTTATCATTCTCAATCAAACACCATTTTATGCTGAGTCAGGTGGTCAGGTCGGTGACACCGGCGTGATGCGCTCAGTTGGTATTGAGGCCCATGTGGTCGCAACACAGAAAAAACTTGGTGATCTCTTTGTGCATGATGTCGTGGTCAAAAGCGGTGAGATTACCATTGATATGGCACTGGAATTAAGCGTTGATCATAAACGTCGCTTGTCCATTCGCGCCAATCATTCCGCGACTCATTTGCTTCATGAGGCCTTGCGGCAAGTGTTGGGTGATCATGTTGCGCAAAAGGGATCACTTGTGGCGCCAGATCGTCTGCGGTTTGATTTTGCTCATCCCAAACCAATTAGCGATGAAGAACTCAAGCGGGTTGAAGATATCGCTAATGAGATGATTATTGATAATAGCGAGGTCATCACACGCTTGATGGGAGTTGATGATGCCATTCAATCAGGTGCACGTGCGCTGTTTGGTGAAAAATATGGTGATGAAGTTCGCGTTGTATCAATGGGCGCGCTTGATGCCACCCATAAAGCGTTTTCAGTTGAATTATGCGGCGGCACGCATGTTAAACGTACAGGTGATATTGGGCTTGTGAGCATTATCAGCGAAAGTGCTGTTGCAGCTGGTGTGCGTCGTGTTGAAGCCAAAACCGCTGATGAAGCCCGTCGTCACCTCAATGATGAAGCGCGTCGTTTGCGTGATATCGCCGCTTTGCTCAAATCCCCTGTTGATGATGCGCAAGAGCGTTTAGCCATTGTGCTTGAGGAGTGGCGCAAAATGGAGCGCGACTTAAGCGATGCACGCAAAAAATTGGCAATGAGTGGTGGCGCGCAACAAAATGATCAGGACATTCGCTCGGTTGCTGGCACCAATGTGTTCGCGCGCGTGATTTCAGGGGTTGAGATGAAAGATCTCAAATCCCTCGCCGATGATGCCAAGGCACAAATTGGCTCAGGCCTTGTCGCCATTATTGGTGTTGCCGAGGATGGCAAAGCAGGCGTCGTGGTTGCCGTTACATCTGATTTAACCGCGCGCTTTAATGCGGTTGATTATGTCCGTATTGCCTCCGCAGTTTTGGGCGGCAAGGGCGGGGGTGGTCGTCCAGACATGGCCCAAGCGGGGGGACCCGACGGCGCGCAGGCCCAAGCGGCCTTATCTGCTATCATCGATCATATGACGCAACAGGTTGTGGCGGGATGATACAACGTCGGCGCTCCCCTATCACTCGGTTGCGTCGTCGCGTTCATTTGATTTTAGATGCAGGGAGTACTGACGTCATCAGTATGTTTGTGCATCGCTCGCTTATCGCGCTTGTGATGGCAAGCGTGTGCAGCGTTGTGCTGGAGACTGTGCCTGAGCTGAATCGCGATGATCATTTGATCTTTCTGACGATTGAGGTTTTGGCGATCGGCATATTTACACTTGAATATGTGCTGCGCGTCTGGAGTGCGCCTGACCATACGCCTTATGCGGATATGCACCCGTGGCGTGCGCGTCTTAAATTTATACTGACGGCATCGGCGATGATTGATCTCATCTCTATTGCGCCGTTTTATCTCGGGTTTTTCGTGCCCGCCGATCTGCGTATTTTGATTTTGTTTCGCTTGTTGCGGTTTTTCAAATTGGCGCGTTATTCGCCGGGGTTGCGTTCACTCTTTGCGGCCATTGAAGCTGAGCGCAAGGCGCTTTTGGCTTCGGCAGTTGTGCTGTTTGGCTTAGTATTACTGGCGGCCACAGCCATGCATTTGGCTGAACATGAAGCCCAGCCTGATCGTTTTGGCTCAATCCCTCAATCCATGTGGTGGGCAATCGTGACTTTGACGACTGTTGGCTATGGGGATGCGGTGCCTGTGACGCTTATTGGTCGCGTCATCGCGGGTTTGACGATGTTGATGGGCTTGATGATGCTGGCTTTGCCGATCGGTATTATTTCCCAAGCCTTTGCTGATCAGATTCACCGACGTGAATTTGTCGTGACATGGGGTATGATTGCACGTGTGCCGCTTTTTGCGAGCCTCAAAGCGCATGAAATTGCTGAAGTCATGGATTATCTGGAAGCACAGACTATTCCTGCCAATACTGTGATTGTGCGCGCAGGTGAAGTGCCACATTCCATGTATTTTATCACTTCAGGTGAAGTGGAGATTGAATCACCGCGCGGCACGATGCGTTTGGGCGAGGGGCATTTTTTTGGTGAATTGGCTTTGTTGAAAAAAACACCACGCCGCTCAACTGTGCGCTCGATTAGCGCCACTAAATTACTTGTGTTGGGTGCGGCTGATTTTAATGCGCTGATGGCACATAATCATACCATCCGCGATCATATTGAACGTGTGGTTGCCGAGCGCAGCTAATTCTGTGTTCCAATATTATTTTTCACAGTCTCAATCAATTGTTTGAGTGTGAAGGGTTTGGGCAGAAAACCAAAATCTTCACCCGCAGGTAAATTCCGCGCGAAGGCATCTTCGGCATAGCCCGAGACAAAAATAATTTTGGCTTTGATATTGCGCTTACGCAATTCGCCTAACATGCTCGGCCCATCCATTTCGGGCATGACGACATCAGATATAATCAGATCAATTTTGCCTTGGGCGTGATCAACGACATCAAGCGCTTCTGTGCCTGAATTGGCTTCAAGCACTGTATAGCCGCGTGAAATCAGCGCACGCGCCCCAAAGGCGCGAACGGCTTCTTCATCTTCAACTAATAAAATTGTGCCTTGCCCCGTGAGATCAGCGGTGGGCGCTTTTGTGACTTCTTTTTGTGCCTCAATGTCTTTTTCATCTGCGATGTGGCGCGGTAAAAAGATCCGGAAGATCGTGCCTTTGCCAACAATGGAGTCGCAGAAAATCCATCCACCGGTTTGTTTGACAATGCCATAAACCATAGACAAACCAAGGCCCGTGCCTTTGCCCACTTCTTTTGTGGTGAAGAAGGGTTCAAATATCTTGCCCTTGATGTCGGCGGGTATGCCGTGGCCGGTGTCTTCAACCTCAATCAGGACATAATCGGCGGGGATAAGAAGATTTTCATGAAAGCCTGCGCATTCTTGTGCGCTGATGTTACGCGTGGTCAGGCTGACGCGCCCACCTTCTGTCATCGCGTCTCGTGCATTGACGACAAGATTGATGATGACTTGCTCGAGTTGATTAATGTCAGCTTTGATCAGCCACAAATCGCGCCCATGACGAAAATCAATGGAGATTTTTTCGCCCACTAAACGGCGCAGCAGCATTTGTAATTCAGAGAGCACATCGCTTAATTGCAGCACTTGCGGACGTAAAGTCTGCCGGCGCGAGAAGGCAAGCAATTGGCGCACAAGTCCTGCGGCACGATTGGCATTTTGCTTGATCTGCATGATATCTTGGAATGCAGGATCCGTGGGGCGATGATTGGCGAGTAGCAAATCCGAATAGCCGATGATGGCGGTGAGCACATTGTTAAAATCATGCGCGACACCACCTGCCAATTGGCCGATGGCTTGCATTTTCTGCGATTGCGCAAAGCTTTCTTGCAATGTGCGTTGTTCAGTCATGTCGAGGGCAAAAATGATGGCGCTCGTGCCTTCTTCGCTTTCCTCGGAAGGTGAAACATAAAGGCGTGCGGCATGTTTGGGCTCGCCTATAAGTTCGACATCAATCGGGTCAACATCACTCTTGCCATTGGCGGCGGCATTAATCGCCGATTGCAGGAGAGGGCGTTCACGCTCCCCAATCACTGCGCTTATCATGCGCCCACCTTCACCTTTAAGGGCTTGTGGGCACAGACGTGCAAAAGCGGCATTGGCTCTGACGATATAGCCTGAGCTGTCCACTGCTGCGATGGCAACAGGGGTTTGATTGAAGAAGCGTGCAAAGCGTACTTCTGCAGCCCGCAGATTTTCTGAAGGCTCTTCACCTGCTGCGCGGTTGAGAATGAGCGTGCGTGAAGCGCCTGCAAGCCCATCTTGCCCGAAGGCAATGCGGTGAATAAGGCGCACAGGAAGGCTTTGTCCATTGCGCCTTTTCAGATCAACATCAATCTGTTCTGTTTTTACTTCACCTGCAGAGCCAGATATGGCTGAGAGCAGAGCTGCGCCATCGCCTGCGAGAATATCATAAGTGCGCAGACCCCCAGAGCCGACTTGCGCGAGATCATAATCAAGCCATGTGGCCAGTGTTGCATTCATATAGGATATGCTGCCATCAGGCTCGGCGGAAAAGAAACCAGATGGTGCATGGTCGAGAAAATCAATAGCGTGCTGTAATTCTTGAAATACATTTTCGTGGCGTTCACGCTCACGGGTAATATCACTCACTGTCCATAGTGAGGCAGAGCCTATTGTGGCATGCTCAAGCGGGCGAACACGCATGCGATACCAGCCAACAGTCTCGCCGCTCAGCGCGGGTGAGAGTCGAATTTCTTCCGTGGCATGTTTGCCTTCACGTGCAGCGAGAGAGAGACGATAAATGGCCTCAGAGACATCGGCTGTTCCCGCAAAGAGCCGATCAATGGAGCGGATCTGGCTGAGCTCATGCGTTGCAGATAAATTCATATAAGCCGCATTCGCATAGAGAATGCGCTGATCAGCTGTGGTGAGTAAGAGACCATCTGATGATGTGTCATTCATCAATTTGATGACATCATTGCGCGCGCTCTGCGTGCCCCAATGGATAAACCCAATTGCAAAGGCAAAAAGACAGACAACGCCAATAATGGCGAGCAGGGCTAACAGGCCAATGGTTACGCGCCCATCAAGTTCAGGCGGTAAAAAAGAGGGAAGGGCGGCGGCGCCTACAAAGAGTAAAGACAGAAAAACCACAAGCCACGGATTTCCCGACTTTTCAGTGCGGTCAATCGAGGGGGGCGGCGGCGCATCGGTCATAATAAAATCTCTTGGCAATCATTTATCGTCAAGCTTCATAAGCTATTATGAGCTTGGCCGCACTGATAACTCCTCAATCTCTATCCGATTCGGGACAAAAAAGCTGGATCATGGATAAGTTTGCACTAATTTAGCGCTGTTATCTTCCCCTTTTTGGGGAGTGGGTGGGAGTTGTCATCTAAGGGTTGAAGTTTTGCGTTAACCAAGTATTAACCTTATCCCGTGTCAGCGTCGGAAATATGGTATAAACCATATGACTGACATTCCAAATTGACATGACCATGAGTGAGCCAGAACCCGATGTTGTTTCTGAGCCCCATTACTGAGGATAGCCGAGCTTTGCTAATTGCAACTTATATTGCCATTCCCGTTGCGGCGGGACTTTTAGCTTTTTTTGTGTGGTCGCATTTTTCGCGCCGCGTGCGCACTCCCGTGGGCGGTCGATCCCGTCAACCCCGTTTGGGTATTGTTGATGTGTTTGATCTTGATCGCCAGCGTCAATTGGTTCTGGTGCGGCGCGATAATGTTGAGCATTTGATTATGATCGGCGGCCCCAATGATGTGGTGGTTGAAACAGAGATTAATCGTGGTCAGGCAGTCACGCGCCCCGCTTCACTCGATGATGTATTGGAGACAAGCACTGCGGCTCCGTCTTTGCCATCGGTGGCTGCGGTTGTTGCGCCTCAGGCTCCAGTCATTGCTCCCGTTGCTGCCTCAACGCCAGCGAGCGCACCCCTTGCGACCCCGTCTCAAGCCGCTCCTATTGCGCCTCCTCCCTTGCGGCCAATGCGTCAGCCACCGCCGCCTCTGCCACCGCGCTCACCTCTCCCACCTCTGAGCAGTGCGCCACGTCCTTCATCACCTGCTGCGCCTGCGGTTACGGCTCCTTCGCCAGCGCCAACGGCCCCTGTTAACAGCAGCGCGCCTCCAGTTGCTGCTCCTACGCCTGCGCCTGCGCCTGCACCTGCACCAGCGCCTGCCCAGTCTGCTGCGAGCTCATCCTCTGCGCCTTCCATGCCTGCTGGATCTGGCTTTTCATCAATTCCACCTCGTTCCGTGCCACCTTTGCGGCCCATGGCCGCACGTCCTCCCCTTGCGCCAGCGCCTGCCGCACCTAAAAAGGAAGAGGCAAAACCGGATGCACCCAAGGCTTCGGATGCCAAAGCTGATCCTTTGGATGCTTTGGAAGAAGAAATGGCAAAATTATTGGGACGCCCTAGCGATCAGAACCAGTCTTGATCGTCTTGCTTATAGACGTCACGCATAAAAAAGGCGGGTTCATCCCGCCTTTATCATTTTATATGGCGAAGGGCTCAATCGTCCCGATAGACACGCTCACGGCGTTCATGGCGCTCTTGCGCTTCAACTGACAAAGTGGCGATAGGGCGAGCGTCAAGACGCTTGAGTGAAATAGGCTCACCTGTTTCTTCGCAATAGCCATAAGTGCCATCTTCAATGCGCGAGAGGGCCGCGTCAATTTTGGAAATCAGTTTACGTTGCCGATCGCGCGCGCGAAGTTCGATAGCGCGGTCTGTCTCTGATGAGGCGCGATCTGCGAGGTCGGGATGATTTTCGCTTTCATTCTGTAAAGCCGAGATGGTCTCGCGGCTTTCGCGCAAAATATCATCTTTCCACGCCAGAAGCTTGCGACGGAAATAGTCGCGTTGGCGTTCGTTCATAAAAACTTCTGTCTCGGATGGAACATAACCATCGTCGATCATATCAGCAATCGTCATGCTTTAGTTACTCCCTGACTAAAGTGAGTGCCTTATAAACCGCTGAGTTTGACTCTACAATGACAAGAATCGGGCATTAGCGGGGGGCCGCGCAAAATGGCGCTCTACGAATAATAAGGGAATGGAGCCTTTTTAGCCTGTGCCAGCCTTACGGGGTAATTTTTCTTTAGAAAATAAGAGATTAGCTGGGTTGGCGGGAGGTGATGACGGGGGATAGACGAGCGCCCTTGAAGCCTTTAGCTTGTTGATAACAAAAGGTCTTAAGAACCATTGGGAGGGGAAATGTCTCATCAGATGAAAAAATATGGCGCCATCAGTTTATATCTCATGGCGGTTTTGTCACAGGGAACGGCGCATGCTGATTCGATTGAGGACTTTTACCATTCGAAATCCGTCAGTGTTTTGATCGGTGTTGCCGCAGGGGGCGAATATGATTTGCATGCCCGTTTGCTGGCGCGTTTTATTGGCAAATATATTCCAGGTAACCCCACTCTTGTGCCGCAAAATATGACAGGCGCGGGCGGCATTAAAATGGCCAATTATCTCTATGAAGTTGCGCCGCGCGACGGAACTGTTTTGGGCATGTTGCTTAATACCGCGCCTGCTATGCAAGCGGTCGGCGGGCAGGGCGTACAATATGATGCAAATGGTTTTGGCTGGATTGGTTCCATCTGCCCAACTGTTGAGACGATGACTGTGTGGAAAACAGCAGGTGTAAAAACATTTGCAGAGGCGCAAAAAATTGAAGTGACTGCTGGCGCAACAGGGCGCGGGGCGATCACATATAGTTTTCCAATGATGATGAACACTTTGCTAAAAACAAAATTCAAAATTGTGCCGGGCTATCCAGGTGGCAATGACATCAATCTTGCGATGGAGCGCGGTGAAGTTGGCGCGCGCAATAACACATGGTCGAGCTGGAAAGTCACCAAGCCCGAATGGCTGAAAAATAAGGATATTACAGTTTTGGTGCAGGCTGGCCCACGCGCCAAAGATTTGCCCGATGTGCCTTCAGTTGAAGATCTCGCCACATCTGATGATGATCGGCGGATTATCGAACTTGTTGTCTCCGGCACACGGCTGGGCCGCCCTTTGGCGACAACGCCACAAGTGCCGGCTGATCGGTTAAAAGCTTTGCGTGCAGCTTTTGATGCAACAATGAAAGATCCTGAATTTATTCAGCAAGCGCAATTGATCAATATTGATGTTGATCCCGTCGCAGGGGAGACGATTCAATCGGTTGTCGCGCATGTCCTATCAACGCCGCAAGAGCTGAAAGAGCGCGCCAAGCCCTTGGTTGAATAGGCAAGACAAGGGAACGTATTGGTTTGTACTTCCCTTCTTGTTCAAGATCGGTTAGATGGGTCCATCTGTTCGTGAGTATGTGCGCTGTTGTGACCCATCCACAATCATCATCACTGCTAAAAAGTGACTTACCACTCAAGCTGCTCTTAGGTTTGGCGCTCGTGCAGATGAGCGTATGGACCTTTGGTCCTGCGGTCCTCCTACACAATCTACATCAAGATACGATTGAGATTTTATATTGGAGCCGCGAACTTGCTTTGGGCTATCCAAAGCACCCACCGCTGGCGCCCGTGCTTGTGCGTTTATTCATGGTTGCGGGGTCTGCGGGTGTGTTCTCGCTGATGGTGTTGAGCCAGATTGGCTTTATCATCGCAGCGCTTTATTGCGCTTCCCTTCGTTCTGTTTTGAAGACAAGCAGCGCCCAAATTTTTGTTTTTTGCGCCATGATTATTGCGCCGATGTCAGGTGTCTTTGGCGTTCAAATCAATCACAATTCTTTGCTCATGCCATTTTGGGCGGCGTGTTTATATTATGGTTTTAATTATCTTGAATATGGCCGTTGGAGAGATGCGATTGGTTTATCCATAGCGGCGGCATGTGGTGCTTGGCTTAAATATGAAATCGCTTTTGTGCTGATTGGCTTGCTCGGTGTGTCACTTTTATGGGCACCTTATCGTCATATCTGGAAGCGTGCGGCAAGTTACATTTGCGTTGGTTTGTTTGTTCTTTTATTTGCTCGACATCTCTGGTGGCTCTTTCATGTTGATGGCTCACCTGTATCTTACGCACTTGAAACGCAATCAAATGAGTCCGCCACTCTTCTTAATCGGCTGAATAATTTTTTTGTTGGCTTTGTCATTTGCATATTAGCTGCCGTCATTATGCTGGCTATCTTGCGCTTGAACAGAGTGCGGTTGCAGTGGGCCACATTTAAATCACCCGCGCTGATATCATGCGGCCTCTCATTGGCAGCTTTGGTTATCATGAGCTTGGTGACACATCAGGGCATAAGGCAGGGCTGGCTTATTCCCTTCACGCCCTCTGTCATTCTTGCTTTTGTCTCTGTTGTCCGCTTGGATGATGACCTCATTAAGCCCTATTGGCAGATCATGATTAAGTCATGCATGGCTTTGACAGCTCTCATCTGTGTTGGCTTTGCCGGTTTTGTGATTATGCGAGCTCAAAGTGATAAGCCAATTGCGTCCTATTCTTTTGATGGTGCACATTTAAATCAAGTCGTGGAAGAGCAATGGGCGGCCACACATTTCGGCACGTTGAGCTGTTTAATCGTGAATGATCATTATGTCGCCGCCGCTCCCTTGCTTTGGCTTTATGATCATATTCGCGTGGTTGATTTTTCAGTGCCTTATTGGTCACGCCCACAGCAGATTGCCTATTGCAATCGTCACGGCGGCGTTATCTTAGATGTGCTAAATGGGCCAAAGATTGATTATGCGCAATATTTTCCTCTTATGTGCCATGGGCAACATCAGACTCATATTGGTGCGCGCTTTGGTAAAAAAGATTTGTGGGCATTTAATGTGATGATTGTCCCACCTGAAGGGCAAACGTGCCCCTAAGGGCATAAAAAAGGGCGCCAGTGGCGCCCTTTGATGTCTTTATCTTAGGCCATGGCCTTGCGAAGATTTTCGTCAATCTTATCAAGAAAGCCAGTTGTCGATAACCATTTTTGATCAGCACCCACAAGCAAAGCCAAATCTTTGGTCATAAAACCTGACTCAACAGTGTCGATGCAAACCTTTTCCAATGTTTCAGCAAAGGTCATGAGCTCCTTATTGGAGTCAAGTTTTGCGCGGTGCATAAGGCCGCGTGTCCACGCAAAG
>Ga0164297_10001559_pt1 | contig 24021 bp, 19 predicted proteins | sample GEODES058metaG_FD_113539 | JGI IMG/M metagenome (GOLD analysis project Ga0164297, IMG submission 113539) | Dystrophic lake water microbial communities from Trout Bog Lake, Wisconsin, USA - GEODES058 metaG | ecosystem: Environmental > Aquatic > Freshwater > Lake | place: USA: Trout Bog Lake... | reverse complement strand
TCTCGTGCCCGGACCGCGGGCAGTGGCGGGCAGCTTGCAGGCAGACCGACGGGCTCTTGGGTCACCGTAATCCTGTTGCTTGCGGCTTGCCTGATCATGCCGTGTCTCGCCTACGCCGGTGATCCGATCGAGGAACTGGCATCCGGTTCATTCAGCGACGTGCGGCAAGGGGTGGACGATCTGGTCGCCTCGGGAAACCCGCGCACCGCCCTGATCCTGCAAGCGCTGCAGAACAACAGCCTCTATTATAACGAAGACCCCGTCGGCTTGTTTATCCAGGCGGACGATGAAACCTATACCGATGCCATGACCGGGGCGAAGGTCGAAGACCCTGGCGATGACGTCAAAAAGGTCAAGATCAACAACGCTGTCCGAGCGACGATCGAAGCCTCCCTAGGTGCGCTCAGGTTGTTTGACCCAAGCAGTTCGGTGCGCCTGGACGCTGCGGAAGCGGTCTTTACGTCGCACGATCCCGCGGCGATCCCGGCGCTCGACAAGGCGTTGGCGAAGGAAACGAATGCCGGCGTGCGGCGCAAGATGCAGCAGGCGCGCGCAGCCGCCGTCCTTTCCAACACCGAAGCCTCACCAGATGATCTCATCGCCGCGATCGAGACGCTGCGTTCCCGCGGTGACGAAAGTGCCCGCAATCTGCTGTCCATCGCTGCCAATGGCAGTGGCCAGGTTGCCGATGCAGCCAAAGCCGCGGTCGCGAAAGTGGATCGTGTCCTACAGATATGGAGCCTGGGGCAGAGCGTTTATTATGGTCTGAGCCTCGGTTCGGTCCTGCTGCTGGCCGCTGCCGGCCTGGCGATCACCTTTGGCGTGATGGGGGTGATCAACATGGCTCATGGCGAAATGGTCATGCTGGGGGCCTACACCACCTTCGTCGTCCAAGGCGCGATGCGGGCTTGGTTGCCAGATTTCTACGGTGTCAGCCTGCTGGTGGCCGTGCCGATGGCCTTCCTGGTCTCGGGCGTGGTCGGCGTGCTCATCGAACGCGCGTTGATCCGGTTCCTGTATGGCCGGCCATTGGAAACCCTGCTGGCTACCTGGGGGCTTTCGCTGATCCTACAGCAGCTTGTGCGGTCGATTTTCGGTGCCAATAACCGCGACGTCGATACGCCCGCCTGGATGAGTGGCGCGATGCAACTGGGCGGTCTGACGCTGACATTAAACCGCCTCTATATCATCTTCTTCGCAATTGCCGTGATCGCCGCCCTGATGGCCGCGTTGCGCTTCACATCCTTGGGGCTGCGGATGCGGGCTGTGACGCAGAACCGGCGCATGGCTGCCGCCATGGGCATCAAGACGCCATGGATCGATGCGATGACGTTTGGCCTGGGTTCCGGGGTTGCCGGCATCGCTGGCGTGGCCTTGTCGCAGATCGACAACGTCTCCCCCAACCTTGGTCAAGGCTACATCATCGATAGTTTCATGGTCGTGGTGTTCGGTGGCGTCGGCAATCTATGGGGGACAACGCTGGGCGCTTTAACGCTTGGCATCGTCAATAAATTCCTCGAACCAATCGCTGGTGCGGTCCTCGGCAAGATCGTGGTGCTGATCTTGTTGATCCTGTTCGTGCAGCGAAATCCCCGAGGTATGTTCCCGCTCAAGGGACGGGCGGTGGAATCATGAGGATCGGTCGTAGCGGCTATATCGCCATCGCCTTGCTGCTGGGCGTGACGGCCTTACTGACGGTGTTGAACCAAGCCGTGCCGGACGGAATGGCTCTGCATGTGCCGACCTATGTCGTCGCTCTTGCGGGGAAATACCTCTGCTATGCCATGCTGGCATTGTCGGTCGATCTGGTGTGGGGCTTCGGCGGGATTTTGTCCTTGGGCCACGCCGCGTTCTTCGCGCTTGGTGGCTATTCGATGGGCATGTACCTGATGCGCCAGATCGGCACGCGCGGCGTCTACGGCAATCCCAATCTGCCCGACTTCATGGTGTTCCTGGGCTGGCACGAACTGCCCTGGTATTGGCACGGGTTCGAGTGGTTCGGCTATGCGGTCCTGATGGCACTGCTGGTGCCGGCCGTGCTGGCGGGCGTGTTCGGCTGGCTGGCCTTCCGCTCACGGGTCACGGGTGTCTATCTGTCGATCATCACCCAGGCGCTCACTTACGCGCTGCTGCTGGCGTTCTTCCGCAATGACATGGGCTTCGGCGGCAATAACGGCCTGACGGACTTCAAGGATATCCTGGGCTTTCAGGTGCAGGCGGATTCCACCCGCTGCGCGCTGATGGTGCTGTCTGCCTTCTTTCTGTGCTTGCAATTCCTGATTGCGCGGTTTGTCGTCGATAGCCGCTTCGGCAAGGTCCTGATCGCGGTGCGCGATACCGAAAGCCGCACCCGGTTCCTGGGCTACCGGCCCGAATCCTATAAACTGGTTGTCTGGGTGCTGTCGGCCGTCATGGCCGGCATTGGCGGTGCGCTGTATGTGCCGCAGGTCGGCATCATCAACCCGTCGGAGTTCGCGCCCGGCAACTCCATCGAAGCCGTGATCTGGGTTGCCGTCGGCGGCCGCGGCACGCTGATCGGTGCGATCCTGGGTGCCATTCTGGTGAATTTCGGCAAAACCTGGTTCACCGGCGCCCTGCCAGAGGCATGGCTTTATGCGCTTGGTGCGCTGTTCATCCTGGTGACCCTTTTCCTGCCCAAGGGTGTCATGGGCCTCTTCAACCGCCGACAGCCTCGGCCCGACCAGCATGACGTGCCCCCTGAGGCGCGGGAGGTGACAGGATGATCAGCACCGACACCCTGCTGTATCTGGATGGCGTGACTGTCACGTTCGATGGGTTCCGCGCCCTGAACGCCTTGTCCCTGACCCTAGATCAAGGGGAAATGCGCGCGGTCATCGGCCCGAATGGCGCCGGCAAAACGACGATGATGGATGTCATCACCGGCAAGACGCGGCCCGATACGGGTGACGTCAGGTTCAACAAGAATATCGATCTCACCCGGCTCGATGAACCGGCCATCGCCTCCTTGGGCATTGGTCGGAAATTCCAAAAGCCGACAGTGTTCGAGCCGCACACCGTCTGGGATAACGTTCTGCTTGCTCTGGCTGGCGACCGGACACCAAAATTCACGATGTTCGCGCGACAGACGGCGGGAGAAAAACGCCGGATCGAGGAGATCCTGGAAACAACGCGCCTAACCGACCACCGCAACCGACGGGCGGCTGATCTGTCGCATGGGCAGAAGCAGTGGCTGGAAATCGGGATGCTGCTGGCGCAGGAACCGCAGTTGCTGTTGGTCGACGAACCCGTCGCCGGTATGACCGACGCGGAAACCGAGCAAACGGCCGAACTCCTCCGCGAGATCAACAAATCCCGCAGTGTCCTGGTCGTTGAGCACGATATGGCCTTTGTTCGCGCCCTGGGCGTGAAGGTTACCGTGTTGCACGAAGGGTCCGTGCTGTCCGAAGGGTCGATCGATTTCGTCAGCGACGACCCCAAGGTCATCGAAGTCTATTTGGGGCGCTGACGCGGATGCTGGAAGTTTCCAAAGTCGATTTGCACTACGGCGCCGCCATCGCGCTTCGACAGGTCTCTTTGCGCGCGGCGGTGGGTGAGGTCACCTGTCTGCTGGGGCGCAACGGCGTCGGTAAAACGTCTCTGCTGCGGGCCATTACGGGGGCTCATCCGATATCGTCGGGCTCCATCAAATGGGAAGGCGAGGAAATCTCCCGCCTGGCCATGTATGACCGCGCCAAGCGCGGCATCGCCTGGGTGCCGCAGGGGCGCGATATTTTCCCCCTTTTGACGGTGCGGGAGAATCTGGAGACCGGCTTCGCCGTGTTGCCGCGCGGAATGCGCCGGCTGCCCGACGAAATCTTCGACCTGTTCCCGATCCTACGGACGATGCTGGGCCGGCGCGGCGGTGACTTGTCAGGCGGCCAACAGCAGCAACTATCGATCGCGCGTGCTTTGGTAATGCGTCCACGTCTGATGGTTCTCGATGAGCCTACGGAAGGCATCCAGCCGAGCATTATCAAGGACATCGGGCGGGTTATCGATTTGCTGCGCGGGCGCGGTTCCATGGCCATCCTGCTGGTCGAGCAATATTTCGACTTTGCGCATGCCTTGGCGCAGAGCATGGTCGTCTTGGATCGTGGTGACGTCGTCCTGGCCGGCCGGCGCGACGACCTGAATGAGGATGACGTGCGGAAAAAGCTATCGGTTTGAGTATTCCCATGCCGTCGGATGTCGCGCTTGAACCAGTCTATAGCGCAGCGATCGCCATGTCTTCCTCAGGCTCTGGCCTGCAGCGGGCGGTCGGTGAGTTGGCCATCGCGGCGAAGCGTTTTGGCGATGCCACGGTGATCGACAATCTGCGCCAAGCGGGCTGCCTGAAGGCGCGCTTTCCGAAGCCGCAGAGCGCCGGTTGGCTTGAACCGGTGATGCTGAACACAGGCGGTGGTGTCGCTGGCGGCGACCGGCTTGATATTCGCATCGACGCCGCACCCGGCACGCGCATGACTGTCGCCGCCCAGGCGGCGGAACGGTTTTATCGCGCCTTGGCCCAGGATCGGCCGTCTCAGGTTCGCTCTACCTTGTCGGTCGGCGCTGGGGCCGTCCTGGAATGGCTGCCGCAGGAAACGATCCTGTTCGACCGTAGCGCCCTCGATCGGCGCCTTAGCGTCGATCTATCGGGGGATGCCGTGTTTCTGGGGGTCGAAACCCTGGTGTTCGGGCGCGCCGCAATGGGGGAGGTGGTGCGTCAAGCTTGGCTGCGCGATCTTATCCGCGTTCGCCGGGATGGGCGGTTGCTCCTGCATGATCCGATTCGCCTAGACGGGCAGGTCGAGTCGCAGCTTGCGCAGCCGGCATTGGGGGGCGGCGCATCCGTCGTTGCAACGGTGATCCAGGCCGGTGGCGCTGTCGAGGCGAGCCTGATGCCGGTGCGGGAGGCTCTGGATGCCACTGCGCTGCCAGGCATCGAGGCCGGCGTCAGCGCATGGAACGGCATTCTGGTCGCCCGTTTGGTGGGGCGCGACAGTGCCATGATGCGCCGCGCGGTCATTGCAGCGCTGACGGTATTACGTGGCTCTCGCCCGCTGCCACGTGTTTGGTTATGCTGAACGGGTAAAGGAACGACTGCCATGAACCTGACCCCGCGTGAGAAGGACAAGTTGCTGATCTCCATGGCCGCGATGGTTGCCCGTCGCAGGTTGGAGCGCGGCGTGAAACTCAACCACCCCGAGGCTGTGGCCTTGATCACGGATTTTGTCGTTGAGGGAGCGCGGGACGGTCGCAGCGTCGCCGATCTTATGGAAGCAGGCGCCAAGGTCCTGACGCGGGATCAGGTGATGCCGGGCATTGCCGAGATGATCCACGATGTGCAGGTCGAAGCCACCTTTCCCGATGGCACGAAACTGGTCACGGTGCACGAACCGATACGGTAAGCGCCGTCCCGCCCCACTGGGGGCGGGTGCCGCGTCTGATCTATTGAGAGTGCGTCCCGCCTATCCGGCCATTAACGGCCAGTCAGTAGTCGCTCCACCAGTTGTTTGACCGTCGGGATAAAACCGTTCGAGTAGAACGGGTCTGTCCCGAAGCGGAAGGCATTATGCCCGCTGAACATCAGGTTGTGTTCCAGGGCGTCGGGGCTGTCTTCGTGCGCCACGCTTTGCAATGTTTTCTGGATGCAGAAACTGCGTGGATCGGCTTTTTTGCCGTTCGAGAAGTCAGGCTCGTGCTGCGCCCAGTTGGAGAAGCGACAGGAACTCAGGCAGCCCATGCAGTCCTGCTGGTCCTGCAAGATTTCGCGCCCCTTATCGGGCGTGACGAAGATCAGTGTGGAATCCGGCGTGCGCAGAGCCTCGGTGAAGCCTTGGCTTTCCCAGCCGAGTGCTCGTTCACGATCACCAGCGGTCACGTAGACGATGCGTTTCCGGGGACCGACGCCGAATTCCGCGACATGCTCGCCCACGGGTTCGGTGGAGAAGGGCACCTGGCGGTTGCTGCGATCGCGCAGTTCCTGGATGAAAGCGTTGTTCACGGCGCTGGAATAGAAGCCGGTCGGGCTGAACCGGTTCAGGAACACATCGCCTTCCTTTAGCGTCAGCAACCGCTGCTTCCAGGTATCGCCGATCGGGCTTTCCTGCGTCAGCAGCGGCCGGGTGCCGAATTGGAAGGCGATTGGCCCGATTTCAGGATTGTCCAGCCAGTGTTCCCAGTCTTCCAGGCACCAGACGCCGCCCGCCATGATGATCGGTGTTTGTTGCAAACCGAAGCCGTTCATTGCGGTGCGCAGCGCGGCGACGCGTGGATAGGGGTCTTCCGGCTTGGCTGGGTCCTCGCTGTTCGATAGCCCGTTATGGCCGCCAGCGAGCCACGGGTCTTCGTACACGACGCCGCCGAGCAATTCCGCGGTCTTTGAATAAGCGCGCTTCCACAGCGCGCTGAATGCGCGGGCCGAGGAAATGATCGGATAATAATGAACGTTGAAGCGCGCAGCGATGTCTGACAGCCGATAGGGCATGCCGGCACCGCAGGTGATTCCGTTGATGATGCCTTGGCCCTGTTCCAGGACTTCGGTGATGATGCGCTCTGCGCCGCCCATTTCCCACAATATGTTGGCGTGAATACGGGCCTTGGGGCCGGCGATGTCGCGCGCTCGACGGGCTTGGGTCAGGGCGCCCTTCACGGCGTAGGCGATCAGTTCCTCATGCCGCTCACGACGGGTGGGGGCGTGGTAAATTTGGGGTATGGGTCGGCCGTCACTGTCATAGCTATCGGCATTGACGGCGCTGAATGTGCCGACGCCGCCAGCCAAGGCCCAGTTACCTGCCGAAATGCCGTTGGAAACGGCGACGCCCTTGCCGCCTTCCACCAGCGGCAGAACCTCGGAACCACCCATCATTATCGCGTTGATCGATCGCATTTCTACCGCTTCACCTCGGATGCAGCCACGCCAGCGGCGGCATCGTTTACAGTCCGTTGCACCACCTATGGAGCGGTCGCCTCGTCACCCAAATCTGGGCGCACACCGGCTGCTGCCATACTTTTTGTCCAGTATGGTTCCCGGTCCGCGGTGCCACGTGCTGTCCCCTCAAAGGGGGACGGACGTGTCCGTAACGGACTGTGACCAAGCCGGTAAATCGCGCCTGTTATCAGGAAAAGTCAACGCCCGAACGGCCATAACCTATCGGCGAGGACGACCCGAGCGGAGCCATTTGCCCGGGTCGTCTGCCAAGGTCGGGTTGCGGTGTTACTCGCTGATCGGGTCGGCGTTGCGCGGCTGATCCTGGCCTTCGTAGCGATCATTGCGCTCGCCGCGATAGCCGCCGCGATCGCGGTGCGGCCGATCGCCACGGAACGGCCGATCGCCGCCTTCGCGACGTTCGCCGCCCTCGGCGCGCGGCGGTTTGGCGCCAACCTGCTCGGTAATGTCGGCGCCGGTTTCCTGATCGACGACGCGCATCGACAGTTTCACTTTGCCGCGGTCATCGAAACCGATGACTTTCACCTTCACGGCATCGCCGACATTGACGACATCGGTCGTCTTGCCGACGCGGCCTTGTGTCAGCTCGCTGATATGCACGAGACCGTCGCGAGAGCCGAGGAAGTTCACGAACGCACCGAAATCGGCCGTTTTCACGACTTTGCCGACATAGATCACGCCGATTTCAGGTTCAGCGACAATGCCGCGGATCCAGTCGATCGCGCGCTGCTGCTGCTCGCTGTCGGTCGAGGCGATCTTGATGGTGCCGTCGTCTTCGATGTCGATTTTGCACTTGGTCTGCTCGACGATCTCACGGATCACCTTACCGCCGGTGCCGATCACTTCACGGATCTTTTCCTTCGGGACCGAGATCGTGGTGATGCGCGGGGCCGTCGTTGCGACCTCTCCGCGGGCGCCCGTCAACGCCTTCGCCATTTCACCCAGGATATGGATGCGGCCGTCGCGGGCTTGGCCCAGGGCGGTCTTCATGATGTCGAAGGTGATGGAGGTGATCTTGAGGTCCATCTGCAGGCTGGTCACGCCCACTTCGGTGCCGGCCACCTTGAAGTCCATGTCGCCGAGGTGATCTTCATCGCCCAGGATGTCGGACAACACGGCGAAACCGCGGTCTTCCTTGATCAAGCCCATGGCGATGCCGGCCACCGGACGCTTCAGCGGAACGCCCGCATCCATCAGCGACAAGGACGTGCCGCACACGGTCGCCATCGACGATGAGCCGTTCGATTCGGTGATCTCGCTGACCACGCGCATCGTGTAGGGGAACTTGTCTTTCTCCGGCAGCAGCGGATGAACCGCGCGCCACGCCAGCTTGCCGTGTCCGACCTCGCGACGGCCCGGACGGCCCATGCGGCCCGCTTCGCCGACCGAGTAGGGGGGGAAGTTGTAGTGCAGCATGAAGTTTTCGCGATATTCGCCAGCCAGCGCGTCTACGATCTGCTCATCTTGACCGGTGCCGAGGGTGGCGACGCAGAAGGCTTGGGTTTCGCCGCGGGTGAAGAGGGCGGAACCGTGGGCGCGCGGCAGGATGCCGACTTCGGCGACGATCGGGCGGATGCCCTTGGTGTCGCGGCCGTCGATGCGGATGCCGGTGTCGAGGATCGCATTGCGAACGATGTCTGCTTCCAGATCGTGGAAAAGGCCCTTCGCCTTGTCCGCGTCCAGTCCTTCGGCCGCCAACTGCGCAGCCGCGGCCTTCTTCGCCGCGCCGACTTTTTCGTAGCGCGCCTGCTTAACACGCTCCTGGTAGGCTTCCGCCAGCGGCGCACGTGCGACGGCGTCGACGCGGGCCTTCAGGGCCTTTTCCTCCTCGGAGGTTTCGGTCAGCGGCCACGGATCCTTCGCGGCATGCTCGGCGAGGGCGATGATCGCCTCGATCACCGGTTGGAAGCTGCGGTGGCCGAACTCAACGGCGCCCAGCATCACGTCTTCGGGCAGTTCCTGCGCTTCGGATTCGACCATCAGCACGCCTTCAGCGGTGCCGGCGACGACCAGATCCAACTGGCTGGTCTTCATCTGCTCCTGCGTCGGGTTCAGGATATAGGCGCCATCCTGGAAGCCCACGCGGGCTGCTGCGACCGGGCCGAAGAACGGGATGCCCGACAGTGTCAGAGCGGCAGAGCAGCCGATCATCGAGACGATGTCGGGATCGTTCTCATTATCGTAGCTCATGACCGTCGCGATGATTTGGACTTCGTTGCGGAAGCCTTCGGGAAAGAGCGGCCGGATCGGCCGGTCGATCAGGCGGGACTTCAGCGTCTCGGCTTCGCTGGGCTGGCCTTCGCGCTTGAAGAAGCCACCCGGGATCTTACCGGCGGCAAAGGCCTTTTCCTGATAATTGACCGTCAGCGGGAAGAAGTCCTGGCCCGGCTTGGCGGATTTTACGCCGACGGCGGTGCATAGGACGATCGTCTCTCCGTAGGAGATCATCACGGCGCCGTCTGCTTGACGCGCGATCTTGCCCGTTTCCATGACAAGCTTGCGCCCGCCCCAGTCGAGCTCTTTGCGGAAATAGTTAAACATGCGCGACCCTTTGTGTGCGCGCAGGGGCAGACAGCAAGAAGGCATTCCCGTCAGACCCGGTGGTGGCTGGGGTGGCGGCGTCTCGGGTAACACGGAGCGCGAGCTGCAAACCGGTTTGACGGGCGAGCAGCCGCGGCCATGTGGCCGGAAACGCCGTCGCTTGGTCCCGCGCCGGAGTGGGGCATAGCGGTTGGCGATCTTTGACGTCCACCGCCTGACGCGGTGTTCCGGAGGTCTGAACCTGCCTCCGGTCAGGGGTGAGTGGGGCTGTATGACCAACCCCACCCGGGTATTATAGGCGTTTTAGCGACGCAGCGACAGACGCCCGATCAGGGTCTCATACCGCTTGCGGTCCTTGTTCTTCAAATAGTCAAGAAGCCGGCGGCGACGGCCGACCAGCACCAGCAAACCACGGCGCGAATGAAAGTCCTTGGCGTGGATTTTCAGATGTTCGGTCAACTGGCTGATCCGTTCGGACAGCAGGGCAACCTGGACTTCGGGGCTGCCGGTATCATTGGCACCGGTGGCATAAGACTCGATAAGCGCCGTGCGGCGCTCTGCCGTTAGCGACATCATCATCTCCTTGTTGAGGGTTGATTGGCGCGTACCGGATCAGAGGATCCGTTCGGGCTTCAACATGCCATCTTCCAGACGGCACAAGCCCAGCACGCGGCTCCCCGCCATGGCACGCACCGTTCCGCCATCGGGATCGGCACCACCTGGAATCCGACCCATCAAGGTGATCAGGCTAATCGCCTGGCCATGAAGGAGATCGGCGGCCTCCGCCTGGGTCAGGGCCAGCGCCGGGATGTCGGCCAGCGCGGTCGCGACCGGAAGCAAAAGGTCCGGAGAAGCGGGCGTGGTATCGTCTTCTTTCCGCAATTTGTCCAGCGGAATCGCATCCTTCTCGAGGAATGGTCCAACACGCAGGCGGCGCAGCGTGGCAATGTGCCCGACCGTGCCGCAGGCGCGCGCCAGATCGCGGGCCAAGCTACGCATGTAAACACCTTTGCCCGAGGCGACCTCAAACACGGCGGTGTCGGCGTCCGGCCGAGCGATCAGCGCAAAGCGGTCGACGCGGGCGGGGCGGGGTTCGAGGACCGGCGCGCGTCCTTCACGGGCCATATCATAGGCGCGTTCGCCGGCCACCTTGATGGCCGAGAAGACAGGTGGAACCTGCATGATATCGCCACGGAATTGCGGCAAGGCGGCCTCGATCGCGGCGTCATCAGGGCGTGCGCCAGAGGTTTCGGTCACCGTGCCGTCGGCATCGTCGGTATCCCGTGCCTCACCGAATTTCAGCGTGAAGTGGTATAGTTTGGTGCCATCCATGACATAGGGCACGGTCTTGGTCGCGGCGCCGAAGGCGACGGGCAACAGCCCCGTGGCCAGAGGATCGAGCGTGCCGCCGTGGCCGGCCTTTTGCGCATCGAAAATACGCTTCACACGGTTGACGACGTCGGTGCTGGTCATCCCGGCCGGCTTGTCGATGATCAGCCACCCGTCGAGCGGGCGGCCACGCGGTTTGCGGCGGGACATTGCAATGCGTTCCTGCGATGCGAAAGGAGGCGCGGGGTAGGTCCAGACCGTGCCGCTGTCAAGGAAGTTTGGACTAGGAGGCCTGGCTCCAACGCGCTCGCCTAGACCTGTGGCGCCCGGCCCAGGCCGGCAAATATTCGCAGAGAATCGCGAAGAAGAAAATCGGGCGCCAAGGACGTGAGCCCCGAATGCTGCGACCAGGCATCCTTTTTATGGAAGCCTGGCCCAGGCAAACGAGACGGTGCCTATCCGAGGCTGTCGTACAGGGCGCGCTCGAACCCATCGAGGGTTTGCAGCACCGAGGGATCGGCAAAGGGCAGGGTCTGTGTCATTAGCACGCCGGCGACCTGCTTGTTGGGGTCCAGCCAGTAATAGGTGTTGTTGAGCCCAGCCCATGCCAGGCTGCCGGCACTGCGGCCGTGCGGGCTTTCCTGTGTATTGATCAGGAAAGAGAGCCCCCATTTCTTCTGCATGCCCGGAAAAAGGTTCACATCGTTGGACAAGAAGGGGATTTGGCTGGGCATCGGCTGGACGTCCAGCGCCCCCATTTGGTTTTGGCCCATGAGCGCGACCGTCTCGGGCCTGAGGATGCGGGCGCCGTCCAATATGCCGCCGTGCATCAGTGCACGCAGGAAGCGCAGATAATCCGCGGCGGTGGAGAACAGGCCGCCGCCGCCCGGATAAAATTCTCGCGGCTTGGCAGCGGCGGGAAGATCCAGGGGCTTCAGGCTGGCGTCCGCCTGACGGGCATGCACCGTTGCCAACCGCGCATCCCAGTCCGGGCGCTGGTCGAAACTGGTGTCGTGCATGCCCAGCGGCATGCAGATATGGCGTTGAAGATACGTCTCCAGATCCAGACCGCTGGCGACTTCCACCATCCGTCCGGCGATGTCGATGTTGATGCCGTATTCCCACCGTGAGCCAGGGTCGAAGGCCAGTGGCGCTTCCAGGGCTGCCAACAGGCCCGTGCGCGCCGCGGGAAGGCCCGTCTTTTGCGCATAGCGGTTCATGTCCGCGTTCCAGGTGTCGTAGACGAAGCCGGCGCTATGCGTCAGCAGGTTGCGCAGCGTGATTTCTCCGCGCGGTGCACGCAGAATGGGCGCGCCGTTGCTGTCGAACCCATCAAGCACCTGCGTCTTGGCCAGGACCGGCAGGATGTCTCGCGCCGGCGCGTCGAGCGACAATTTGCCCTGCTCGACCAATTGCATCGCCGCCGCAGCGGTGACGGCTTTGGTCATGGAGGCGATTCGGAACACCGTATCGGTGGTCATTGCGTGCGGCGTGTCGATCCGACGCAGACCGAACGCTGCTTCATACACGACGGACTTGCCGTCCGCCGCCGCGGCGACCAGCCCGGCGATTCGCCCATTGGCGACAGCGTCGGCCAGAACTTTGTTTATCGATGCGTTCCCGGACATGGTCATTTCATTCCTCCAGCCCTGTGTCGGTTCGTTGGTGTGGCATTTTATGATCAAGCCAGGAATACACGCATTTCGCTACGGCATGGAACAGCGCCCCCGCGACGGGCTTCCTATCGTGCGGCAGAGGAATGAGTGAGGGGGCAGCGGCGCCCGGCCATAGACGCCAACGCGCTAAACGGTGGCACCCCCGTGTGCACCTCCGTGTGCACCTCCGTGTGCACCCCCGTGTGCACCCCCGTGTGCACCCATGCGCGGCATCAGAACAGCCGAGGTAGCGGTTTGCAGCCATCTGCGGCTGCTGTCTTGCAGGCGCAACTGTCCGGCCGAGCAGGGGCGGGCTAGCAGATAGCCTTGCACATAGGTGCAACCATGGGAGCGTAGCATTGCCATCTGGCGCGGCGTTTCCACCCCCTCGGCGGTGATTGTCAGGCCCAAGCCACGACCCATGGCGATGATCGTTTGCACGATGGTTTCGGCCTCGGGTTCGTCGTCACCGTCGCTGATGAAACTGCGATCGATCTTGATTTTGTCGAAGGGAAATTTGCGCAAATATCCAAGACTGGAGTGGCCCGTGCCGAAATCATCCATGGCGATCCGCACGCCAAGCGCCTTCAATTCGTTCATCAGGCGCAGCGCGTTTCCGGTATCGGCCATGATGACGGTTTCGGTGATCTCCAGTTCCAGCCGGGACGGTGCTAGTCCGGTCGTTGCCAGAATTTCGGCGATGTCGGTCACCAAGTCAGCCTGGGTGAATTGCAGGGGGGAGACATTGACCGCGATGATAACCGGTTGTTCCCAGCGTGCCGCCTCGGCGCAGGCGGTTGCGAGCACCCATTTGCCGATCGGTAGGATCAGCCCGTTTGCCTCGGCGATTGGGATGAACTCACTCGGGGCGATGCGGCCGCGTAGCGGATGTGTCCAGCGCAGAAGCGCCTCACACCCAGCGACTTGCAGCGTCTCTGTATCGAAGAAAGTCTGATAGTGCAGGGTCAGTTGGCCATCGGACAAGGCTGCTGCCAGATCTCTCTCAAGGCTTTGGCGTTCATCCTGATGGCGGCCGAAATCGCTCTCGAACACCCGCCAGCGGGAGCGTCCCTCTCGCTTTGCGCGCCGTAGTGCCTTGGCGGCGCTGTGCACCAGGTTTCCGGCTTCGTTGGCGTGTTGGGGATAGAGCGCGATGCCAATACATGCCGTCAGTGCGATGGCATGTCCCTCGACCTCCAGCGGTAGCGCGATGGTTTCCAGCACACGCGCGGCGAGGTGGCGCGGATTGCTCGCACCGTTTGGTTGGATGATGGCGAATTCGTCCCGGCCGATGCGCGCGACGATGCCGGGGGCGGCGATGAGGGCGGTGAGGCGCCGCGCGATCTCGATCAACGTCTGGTCTGATGCGCGCGCGCCAAAATTTTCATAAATCGAGCCGAATTGGTCGATATCGATATAAAGCAACGCCCATCCGGTTTGGCTCGTCGGATTGCCGATCGTCTGCGCGGTGTTGGCCGGCTGTTGGCCGTTTTGCAGTGCGGTGGGGTGGATTGTATTCATCGGCGCGACGATACTTTGGGCCAGCAGTTGCTCGAATTGGTCGCGATTCGGCAGGCCGGTCAGGCGATCGAAGGCGGTCGTGCGTCGCCGTTCCGCGTGGGCCGCTGTTTCTTGCGTCCGGTCTCGGACACAGATCAGGTGGGCGTCTGGCGCATTGGCATTGCGCCACACCACCTCCACTGTCCGCATAGCATCATCGGGTCTTAACAAATCATGGTATGAAGCTGACCCGGCAATCGGCTGCACCGGCGCATCCTTGATAACCGTTGCCAGCGGTGCGCCGATCAAAGCGTGCTTGGTGCGCCCGCTGAGGTCCAGCATGGCGTTGTTCGCCTCGGTGATGATGCCGCCACGCACCACCATCACGCCATCGAACCCATCATTCTCCGGCACGGCTGGTGATTGCAGTCCCTGAACCGGTGGCGTGTCGCCGCGCCCCGCCCACCAGTTTTCTCCAGCGAGAAGCCAAATGGCGACCAACGTCAAAATCGCCTCGGTCAGAGTGCCGGACCATAGGGTCGCTGGAAGGTCGGGATTCGCCGCACGATCGAGGGCAGCGGAAATGACCATAATGGACTGTTCGGTCAGGAGGCTGGCCGCCAGCAGAGGCGCTGCCGCTGCCGCATGGTCATCGGCAATACAGCGGAAACCGGCGGCGGCCAGAAGCGCTGTCACGCTCAGCAGCAGGATCGTCACCGCGATGACGCCAAGCGTCCCCGTGAATTCCAGGTATCCTGGCTGACGCAGCAGGAGCACGGTCGTCAGGCCCGCAATCCACAACAGGGTTGCGCATCCTATTGCTGTCCGCCGCCGCTCGGGGGATGAGACAAGGTGCAACGGCAGGCTTGCCGGCACCAGAGAGGCCGCGAGAATGGGCAGCGCGCTGGCCACGATGGCATGGGTTGATGTCGCGCCACAGTTGCTCGGGATGGACATTGCGGACAGCCAGAACCCGCAGATGGACGCTGCCGAGCCGAGTAGGAAGCGTCTGGGGGCTGCGCTGCTTTGGGTCAGGCGCAGGCCAGTGCGCAACAACATCAGACAAAGACCAAAGGTCAGCATGACTGCACCAGGGGCGTAACCCTCGGTGACGCAGGCAGCGGCCATGGACATGCGGCTATCCTCGGTAAACCGGGATATCATCCGCGAAAAGCGTTAGCGGGTAGTTAACACGTTGGGTTTTTGCTCGCGAAGGTTGTAAAGCGTTGTGTTCGCTGCTGGGATGGCAAGGGGCCTCGTCCGCGCTTTGCCGGCTCGGTGCAGTCTGCGAGTGCCACGCGGATCGTCGCTGAAACGCGGCACCGAGCAAAATGAGACGTTCAATTCCTGGCGCATGCAACGCCCGGCGACGCCGCGCTGCGCGCGCTCTTTGGTGGTGCAACCCGACGAAGCGCGTCTACGGCGCCCCGCGAGAGGTGTGACGCGACAGGTGGGACGGAAAGGAGGCGATCAGTCTCCGCCGGGTTGATCGGGCAGATCAGCGCACGGACGTGATGGCATTCCTATTCTGGGCCCATGCCTGCGGCGTCGAACCTGGATCGATCGGCCGCGACTTGCCGTAGCTGATCGTCTCGATGCGCGCGCGGTTAATCCCGTGGGCGACAAGATAATCGCGATCCGCATTTGCCCGCCGTTGGCCCAGAGCGAGGTTGTATTCTTCGGTGCCTCGTTCATCGCAGTTACCGGCAACCCATACGTTGACCTGAGGATATTGTTGCAGCCACTGGGACTGGCGTTCCAGCGTGGCTGTCGCTGCGGCGCTAAGCGTGTTGCGATCGGTTTCGAACAGGATGCGGTCACCCGCGGACTGCACCAAGTCCTCTTCGGTTCCGGGGGCGGCCTTACCACCAGCGCCATAACCGCCAGGTCCGCCGGCACCATAGCCTGCGCCACCTCCGGCACCATTTGCCGCACTCGCGTCCTGGTCGCTATTCTTGCTGCAGGCGCTCAGCAAGGCCAGTCCTAGCAGACAGGCAAGGCTCCAGTGCTTCATGCGACGTCTCCTATTTCGCGGTGAGGGAGGTCAGTAAATGAAAGCGCTGGATTCCGCCAAGTACGTAACGATGAATTTACCGTTAGTCGCTGACGGCGGCGTAGACGAGGTCGCGGAAGAGCAGGCGATAGTATTCCCGTTGCACGGGCGCTTGCAGCATCAGCACCGCGAACAACCGCTCCACCGGATCGACCCAGAAGAAGGTTCCGGCCGCGCCGCTCCAGAAATAATTGCCGACGGAACCGGGGAATGGGGCGAGGCCCGGTTGGGTGCGAACGGCGAAGCCTAGGCCGAACCCGTGGCCAGGGGGCAGCAGATCTCCGCGAACGTCGAAGCCGGCGCCAAGATGATCCGCTGTCATCATTTCCAGCGTTTTACGCCCCAGAATGCGGATCTCGCCGCTGCGTCCTTGGCCGTGCAGCATGGTCAGAAACCGCGCGTAATCCATTGCCGAACCCACCAGGCCGCCGCCGCCGCTTTCAAAAACGGCCGGCCGGCGGATATTCAGCAGGCTTACATCGGTTCCGCCTTCGGGGTCCTTGGCGAAGGCTTCAGCGATCCGGTGCTGCTGGGTTTCGGGAACGTGGAACCCCGTATCGACCATGCCCAGTGGGGCGAAGATCCGCTTGTGCAGGAATGCCCCCAAGCTTTCGCCTGACAGCACCTCAACCAATCGGCCGGCCACATCCGTCGCGCGGCTATAATCCCAGACTGCGCCAGGTTGATGCAGCAGCGGCAAGCCCGCCAATGTCGCCACGTGCTCGGCATTGGTTTGCTTCAGCCGGTCGACCCCCGCCGCACGATAAGCGTTTTGCACCGGGCCCTGGCCGCGGAATTCGTAAGCCAAGCCGGCGGTATGGCGCAGCACGTCCTGGATGGTGATCGCACGTGCCGGGTCGGTGAGGGTGAAACCATCTCCCTCGATCCGCGCTACCTTCGTGGCGGCAAAGGCGGGTATGAAACGGCTGAGCGGGTCGCTCAGGACGAATTTTCCTTCCTCCCACAGCATCATCAGCGCCACGGACACGATTGGCTTGGTCATGGAGTAGATGCGAAAGAGCGAATCCGCCGTCATGGGCTGGCCGGTCGCGGCATCCTGCGCACCGAAGGCTTCATGGTAGGCCACTTTGCCATGCCGAGCGATCAGGGCGACGGCACCGGGAATATGGCCGGCGGTGATGCGGGTTTGCAGGGCGACCGACACGCGGCCCAGCGCGGCGGCATCCAGACCGACTTCCTCGGGTTTTGCGGTGGGCAATGGCGCGATCATCCAAGCGGTTCCTTGTGAGCGAAGTCAGCGGCGTATCCGCCCCGGCGAGCAGGATCAAGGGCGGCGACGGGCTAGTGCGCCTTGGTCACTTCCCAGGAACGGATGCCCTCTTGCATGCGTTGCACCATCGTCAGACCTTTTTGCATGGCATAGACGTTGACCTGAAAGTGGATCGGGATCACCGCCATGTCGGCCATGCCCTGACGCATCGCCTGTTTGTAGAGGGTTTCGCGCTCAACGGGGTCGATGGTGGCGACGGCTTTCTCGATGACGGCATCGAGCGAGTCGTTCGCGTAGTGCGATGGGTTGAGGACGGCCCCGCGGCCTTTTGCCGGGTTAGAGGAGGCGAAGATCTGGATCAGGTTGCTGGAGGCTTCACCGGAATCGCTCGACCAGCCAGTCATGTCGATGCTGAATTCAGCCTTGAGGGCGCGACTGAAGAAGGTGGCGGCGGGCATCGTATCGACGGTTGTTTTCACGCCGACGCGCGACCAACCCTGGGCGATTGCCTCGACGATTTGGCTGTCATTGACATAGCGGTTGTTCGGGCCTTGCAGCGTCAGGCCGAAGCCGCTGGGGTAGCCCGCTTCAGCGAGTAGCTTCTTGGATTGTGCCGGATCGTAGGGATCAGGTTTCAGCGACGGGTCATACCCGCTGGCACCTTCCGGCATCAACTGGCCCGCTGGTGCGGCTAGGCCGTCCATGATGCGGTCGCGGATCCCCTCGCGATTGATCGCCAGGGACAGGGCCTTGCGCACACGGACGTCGCGCAAAGGATTTTTGGTCAACGGCTTGCCGTCGGTGCTGGTGACGAATGGGCTGTCGTCGCGCTGTGTATCAATGAAGAGGTAGATCAGTCGCTGGCCGGGGGCAGCGAAGATGACCAGTTTGTCGTTCTTTCGTAGGTCTGGCACGTCGCGCGTGGGGACCTGGTCGATGGCATCGACGTCACCGGCCTGTAATGCCGCCGCACGGGATGCGTTGTTGGCGATCACCCGCCAGTTCACGGTATCCCAGTCTGCCTTGCCGGCCCACCAGGTTTCATTGCGTTTGAACACGATATGCTCGCCGACGGCCGCTTCTGTGGCGCGATAGGGGCCGGTGCCGATGGCGGCTTTCAATGTGTTGTAATCGGCGGTGCTCGCGCCTTCGCCGTACTTGCGAGAGACGATGCGTGGCGAGGCCAAATTGTATGGCATCAAGGGCTCGGGCATCGCGGTGTGCAAGCGCAGGGTATGCGCATCGATGACGTCAATGCGGGTAATCGGTTTAACCGCGAAGTTGAAACTGGACGGGCTGTTCAAGACGGTTGGGATACGCCCGAAGCTGAACACGACATCATCGGCGGTGAACGGGGTGCCATCGCTGAACGTCACTCCCTGGCGCAGTTTAAACTCCCACGTCAGAGGGTCGATCAGTGTCCAAGAGACCGCAAGGTCGGGCTGTGGTTCATAGTTTGGCGTGAACTGCGTCAGGGTATCGAAGATGTGGGTGGCGACGACGTTGTTCGGGTTGAGGTTATGGTAATGGGGATCAAGCGATGTGAATGCCCCACCTGTCGCCACATTCAGGGTTTTCTGCGCCCATGCGGATGGTAAGCCGGTCGATATCGCCAGGCAGATCGTGCCCAGAGCCAGCCCCATGCGTCGCATCTGTCGCTCCTTCAAACGGTGAATTGTTCCGCGATGATCCGTTCTGACAAGCCTTGGTCGGGATCAAACAGAAGTGTGACCGAAACCGAGCGGTCCTCGCTGACGGCGACTGACGCGACGTCGCGGACTTCGGTGAAATCGGCCACGGCCGCGGTCGGACGCTTGTCCGTTTCCCGCACTTCAAACAGCACATCGGCGGTGCTTGGCAGCAGGGCCCCGCGCCAGCGGCGTGGACGGAAGGAACTGATCGGCGTCAGGGGCAGAAGATTTGCCGATAGTGGCACGATCGGGCCGTGCGCGGAGAGGTTATAGGCCGTCGAACCGGCGGGGGTGGAAATCAGAACGCCGTCACAGGACAGTTCTTCCAGGCGCACGCGGCCGTCGATGGTGATGCGGATTTTCGAGGCTTGGCGCAATTGCCGCAGCAGGCTGACCTCATTGAAGGCCAGTGCTTCCTCGACCGATCCTGTGACCGTGACGGCATGCATCCGTAATGGATGAAGCACGGCCGCTTGGGCGGTGGCGAGACGAGCGGGCAGATCGTCCTCGTTATAGGTGTTCATAAGGAAGCCAACCGAGCCACGGTTCATGCCATAAGCGGGGATTTTTAGGGGCAGGACCTGATGGATCGTTTCCAACATGAAGCCATCGCCGCCCAGGGCGACGACGATGTTCGCCTTTTTCAGCGAACACTCACCATAGCGCTTGACCAAGGCAGCCCGCGCTTCCTGCGCGATCGCGGTTGGGGCGGCAACGAAGCAGATCTTCCCCGGCTCGAAACCGCGTGGGGCCATGGGCGCTTCTGCTGCCTGCAACGGCATGGCGTTGGCCGATTCGGCTGCGGGCGGTCGCGTCGGCGCAGAATTGCTCAAACGCGTTTCCTATGTTCGAGAACCGGCATGTCGCGGCGCACTTTCGCGGTCAGGTCCTGGTCGATCCGTGACGTTGTCCAGCCTACGCCATCCGAGACCCTGGCGACGACATGGCCCCAAGGGTTAACGACCATCGAGTGCCCGTAGGTGAAGCGCGGCTCGCCTTTGCCTTCCAGGTGCTTGCCCCAGGTCGCTGGGGCGGCGAACCAGCATTGCGTCTCAATCGCTCTGCCACGGATCAGCGCTTCCCAGTGGTCCTTGCCGGTGGCCAGCGTAAAGGCGCTGGGCAGAAAAATCACCTCGGCTCCCTGCTCGCGGAGTTTCCAGAAAAGGTCTGGGAAGCGCACATCGTAGCAGATGGCGCAGCCGACCTTCACCCCATTGGCCTCATAGGTCACCACTTCGTCACCGGCGCCGTAGCTGGCGCTTTCGCGGTAGCCGGTGCCGTCGGGTGCGACGATGTCGAACAGGTGCATTTTGCGGTAGCGGGCAATTTCCTTGCCGTCCGGGTCAAACACCACTGTCGTGTTCAGCAGCTTTTCCGGTCCTTGCTCGATAATGGAGCCGCCATGCACGTGGATCTTTGCCGCCCGCGCGGTTTCCCGCAAGAACTCATAGGCCTCACCGCCGGGGGCATTCGACCCGGGCTGCGGTAGCACTTCCGCATTGGCGATGCGCGTGGCGCGGTCCCCCCCCAGCGAATCCCAAACTTCCGGCAAGCTGACGAGGTCCGGACGATCTTGTTCCACAGCGCCCTGGATCAGGCGACGGGCTTGGGCGATGTTGTCGGCTTTGTTGGCGCCGGGGTTCATCTGCATCACGCTGATGCGCATCATGGCTCCATGACACGTCTGCGCGTGCCGAGATTGGGGGTTGCAAGACCGTCCGGGTGGCGCGGGCAAGATCTTGTATAGAGGCGAGGGCAAGAGAAGCCCATCCGACGCTAAGACGCAACGGGGCTTAGGGGGCGTGCTAAGAATAGCAGGGACAGATCACAACGCCGCCCGGCGGACGGCTTGTCGCACTGGTGGAGCCGAGGGGAATCGAACCCCTGACCTCCTGAATGCCATTCAGGCGCTCTCCCAACTGAGCTACGGCCCCGTGCGGTGAGGCGCGGGGTATAGCCACCCTGGTCGGGGGGATCAAGTGCCGCACGCCAGATAATGAATTTTTTTTATCAGGCCCTTCGTGTGAAGGACCAATAAAGTGGTTGCCGACCGGCTTTCATTGCCTTGGCTTCGTAACGCGTCGGCGGCCAGCCATGCGGGCGGGTGGTGCAGGGGGCAGGGGCCTCGAACAGAGTTTGCCCGGCCATGACCTCTCGCACCCAGTCTTGGTAGGTCGGATCATCGCTCGCCACGCGCCATTCGGCCCCTGGCTTGAGCACGCGCGCGAGCAGCGGCAATTGGCCGGGATGCACAAAGCGCCGCTTGGCATGGCGCATCTTCGGCCATGGGTCCGGAAATAGCAGGAACAGCTTGTCCAGACAGGCGTCCGGCAAATCGCGCAGCAAAATGCGCGCATCGTCCGTCCATAGCCGCAGATTGGGTGGCAGGGGGGCTGAAGCCTCCTCTCCCTCCTCGGGCACCAGGGCTGATAGCAGGGAGCAAATACCGTTTTCGAACACCTCACAGGCGATCAGGCTCGCTTGCGGGTTCGAACGCACCTGCGCCAGTGCATGCTCCCCGCCGCCGAACCCAACCTCGAGCCATAGTTGACCGGATGGGAGATCACCCAGGCGCAAACGCGGCAATGTGACGTCGAGCAGCATTTGCTGGCGTGGCCGCAGCTTGTGTCCTCGGCTGCGGCCATAGAGACGGTCAGGCGGCGGTTTTACCGCCCGAACGCTGCCTTCAGTGCCGGCACCAAGTCCGTCTTTTCCCACGTAAACGTGCCCTTTATGTCGTCCGGCTGACGGCCGAAATGCCCGTAAGCCGAGGTCGGGACGTAGATCGGCCGGTTCATGCGCAGATGCTCTCGCACACCGCGCGGGCGGAGGTTCACCAACTCGCGCAGGACTTTTTCCAACTTTGCTTCATCGACGTCCTGGCCAGTGCCGTGCAGATCGACATAGAGCGACAGCGGATCGGACACGCCGATGGCGTAGCTGATCTGCAGCGTGCACTTATCCGCGAGACCCGAGGCTACCACATTCTTCGCCAGATAGCGGCAGACATAGGCTGCCGAACGGTCGACCTTGGTCGGGTCCTTGCCGCTGAATGCGCCACCGCCGTGGGGGGCGGCACCGCCGTAGGTGTCAACGATGATCTTGCGGCCAGTCAAGCCGCAGTCCCCGTCCGGACCGCCGATGACGAAGTTACCGGTCGGGTTCACGTAGAACTCACGCTCGGGGCACATCCAGCCCTTCGGCAACACGGTTTCAACCAGCGGCCATAGCAGGCGCTTGATTTCGCCCTGTTCCATGCCTTCGACGTGCTGGGTCGAAACGACGACCGAGGTCGCGCCGACCGGCTTGCCATCGACGTATTTCAGCGTCACCTGGCTCTTAGCGTCGGGCAGCAGGCCCTGGACGCCACGGTCACCGGCCTTGCGCAGGTCGCGCACGGTGCGGAGAATTTCATGCGCGTAGTAAAGCGGCGCGGGCATCAGCGGATCGGTTTCACGGCAAGCATAACCGAACATGATGCCCTGGTCGCCGGCGCCTTCGTCCTTGTTGCCGGCACTGTCGACACCCTGCGCGATGTCCGAGGACTGCGAGTGCAGATGGCATGCGATATCGGCATGCTTCCAGTGGAAACCGTCCTGCTCATATCCGATATCGCGGATCGCCATACGGGTCAGATGGATGAGGTATTCGGGCGACACAGTTTCAGGGCCGCGGGTTTCTCCGGCCAAAACGACTCGATTCGTGGTCACCAGTGTTTCGCAGGCTACGCGGGAAAACGGATCGGCTTCCAGGAATGCGTCTAAGACGGTGTCGCTGATACGATCCGCGACTTTATCCGGGTGGCCTTCGGAAACGGATTCCGACGTAAACAGATACTCGCCCGAGTCCCGCATGGGTGTTGATCTCTCTCGTATGGCGGTGAAGTGCCGTTCGGCGGAGTTAATCTTCCGCCCAGCGGCTGGCAGGGTGCCAAACCGCGCGGTTCTTGGCGCAAACATAACCACCGGTCAAGGCATTGGCTGTGCCCATGCGTGGCGGTCTGCTGACCCGGTGCCGGTGATCTCGCCCGGATCAGACCATCCCGAGCACGTCCATCATAGAGTAGAGACCGGCGGTCTTCCCGATGCTCCAAAGCGCCGCACGTACGGCACCTGTCGCATAGGTGCGGCGATCGAAGGAGCGGTGGGTCAGCACGATATGTTCTGCGCCAGCGGCAAAAATCAGACTATGCTCGCCGACCACCTGGCCGCCGCGCAGCGCAGCGAAACCGATCGCGCCGGTCTTGCGTGCGCCAGTATGTCCGTGCCGGCCCGAGTCCATAACATCTTCCAGCGTCACCCCGCGGCCTTTCGCAACTGCGCGGCCCATGCCGATCGCTGTGCCGGAAGGGGCATCGACCTTCTGGCGATGATGCATCTCGACAATCTCGGCGTCGTAGGAGTCGGCCGGTAACGCCGCGCCCATACGCTCCGACAGAGCCAGAACCAAGTTCACGCCGGCGGAAAAATTCGCTGCATAGACGATCGGGATATGCTTGGCAGCGGCGGCCACTGCCGCCTCATCCTCCGCGGACAAACCCGATGTGCCAAGGATCCATGGCTTGCCCGACGCTGCCATGACCGTCGCGGTCGCCCGCACAGTGGCGGCGTTGGTGAAGTCGATGATCACGTCCGAGATCGCAGCGATTGCCGCAAGATCTGGGCTGGCTCGTGACGTACCGCCCGAAACGGTGGCTCCGGCCGCCACCGCTTCTTCGCTCAGTAGTTTGCCCATGCGGCCGGTGATTCCGGCGATGCCGATCCTGGTGATCACGGACGGTCCCCTTCTGCTAAGAGGCGCAGATTGCGCAGGTTGCCCGCGAAGGTCCAGGGCTTCGGGCGACGGGACGCTTAGCTTCGACCGCCTTCGAAGAAGGCCGCCACCTTCGCAAAGAAACCTTCGTGGTCGGGGCTACCCTTACTGTCGCTCCTCGATTCGTTCTCGAACGCTTCCAGCAATTCTCGCTGCTTCGCCATCAGGTTCTGGGGCGTCTCGACGGCGACCTGGATGAACATATCACCCCGGGCAGCACTGCGCAGAACAGAGAAGCCCTTGCCGCGCAGGCGGAACTG
>Ga0164297_10001558_pt1 | contig 24046 bp, 28 predicted proteins | sample GEODES058metaG_FD_113539 | JGI IMG/M metagenome (GOLD analysis project Ga0164297, IMG submission 113539) | Dystrophic lake water microbial communities from Trout Bog Lake, Wisconsin, USA - GEODES058 metaG | ecosystem: Environmental > Aquatic > Freshwater > Lake | place: USA: Trout Bog Lake... | reverse complement strand
CACCTCGCGGTGGACTTTGGTCATGCCCGGGGCTGTTTCACCAGAACCTAAGAGAACAAGACGACCACGAGCCACCCCTCAAGCGTACTGGTCAAATCGAACTTTTGTTCGTGCGGGCAGTAGTTTGGGTATATGTCGAACGTTTTTGTGAATGTCCGCCAACAGGCCCGGGGGAATGTCACCAGACCTCTGGTCTTGTGGGCTATGGCCATGGCTGTGGTTCTCTTTGTCTGGCAGGTGTCAAGCACCTCAACGGGCGTCGACCACGCCTACGAAGCAGGCTTGGTCCTCACGACCCTTCTTGGGATCTACCTGGGCTGGAAGCGCCGTAGCGCGGCAACATTCGTCGCTCCACTGGTGAGTTGGATGTTCGCCTGGTTCCCACTCCTCGTGGCCTCAATGATCCACCACGGCATTTTTCGGGGTTTCTTTGAAGGTCTCGCAACCATTACCTTCGGGTGGATTGGCATTGGCTTCGTAGAGTTTGCGTGGCTCACCATCGTGGCATTCCTGATTCGCCTCATTCGCGGTAAGCCCCAGCGCTACGAACCAGACGTCACCATCTTTGGACCGGGGGAGTCAACGCTGTAGGCGTGTGAACTCGACGCGCGTTTGCCCCTACTGGCCAGAACCAAACAGACCACGTAGGTTCTGAAGGTTCTTCGTCCAAATGAGGCGGAAGATCGGCGTTGCACACCAGGCACCAAGGGGCCCAAGACCCCACCAAGGAAACCGAAGTTCCTCGGTCCACGTCATCAAAGTGCCGGCTGCCTTAGGTGCCAATGTGAAGACTCCCGAACCGGTAACGATGCCCTTGTGGGTGACACCCATTGCCTCGCCGGGCTTCCACTCGGTAATTGTCATTACATCGTTTGTGCTGAGCAGACCAATCTTGGTGTGGCAGATGAAGGAGGTTCCTATTCCTTCATTCTGTTCGGAAAGAAATGTAATGTCCACCGCGTCATTCATCCACGAAACGTGGCGCTCAATGTGGCGTAGCTCTTCCCAGAGCGTGTCTGGAGAAACGGGGATGGTGGTGCTGACGGTAACGCGGGCCATACGGCAACCTCTCGACAAGTGTTCTCAGTTTAGGAACCCGCCGATGCGGTTGGTTACGTGAAGGCGGGCGCCAAGCGACGCCACTCTTCAACTGGTGGAGTGGATAAATCTTCGCCCAGTACTTGGATGCAGACGTGGTCAGCTCCCGCGTCGAAATGAGCCTTCACGCCACTTGCAATCGCTTGCTCATCCCCGTGGACGACCATCGCATCACACAGGCGGTCGGAACCACCTCGGACGAAGTCTTCGTCGGTGAAACCCAGTCGCTTCCAGTTGTTTCGGTAATTGGGAAGCCCGGTATAGATCTCGAGGTAGGCGTGGGCTCGCCGCAAGAATTCGTCACGTGACCCACCGAGAACAACCGCCTGTTCAACACCGACGAACTGGTCACCCACTACTGCTCGGGCTTGAGCGGTGTGTTCGGGTGTTACCAAATAAGGGTGGACGCCATTGGCGAGCGTGGCGCCAACTTCCAGCATCTTGGGACCCAGAGCCGCAATAACTTTGGCGTACTCGTGGTTTCCCTCGGGGGCAAACATGGGCGCTTCGTTCATAGCCTTTAGAAACTCAGTCATGTGGGTGACGGGAGAGGCGTAGTCGTGCTTGCGAAGTCCTTCAACGAGTGGTTTGTGGCTAACGCCGAGGCCTAGAACAAAGCGGTCATCGTAGGCGGCGTTCAGTGTTTTGGCAGCAGCAGCGGCGCTGACGGCGTCTCGAGCCCACACGTTGGCAATGCCGGTGGCAATCACGATGTTCGAAGTGGCCGCGAGCAGGAGACTCGAGCTCGTGAACGCTTCACGCCCCCAGGCTTCGGGGATCCAGAGAGCGCCGTAACCGAGGGACTCGAGTTCAGCAGCGATCTCACCGGACTGATAAGGCGGTAGCGTCTCGTGGGTACTGGTCCAGACGCCGACGGTGCCACGTAGTTTCTCGAGTGATGAAGGAAGTCCCATGGCCTCAGATTAGAGAATTGTGGCCCACGTGTGCCGGTAAGGTAGGTCGCCTATGGCATATTTCCTGGCGGTTCTCAGTTGCTGGCTCTTGATCAGCGCTGCTACCGCCCTGCGTCCAGGCAGAAAGGGCATTTTTGCCGCACTGGCGTACCCCGTGGGCTGGGCGGCGGGAGAGCTACCCGCCCAGGCCGTAGCGCTCCAGGCAGGCCTCCTGGTACTGCTGTGGTGGTGGGGGTGGCCCACGACACACTGGCTGAGCGTGCTGGTCGGCATTTTGGCCGGCATTGTCTTCGCGGAGAACTTCTTCCTCATTCTTATTTCGCTGTACTCAGTACGCCTCGTACGTCGCCAGATGGCTGCCGCGGAGATTCTGCCTCTCGATATCCCTCGCATTCGCGACGACCAGTTCGGCTCCTGGTGGCGCACCGCACTCCAGATCCCGTACCACCCTCGCCACATGCAGTTGTACAAGAACATCCCCTACGGACCGCATCACCGTAACCGACTCGACGTCTGGCGCACCTCCATCACCCCCAAGGGCGCTCCCGTGCTGTTCTACGTCCACGGTGGTTCGTGGGTCTTTGGCGACAAGCGTGAACAGGGCCGACCCATGATGCATGAGTTTGTCGCACGCGGTTGGATCTGCGTGTCGCTTAACTACCGGCTCGCTCCAAAAGACCTCATGCCCTCGCAAGTGCAAGACGTTACGCGGGCGCTCGGCTGGTTGAAGCAGAACATCGCGGCGTACGGGGGAGACCCCGACAAGATTGTCATCTCTGGTGGCTCCGCTGGAGGACACCTCGCCGCGCTCGTTGCGCTCCTACAGAATGACCCCACACACCGCCCACCCGAAATGCGCGATGTCACCGACTGGTCGGTTCGAGGAGCTATTCCTTTTTACGGTGTTCTCGAGATGACCGGTGACGAGTCGTACTGGCACGGACTGGGCAAGGGACTTCGCTTCTTGCTCGAAAAGACGGTCGTAAAACGTTCCTACGATGAAGAGCCCGCATTCTTTGAGTCAATCTCGCCCCTCCACCAGATTCACCTGGGCGCTCCACCATTCCTCGTTGTTCAAGGTGGTAATGACACCCTCGTCGACGTGAACGTTGCTCGTGGCTTTGTTGAGCAGTTCAGGCAACGAGCGCTGGCGCCGGTCTACTACGTGGAGCTGCCCTTTACGCAGCACGCCTTTGACGTCACCGCCAGCCCTCGGACGTCGGCAACGACACGAGCGGCCGTCGCGTTCGCTGAGTCCGTGGTGAAGGGTAAGCCTTCCTTGAGTGTTGACCTCATTGGTGCGTATCAAGTTCCTCCAACCCAACTTCAACTAGAGGACAGCGAAGGTAAGTGGCGCGCTCCGGTCGAGCTTGCTGAGGAATATGGCGTTCTCTACGTAGTGACCCCAGACAACCCCTTCAGCCAGTTGATGAGCGGGGAAGAAAATCTTCGTCGCCGAGGTTTTGTCGAACACCAACTCAACGAGCGTGGTATTTCATTTTTGAGGTCGAGGGCAAGTGACCCACACAGTGAGTGGCCCGATGAGTGTGGCTTCGCCCTAACTGGATCGACGCTTGACTTCGCACTTCATTTAGGTGGTGCCTGGAACCAGAACGCGATTTACGAAATCAACCTTGACGGGGTCAAGGTTCGGTCAGTTCAGTCCGGGGAAGTGCTTGTTCCAGTGCAGTAAGCACGTGCGAGGCTTCTGAAACTTAAGACTACATTTTTTTGACATATATGATGAATTTTTGTAGTCTAAAGAAATGAACTACCAAAGTGAAGCACAGATAATTGAAGCCTTCCATTTGGTGTTCCTCCGCGTCCTTGGGGCTAAACGTCCCGACTGGTACACCCTTAAGGGTGGCGCCAACCTGCGCTACTTCTTTGGAAGCGAGCGCTACTCAAACGACATCGATTTTGACTTTCATGGCCGTGAGGGGTGGATGGCGACCGAGGCGGTAAGCGAAATTTTGAGCGGACCAGCGCTCACTCTCTCAACTCGTCACGTAGGACTTCGAGTGGTGGACATCGCGGCGCCCAAGCAGACCTCAACAACGTTGCGTTGGAAGATTGGACTGGTAAGTGACCGATTCCCTGATCCCGTGCGAACGAAGGTCGAGTTTTCGTCGCGGGAGCGAGACGCTACGGACGTTATGACTGAAGCGGTACCCACTCGCATCGTCGAACGGTACGGCGTTATGACCTCGAGTGTCCAGCATTACGGCATTCGTTCAGCGACGGAGCAAAAAATCGCGGCGTTGGCTCTGCGCAGCGAAACCAAAGCACGAGACATTTTTGACCTGGAACTTCTGTTTCGAATACTGAAGAGTTCAAAACTCGGTACGACCCAACTCGCAACGTCGCATGCTGAAGAGGCCGCCGAGAAGGCGCTTCAGATTAGCTACAATAATTTTCGCTCCGAAGTTCTGCCATTTCTGGACGTAGAAGTTGGTGAGCTCTATGACTCTGCGGAATCGTGGACCCTTATGCGTGACGCGGTGATTGAGTCTCTGCTCTCACTTCGAACAACGGAGTAAGCGTGAAGTCGACTGAAGCACTTTCGGCCCTGAGGAGAGTGGGTAAACCTGTTGTGAGTACGCGAGAGGCTGCTCTCGTGGGCGATCTTTCACCGGTGGCAATGTCGCAGACGCTGCGACGACTAGCCGAGAGTGGCTTAGTTACGTGCGTGTCCAAGGGTGTCTGGAACGTGGGTGAGGGGCAAGCCACGTATGAAGAGGTGCTCCCGGTGCTCACCAATCCCTACCCGAGTTACCTTTCCCTCTGGACGGCACTGTTTCGCCACGGAATGATTGAGCAAATCCCCCGCTCAGTCAGCGCGGTGACGCTTGGTAGAAGCAAACGAATCTCAACCACCTTGGGACTGTTTGATATTCACCACATTCCACTCGAACTCTACGGCGATGTCCAAGGAGAGACTGGCGTTTCGGCGGGGATTGCCCGTCCCGAGAAGGCTCTGTTTGACACGGTGTACTTCTTATCCAACCGCTGCGCAGACGTGACGCTGCCAGAACTTGAACTACCGGAAGGTTTCTCTTCGGAAGTTGTTAACGGATGGGTTGAGAAAATTGTTTCTCGCCGGCTACAAACACTGACGAGAAACAATCTGGAGCGGGTGTTGCAGACCGCTCGCCGCTAAGCGTCTTGGGGCGCAGCCAGTTCCACGGCGACAGCAACGTCGTCACTGACGGCGAACTCAATGCCCTCGATACTGCCGGCGTGGTTAAGGTCAACGAGTCCTTGGCGAACTGCGGCAATGAATGCCTCAGGTGCGCTTACTGAACAGGCCACTACCTTGGTGCGCTGCGTCACCTTAGCCACACTCTTTTCACGGCGAACAGCCTCAAGAACTTCACTCACTGCTGACAAGATCTCACCGGAGTCGCCTGACGGTACGCCAGCCGGGAACTCGGAGGCCTCAGGCCACGGTGCCAGGTGGACGGAACCGTCGTGCCACCAACTCCACACCTCTTCAGTCGCGAAGGGGATGAAGGGGGCAAAGAGTCGCTGTAGTACTGAGAGAGTGAGGGCCAGGGTGGCTCGTGCCGACTCGGTACCTTCAGTTGACTCTTTGCCGTAGGCGCGAACCTTGACCAGTTCGACGTAGTCGTCACAGAACTTCCAGAAGAAGCTTTCGGCACGCTCGAGTACACGGGCGTAGTCGTAGTTCTCGAAAGACGTCGTTGCTTCAACGACGAGTCCTCGCAACAGACCAAGGAGGTCAAGGTCGAGAGGCTCGGTAATGGCGTTCACGTTTGGCGTGACGTCACCTTCGAGAACCCCCAGCACGAACTTTGAGGCGTTGAGCATCTTGATGGCAAGACGACGCCCCACCTTCATCTGAGCAAAGTCAATGGCGGTGTCGGTTCCTGGTCGTCCCGATGCCGCCCAGTAGCGCAGAGCGTCGGCTCCGTGCTCTTCAATCAGTGGCGTTGGGGTAACAACATTGCCCACTGACTTCGACATCTTCTTGCGGTCAGGGTCAAGGACCCACCCGGAGATGAGGGCATTGGTGAAGGGCAACGAGTTCTCTTGGAAGTGCGAGCGAACGACCGTTGAGAACAACCACGTACGGATGATTTCGTGGGCCTGGGGGCGAAGGTCCATGGGGAAGATCTTCTCGAACAAGTCAGTGCCCCAGTGACCAGCAATCTGAGGAGAAAGCGACGAGGTGGCCCAGGTGTCCATAACGTCAGGGTCGCCCACGAAACCGTTGGGCTGGTTGCGCTGTTCCTCGGTGAAACCGTTTGGAACGTCACTCGAAGGGTCAACGGGCAACTGGCTCAGTTCTGGAAGGATCGGAGCATCAAAGTTGATGTCACCGTGTTCGTCCGTGGGGTACCAGACAGGGAACGGAACACCGAAGAAGCGCTGGCGTGAGATGTTCCAGTCAACGTTGAGACCTTCGACCCACGACTTGTAACGGTGCTTCATGAAGTCGGGGTGCCAGTGGAGTTCTTCACCGCGCTTGAGCAGTGCTTCACGGTGCTTCAGTGTTGCCACGAACCACTGACGTGAGGTCACGATTTCCAGTGGACGCTCACCCTTTTCGTAGAACTTAACGGGGTGGCTAATGGGCTTGAGTTCACCAATGAGGGCACCCGATGTCGTGAGTTCTTCAACAATGGCGGCGCGAGCCTGGTTTACGGTCTTTCCAAGAATCTGCTCGTCGTAGAAAGCCAGTGCCGCGGCGGCGTCGACCGAGGGCCAGCCGTCTTCACCAAAGCCGGCGGGTAGGAAACGACCGTCACGACCAATAAGGGCGCGCGCCGGCAGGGAAAGTTCGCGCCACCAGACAACGTCAGTGGTGTCACCGAAGGTACAGATCATGGCAATGCCCGAACCCTTTTCGGGGTCGGCGAGTTCGTGGGCGAGCACTGGTACTTCAACACCGAAGATTGGGGTAACAACGTTGGTGCCGAAGTGGTCCTGGTAGCGAGCATCGTCAGGGTGAGCAACGAGCGCTACGCAGCTGGGTAGTAGCTCCGGGCGAGTGGTTTCAATCTCAATAGCGCCGTTGCCGTCCGCCTTTTTGAAAGAGACACGGTGATAGTTACCGGGGCGCTCGCGGTCTTCGAGCTCCGCTTGGCTTACCGCCGTGCGAAAGTCCACGTCCCACAGGGTTGGGGCCACGTTTGAGTAGACCTCACCGCGGGCCAGCATTTCGAGGAAAGCGCGCTGCGAAATAGCTTGAGCGTGCTTCGAAATGGTGCTGTACTCGAGGCTCCAGTCAATGGAGACACCGAGGCTCTGCCAGAGGTTCTTAAAGACCACTTCGTCGGTGGTGGTGAGCTCTTCGCAGAGCTCGATGAAGTTCTTACGAGAAATGGCAATCTTCTGCTCGCCGGCCTTGGCGGGCGGTGTGAAGTCGGGGTCGTAGGGGAGCGAAGGATCACAGCGAACCCCGTAGTAGTTCTCGACGCGGCGCTCGGTGGGGAGTCCATTGTCATCCCAGCCCATGGGGTAGAACACGTCTTTTCCACGCATGCGCCAAAAGCGAGCGATGAGGTCGGCGTGGGTGTAGGAAAACACGTGACCAATGTGGAGTGAACCCGAGACGGTGGGTGGTGGCGTGTCGATTGAGTAGACCTTGTCGCGCGTCGTGGTGCGGTTGAACGTATAGGTACCTTGAGCGAGCCAGTTCTCGAGGTATTTGGCTTCGAGGCCTTCGAGGTTTGGCTTCTCGGGAAGGGCCTTTGGGGTGGGGGTAAGCGCGTCTGACATGGTGACCCAAGTCTAGGTCAGCCCCCTCTCACGGGACCTCGCGATGGTACCTACTCGGTTTCGCCGAAAAGGATGAAGGCCATTGCTCGACGAGTCACGTCGTTGAGGCCCGAAAGGTCCGGTAGTGGTTCACGAAGTTCATACCGAACGCGGCCATCAAAGACCGCCGCGAACCACTGAAGAACACCCACGGGATCAACCGTGTTGAGGATCCACCCCTTGCTCTGTGCCCGTCTAATTGCTGCGGCGGTGAGTCCCCACGACTCCTCGGTGATCTTGACGACCGCTTCGGTGAGGTCGGGCCGACCAGCGGTAGAGGCCAAGATGAAGGTTCGAATTCGCCAACCGGCGCGTTGTTGTAACTCTGAACTAGCTCCGGGTGGCCTAGCCTAGAAGCATGATTCGTCTGTTTGATACGGCCTCAGGAGAAGTGCGCGAACTCACGCTGCGAGACGCGGGGCAGGTCTCCATGTACGTCTGTGGGCCCACTGTCTACGACCTTCCTCACCTGGGCCATGGGCGATTTACCTTGGTATGGGACGTGGCTCGACGCTGGTTTACCTTCCAGGGGCTTAATGTCCGTTTTGTCTCAAACATCACAGATATTGACGACAACATCATCAATCGGGCGCTGCGTGAAAACACCACCGAAGAGGGCGTCGCCGCCCACTACGAAGATCAGTGGTGGCAGGCCATGGCCGCCATTGGGGTGGCACGACCAAACGACGTTCCCCACGCCACGCAGTACGTCGAACAGATGGTGGAACTGATCAGTGACTTCCTGGCGAAGGACATTGCCTATCCCATCTCAGACGGCATCTACTTCGACGTCTCGAAAGTGGCTGACTACGGCCTCCTCGCCGGACAGCCCCTCGAGTCACTGAGGGCTGGAGCTCGCATTGAGACCAGTGATGAGAAGCGCTCGCCGCTCGACTTCGCACTCTGGAAGAACGCCAAGGACAACGAACCCTCGTGGCCAGCTCCCTTTGGTGCTGGTCGTCCCGGGTGGCACACCGAGTGCGTTGTGATGTCGCTCGGTCTTCTCGGCGAAGGCTTCGACCTGCACTGTGGTGGGCTTGACCTCAAATTCCCACACCACGAAAATGAACGGGCGCAGGCAGTGGCGGCGGGACGTGACTTCGCTCAGCACTGGGGCCATAACGGTTGGGTCATGGTGGGCGACCAGAAGATGAGTAAGTCGCTCGGCAACTTCACCTCATTGACGGACCTGCTCGAAAAGACCGATCAGCGCGCCTACCGGCTGCTGGTCCTCCGCTCGCACTACCGCTCACCCATTGAGGTCTCACCGACCACGATTGCTGATGCGGAAGCTGCGCTCAAACGTCTCGACGCCTTGGCTCGCCGGTTCAACCTCCCACGACTTGCGGGCGACGTTTTGGAAACGGCGGATTCATTTGATTGGACTCCGAAGAGTAAGGATCTCTACAAGCGTTTCGCTGAACGCTTGAATGACGACTTAGATACGCCATTGGCCGTTTCTTACCTTTTCGAAGCAGTGAGTCTTGCAAACTCGCTGGCGGATGCAAACGACCCAAGTGCTCAAGAAATTGCCGAAGCAGTAGGAGTTCTGTTTGGTGCTCTGGGGTTACCCCTAGTTAATGCGTATTCCCACAACAGTGCCGGGCAAATTGGAGTCGATGGAACGGCTCGAGGTCAGATCAAAACTCCTGATGAATTGGCACTTGTGAGGGCTAGGGATGCTGCTCGCGGCGAGAAAAATTGGGCCGAAGCTGACCGGATCAGGGATGAGTTGAATGCCCTTGGGTGGATTGTTGAAGACTCAAGCCAAGGTACCCAAATCAGACGACCGTAAATTTCATTGGTATTGGGCTCAAATACCAAGTAGCGTTGCCAATGAGGTTGCCGTTGTGGTTCCCTCCGGAACCGGCGCAAGTCGGTTGCAAAGAAACAAGGAGGCCCCAGTGGCTGTAGGAACCGTTAAGTGGTTCAATGACGAAAAGGGTTGGGGCTTCATTGCTTGCGATGGCCAGCCTGACGTTTTTGTTCACTACTCGGAGATTCAGGGCGAAGGTCGCAAGACCCTCGTTGAAGGACAGCAGGTCGAGTTCGACATCGAACCCGGCGATCGCGGTCCACTCGCCAAGCGCGTAGTTCTGAACTAACCAAAACATTTAGCAGTACGAAGAACCGGCACCTTCGGGTGCCGGTTTTTTCTTTGCGTGAGCAGTGCTCGCGCTGTACGGTAGTGTTTCTGTTACTCATCAGTAACTCAACCCCTTAAGGCGGAGACATGAACGACTTCTCGATGGAACTGAACGAAGATCAAAAGACTCTTCAGGACTGGCTACACGGCTTTGCCGTCAATGAGATGCGCCCGATTGCCCACGAGTGGGATGAGCGCGAAGAGACGCCGTGGGAGTTCATTAAGCAGGCTGCACAGCTCGGTGTTTACGGCATGGACTTCATGGCCAACGCCTTCTCTGACAAGACCGGCCTCTCAATGATGATCGCCCTCGAAGAAATTGCCTGGGGTGACGCTGGACTCTGCATGGCTCTTATGGGAACAACCTTGGGTGTTGCCGGCATCATGGCCAACGGAACACCAGAGCAGCAGATGGAATGGATTCCTGAGTGCTTCGGAACGCCTGATGACGTGAAGATTGCGGCGTTCTGCGTGTCCGAACCAGACGCTGGTTCTGACGTGTCCGGCCTCCGCACCCGTGCCGTCTACGACGAGAAGACCGATGAGTGGATTCTGAACGGCACCAAGACCTGGATTACCAATGGTGGTATCGCCAATGTGCACATTGTCGTCGCTACCGTTGACCCGGAACTCGGTTCGCGTGGCCACGCTTCGTTCGTTGTCCCCGAAGGCACGAAGGGTCTTCGCATGGGCCAGAAGTTCAAGAAGATGGGTATCCGCGCGTCACACACGGCTGAAGTCGTCCTCGAGGATTGCCGCGTGCCAGGACGCTGCCTCTTGGGTGGCAAGGAGAAGCTCGACGAGAAGTTGGCCCGCGTTCGCTCCGGTCAGAAGGCTTCGAGTCAGGCCGCAATGGCCACCTTTGAAGCAACCCGTCCTGCAGTGGGAGCCCAGGCCCTGGGCATTGCTCGCGCCGCCTACGAGTACGCCCTCGACTACGCCAAGGAACGCAAGCAGTTCGGTCGCGCCATCATCGAGAACCAGTCAATCGCTTTCAAGTTGGCTGACATGAAGACACACATCGACGCTGCCCGCCTCCTGGTGTGGCGTGCTTCGTGGATGGCAGCAGCTCGTAAGCCTTTCCTCAACGGCGAAGGATCAATGTCCAAGCTCTTCGCCGGAGAGACTGCCGTCAAGGTCACCGAAGAGGCAATCCAGATTCTTGGTGGTTACGGCTACGTCCGTGAGTACCCAGTGGAGCGTTGGCACCGTGACTCAAAGATTTACACCATCTTTGAAGGAACGAGCGAAATTCAGCGTCTGGTGATTGCCCGCTCTATTTCAGGAATGCGCATTCAGTAGGCCCTAGTGGCCAGTTGGAAACTTGACTGTCAATAAATAATTTGCGTGTAGGTATCACACGAGTCATAGACTTCGGTTTATGGAACGTTCCTTGGATACTTCGACTCCTCTAGGGAGATTGATTGTTGATAACCGAGAGGCTGTTCTGGCTATATCCGGGCGCTATCACGCAAAGAATGTACGCGTTTTTGGGAGCGTAGTTCGAGGGTCAGAACGCCCCGGCAGTGATATCGACTTATTGGTCGATTTTGATGAGGAAGCGCACCCCTTAGACATTCTTGCCCTTGGATGTGAACTCGAGAATGTGCTCGGTGTGAAAGTAGATGTTTGCACCACTAAAGGTTTAAGGGAGTTCGTGAAGCAAACTGTCGTCGCTGAAACTGTTCCCCTGTGAGCAGGCGTGACAAAGAGTGGCTGAATGACATTGGCGAAGCGATCCAAGCGATAAATCATTAACTCTCAATAGGAGAGTTGAGCGATGGTCTTGTATACGATGCATGTCGCGTTCGATTAATGGAAATTGGTGAAGCAGTCAAAAACATAGATTCTGATCTTCTCGAATCTGAAGTGGAAATTGAATGGAACCTTATTGCTCGAATGAGAGACGTTCTTATTCATCACTACCATGACACTGATTTCGCTGTAGTGGAGTTGGTGATTATGGAGCGGCTGCCGCTCCTGTCCAGCGCAGTTCATAGGCTCAAGGAACGGATTGAGAGCAAGCCCTACATAGTTAATTGCTTGGTCGGCTACTCCACTTACACCAGATGCAAGCTGGCTGGCGCAATGTAGAGGCCGAACAAAATCACGACGATGCAGAGCGTGAGTGCCACGACTCGGTAGAGCCCCTTCATGCGGTACTCATCAGGGAGGGCCTTGGCTTCGAGCGCCAGGAGGAAGCCAAGAACAATCGGCAGCAGTAAGGCGTTCATCACTTCAACATCAATGACAAGTTTGACCAAGTTGACGCTGAGTAGGACAATGACTGCTCCGAAGATGTGGGCAGCGGCGTAGGTGATGTAGAACTTGGCGGTTTCTCGGCTTGGGCGCTCATTCAGCGTGTGCGTCCAGTTGAACACTTCAGCCAAGCCCCAGGCTCCTGCGAGAGACGCTACGAGGGCCGCAACGAGGGCAGCGCCCATGATGGTGAGTCCCAGCAAAACCTTGGCACCCACGACGCCCAGGAAAGGCTGGAGAGCACGAGACATTTCACCAACGTTGTTGAGCGTGGTGCCCGGGTGGTGGAGGCCAACCGTAGCGGCGAACGTGAGCACGACGACCACCATGATGACTTGGGTCAGTACTGAACCAAAAGCGGTGTCGCGCCGCGCCGAGCGGATGTGAGATTTGGTGAGGCCCTTGTCGACGACAGCGCGCTGCTGGTAGAAGATCATCCACGGCATAATCACTGCACCGACGTTGGCGGCGAGCAGCAAGAGGTAGGAACTGTTCGAGAGGGGGAGATGGGTGAGCCCGGAGACCACTTGGTGCACGTTGGGGTGCGACATGATCATCGCGGGAATGAACGCCAGTTCGGCGAGACCAAAGGCAATACCAATTCGCTCGGCCCGCTGGTAACTGCCGGTCATGGCAATGCCAATGAGAAACGCACTCGCGACGGGAATGGAAACAAAGCGTGAAATGCCGAACAGTTCACCGACGCCGGCCACACCCGCAAACTCGGTCAGCAGTGCACCAATGGAACTGGCGAACAGTGTGAAGGCCGAGAGCATTGCCCAGCGACTACCGAAGCGCTGACGAATGAGTGCGCCGTGACCCTTGCCGGTGACAATGCCGAGACGAATCGTCATTTCCTGGACGAAGTACAAAATAGGTACGAGGATGAGCTGGGGCAGGATCATGGTGTAGCGAAACTGCGTGCCGGACTGCGCGGCAGTAATGAGACTTCCCACGTCGGTGTCGGCCAACATGACGACCAGGCCAGGACCCCAGACTGCGAGCAGTGCAGCGAGGAACCACTTCTTCTTCGCGGGGGTCAGGTCAATGGACATAGAGACTTAGGTTAGGCTAACCTAAGTCGAGATTGCCAATGATTTTCAATCTTTTTGAAAGGCACCCATGAGTCAGACCCCTCACTCCGCCACCGTTGACCGGTATTTGCAGGCGATCTACTGCATTGAGGGTGAGGGTGAAGTAGCGCGACCTGGACGCCTGGCCTACTGGCTAGAAGTCTCGGCCCCGACGGTGAGTGACGCCCTGCAGCGCATGCAGCGAGACGGCTGGCTGGTGATCGCGAAGGACCGAAGCGTCACACTCACCCCGGCCGGTCAGGAACTGGCTACTCGGGTTATCTGGAAACACCGCGTCCTCGAGCGCTGGCTCACAGACGTGCTGGGTTTCAACTGGGCTGACGCGGACGAAGAGGCCGAGCAGATTGCTCTGGCGATGTCTGACGCAGTGGTCGAGCGCATTGACGCTTCGATGGACTCACCCGCGACGTGCCCTCACGGCAACGTGATCCCCGGCCGCGTTTCTCCCTACGGCGACCTCTGCTCACTCGCTGAAGTGAGCGACGGCGAGGACGTTGTCGTTCGTCGCATCTCCGAAGTTGCTGAGCACGAAGCTCGCGTTCTCCTCGGTGCCTTGGCTCAGTACGACATCAAAGAGGGGACACCACTGCAGGTTGTGGACGCCAATCTCGAAGGCGGCGCAGTCAGCGTGAAAGTGAAGACCGAAACGGTGACGTTGAGTCACGAAGCGGTCAGCGTGATGTGGGTTGAAACGAACTAACGAACGGCGACGTTCTTAGTCTTCGTGGACAACGCGCAGTCCACCCCATGCGAGGGACGACACGCGAATGGCCAGGCGTTCAGCTGTTCCTTCGGAGGGAGTTGGCCAACCCTTGCGCTCTTGCTGACCGAGCCACACGACGGCGGCACCTTCGGCCATACCCACCACTGAACCGGCGAGCTGGCGACGGTGGTCTTCGCTCACGGTAACGACAATGAGAGGCTCCATGAAGGCCACGAGTGCGAGCTCGAGGTTACGGAGTTCGCCCTGGGTTTCACCTTCGTGCGAGTGGATGAACAAGATGCGGTACGCGTCAGTTTCACTCACCACCATTTCGAAGAAGACGCGAAATGCAGTTTCGATTTTGTCGCGAGGTGACTCAGCCTTGAGCACTGCGTCGCTCAACTCCTCGATCAGGGTGGCGGCCGTCTGAGCAACGATCTCCTTGTAGAGGTCATTCTTTGACTCAAAGTACTGGTACAGAATGGGCTTCGTGAAGCCAGCTTACTTGGCGATGTCGTCCATGGTGGTGGCTTGAAAGCCCTTGTCGGCAAAGGCTCGTCGAGCTACTAGGAGCAGCTGCTCGCGGCGTTCGATGTGCTGAGGACGATCATCTGGAACGGTCATCAACCAATTCTAGTCCTCATCGCTAGACCCCAGTACGGGCGAGGAGTGCCGCTAAGTGACCGGGCAAGTTGGCCACATTGAAGTGCTGGCGAGCGACGCTGAGGTTCTGCTCGAACAGGGATTCATCGGGTGAAGCAATGAACTGGCGCAACCCCTCGACGTCGGAGAGTTCAAAGAACCGAAAACCGAATGCGGTGATCTCCTTGGCGACGGGGTAAGGGTTGAGGGCGAGTGGGCGACGGTGCGTGACTGACTCGAGGACCGGGTTCCCGAACCCTTCCCAGGTCGAAGGCATGACGACGGCGTCACTCGCGGCGTAGGCGTCATGAATGCTGAAGCCGTCGGGCAGGCCTCGCCGCAGCGGACACTTCGCGCCGTTCAGCATGGCATCAAGTTCTGCGTCGAACCCGTCTTCGGCGGGGCCGAGTAGCCAGAGTGTTGCCCCTAGTGACTCAGCCAGCGTGAGTGCACCTTGTACGTTCTTGCGCGGAATCGCCCGCGTAGGAAGTAGCAGAAGGAGTTCCTCAGCGACGCCGAGGGCCCGACGAGTTGCATAACGGTCGCCCAAGGGTGGATAGCAATCGAAACTATTCATGATGGGTACTGCTTCGATGCCACGGCGTCGAAGTTCGTCGCTCGAGAGCTGGTTGATGGTGACGTGGTGCCACTGTGGCTCGTCACGAGGACCCTCGAGGTGGGCCAGGTGGGGTCGCTGCCAACTGAGGTCGTGATGATGAAAAACTGCCACACGGTCGTGCAGTACTTCGTAGAGCACATCACGGGCGTGAACGTTGAGTGGTAACGATGCGAGGTTTTCGACGATCACGAGGTCGAAGGAGTCGAGTGCAGCGTGCAGTGCGCTCACGGAGAGTTCTTGCGTGGCACCAATTGCGAGACCAGGAAGAAGTGTGTCGACCGGTCCGGCTCCGGCAACGGTGCGCACCTGGTGGCCGAGTTGCTCCAGCGCACCAATCCACTTGGCCGCTTCGATGGAGACCCCATCGGTGCCACCCAGGCGAAAGCTCACGACTGCGATAGTGGCCATCTGGCCAGGCTAGGCGGAACGCAAAGAGGTCAGTAGTAGAGTTTGAAAAGGCTAGAGCGCCCTTGGGGCACTGCATTTCGGAGGACTTTCGTGGTTAAGCGCGCGCTTATTACCGGTATCACCGGCCAAGATGGCTCCTACCTGGCCGAACTCCTGCTCGACCAGGGCTACGACGTCATTGGTCTGGTGCGTCGGAGCTCCACCATTTCTCTGGAGCGCATCGCTCACATTGCCGACCGACTGACGTTGGTGTCGGGGGACCTGGTTGACGAAATCTCGCTGGTGAACGTGCTGCGCGACTACCGTCCCCAAGAGGTCTACAACCTCGCCGCCCAAAGCTTCGTGCAGACGTCCTGGACCCAGCCAGTGCTCACCGGCGAGATCACTGCTCTGGGGGTAACGCGAATTCTCGACGCCATTCGTATCGTGGATCCGGAGATCCGTTTCTACCAAGCCAGCTCCTCCGAGATGTTTGGACGCGTTCGCACCGTGCCCCAGCACGAAGACACACCCTTCTATCCGCGAAGTCCCTACGGCGTCGCCAAGGTCTACGGTCACTGGATCACGGTCAACTACCGCGAGAGCTACGACCTGCACGCGTCGAGCGGCATCTTGTTCAACCACGAATCACCTCGACGGGGCCTGGAGTTCGTGACGCGGAAAGTCTCGAACGGCGTCGCTCGAATCAAGGCCGGCCTGGAGAAGGAACTCCGTCTCGGTAACCTTGACGCCCAGCGCGACTGGGGTTACGCCGCCGACTACGTCGAGGCTATGTGGCTCATGATGCAGCAAGATGCTCCTGATGACTTCGTCATCGCGACCGGTGAAACGCACTCAGTGCGTGAACTCTGTCAGGTGGCCTTTGATGTCGCGGGGCTCAACTACGAAGAGTTCGTTGTTACCGACCCTGCGTTCATGCGCCCGGCTGAGGTCGACCTCCTCGTCGGTGACGCCTCCAAGGCCAAGAAACTTCTTGGTTGGGAGCCAAAGACGAACTTCCACGACCTCGTGGCCATGATGGTGAAGGCCGATCTCGCCGCACTGGGGCTCTAAAGGTGTCCGTCGACGACGTCGTAACGCTCAATCAAGCCGTCGTCCTCTCGGGTGGATTTCCTCTCCTCAGTGGTGTTGACCTCCACATACAGCCCCAGTCGCTCACGGTGCTGGTTGGCTCGAACGGTGCCGGAAAAACCAGTCTGCTCCGACTACTAGGCGGTCTCGCTGGGCTGAGTGCTGGGTCGGGCCAGGTGCTGGGCACCGACCTCGCTACGGGCGACCGCCGCCTTCTCCGCCGTCAGGTTGGCTGGCTCGGACACGAAGGCTCTTTCTACGACGACCTCACGGTGCGCGAGAACCTGACGTTTGCCGCGAAGTCACTCGGGCGCCCGGTCGACGGGCTCGATGACGTACTCGCCCGCGTAGGACTGGCGTCACGTGGCAACACAATCACCAAACAACTCTCGGCGGGACAACGCCGTCGCTTGGCGGTCGCGTGGCTACTGCTTCGCCGTCCGGCTCTGTGGTTGCTCGACGAACCCTACGCGTCCTTAGATGATGAAGGTCGGACGTTTCTTGATGAACTACTTGGCGAAGTGGTGGCCCACGGAGCCACAGTGGTGTTGAGTGCTCACGACGCGCTGCGCAGTGCAGCACTGTCGCCGCGAACACTTGAATTGCGCGGCGGACTCATTGTGGGGGAGCGCTGATGTTTCGCACCGCACGACTCGTGGCCGCCAAGGACCTCCGCATTGAACTTCGCTCTCGCGTGCTGCTGTGGCAAGTGTTGCCTTTTGGGGTCATGGCACTGCTGCTCTGTGGTCTGGCGCTCGGTCCCGATCACGCCGGGAGTTCATCATCGGCTCCAGGGCTCTTCTACCTCGTTGTCGTGCTGGTGACCTTGCTGATTATCAATCGCTCCCAAGCCATTGAGCAGACGCCAGGAACCCGCTCGTCAGTGGCCACGTTGGGACTCGACCCGGCGGGTGTTTTCCTCGGAAAAGCCGCCGCCCTCTGTGTTGAGCTCTGGGTTACCGCTGCCGTGCTCTTGGCTGGCAGTGTCTTGTTCCTTCATATTGCACTGGACGCGGCGCTTGTGGCGGTGCCGAGCATTGCTGTCACCACGGCAGCCCTGGCTAGCGCTGGCTCGCTCTACGGGGCACTGACCGCCGGCAATAACGGCGCGGCCACACTTCTTCCCGTGTTGTCACTCCCGGCCTTTGCGCCACTCCTTATTGCTGGAGAGCGCTCCTTTAGTGCTGCGTTGGACCACGGCTCCCTGTGGGAATGGTGGGTAATTTCACTGGTCGCGCTCGTTGCGTACCTGGCAATCGGAATTCTCCTTTACGGTGTATTGGAGGAATCATGATAAAAAGTCTCGTTCAGCGCCTCCTAGGCCCCCTTTCGCTCATCACCATGGCCCTGACCTTTTGGTTGGGAATCTGGGTGACCCCACCGGACAAAGTGCAGGGTGACCTCGCACGCCTGGTCTACATCCACCCCGCACTGGCCACCGTTGCGCTGTACTTCTCCTTTGGAACATCCACGATTGCTAGCTGTCTCTACCTCTGGAAGCGGACCCGCTCACTGACCATGGACCGAATTGCGCAGTGCGCTATGGAAGTCAGCCTGATCTTCATTATTCTCACCTGCATCACGGGTTCCATTTGGGGACGTCCCGCGTGGGGTGTGTGGTGGGCGTGGGACGCTCGACTCACCTCCACCGCCATTTTGGGCGTACTCGCGATGGGCTACCTCGCTCTTCGCCGAGCCAACGACGAGGTGGAGATTCGCGCTCGTCGAAGCGCCGTCTACACAATTCTCTGTGCCGTGAACGTGCCAATTATTCACTTCTCCGTGCAGTGGTGGAAGACGTTGCACCAGGGGGCCACCGTGCTTGGACCAAATCGAACGCTGCTCATTCACGGCAGCATGGCTTGGACGCTGCTGCTGAGTTTCGTGGCGTTCACACTGACCTACTTCTGGCTACTTCGTCTTCGCTACCGACTCGAAGTGGCACGAGAAACAACCACCAAGGTGTCGCTTGACGCTGCCCTCGCGCAGCGCCGCAGTGAGGGGGCTCACTGATGAGTTACGTCTGGGCTGGTTACGCCTTTGCCTTTGGGGGGCTCGCGCTCTACGCGCTGTCTATCTTCTGGCGAGGACGTCGTGGTCACTGAAGCACCCGCAGATCTTTCTCCGGTAGCGCCACCGAAGTCGTCGGTGAGCAGTCGCCGTCGCACCATTGGTGTTCTCGTGGTCCTGGCGATTGCCATTGGTGCCCTGCTGAGCCAGGGACTGTTGCGCAACCTCAACTACTTCGAAACGGTTGATCAAGTGGCGCACGCTCGCGTCAAAGTTGGCACCAACGTCATTCGCCTCGAAGGTGTCGTGAAGCCAGGCACCATCTCGCGCACCGCTACCGGGGCCTCCTTCTGGCTGACGGGCTCGGGGTCAACGGAGTACTTCGTACGCTCGTCGGGTACGCCGCCGCAACTCTTCCAGGCCAAGATTCCCGTTGTCGTGGTTGGTCACTTCCCTTCGGTGCAGTCCAGCACGTTCCTCGGGACCCAGATCATGGTGAAGCACACCGCTTCCTACATTGCGGCGCACCCCAACCGGGTGAAGGCTCCGAACGGAACAACGCGCTGATGTTGACCTGGCTCGGACGCAGTGCGGTGTACCTCGCATTCCTAGGCTCATTCCTGGGGCTGGTCTGGCAGTTGCGCTCGCTGCGCACCAAGAAGTCCTCGCACGCTCAAGCCTTCGCCGTTACCTCCTTCGTAGGTGTCCTCGCCGCAGTGCTGGTGATGGAGTACGCACTCGTCACGCACAACTTCTCATTGGCCTACGTGGCTGAGAACAACGCGACGTTCACACCACTGCTGTATTCAGTGACCGGACTCTGGTCGGCGCTTGAGGGTTCGTTACTGCTCTGGGCACTGCTGCTCACGGCCCTCATCGGCGTGGTCATCTACTACTACCGCGACAAGCGCTCCGACGACGTGGTTGGTTGGGCTATCGCGATTCTCTTTGCGGTGAGCGGTTTCTTTACGCTGCTGATGTGTGGGCCGGCTGACCCCTTCCTGCACAATCCGGCACGTGTCTTGCAGGGTGCTGGACCGAACGCACTATTGCAGGACAATCCACTCGTGGCTATTCACCCGCCACTGCTCTACGCCGGATTCGTTGGCTTCACGGTGCCGTTCGCCTTCGCCCTCGCCATGCTGATTACTGGCCGCGTGCACGACACCTGGCCTCTCGAGCAGCGCCGCTGGACGGTGTTGGCCTGGGGTGCGCTCTCGGTGGGCATTGTCCTGGGCGCTTGGTGGAGCTACCAAGTCCTGGGCTGGGGCGGCTTCTGGGGCTGGGACCCCGTGGAAAATGCCGCGTTACTCCCGTGGCTGACCGCCACGGCGTACATTCACTCGGTCATCGTGCAGGACCGCCGTGGGCTCTTTCGCGTCTGGAACCTCTCGCTCGCCATTGCCACCTTCGCTCTCACGGTGCTTGGTACGTTCTTCACCCGTTCGGGAGTACTCCAGAGTGTGCACAGTTTCTCGTCGAGCACGCTGGGCCCACTGCTCATTGGCTTCTTCTTCGTGACGGTGGCCACTGGTCTCGGTCTTCTCGCGTGGCGGGGCGACCGTCTGCGTTCACCACTCGGTGTTGATCACCCACTCTCGAAGGAGGGCCTCTTCGTCGCGAACAATGTGTTGTTCGTGGGGTTCGCGATTGTTGTCTTGCTCGGTACGGTGTTCCCACTTCTCTACGAAGCCATTAACGGTGGCAGTGTGACGGTCGGTACGCCGTACTTTGCCTCAGTGGCCGCACCAATGAGTGTGGCGCTGCTCATCTTGATGGCTCTCGCCCCCTTGGTGGGCTGGCGCACACTGGACCGTACGGTGCTCTGGAACCGGTTGCGCTTTAGCGCGTGGAGTGCCCTCGTGGTCGTGGCCGTACTCTTGCTGGCGAACGTTCGAAAGCCCGCTGTGGTGTTGGCGTACTTTCTGGCAACCCTGGCCGGAGGTGCGGCGCTACGCACCCTGAAGGGATCGCTGGTCTCGGCGAAGCGTCGTGGGCAACCGCTCCTCAGCGCACTTCGTGGACCCAGTGCCGGAGGCATGATCACGCACCTCGGCGTTGTGATTCTGACCCTCGGTATCGTGACCTCGACCTCGTACACCTCACGAAGTGAAGTGACGCTCGCCAAGGGCCAGAGCACACTGCTTTCGGGTCAGTTGATTTCGTTTCAGGGCTTCTCCTACTTGAAGGATGCACTGGAGTCGGCAACGCAACTACGCGTCGACGTTGACCACCACCTGCTCCTTCCTGCGGTCACGACGTATAACGGTCGGTCCGGTCAGAGCGTTGGAACGCCCGCAATTGACTCGAACCTCGAGCGTGACGTCTACGTGACCTTTGACGCTATTGGTGGCAACGGCGCGACCTCGGGTGCCCAGGTGCAAAGCAACTTGCCGGCTGGTTCGGTTGTTCTCGGCGTCACCGTTGAACCCCTCTTGGCCTGGCTCTGGATCGGCGGCATCATCGTGGGACTTGGTTCGGCACTCTCGTTTGCTCGCCGCAAGAACGAGGAGAGCCAGGCGTGAAGCGCACGGTCCTCATCACGTCGCTCGTGCTACTCGTCGTCATCGTGGCATTTTCCGTGTTACTCGCGACACGACCTCAGGTGAATTCTGCAACGTCGACACCAAGCCCACTACTGGGCAAGTTGGCCCCGACGTTTAGCGCTCCCGAACTGGGTGGTGGCACCTTCTCACTCGCTCAGGACCGCGGTCACGTGGTTGTCCTCAATTTCTGGTCGTCGTGGTGCACCCCGTGCAAGCAAGAAGCGCCAGAGCTTTCGACCTACGCCTACCAAGCCGCGTCGCAAGGCGTTGACGTCGTGGGCGTCGTCTTTAATGACACGGTGTCGTCGGCAACGTCGTTTGCTCACTTCTACGGTTCGCTCTATCCATCGGTGGTTGACACCAATGGTGCTATTGCTAATTCGTACGGCATCACCGCGCCGCCGACCACGTTCATCATTAACGCTCAAGGTCGCGTCGCCGCCACCCTTATTGGCGCCACTACCGCCAAGCAGCTCACCGCAGTCGTGGACAAGGTCCTGCAGTGAAAGTCCTGAAGTCCTTCTCGCTCTGGGCAGCCGCGCTGGTGATCGTGATTGCCGTGGCGCTCGTGAGTGCTCCCTCGGCACCAACGCAGCAGACCCGTATTTCGCACCTCGAATCAGTGGTGAAGTGCCCCTCGTGTGAGGACTTATCGGTCGCCGCATCAAACGCTACCTCGGCCGTGGCGGTGCGTCACGAGATTGTCGCCAAAGTTGAGGCGGGCCAGTCGGACAATCAGATTCTGACGTCACTGGAACGCGTGTACGGATCCTCAATTCTGCTTGACCCTTCTGACGCTGGTCTCGGTGTCGTGTTGTGGCTTTCACCAGTCTTGGCTCTCCTTGCCCTCGTGGCCATTGGGCTACGACTCTGGAGGCGTCGTCGGTGAGTGATCTCGCTCGACTGAAGGACCAAGAGGCCCTGCTCGTAGCGTCACTTCGTGACGCCCAGGTAGAGCGAGAAGCGGGCGAACTCTCTGAAGAGCACTACGCCACGCTCGTTACTCGCGACGAAGCAGAACTAGCTCGCGTTCGTGAGGCGCTGGCGAACTGGCGAGAAGAACCCAAAGCTGCTCGCACCAAGCGCACGCGCCGGGCCAAGTACCTGGTGGTCGCACTTTCGTGCTTCGCCGTGGTGGTGGGCGTACTGCTGTACGAAGCAGTGGCGCCGCGCCAGGCCGGTCAGCAGATCACCGGTGGCCTGAGCCTTTCGAACCAAGAGAAGATCAATCAGTTCTTGACTGAAGCAGAGAACGACGTGGCCGGGGGCAACGTAACGGCCGCCCTCAGTGCCTACGGCGAGGTGCTGGCCATTGCGCCAACGAACGTTGAAGCGCTCACGCAGTCCGGGTGGCTCGACTTCTCAGCGGGAAGTGCCGCCAAGGACCCACTTGTCGTGCAGGCCGGCGTTAACGACTTGCAGAAGGCCATTGAACTGAGTCCTCACAGCGCAGCGCCACGTCTGTATTACGCCATTGTGGCGTACTCAACACCGGGGTACCGGGCGGTGGCGAAGAATCAGTTTGAAGAGTTCCTCGCCTCAAAGCCCTCGAGCGCGCAACGCTCGATTGCGGCGCCGTTTTTGAAGAAACTCGGTCTGGCTTAAGCCGAGACGCTGCAGGTGTCGTCGCCGCGAGCGCGCGACGTCAGCGTTACCTGCGTACGAGCGGCGCCAAGGCCGTCGAGCATTCCCGAGATAAGTCCACGGTCAACGGCACAGAGCACCGGGTGTTGCTGCGCCGCGGCACCGAAGGGGCAGTTGTCTGAAACAACTGACTGACCGTCGGTGGACTCTTCCAGTCGTGCGTCAAAGCCGTGAGCGGTGAGAATGCCGGCAATAGAGGCCATCGCGGTCTTAAGGGTCCGCGTGGAGTCACTGGTGCCCACCGAGGAGGCCAGGGTCTTTCCGTACTCCACGCCTACGTCGTGGGCCATGGCCTCTGATGCTTCTGGTCCGAGACGTTCGAGGGCCATCTCCAGCAGGGCCACGAGCAGTGCGTCGCGACGCATCGAGCCGTCCATCTGGAGGCTTTCGTCAATTACGCGGTAGCCCTTGGCGGGGCGGCCCACGGTGGTTTTACGAACATTGTCAAACGTGACGTAGCCGGCTTCAGTAAGTCGCTCAAGGTGGTGGCGAACGACATTGGCGTGCACGTCACAGTGCGTCGAGAGCTCAGCGGCGGTGGCACCAGGGTTTTCGCGCAAGTAGAGGTAGATCTTGCGGCGCGTGTTGTCGCCAAAGGAGTGCGCCAGGCTAGTCACCGTTGCGGTGAAGAGTGAGGGGTCCAGTTCTGCGTCAGAAGATGGCATCGTCACGCGTTCCAGTCTAGGTGCCGACCCTCCTTTTACGACGGTAACCTCTAGAGGTCTTTAGAAAAGGAACCCCGTGACGACTGCTTCTCCACTCCGCGACCAGATCAGCGCAATCATCGAGCCGCAGCTGGTGCGACCACTGGGTGAGATTGGATTCCTCGGTGCCGTTGATGAGACCTCGGGCAAGGTGCGCGTTGAGCTCGTGCTGCCGGTGACCAATTGGCCCAACCTCGAGATGATCAAGTCTCGTATCGCTGACGTCGCCCCCGAGAGCGACGCGGTTGTTCGCTCAATGAATGAAGAAGAGCGCCTCGGACTTCGTAACTACCTTCGTGGCGCCATGGCCGGCGACAAGGGGCCGGGTCATCACGACCACGGCGGCGACCCCGCTCCAAAGTTCCTCGACAAACTCTCGAAGACTCGCGTACTCGGCATTTCAT
>Ga0164297_10001553_pt1 | contig 24136 bp, 26 predicted proteins | sample GEODES058metaG_FD_113539 | JGI IMG/M metagenome (GOLD analysis project Ga0164297, IMG submission 113539) | Dystrophic lake water microbial communities from Trout Bog Lake, Wisconsin, USA - GEODES058 metaG | ecosystem: Environmental > Aquatic > Freshwater > Lake | place: USA: Trout Bog Lake... | reverse complement strand
GTTAATCCGCCCGATGACATCATAAACATAAGCCGTGCGCCTGAGTTTTTAGCATCCAGCTCAGAGGCCACCATGGCGACGTAGCGCGCAAGGATCGGGGAAAGATAGGCATCAACAACCGTTGTATCACCACGGCCGACGAGTTTGACCAGTGGGCTTACTTCGTGGCTTATCGAAATTTGTGAAAACCCGATCTCATGTGCAATCCGAGCGGCTAATTGCTCATGTTCTGGAAAGCGCCATGCATGCATGAAGACGATGGCAATTGAGTCATAGCCTTGATGTTTTAAGTCGTTAAAAGCGGTGCGTAACTCTGCGCCATCAGGGGTTATTTCAACCGTGCCATCGGCATAGACGCGCTCAGTGATCTCTACAACGGTGGAATAGAGTTCCTCCGGCTTTTTAACAGCTTTGGCAAAAATATCGCTACGTGCCTGATAGCCGATCCGAAGTGCATCACGAAAGCCTTTGGTAACAACAAGGGCGGTTCGCTCTCCTTTGCGCTCCAGCAGCGCGTTTGTCGCAACCGTGGTACCCATGCGAACATCGCCGATACTGCCTGCCGGGATCGCATCATCGGATTTCAAGCCAAGCAGTTGGCGAATACCGTGAACGGCAGCGTCTTTATACGCGCCGGGATTTTCGGATAGGACCTTTTTGGCGTGAAGAACGCCATCCGGTGATCGGCCAACAATATCGGTAAATGTGCCACCGCGATCGATCCAAAAATCCCAAACCATAAAAACTCTATCCGCCATTCAATCCATTCACGTTGCCTATACCCTGTCAGATAGAGCAGTCGTCGGCAATTGCGCTTTGTGCAAAAGTTGGGTTTATCGGTGCCTCATTTGTGAGAAATGATCATGATTCGTCGCCTGCTTTGTATTTTATACGTTATTCTGATTGCCACGCCTGTTTGGGCCCAAGCCAAAGGCGAACAGAAGGGTGCTACGCCGGGGCACTTTGATTTTTATGTGCTAGCGCTTTCGTGGTCGCCCACATATTGCGCCAATGGCGGTGACAAACGGAGCACGGATCAGTGCCATGTGGGGGCCATGAATGATTTTGTCGTTCATGGGTTATGGCCGCAATTTGAAAGCGGCTACCCGACCGAATGCCCGACCGATGATAAGTCGCTCCCGAAAACCACTCTGGAAACGGCGTCTCATATTTTTCCCGATATTCGTCTCGCGGACTACGAATGGAAACGCCACGGGTCTTGCACGGCACGCGCGCCTGCTGAGTATTTGGCGGATATCGCCACAGCGCGCCAACATATTGCTATTCCTGCTTACTTTAAACAGCCGAAAAGCGAACTCGCACTTGCACCCTCTGATATCGAAAAAGCCTTTATGGCCGCAAATCCCGGCCTTGAACCGGCCATGATATCGGTGGCTTGTCCGAAAGCGGAGTTGCAGGAAGTCCGCATCTGCTTCACAAAGGATGTTAAAGGGTTTCGTGCGTGCCCAGAGTTGGAAGGTGGAAGCTGCCGCGCCGCAAGTGTGAAGGTGCCTCCCGTCCACTAACCAATTCTTCTGCGCATTGTGAATGAGAGTTAGCGCGGAAGATTATGAATTATAGACATGCCTACCATGCCGGAAATTTTGCGGATGTATTGAAACATTCCATTCTGGCGCTTTGCATTGAGCATTTGAAGGCTAAGCCTGCGCCTTTTCGGGTGATCGATACCCATGCGGGTATTGGTGTTTATGAGCTTTCTGGGGAAGCCGCGCAAAAGACTGGGGAATGGAAGGATGGAATTGGTCGCGTTTTAGGCGCGCAAATGCCACCCGATATAAAGGCTTTATTGACGCCCTATCTCTCATCAATCGAAGCATTAAAGGCATTTAAAGGCCGCGATGTTTACCCAGGCTCGCCTGAAATCGCACGCCATCTGACGCGTGGCGAAGATCGGATGATTTTTGTTGAAAAGCATCCGCAAGACGCCAAGAAATTGGCGGATGTTTTTAGTTTCGACGGTCGTGCCAAAATTTTAGAGCTCGATGGGTATGTGGCAGCAAAAGCCTATGTGCCGCCAAAAGAAAGGCGAGGATTGGTTATCATCGATCCGCCTTATGAAGAACGGGATGAATACCCTACCATGTTCGCGGCCTTTGTGGATGCTTACCGCAAATGGCCTACGGGGATGTATTTGCTTTGGTACCCGGTCAAAAATCGCGAAGAAACGAAGCGATTTATGGTGGGGTTGGCCGAAGCGGGAATTCCGAAGATTTTAAGGGCAGAATTACGGGTAAAGCGTTTGACGGAGCAGGGCGGGTTGGCAGGCTCGGGTCTGATTATAATCAACCCGCCATGGAAGCTCGCCGATGAATTGCGCGTATTGTTGCCTTGGCTTGATGGGCTTTTACAACAAGATGACGGGCATGGCTGGAATGTAGACTGGTTGGCTGGAGAGGGCGTGTCGTCGCCGCTTTAAGTGACTGGAGAAGGTGGGCGACTCCTGCTACCCCATAGCGTATTGGTTGATCTCTTCATCAGAACGAATAGGAATTTATGATGATTTTGCGCTCTTCACCTGCGTCACCCTTTGGTCGGAAGGTAAAAATTGCAGCCCATGTTTTGGGATTAATGGATCAAATAGAAGTGGTGGTCGCCAACACGCTTGATCCAGAGGATGTTATTCGTAAACAAAATCCGCTTGGAAAAATTCCGGCCCTTATTTTGAAGGACGGAACCACGCTTTATGATTCCCGTGTGATTGTTGAATATCTCGATCATTTGGCAGGTGGTGGCAAAATAATTCCTTCATCGAGCAAAGAACGATTTGAAACCTTAACGCTTCAGGCTTTGGCGGACGGTGTGATGGATGCCGCACTCTTGCAGGTTTATGAAACGCGGTTTCGCGATGAAGATAAACGCGAACCTAAATGGCTAGAACACCAGAGCGGCAAAGTAACGCGCGGGCTTGATGCATTTGAAGCACACATCCCTCATCTTTCGCCAATTCCGACGATTGGTGCAATTACGGTTGCTTGCGCGCTGGGATATTTAGACCTTCGCTTCGGCGATACTTGGCGGCAAGGCCGTCCGCGGATAACAGCGTGGCTTGAAGATTTTGCTGCACGGTATCCGGCTTATGCGGCGACCGTTCCGCATTAATGAACGTAAAATCCAAGCAAAAGCCCGCAGCTGAAACTGCGGGCTTTTTTAATCGGTGTGAAGTTTTTAGAAGCGGTAATTTAGGCCAATGCGGGCGATTCCGAGGTCTGCACCAGACGTTAAACCGCTTGAATAGCTTTTATCTTCAAGGCGAACATAAAGTCCTTCGCCTTTAATTGACCAAGAGTCGGTGATTGCCATTTCAATGCCGGCACCAGCTGTCCAACCGTTATGATAATTATCAGTCGTTGAGCCTATATCATCATGGGTGGTGCCGCCTGCATAACCCGCTGTGACATAGGGCAAAATACGATCGGTCGCGTAACCAAGACGCCCACGTAACGTGTTCATATAACGAAGTTCGCTCGAACCTGCTGTTCCGCTTGATTTGATATTGCCCATATAGATATCGCCTTCGATACCAGCGACCCAGTTATTTGGCATCTGATAGTTATAGCCACCTGTGAAACCAAGAACGCCACCTGATGGGCTACCGAACGCATCTTTGCCATCCGACGTAAAATTACCGGAGCCGAAGCCGCCGTTAAATCCGCCATAGACGCCATTCCAACTGAAGACGCGTGGTGCGGCCATTGGCATAGCGGCGGGAGCTTGCTTTTTGGCAGGAAGGTCGGCAGCAAATGTTGCCGATGTAATGATGAGCGCCGATGCAACAATTCCCATACGAGCAAGAATATTCATATTGATACACTCCTAATGTTATTTCCATGTTGTTTAGCTTCAAAGCCAAACACGACATGACGTAGAGCGAGATCAAATCTTCGCTCTACATTGCAACAATGGATATTATCAAAACAAGGCAAGATTATGCTTTGTTCATGATCAAAATAAGGAACGATGTAGAGATCAATAAGTTCCAAATTAAGTATTTATTTATTATTCAAAATAATCGTTCAAAAACTATAAATACTAAAATTTATAATCAACTCCGAACCTGAATACGTTCGATTGCGTATCAAGAGATACGGACTGTGCACTTGAATTTAAATATGACGAACTGCCTAGATCATAGTGCAAAAATTCACTACGCAAAGCAACGTGAGGCATTACCATCGCTTCTACACCTCCGCCGTAAACCCAGCCGATTTTAGTCGCATCGGTTGAATAGGTGTTGGTGTAATTCATGGAGCTAACTGCTAGTCCAGCCGTGCCATAGGTGAGAAGATTGCCGAATGTGAAGCCACCGCGTACACGGCCCGACGTCATCCATTTTTGGGTGAAATTTTCGCTGGTAGCGTTATTTTTGATTTGTGATGCAGTAACGTCGAGTTCGCCGCCACCAACCAATTGATTGGCTTGGAAATTAATGCCGCCATGCATTCCAACCAAAGTTCCACCCGTGGTGAGGCTGCCCGCGGTACCAAGGCCTGCGCCCCCATGCGCGCCGATATAGCCGCCTTGCCACATGGCTTGACTGGGAGCGGAGCCTCCCAAAATATCATCCGCATAGGCTGAGCCTAAGTTAAGAAGTAAAAATGCCGGCAATGCAGCAAAATAGCCTGTTTTTTGCCGGGACATTGTTGCTTCCTTGGGTTCAGATTTGCGATCAAGTGTATTTTAACGATCTGAGCCACGGTTCCGAAGCTATGTCTGCAAATAAGGTAACTAAATGGTAAACCGAATGGACAGTTCATACGTGTTATGAAGGGGCAGTTATGCCGAACTTTATTTGAAAGAGCCTTATGTCCTCGACCGATCCGCTATCAATGTATCAACCGATTGCTCTGGTTACGGGTGGTGCGCGTCGTGTGGGTGCCATTATCTCTCAGCGACTGGCGGAAGCTGGATATGCCGTTCTTATCCATGCGAATGGTTCCCTTGAAGAAGCACTCGCCTTGGCCGCTGAGATCGAGAGTAAGGGCGGGAAGGCCAAAGCCTTGGCGGCTAATCTTTTAGATGCAGAGGAAAGAGATCTGCTCATTCCCCGTGCGTCAGACATATTTGGTCCACTTTCTTTGCTGGTTAATAATGCAGCGATTTTTCATTCTGATGCGTTTCTGGATTTTACCGATGCCTCGTTCGAACAGCATATGGCGATCAACCTTCTCGCTCCCATTGCCTTGGCACGCGAATTTGCCCGGCGCGCTTTAGAGGGTAGCAATGCTTCAATCGTGAATATTATTGATCATCGGGTTTTAAAGCTCACACCGCAACATTTCACCTATACGCTTTCTAAAGCGGCATTGAATGTTGCCACCGTTACCATGGCCCAAGCTCTTGCGCCCCGCATTCGGGTGAATGCTGTTGGTCCAGGACCAACCTTACCCAACACGCATGATGGCGAGGATGGATTAAGGAAGGAAGCTTCGGGAGTTCCGCTTGGAAGATCCGTAGACCCAAATGATATTGCCGATGCGGTGCTCTATTTAGCCCGTGCCCGAAATGTAACCGGTGAGATGATGGCGGTGGATGCCGGTCAGCATATTGGCTGGCAAACACCCGATATCATTAAGTAAGCGCGATGGCCGATATCAAACGGCCATAATCTTGTTCACCCCGATGGGTCGTTCGGCGGAAACTGAAAAAGCGATTTTCGTCGCCATAGGTGCATTGTTCAAGCGAAACAAAATTTTTGATATTCGCACCGGTCAAGCGATATTCAATAAAGGCGGGGAGATCAAAAAAACTCTTTCCCTCCTTTGTTCCGCTTTTAAAAAATGATGCGTAGTTCATGTCTGCGGTTAAAAACTGCTCTTTAAATTCGATGCCAACTTCATAGGCATTTTGGCTGATCGTTGGTCCTAAAACGGCGGTTATCCGCTCGCGATTTGCGCCAATCTTTTCCATAGCTGCCACAGTTGCTTCGAGGACGCCGAATAGCGCTCCCTTCCACCCTGCATGAGCGGCGCCAATGACGCGGGCTTCTGTATCGGCAAACAGAATTGGTCCGCAATCCGCCGTTGCAATGGCTAACGTTAGGCCGTCAATTCGTGTGACCATGGCATCCGCCTTTGGGCGATTTTGAAGCGTCCAGGGTTCGGTAACCGTTACAACGTCCGGTGAATGAATCTGATAGAGGCTTAAAAACCGATCGCTTGAAGAGCCCATAAAAGTAGCCATACGCCTGCGATTTTCATGCACGCTATCGGCATCGTCTGACGAGCCAAGGCCGCCATTCAGTGAGCTATAAAGACCGGAAGACACACCACCCTGCCGCGTAAAAAAGGCGTGCTGAATGCCATCAAACGCAAGTGTCTTTTCTTGAAGGGGGGCTAACAGTGAATTAGTCATCTTATTCACTAAATCCTGCAGGCTTGGGCATTTTAGGGCTGTAGAAGCTGATGACTTTAAACAGGCTTCCCATTTGTTTATGCGCCCGATCGGTTAGGCGATCAATGGCTGAAATAATGGCTTTTGCTTGATCGGAATTCGCTGATTTTATGAGGCTCTGACCACGTTGCCTAATGCCCAGAGCTTCCAAGAAATCTGCCTGTGTAATTGGCCCGCTTACCGCATTTCCCCGGCTTTGGGCGATATCGAGCAGCCGCTTGAAATCGACATGGGTTGTCAGATCTGCTTCGCCGGGCTCTTCCAAGGGGCTGACAAATTGATGATCGCGTAAGGCCTGTAAGGTTTCACCTATACCTGATTGGGAGTGTCCATAGTCAATTACTATTCCAGCGCCACCATAGTGCACGATATGCGCTGCAAGCTCATGCATGATCCGTTCACCAATGCGATTGCGTTCGATGATACTGCCTTCGTTTGCTGTAATATCAATGGCTGTTTCGGCTTCTCGTGCCAGTCCAAAGATTAGATCGTCCTGTTCATTAAGTCCGACAAGTCTTTCATGCCAGTTTTTACCATTTCTCTGATATTGTCGAACAGGCAGGGCATCAAAGAATTCGTTCGCAATCAATAAGGTCGGAAGCTTTGGAAGCGACGAGACATCGCTATGCCATTGGATGGGGAGATCGAAATCTTCCAATAATTTTTGTTGTGACTTGCGGAGTGTAGGGCTTGTTTCGACCAGTGTAACTTGAACTGAAGATATCAACCCTTTAATGCTTTTCATGGCGCGTAGCGCATCTTGCATCAAGGTGCCGCGACCCGGTCCAAGTTCAACCAGTGAGATGGATGTAGGCCTTCCCATGCGAAGCCAAAGATCAGCATACCAAAGTCCTAAGAGCTCACCGAATATTTGTGATATTTCTGGTGAGGTGGTGAAGTCGCCCTTGGCGCCAAAAGGATCGCGGGTGATGTAATACCCATAGCGAGGATCGCTCAAGGCGATGGTCATATAGCGCTCAACGCTGATGGGACCTTCCAGCCGGATGAGCGTTTTAATGTCGTCGCCGAGTAAGCTCATCATTTGGCCATTGAACGACGACTGCGCCATATGAGCCATAGGCCTAAAACAGCGAGTGGAGCCGACAAGACCATTCCCATGGTAAAGCCCCCTGCTAAGAGTTCGCTATTTGGATCGGGGTCGCGAAAGAATTCCGAAACAGTACGGGCGACGGCATAAAGTAGTCCAAATAGTCCAGAAAGAAAGCCTGGCCTTTTGAGTCCGCCATATTTTGCTGCAAGCCCTATCGCTAAAAAGATGAAAAGCCCCTCCATGCCGGCTTCATAGAGTTGGCTCGGATGGCGGGGTTGTTCGTCGGCGCGCGGAAAAACCATTGCCCACGGGACGTCACTAGGACGACCCCATAGTTCCCCATTGATGAAATTGGCAATACGACCAAGAAACAGACCGATAGGGGACACGATCGCAGCAATATCCGTTAGTGAAAGAATAGATAGGCGATGGATTCTTGCTAAGAGGACCATGGCGACGCAGGCACCGATCAAACCGCCATGGAATGCCATGCCGCCGTGCCAGACGGCTAATATCTCGGTGGGGTTGGCAAGATAATAGCTAGGTTCATAAAACACGATATGGCCGAGACGCCCTCCGACAACGATTCCAAGCGCCATATAGACCAATAGATCATCGACAGCTTGGAGGCTGGGTGGCGTTCTTGTTCCCCAAAGCGATGGTCTTGCCGCTAGAGCGAAGGCTAGGCGCCAGCCGAGGATGAGCCCAGCAATGTAGGCTAAAGCGTACCAACGGACCACAAACGGTCCGAATTCAATCAAGACGGGGTCGATTTGTGGGAAGGGCAAAACAAATATTGGCATTTAAAACCTCAGTTCCTCACGCTTGCCTCGTCCAGTGGGTGGCGTCAAGAACGGGATGGCAAGTGACGCTAAGCATGGTAGAGAAAAGCAACATAACCACACATTCATTGGGAACCATTGAACATGACGCAGTCCGGCAATCCCTTATTTGATAATTTTGCTCGCCTGATGACAGATGCCGCGGGTGTAGCGACCGGGGTAAAAAGAGAAGCTGAAGGCGTGATGAAGGCGCAGCTTGAGCGGTTGATTCGTGATCTCGATGTCGTCTCGCGCGAGGAGTTTGAAGCCGTGCGTACGATGGCGATTCTAGCGCGTGAAGAGAACGAAAGATTAGCGGCACGCCTTGCTGAACTTGAGCAAAAACTGTCCTGATTCGCTCGAATCAATCGCATGAAATGGTGCAGACGAAAATGTAATCGTCTGTGGACAGTAAAATCCTACGATTGTGCGATTCACGCGAATCCGTGAGCGTCCGCAGTGCCTCATGACTTAAAGCGCTCCCTTCGGAGTGACGGGTCGCGGCGCTGGATATGAAATGTCGCTTACTGATTCTTTTAATAACGACCGCAGCGAACACCCGCTCGATATCGTCGAACGCTTGGCCAGCCTCCGAGACTGGAGCTTTGACCGTGCGGGTGATGACGAGATTGCGATTACGATTGCCGGACGTTGGACGTCTTATGATGTAGCGTTCACATGGCTCGAGGATATCGAGGCATTGCATGTTGCCTGCGCGTTTGATCTTAAAATTCCGGAGCGTAAGCGTTCTGAAATTACGGATTTGATGTCGCGCATCAATGAGCAACTTTGGATAGGCCATTTTGATATGTGGTCCGAAACGGATGTCGTCATGTTCCGCCATTCACTGATGTTATCGGGCGGGGCGGAGCCGAGCGGCGCGCAATGTGAGGCATTATTGAGTTTGGCCGTTGATAGCTGTGATCGACATTTTCAGGCCTTTCAATTTGTCATGTGGTCGGGGAAATCTGCCGCTGAGGCGCTCGCCGCCACCATGTTCGAAACCGTTGGCGAGGCCTAATCGGCCAAGCCTTTTCTCAAGGTTAAGCTTACGATGACCAAGGAATTTCCTAAATCGCTCGTTCTCGTTGGTGCCGGAAAAATGGGCGGCGCCATGCTTGAAGGTTGGATCGCATCGGGGCTTCCGGGCAGCGCTGTCACGATTATTGATCCGCTTCCTTCCATTGAAATGACTGCTTACTGCGAAAAGCATGGCATTGCGATTAATCCGGTCACTGGTTCAATTGCGGCGCCAGATGTTCTCGTTCTCGGCATTAAGCCGCAGATGCTGGATGCGGCCGCGCCTACCCTTGCTCCGCTTGCAGGCGAAGCGACGCTTGTTATTTCCATTCTGGCCGGAAAGACGATTGCCAATCTAAAGGACCGTTTACCGAAGGCGCGCGCCTTTGTTCGTGCGATGCCTAATCTTCCCGCCTCTGTTGGACGCGGCATTTCTGGAGCCGTTGCGAATAGTGAGGTTTCAGCCCGGCAAAAGGCGATAGCCGATACGCTTCTCAAAGGAGTAGGACGGGTCGAATGGGTTGATCGCGAGGCGCTTATTGACGCGGTGACGGGTGTTTCGGGATCTGGTCCGGCCTATGTTTTCTACCTCGTTGAATGTTTGGCCAAAGCGGGCGAGGCCGAAGGGCTTCCGCCTGATTTAGCGCTCAGACTTGCTCGGGCAACAGTTGAGGGTGCAGGCGAGTTGCTTTTTAAATCCGATCTTTCAGCAGCAACGCTTCGCCAAAACGTCACATCTCCGGGCGGAACGACGGCAGCCGGGCTACAAATTTTGATGGCTGACACTGGATTAGAGCCACTGATTGCCGGAACCGTGCGTGCGGCTAGGCGTCGCGCAGCTGAATTGTCAGGCTAAGGACTATAGACAATCGCTCTTTAGATCGCCATTTGCTAGGAATGAGGTTCAACCGGAGGGCGTGACATGGCTAAAGCGGCAGAAATTTCAGGTGGTTCGGCGCGCGACCGTGTCATTGATGCGTTGATGGCTTTGGCCGCCGAGCGGGATTGGGACCAGATCGAGATTGGCGATATTGCCGAAAGAGCCGATATTTCCTTGAGCGAATTTAGGGATCTTTTTCCTTCGAAGGGTGCCATCCTCGGGGCGTTCGCGCGGCGGATCGATCATGCCGTTTTGGCGGGTGACAATGAAGACTTAGCATTAGAGTCTGACAAAGATCGGATTTTTGACGTACTGATGCGACGTTTCGATGCGCTTACTCCTTATAAGGAAGCACTGAAGCGGATGACCCCTGCATTATCACGCGATCCCTTGTCCCTTGCAGCGCTTAATCAAGTCGCAATGAACTCCATGCGGTTTATGTTAGCCGCGGCAGGCATCGATACGGAAGGTCCGATGGGGCTCATCAAGGTACAAGGCAGTGTCCTGATGTTCGCGAAGCTTCTGGATGTTTGGTATCACGACGAGGATCCCGGTCTTTCGCGGACAATGGCGGCGATGGACACAGAATTGAAGCGCGGTGGAATGGTGATCAGTCGACTTGATGATTTGTGTCGGTTGACGGCGCCCTTGTCGGGCGCTTTGCATCGTGTTGCCGAACGTGGGTTTAGGATGGCGGATCGTCAATCGACGTCACGCGGTAATCCGGATTTAGATCCATCTATTTGAAAGCGTTACGTGATGAGCGGTCCTAGCAGCTTAACTTCCCAAATTGGATTTGATGATTTTCTAAAAGTCGATATCCGGGTGGGTACGATCGTAGCGGCTGAGCCGTTTCCCGAAGCACGTAAGCCAGCCATTAAATTAAGGATCGATTTTGGCGGCGATATCGGTGTGAAGCGCTCATCCGCGCAGATTACGGAAAACCATACACCAGAGGCTCTGGTCGGGACCCAAGTATTGGCGGTTGTGAATTTTCCACCCCGTCAAATCGGCCCTTTTATGTCGGAAGTTTTAACGCTTGGCGTGCCGGATGAAAACGGCAAGGTGATGTTAATTAGACCCGACCGCCAAGTTCCTTCTGGCGGCCGGCTCTATTGAACGGCGTTTGATTATTCAGCTGCTAATGCTTTTGGTGTAACCGCTGCGGTATAAGCGTCAAGCATCGTGCGCGATACGGCGCCAGGTGTGAAGCTGTAAGAACCAACTTCAGAAACCGGCGTTACTTCTGCACCCGTGCCGCAGATAAAGCACTCCTGAAAACCAGCTAGCTCTTCCGGCATGATCCTACGTTCATGGACGGCGATGCCATGTTCTTTGGCGAGAGCAATGATCGTTTGGCGTGTAATGCCATTCAAGAAACAATCAGCAATTGGCGTATGCAGCGCGCCGTCTTTCACAAAGAAAATATTCGCTCCGGTGCATTCGGCGACACGACCTTGCCAATCGAGCATCATGGCATCGGCATAGCCTTTTTTCTCGGCGCGGTGTTTTGAGATCGTGCAGATCATATATAGGCCGGCCGCCTTTGCATGGACTGGGGCGGTAACCGGATCCGGACGACGGTAATCGGCAATATCAATCCGAATACCTTTCATTTTTTGTGCCGTATCGAACATGGATGGCCAATCCCATGTGGCGATTGCCACATGGATGGTGGCGTTCTGTGCCGAAATAGCCATCATTTCACTGCCGCGCCATGCGACCGGACGGACATAACAATTTTTGAAACCGTTTTTGGTAACTACGAGGTCCTTCGCTGCATTGAGTTCAGCGACCGTGTAAGGAATATCGAACCCAAGAATTTCAGCCGAATGCAGAAAACGTTCCGAATGTTCAGTTGATTTGAAAATCTGACCGCCATAGGCCCGTTCGCCCTCAAAAACCGATGAGCCATAATGCAGGCCATGGCTGAGCACGTGGAGTTTGGCATCTTTCCAGTCGACAAGTTTACCATCGAGCCAGATAAAGCCGTTGCGGAGGTCAAAAGGGATCACGGACATAGGGCGCTCCATAAGATTGTGGCGATCATGGTCGCCTTTGATCTTACAGGTAACAATCGGGTTGAAATATGTCAACATCACTGACATAAATACTGACGACAGCATTAAAGTGGCTTAGGGTGTCGAGGATGAGACAAGATCAATTGTTATCGGCAGCCTTGATACCGGACCGCGGTGATACCGCGGCGCTATTTGAGCTTATTGAATTATTGTTTTTCGCGTATCGCGACTTTGTGGGCGATCCTGATAGGCTATTGGAAGACTATGGCTTTGGCCGAGCGCATCATCGCGTCATTCATTTTGTGGATCGGAACCCAGGCCTCACGATTGCCGAATTGCTGGATATTTTAAAGATAACCAAGCAGAGCCTGAATAGGGTGCTGAAAGAATTGATTTCGAAAGAGTTCATCGAAAGCCGATTGGGCATTGAAGATCGTCGTCAGCGTCATCTGCACGTCACGGCTCAGGGTAAGCATCTGGCTGATAGTCTTGCCGCCCTTCAGATGAAACGGATTGGTCGGGCGATTGCCGAGATAGGTCCTTCCAATGCCTTGATAGCAAGACGGTTTTTAGAGGCGATGATTGATCCCTCTGAGCGGGGAGGTGTCCAGCAGGTGGTGGCGGCAAAAGGTCATTCACAATGAATGCAACGCGTCCCCGCATAGCGACATCAGCGAATGCGTCCCACATTCTCGTTGTGGATGATGATCGACGGTTGCGGGACTTGCTCTCACGCTTCCTGGTCGAAAATGGATTTAGAGTTACGGTTGCGAAAGATACAAGTGAGGCACGTGAACGGTGCGCTTTGTTTATATTTGATGGCATTATTCTTGACGTGATGATGCCTGGTGAAAACGGCTTCGAGTTTGCTCGCTTTTTACGAAAAGACTCCGATATTCCGATCATGATGTTGACCGCTCGTATTGAAACGGATGATCGTATTCAAGGTCTAGAAATTGGTGCCGATGATTATTTGCCAAAGCCTTTCGAGCCGCGTGAACTTTTATTGCGGTTAAACAATATGTTGCGCCGCACTGCAGCCGCGACAGCTAAGGCAACGGAACCATCCGATAAGGTTCGATTTGGCGGTTATGTTTTTAAAATCGAACGCGCTGAATTGAAGCATGGTGATGAAGTGGTTCGGCTCACGGATAGAGAGCGTGAATTGCTTCAAATCCTTGCTCGCAAGGCGGGCGAAGCTGTGCCTCGTGAAGAGATTGCTGGTGACGATGAATTGGGTGAACGTACGGTTGACGTTCAGATTAATCGTTTGCGGCGTAAAATTGAGGTTGATCCTTCCAATCCCTTACACCTGCAAACGGTGCGAGGATTTGGCTATCGTTTGTTGGTGGATTGATAGATGGCCAAATTGGGAGCGCCCTTCGATAAGTTGTTGAACCCCTATCATCGGGCTACGGGCTGGCTGGCGAGCCGAATGCCCAAAGCTCTATTTACGCGAGCGCTGATTATTATCATTGCACCAATGGTGCTTTTGCAATCGGTTGTCGCTTACGTGTTTATGGAACGGCATTGGCAATTGGTTACGCGACGCCTTTCGGCTGCTGTTGTTCGGGACATTGGCTCTGTTATTGATGTCATGGAACTCTCAAAGCAGCATCCCTTGACCAATGAGATGATTAAGATTGCTGGCGACCGCATGGGGCTTGATATCGAGATATTGCCAGCGGGCCCATTGCCAATGTCAGGTGCTCGCCCGTTTTTCTCGATTCTTGATAGTGCGCTTTCCGATGAAATTGATCACATCATCAAGCGGCCCTACTGGATTGATACGGTGGGTTCATCCGATCTGATTGAAATTCGCGTTCAGCTGGATTGGGGTATCCTCAGAGTTCTTACGCAGCGCTCTCAGGCCTATGCGTCAAATACACATATTTTTATTCTCTGGATGGTAGGTACATCTCTCGTTCTTCTATTGGTGGCAATTTTATTTTTGCGTAACCAGATTAAGCCGGTCTTGCAATTGGCAGAAGCAGCGGAAAGTTTTGGTAAAGGTCGCGATATTGATTATCGGCCGCGCGGCGCAAAAGAAGTGCGCCAAGCCGGCATGGCATTTTTAGAAATGAAGCGCCGCATTGAACGCGCGCTTGAACAACGCACGGCCATGCTCAATGGCGTGAGCCATGATTTGCGAACGATTTTAACACGGTTCCGTTTATCCTTAGAAATGAGCGAGGAGAGCGCTGAGCTCGATGCGCTTAAAAAAGACGTCGATGAAATGTCGCGGATGTTGGAGGGGTATCTCGCCTTCGCGCGCGGTGACGCTGCCGAATCTGCCGAGCCGGTATCGGTCCGTGCTTTGCTTGACGAGTTGAAAGCCGATGGCGAACGGCAAGGGCATCCGACAACGATTGATGTGTCGGGCGATCCGATGGTGACCATTCGGCGCGATGCGATCAAGCGGTGTTTGGTTAATCTCGTGAACAATGCGGTGCGGCATGGCGACAAGATCGCGCTCTCCGCTGTCCTCGATGGTCGCTGGCTTTTATTTCATATTGATGATGATGGACCCGGTATTCCCGAAAGCCGCCGTGAGGAAGTGTTTAAGCCTTTCGTCCGGCTCGACGAAGCCCGTAATATCGACGAAGGTGGTTCAGGCCTAGGGCTGTCGATTGCCCGCGATATTGCGCGCGCGCATGGTGGCGATGTGATGCTGGTGGATAGCCCGATGGGTGGTTTGCGGGCGACGGTCAGAATACCTGTTTGATTCTGCTCGCCGTTTCGTCCTTGCGAGCGAGAGCGAAGCAATCCAGTTAACAGAATTTATTGGATCTTGAGGCTATGTTTTCGCTCCCTCATGCAGCATCAACTGGGTTGCTTCGCGTTTGCTCGCAATGACGGGAGAGAGTTACCGTCGCTTCGGCTTCGCTTCCCCGCCACCCCAATTATGCGGTCCCATATCCGCGTCCGTCGGCTTATGCGCCCGCGTCGGCGGTAGGTTCGCAGCCGAGCCATACATGCGCTCGCCTTTGAACTTTCCGGCTTCGCGTTCGACATCGGATTGCCTCGCCAAAGGATCATTGGCGATGGCTAGTTCGGTGGCTTCCAGCCTTTTGATTTCATCACGCAGTCTTGCTGCCGTTTCAAACTCAAGATTGGCTGCCGCTTCGCGCATGCGCTTTTCGAGATCGGCCAGTGTGGCTTTCATGTTGTGGCCAGCGCTTGGTGCGTTGGCCATACCGATATCGACTTGTACGTGGTCGCGCTCATAGACGCTGTCTAGAATATCCGAGATACCACGTTTGATCGATTCCGGAGTGATGCCGTGTTCGAGATTATAGGCGCGCTGCTTTTCTCGACGACGCGAGGTTTCAGCCATTGCTCGTTCCATCGAACCCGTGATTTTATCGGCGTAGAGCACGACCTTGCCTTCTACATTACGCGCGGCGCGGCCGATCGTCTGAATGAGCGAAGTTTCTGAGCGCAAGAAACCTTCTTTATCCGCATCAAGAATGGCAACCAGCGCGCATTCTGGAATATCGAGACCTTCACGCAACAGGTTGATACCAACCAGCACATCAAAGGTACCAAGGCGCAAATCGCGGATGATTTCGATGCGCTCGATCGTGTCGATGTCCGAATGCATATAGCGCACGCGTACGCCGTTTTCGTGGAGATATTCTGTTAGATCTTCGGCCATGCGTTTGGTGAGCACGGTGACCAGTGTACGGAAACCTTGGGCGGATACTTCACGCACTTCGCCCAATAAATCGTCAACCTGCGCGCGCGCTGGACGAATGATGACTTCGGGATCAATTAGGCCGGTTGGGCGAATGACTTGTTCGACGAATACGCCACCGGTTTGTTCCATTTCCCATTCGCCCGGCGTAGCCGAGACATGAACGGTTTGTGGACGCATGGCGTTCCATTCCTCAAACCGTAAGGGGCGGTTATCGAGGCAGGAGGGAAGACGGAATCCGTATTCGGCCAGCGTTGCTTTGCGCTTAAAGTCGCCGCGATACATGCCGCCAATTTGCGGCACGGTGACGTGGCTTTCATCGGTAAAGACTAAGGCGTTATCTGGCAGATATTCGAATAAAGTTGGCGGCGGCTCACCCGGCTTGCGGCCTGTGAGATAGCGCGAATAATTCTCGATGCCTTGGCAGACGCCGGTGGCCTCGAGCATTTCGATATCGAACAGCGTGCGTTGTTCCAACCGCTGCGCTTCGAGCAATCGGCCTGAGCGGTTAAGATCATCAAGCCGATGCTTCAACTCTTCTTTGATTCCCTTGACGGATTGCAGAAGAGTAGGGCGCGGCGTGACATAATGCGAATTGGCGTAGACTTTGACGGCTTCAAGATCGGCGGTTTTATTGCCCGTTAGCGGATCAAATTCCACAATGCTTTCGACCTCGTCACCAAACATCGAAACACGCCATGCGCGGTCCTCATAGTGGGCAGGGAAGACTTCGATAATATCGCCGCGTACACGGAAGGAACCGCGAATAAAATCGCCGCCGGAACGTTTGTATTGCAATGCCACAAGATCGGCGATGAGTTGGCGTTGTTCTACAACTTCTCCAACCTTCACCGCAAAAGTCATCGCCGTGTAGGTTTCTACCGAACCGATACCATAAATACAGGAAACCGATGCAACGATGATAACGTCATCCCGTTCTAGCAAAGCACGGGTAGCCGCGTGGCGCATGCGGTCGATTTGTTCATTGATGGTGGATTCTTTTTCGATGAAGGTATCGGTGCGCGGCACATACGCTTCGGGTTGGTAGTAATCGTAATAGGACACGAAATACTCGACCGCGTTGTTGGGGAAGAAGCTTTTGAATTCGCCATAGAGCTGTGCCGCCAGCGTTTTATTAGGCGCCAGAATAAGGGCAGGGCGTTGTGTTTTTTCGATCACCTGCGCCATGGTGAATGTTTTGCCGGATCCGGTGACACCCAACAAAACCTGATCGTGCTCTTGCTGTGCGATACCTTCAACAAGCGCTTTTATGGCGGTCGGTTGATCGCCGGCCGGCTTGTAATCTGATACAATTTCAAACCGCAGGCCGCCTTCTGATTTCTCAGGGCGGGCCGGCCTATGCGGTGTCCATTCAACCTTATCGCGAAAGCGCGGGTCGCCGCCTTCAAGCAGCTCTTTAAGGGCCACCATGGTAGCGCCGGAGCCAGTGACGGTCGCATCGTCCCCATCGTCGACATCCCGTTTCACATTGCCTTGGCGGACGCGGCGCGGTGCGTCTTGCAGCATTGCATCGCGGGAAATGTCCTTGTCGCGTATTCGGTCGCCACGACGCGGGCCTTCCGGGGTCGCTTCAGCGATACGCAGCGCTTTTTTAAGCGCAATATCGGCCATTGTGATGTTCGTTGGTTGGCTTGTTTCGGCGGTATAGGCGGCCTGTGGTGCCTCACCGAAGCCTTCTGCCCGGCCACTCTCGAGCTGTGCGCGTGCATTAGCCTTGGATTGCCGCTCTTGTGTCAAAGCAGGGTTCAATAACGCCGCTAAGTGCTCATCAAGGGGCAAAAGCTCCGGCTTTGAAGCTTTACCAGACGATTTTGCCGTTGATTTAGGAGATTTTGCCATCTGATCAAAATGGGCTGAGTCAGGCGTCAGGGCAAGGGGTAGGTGAGGATGTTTCTCAAATCCAATGGCTTGAAAGATCAAAATAAAAAGGCCCAGAGTTTTCCGGGCCTTTTGTTATTCCAAGTCGGATTGGGCTAATGGCTTATGCCTTAGCGCATTTTCCGTCTTTCCATACCATATGGTGCTTTACGCAGGACTTTTCGGTCTTATAGGTTTTTGCGGAAGCCATGGCTGGGGCGAGTGCGATGCCTGCGATAATCAGGCCGGTAGCGATACGACGAATCATGATGATCTCCGTTGCGAGCGATCGTTCGGGCCGAGCGGTTTGTTCGGCATAAACAGACTATAAATCAGGATTGCTGCATGGTCGATGAACGTAAGATTACAAATATGTTATGGTTATTAACGTTTATTAAGATTTAAGCTCGGAGCAGCTTGCTGATTTTGACGATGAACACCGATCTTGGGGGCGGATTTGTATCGTAATTTCCGATGAAATTATCAGATCTGGCCTTGCTCTGACCGTTGTGCGGGATTAGGGTCCGCCCGCCTTATTTCTCTTTAACGTGTTATTTTCGGAGTTCGATCATGGGTTTTCTTGCCGATGCCTTGTCCCGCGTGCAGCCTTCCGCCACGATTGCGGTCACGCAGAAAGCACGCGAGCTAAAAGCCCAGGGTAGGGACATTATTTCCCTTTCGGTTGGTGAGCCGGACTTTGATACGCCTGAAAACATCAAGAAGGCTGCGATTGACGCGATTATTCGTGGCGAAACGAAGTATACGCCTGTATCGGGCATCACGCCGCTGCGCGAAGCGATCGTTAAAAAGTTCAAGCGCGAAAATGGCCTGGATTACAAATCAAGCCAAACCATCGTCTGCACCGGCGGCAAGCAGGTTCTTTATAATGCTTTTGTATCGACCTTGAATAAGGGCGACGAGGTGATTATTCCCGCACCCTATTGGGTTTCTTATCCCGATATGGTGTTGCTCTGCGGTGGCGAGCCTGTGTTTGTTCCGACCACGCTCGAAAAAGGCTTCAAGCTTCAGGCTGAAGACTTAGACCGTGCGATTACACCCCGCACGAAATGGATTATTTTGAACTCTCCATCCAACCCCTCGGGTGCCGCTTATACACGCGATGAGTTGAAGGCGATCACCGATGTGTTGGTCCGTCACCCCCATGTTTGGGTGCTTACCGATGATATGTATGAACATCTCACCTTCGGTGATTTTGTGTTCACGACTCCGGCTCAGATCGAGCCTAATCTGATGGACAGAACGCTGACCATGAATGGTGTGTCGAAAGCCTATGCCATGACAGGTTGGCGTATTGGTTATGCGGCTGGTCCTGATAAGCTCATGAAGGCCATGGATATGGTGCAGGGCCAACAGACATCGGGTGCGTGCTCCATTTCGCAATGGGCGGCGGTTGAAGCTTTAAATGGTCCGCAAGACTTTATCCAAGTGAGCCGTAAGGCTTTCGAAGGTCGTCGTGATCTCGTTGTCTCGATGCTTAATCAGGCAAGCTTGCTGGATTGCCCTATGCCCGAAGGTGCGTTCTATGTTTATCCGAGCTGCGCCCGCGCGATTGGCAAAACGACTCCATCGGGCAAAGTGATTAAGACGGATGAGGATTTTGTGACGGAACTGCTGGAGGCAGAAGGTGTCGCAGCGGTTCATGGAACGGCTTTTGGACTTGGTCCGAATTTCCGCATTTCTTATGCAACGTCCAACGAATTGCTCGAAGATGCTTGCGCTAAGATCCAGCGGTTCACGGCAAGCCTACGTTAATTCAACCGATTTCACCCTTGCATGCAAACCATGGTCTGCGTGCAAGGGTTATATTATAGATTGCCATCGAAATTAGTGCGCCCAGCGCTGGGCTTTGCTCACGAGAAAATCCCGGAAAACCTGCACGCGGGCGACGTTTTTGAGCTCTTCGGCATAAACGAGATAGCTCTCAAGTGAGGGTGTATCCATATCGTTTAAAACCTGGACAAGACCCGCATCTTTATCGACCAAGTAATCGGGCAACACAGCGATACCCGCGCCGCGAACAACGGCTTGGGTAAGGGCTGTAATATTATTGACGGTTAGAGCCGCGGCGCGCGGGTTACGGCTCTCCCGCCCCATGGTGGTTAGCCAATGCACGTCAAGCAGGTGAGAAGGCGTTGGCCCGCCGAATGTCAGAATGCGATGCTCTTCAAGCTCGCTAATCGATTTTGGCGCACCCCGTTTTTTAATATAATCTTGCGACGCATAGGCATGAAAATGCACGGTAAAGAGCTTGCGCTGAATGAGATCACCTTGCGTCGGTTGACGAAGCCATATGGCAACGTCAGCTTCGCGCATGGCCAAATCTAGTTCTTCGTCCGTCAATAGCAATTGCAGACGGATGTCAGAATAGAGATCCAGAAATTCGCCGACGCGCGGGGTAAGCCAATTCGTGCCTAATCCCAAGGTTGTTGTAACACGAAGATCGCCATGTGGCTTTTCGCGGCTGTCGGTTAATCTGATCCGAGCGGCTTCAAGTTTCAGCATCATTTCCTTGGCCGTACGGAAAAGATGTTCGCCTTGTTCAGTCAGGATAAGGCCACGCGCATGGCGATGAAACAGTGGTACGCCGAGATCACGCTCGAGTGCGCTGACCTGGCGGCTGACTGCGGATTGACTGATCGAAAGCGCGTCGCCTGCATGGGTAAAGCTGCCTGCGTCCGCTGCGACATAGAATATCCTGACCTTATCCCAATCGATATCAGACGGCGGAGCAAAATTCGTGGTCGTTGCCATTACTCTGCTGCCTTTAAATGCGTTTCATGTGCGGCCAACCAACGTTCAGCTTCCAATGCCGCCATGCATCCTAAACCAGCGGCTGTTACGGCTTGTCGGAACACATCATCGGTAACGTCGCCTGCGGCATAGACACCTTCAATCGATGTTGCCGTTGAGTCTGGCGCGGTCCAAATATAACCACCTTGCTTCATTTTAAGCTGGCTTGAAAAAATAGAGCTCGCCGGACTATGGCCAATAGCGACGAAAACGCCGTCGGCCTCGAGGCGAGTAACAGCGCCTGAAATGGTATCTTTAATGTCTGCACCGGTGACGGAGACAGGTGTCCCTGATCCGATAATTTCTTCGACCGTGTGGTTCCAAATGACTTCGATTTTTGGATGCGCGAATAGGCGATCTTGCAGGATTTTTTCGGCTCTGAACGAGTCTCTGCGGTGAACAACCGTAACTTTGGATGCAAGGCCTGCGAGATACAGCGCTTCTTCAACCGCTGAATTACCACCCCCGACGACAATCACATTTTTCCCTCGGAAAAAGAAACCGTCACAGGTCGCGCATGCGGATACACCGAAGCCCATAAATTTTTCTTCAGAAGGAATACCGAGCCATTTGGCTTGGGCGCCTGTGGCAATGATTAGGGCATCGCATGTGTAAACATCGCCGCTATCGGCCACTAACCGGAAAGGACGAACGGATAAATCAGCCGAGACGATGAGGTCGGATATCATGCGGGTGCCAACATGTTCGGCTTGGGCGCGCATTTGTTCAACGAGCCATGGCCCTTGAATGGGATCAGCGAATCCGGGGTAATTTTCGACGTCCGTGGTAATTGTAAGTTGCCCCCCGGTTTGAAGGCCGCTGATAAGAACAGGGTTTAGCATTGCGCGAGCGGCATAGATGGCCGCTGTATATCCGGCTGGCCCTGACCCTACGATGATGAGCTTTTCGTGGCGCGACGTCATGGTGCTTCCTCAATCTTTAGTTGCTCTCAGATGTAGCGTTAGATATGCAGAATGCAACCGGTACCTAAGGCTGGACACATCATTTTTGCATGGGTGGACTAGGTCGCTCGGCGGCTACCTATGCTTTTTTCTTGTAGCTCGGAAGGCTTCGGGCTATTCCCAATAGGGAATCGCGGATTTTAATTCCGCGTTTATTAACGGGATCGTTCAATGACCATTTCCCAAGCTGTCTATTCTGAAACGCTCGAAAAGAGCTTGTCTTCGGCCATTCGGTCCGAAACGCCTTATCGCCACTGGTTTGTTTCGGATGTTTTTCCGAAGGCGGCAGCTGAAGCGTTAACGGTATTGCCCTTTCCGGTGCCGGAGCTTGGTGGCATCTCGGGCAAGCGTGAAGTGCATAATGCAACGCGCCAATATTTTGATGTTGAAAATCGCGCAAAATACGAGGTTTGCGGTGAGATCGCTAATTTCCTGCAAAGCCCTTCGACGATTACGATGTTTAACAAGGCCTGCGGACTTGATCTTTCGGGTACGTATTTGCGGCTTGAATACGCTCAAGATACTAATGGTTTTTGGTTAGAGCCTCATACCGATCTTGGCGTGAAAAAATTCACGATGTTGATTTATCTATCATCAGCAGCGGGGCATGAAAAATTAGGGACCGATATCTATAGCGACAAAGATACCCATGTTGCGACGTCGCCCTTCAAGGCGAATGGCGCGATGATTTTTGTGCCGGCTGATAATACCTGGCATGGTTTCGAACCGCGTGACATTCCCGGTGTGCGGCAATCCTTAATTTTAAATTATGTTACGCCAGAGTGGCGCGCCCGTGAGCAGCTGGCATTTCCCGATCAACCCGTTACCGCTGGTTGATTGCCTATTGGCGTTTAGATGCGAGTAGGCTTTTAACGCGCTCGGCTGCAAGACGCGTGTAGTCTGGTAGGTTTATGGCCGACGCTAACGGGAGCTGGCCATTAAACCGCGTGATAGCGCCTTTTTCTAATAGGTTCTCGATAAAGGTGAGATGCCGCGCTGCATGACCTTCAAGTGGTATTGTTGCAACGGGTTTACCTGAAGCAATCGCCTCCGAAACCATTGAGACGGAATCTTCTGTTACAATAAGACCATCGCATAAAGCCAACATTCCGAAATAGGGATTGTCGCCTGTTCCATCCCATAAAGTGGCATTTGGCATGGAGCGCGCGAAATCTTTAAAGCGTTCCACAATATGCAATTCTGTGCGACGGGATGGCGTTATTATGAAGCTAGCTCCGGTCGTTTGAGCTAAACTCCTTAGGTTAGAGATGGCGCGGTCAGCAACGGCATCGGTAAATCGAAAAGAACGATTTCGTCCCCCAAGTATCACACCGATAAGTGGGTGCGGAAAGGCGCGCAAACGCGTTTTCCATTCGGCTGCAGCAGCCGCTAATTTATCAGGTGTTACACGGTGAATGGCCGTGTCGACAATCATGACATTTTGACCCGATAGGCCGTCATGTTTCATCGAAACAACGAGATCAAATCGAGGCGCGGAAGCTTTTGGATTTTGAATATAGACCGCTGCCGTTTTACCTGCTGATCGGCGCTTGATTTCAAGGGCAATTGGAATGGTACGTCGACCACATCCTATAACAACATCAGGCCATGGCGGAGTGACTTGATCGAGCGTCGGATCAAGGCCTAAAAACGGAAACGGACATAGGTTAGACGGCAGGTATGACCATGGTGCACGTAAATTAATATTCTTTTCAACGAGCTTTCCATCGATGGCTTCTGCTAGCCCCAACACCTGACTGCGAAAGCCTGCTTCGGGTAAAAGAAGCGCCCATATGACCGGTTCTGATTGGGCATCAGACTTCAATGCTTCAGTCACCAAGCTCTCGACGCAATTCATATGTGTAGCGCTGGGTCAATTCCATCAAGCGCTCTTCATCATCGATCGAACTGATGGGATTTCTGTCACGCCTTTCATTTGTATAATAGATATTCGTCCGGCTTATTTCTTTGCCACCTTTACGAATAACCGCGTATCCATCAAGCGTATCATTTGATGCTCTGAAATGGGGCATGATTGGTGCGTTCATGCCCATATTCATTGGAAATTCTGATGCGGCTACACCAAAATATATAGAGTGAATTTCAACCGTTAGGGTTGGAAGCGATTTATTTTTACTATCAACCGCGCCTGCATAGGTTTTCGCGAGGCCTTGTTTGACATAGGCTCCGATTTTATCGGCATATTCGCCAATATTTTTTGCCCTTACAGGTTCGACGTCGACGGTAATCGCAGAATAAATTGGTCCTGCAGATACGCGATTGGTGCCGACTGTATTACACGCCGCAACAACAAGCGCTGTAAAACCAATTAGCGCAAGTTTAGAAAGAAGATTACGACGGCTATCGGTATAGAACATCGATGATTTCATAGCTCTTTCCTCCGCCAGGTGTGTTTACTTCGATGGCGTCACCGGTCTTTTTGCCAATCAAAGCGCGAGCAATGGGGGAGCTAATGGAAACTTTTCCGTCTCGAACATCGGCTTCGCTATCGCCGACAATTTGATACATTTTTTCTTCTTCGGTATCGTCATCAATCAATTTGACGGTCGCACCAAATTTGATC